>Ga0209009_1000352_pt1 | contig 17402 bp, 11 predicted proteins | sample BlaSpr_A8_OM3_M2_FD_187979 | JGI IMG/M metagenome (GOLD analysis project Ga0209009, IMG submission 187979) | Forest soil microbial communities from Thunder Bay, Ontario, Canada - Black Spruce, Ontario site 2_A8_OM3_M2 (SPAdes) (version 2) | ecosystem: Environmental > Terrestrial > Soil > Boreal... | reverse complement strand
AAGGCGAGCCGCGGACCGTAGAAGCTATGGCTCACGTCCTGCCACGTCACGCCGCCGTCGGGGGTGAAATGGCTGCTGTAATTGACGAAATAATTCCCGAGCATCGCGGTCAGCGTCGGGGTCAACGTGAACGAGCCGCGGGCCATGAAGGTGGTGAACCCTTGACTCGCGCCGCCCGGCACCAGCGTGCTTCCGCTGAAGTTATAGTAGGCGTCGTTCCGTGTTCGGTCGACGGAGAACGTGTACAAGTTGTTGCCGCCGGGGATGTCGAACTCGCCCGAGTATCCGCTGAAGTGCGAGTGGGTCTCCGACGACGGGCCCCCGATCGTCTCGGTGAAGTTCGCGGTCTGCCCGTTGTAGGACTGATAGACTCCGGCCGTCATCGTTGGAAGTAGTCCCCAAACCTGACCGCTGAACGTGAGGTTCGTGCCGGGGCTCTGGGCCGCGTACTGAAAGTCTTGTTGCGCACCGGCATAGTAGCGGAACAGCGCTGTGCTTTTCCCGATCGCGGTCCGCAGTTCGGATTCGAACAGGCCCTGCTGATTTTGCTCGTACGACGGTATGTACGTGTTCGTAGCGTAAGGAACGACCAAGCCAGGCGCGAGCGAGCCGGTGTAGAGGCCGGTGGCCGGCTTCGGCCACAATCCGAGGTTCGAGTACGTCGCATTGTACGGATCGAACGTTTGCGCCGGGAACGAATATGAAAGAAACTGCGTCTGAATCGCCGACGCGCCGAGGAACGCCGCAGTCAGCGACGTCTGCGGCGAGAAGTTGTAGCGCAACTTTGCCAATTCCGTTCGGCTGGTATAGTCACTGTTGAGGTTGTCGCAGCAGATGACGATCGGGTAGGTCAAGCTGAGATAGCCCGTCACGCTGGCCGGGCCAGGCGGGCCGAGCCCTCCGAAACAGAACGACGACGGGTTGAACCCGCAAATCGGCTGCCCATTGATCTTTGTGGTTGCGTTGAAGCGGAGCGTCCCGGAGTACGCGCTGTCACCCTTGAACGGACCCGGCTGCCCAACGACCCCGTAGTCGAAGGCATAACCAAGTCTGCCGTCCGCGGTCGAGCCGGTCGCTTGGAAGTTGCTCGAGAGTCCGCCGTAGTTGCTGTAGTCGAGGGCAACCGCGGCGCGCGGCGTGCGCGTCGGTTCGAGCGTTCGATAGTTGACGCTGCCGCCGACGGAGTAGGTGATGTCGCTCGGCATCGACCCCGGCCCCTTGACGACTTCGACGCTTTGCAGCGTGTACGGATTCAGGTACACGGGCGAGTATAGTCCAGAGGCTCCAATCGAAATGGGATGCCCGTCTATCAGAGATTCCGTTTCGTAGGGGAGGCCGCCCCGAATTTGTGGTTCCTGCGTCAGGGATTGGTACGCGCCGTTATTGTTGAAACCGAAGTTAGGGATCGTCGTGACGATGCCGGGCGTTTCGTTGAGAACCCGCGTCACCTGCGTCAAGCCCTGGTCGTGGAACGTCTGCGCGGGGACGTCGATGACCGCCGCGGTCGAGGTGTTGATCGAGCCGCCGCCGCCGGCCGATCTCGCGGTGACGCGGCCGATCTCTCTGAGCGAGCTGAACGTTGCCGGCTGCAGCTCGACGGTCAGGTTGACTCGCCCATTCGCTACGACGGCGATATCGGTGCGCGCGAGCGTCTCGTATGAGCCCTTTGAAACCGTGACCTGATAGATGCCGGGTAGGACTTTCTCAAACACGAAAGCGCCGTGCGTATCGGACTGAGTATGCGCTTTGGTCGGGCCGTCGAGCGTCACGTCGGCTCCGCCGATCACGAGTCCGTCCGGGTTGCTCACCGTCCCGGAAATGAGGCCGGTTGTAGCACCGGCAGCCGGCTGCGGCGCCGCCGGTTGGGATGACGCCGGAGCTGCGAGTCCGATGAACAGACTCGCGACGACGGCAAGCAGGACAGCCGCACGAGAAAGTCGCCGAACCACTCGAAGAGCAATCATGGAAGAACCCCAGCTTTCGTCCGCGGTATTCCCCAAAGCATACGCCCGCTCGCACGGAACGCCCGTCCGCTAGAGGGCAACTTATTCCGCCGGGTCGAGCGCTGCGAAAAGCTCAGGCGCCCAGTTGCGCCGTCAACAAACGCACGGGTTCCAGCGAGTCGAGATGTTGGACCGCGTGAAGGATCGAGCGGCACCGTTCCAGCGAGTACATGGGTCGGGCCAAGGACTCGAACTTCGAGTTCACTTCGTCCCAGGCGAGCGTTCGTTCCGGGGAACCGCGCGCGACGAGAGACGTACGTGAGTGACATTCGCCGCGCGCCCAAAGGTCGACGAAGGTCGCGAGCCTGGGCTCGTGCGAGTCCGCTCGCGCGTCGCGAACGATCTCGACGCGCTCGATCATTCGCAAGATTTGCGGGTCAGTTAGATTCTCGTAGTCACCGCAAGTCAACGTCCCGCGCAGCGCAGCGACGGCCGCACAGAAGTACAGGCTGAACTGTGCGTCGCCGATAGTTCGGGGAACGCGTTTGTGCGCCGCCTCGCCTCCGACCCAGCCGGCGGCAGTTTGCGAGATCCCTATTCGAATCGCCTCGATGTCTTCAGGCCGGAGCCGGTGCTCGCGAATCACGTCTCCGATCTCGTCGATCGCACCGTGCGTATAACGGCAGCTGGGGTAAGGCTTGAATCCCGTTCGATCGATCTCATGGGTTCCGTCCCAAGCGTCCAGCACGAGTTCTGGTTTAAAAACGTCCGAATACGATCGCAAAAACCCCGCCGAGCCTTCGAGTGCGCGCGTCGGACCGATCACGCCGGCCGCTGCGAACTGCTCGGCGACGATTCCGTTGTGTGCGGCGAACCCGACTTGCAGGGCGTGCGTCCAGGCGCCGTTATCGGCATACTGCGTCGAGCCGCCCGTCTGGCTGAGCTGAACGCCGAAGGCGTTGGCGAGTGCCGCGGCCGTCGCGCCTCTGACTTTGGCGGCGGCTGCGGTCGCACCGAATCCGCCGGCCGTTGGAGTTGGGCTGAACCCGCGTTTCCAAAGCGCGCCGCTCCCGGCGGCTAGGCTCAACCTTACGGCGACGTCGTAACCGGCGACCACGGCGGTCAACAACGCGCCACCGTTGGCGTCAGCGTCCTCAGCCGCCGCTAAGGCAGCCGCCACCACTGGGGCGCCGGGGTGTATCAATCCGGCCTCGTGCGTATCGTCGAATTCGAGGCTGTGGGCGCCTGCCGCGTTGAGAAGGCCTGCCGCCTGTGGCGAGTAACGTGCGCCCCAACCGATGCCCGTGCAACGGCCGGCTTCGCCCAGCGAGCGAACGGCAGATTCGATGCTTGCGCTCGAAGGTGCGTCGTAGCGCGCGCGCACGGCGATTCCGATGACGTCAAGAACCGCCTTTTTCGCGCGTTCGAGCGTGGCCGGCTCGAGCTCGCTGAATGAAAGACCCTCGACGTAGGATGCGAGTCGCAGACCCAGATCTTGCGATTGCGCGATCAACGCGTGTCCTTCGCGACGACGCCTGCCTTCATCACGAACACGACGCGCGACGGGTCGTCGAACAGTTCCGGGTTCGCGAGCGGGTCTCCGTCGACGGCGATAAGATCGGCCCATTTTCCGCTCTCGATCGTGCCGGCGCGATCGGCGAGCCGCATGATTCGCGCATTGGCGGCCGTCGCCGAAACGATCGCTTCCATCGGGCCGAGCACGCGGGATTTCAGAACGAGTTCGAGTCCCCGCCGATTCTGTCGCGATCCCAGCAAATCGGAGCCGGATCCGATGACGATTCCAACCTCGCGCGCCAACCGGATCGAACGGAGCATCGCCTCGCCGACATCGGCCAAACGAGGGACGACGCCGGCAGGGACGCCGAATTGCTCGTGCGAGGTCCGCATCAGCTCGACGACCGCGAGGGTCGGAACCAACGCGACGTTTGCGGCCAGCATGGCGTGCGCCGTCGCCTCGTCGAGATACGTTCCATGCTCGATGCATTTCAGGCCGGCTTCGATGCAATTGCGCATCGAGCGGACGTTGTGGCAGTGCGCCGTGACGTAACTGTCTCGCGCCTCCGCCTCTTCAACCGCCGCACGTAGCTCGGCGACGCTGAAATGAGCGTCGCTGAGTGCTCCGTGCAACGCGACGACGCCGCCGCTGGCGAAGATCTTGATCTGCGTCGCGCCGCGCCGAAACGCCGTTCGGACTGCGTGCCGCACTTCATCGGGGCTGTCGCAGACGATGACCTTTTGGACGAGGCCCGGCACTTCCAAATAACGGTCGTGGTTGCAAAACGGTGCTTCGAACGAGCCGTGTCCGCCCGTCGTCGACAGCGCGGGCCCGGATGGAAAGATGCGCGGACCGCGCACGAGTCCCGCTGCGATCGCTTGAACGACGCCGCCGTCGACGCCAGACATCTCGCGGACAGTGGTGAACCCCGCGTCGAGCGCCAGGCCGCAGTTTTCGAAGATGAGCGCCGCCATCTCGGCGACCGGCATAACCCCCACGTCGCGGAAGTGGACGAATGGAAATGCGTACCCCAGGTGGGTGTGCGCATCGATGAGCCCGGGCAGAAGCGTCAGCCCCGAGAGGTCGATGACGTCGCGATCGCGCTCGCCGTCGCGGCCGATCGACCGAATCGCGTCGCCGTCGACGACGACGGTTAGTCCCTTTTGCGGATCTCGCCCGGTACCGTCGATGAGGTTGGCGCCGGCTAAAGCGTAGCTCATCGTATCCAGCTCAGCGTCACGAGGAAAACCGCCACGACGTGACGTTCCAAAAGGGCCCCCCGTATTTCGAAGGGTGGTAGCCGCGCAATCGCTTCGGTCCGGCACTCAGCGTCGGCGATTGCGAGAGGACGACCAGAGGCAGCCATTCGTTGAGCGACCGTTGGACGATCCGATAATCTCGCGTGCGCCGCGCGCGATCGTAGGTCGAGACCCCGTCGGTCAGAACGGGGGCGATTCCGGGGATGCACATGTGCGTAAAGTTGTAGGTATTGGTCTTGCCCGCCGCATCGCATCCTATGAGCCAATCGGGGTCCGGGTCGCCGCCGCCGACGAAGCGTGTCAGCGTGATGTCGAAGTGGCCTCCCCAGAGCGGACCGTCCGGCGTCAGCAACAGGAACTGCTGGTCGACGTAGGCCTTGATGTCGAGCGCGACGCCGACCGCCTTCTCTTGCTGGAGCATTTGCGTCATTTCGGTCGTCAGAGACGGATGCCCAGCTTGCGTGATCAACGTTAGCTGCAAGCGCTGACCCCCGCGGACTCTTACGCCGTCGGGCCCAGGTTTCCAACCCGCGGCGTCGAGGAGTTTGCGCGCGGCGGCAGGATCGTACGGCAGCGGTTTGATCGAGGGGTCGTACGCCCATCCGAAGAGCGCTCGCGCAGGGTTGGCGGTTTCGTCAAAGCCGTCGGTCGCCTTGCGCACGGCGTTCTTGCGATCGAATGCGAGCGTGATGGCGCGGCGTACGCGCACGTCGCTCAACCGGGGATCGGACGCGTTGAAGATGATCAAGCCGAATCGATAGAACGTCCGGAAAATCTCGAGGTCGGGCCGTCCGGCAAGTAATTCTGCGCCGTGCGGATCGATGTTCTCGGCGATGTCGATGTCGCCGCTCTTGAGCTGAATCGCCAACGTCGTGGCGTCGGGTATCGTGCGCTCGACGATCTTGGAGATTGCCGGCTTCCGGCCCCAAAACGTTTCGCTGCGTACGAAGGTGACGTGATCGCCGCGCGCCCATTCGGCGACGCGGTACGGACCGGATCCGACCGGATTCCCGTTGTAATCGGCTTTGTCGAGCGATTCGAGTTTGTCGAGCAAATGCGCCGGCAAGATCGGGCGATCGAAGTAGCTGACAAACGGCGAGAAACGCCGCTTAAGGCGCACGCGAACGGTGTAGGCGTCCGGTGCGGAGATCGCGGCGATCTCCTTGTCGCCGTACGTTTCGATAACCGTGCTCTTCGGATTCATGTCGGCTTCGTGCGTAAAGATGACGTCGCGGGCGGTCAACGATTGCCCATCGGCCCAACGCACGTCGCGCCGAAGATGATAGGTGATCGTCAAACCGTCCTGCGATATGCCCCCGTTCTCTTGCGTCGGAACTTCCGTCGCTACTTCGGGCGTCAAGTCGCCCTCCGGCGTTGCGCTCAAGAGTCTCGAGTAGACCAGCGGCCCGAGCAAGAGCCGGTCGGCGCCCGAGATGTAGAGCGGGTTGAGCGATTTCAACTCGTAGGTGACGCCGACGATGAGCTCGTCGCCGCCGCGCGCCGCGGCCGCCGGCTGAACGAGTGCGAGGACGCTCGAAGCGAGCGCGAACGCCGCGATCCTACTCACGGACCCAGAGACCAATCGGTGACGTTCCAAAAGCTGGCGCCGTATGGCGACGGCGCATAACCGCGCAGACGCTTCGGTGCGACGCTGAGCACCGCCGATTGGGAGAGCAGCAGAACCGGCAGCCATTCGTTCATCGCGCGTTGCACGATCCGATAGTCGTGCTTGCGCCGTTCTCGATCGAATGTCGAGACGGCATCCTCCAGGACGGGTTTGATCTCGGGGATGCACATGTGCGAGAAGTTGTAGGGATTGGGCTTGCCGGCAGCGTCGCAGCCGATTAGCCAATCGGGATCGGGATCGCCGGAACCGACGAACCGCGTCAGCACCATGTCGAAGTGGCCGCCCCAGAGCGGGCCCTCGGATGTGAGCAAGAAGAACTGATTGTCGACGTAAGCCTTAAGCTCGACGCCGATACCGACGTCTTTCAGGGCTTGCGCGATCTGCGTCGCTTCCGTTGTCAAGAACGGGTGGCCCGCCTGGAGCACCAGCGTGAATTCGAGGCGCTGCGATCCGTTGGTGCGGATTCCGTCGGAACCGAGCTTCCATCCGGCCGCATCCAACAGTTTTCGTGCTCCCGCTTGGTCGTACGGCAATGGCTTGATCGAAGGATCCCAGGCCCAACCGAAGAGCACTTTCGCCGGGTGCGAGGTGTCGTCGAAGTGATTCGTCGCTTTGTCCATGATCGACGTTCGATCGAGGGCCAGCGCGATGGCTCGACGGATGCGGACGTCGCCGATGCGAGGATCTGAGGCGTTGAAGATCAGCAGTCCGAAGTAGGGGATGTAGTATTTGACCAATTGCAAGGTCGGATCGCTCCGAAGCGTCGCTTCCCGACTTTCGTCGATGATTGGCGTGCCGTCGATATCGTGGCTGCGAAGCTGGAGCGCAAGCGTATTCTGGTCGGGAATCGTCCGGAGCGTGATTTTCGAGATGCTGGGCTTACGTCCCCAATAGTTCTCGTTTCGAACGAGATCTACGCGATCGCCGCGAGCCCACTTCACGACGCGGTAGGGGCCCGAGCCGACCGGCATCGCGTTGTAGTCGACCTTGTCGAGGGATTCGAATTTGTCCAACAAGTGTGCCGGGATCAGCGGCCTGTTGAATTCTCCGATGAACGGTGAGAATCGACGCTTCAAGCGCACGCGGACCGTGTAGGCGTCCGGTGCGGAGATCGCCGCGATCTCTTTGTCGCCGAACGTTTCGATGGACTTGTTCTTCGGATTCACGTCGGCCTCGTGCGTGAAGACGACGTCGCGTGAGGTCAACGGGACGCCATCGGCCCATTTCACGTAGTGGCGCAGGTGATAGGTGATTTCGAGGCCGTCTTTAGAGATGCCGCCGTTCTGCTGCGTCGGAACGACAGACGTTACTTCCGCCGTAAGTTCACCCTCCGGCGTGGCGCCAAAGAGGCGTGAAAAGACGAGGGCACCGATCGATAGGCGATCCGCGCCCGACATGTAGAGCGGGTTCAGCGTGTTGTATTCGTACGTTAGGCCGAAGACGAGCTCGTCGCTCTTCGCGAAGGAGGCTCGCGGTCCGACGAGCCCCGGCAAGAATGCGGCAACGACCAGAATTACGAGACCTTTGCGGAATCCGCGCGTCATAGATCGAGTTTCACTTTCATCGGCTATTGGAGCGTCCAGGTCGCCACGTCGACCAAGGCTCCGCCCGCCTCGGAGCGGACGAAACCGTGGAGTCGCGTCGCAATGGCGTCGAGCGCGTACGATTGCGAGATCAAGACCAGCGGCAGCTCGTCGTTCAGCGCTCGCTGAACCGCCACGTAATCGCGCTTTCGGCGCGCGACGTCGAATGTCGCGACCGCATCCTGCAACACCGGCGCCATCGCCGGCAGACACATGTGCGTGAAGTTGTAGGGATTCGGCTTCCCGCTCGCGTCGCAACCGATCAGCCAGTCCGGGTCCGGATCGGCGCCACCCCCAACGAAGCGGGTCAACGCGATGTCGAAGTGCCCGCCGGCGAGCGTTCCGTCCGGCGTCAGCAGTGCGAATTGCTGATCGACCGACGTCTTGACCTCGAGGGAAATGCCGACCGCTTTGGCCTGCTCGACGGCCTGGTTGGCTTCGATCACGAACACCGGATGGCCGGCTTGAATCGCAAGGTTGAACTGCAGCCGCGAGGAGCCGCGCCTCCGAACTCCATCGGCTGCGAGTTTCCAGCCGGCGTCGTCCAACAGCTTTGCAGCGGCCTTGGGATCGTATGGCGGCGGACGAATCGAGGGATCGTAGGCCCACAAGAACAGACTGCGATTCGGATGTTCGGTGTCCTCGAAACCATCGGTCGCCTTACGGATGATCTCGTCTCGGTCGAGCGCCATGATGAAAGCACGGCGAACGCGCACGTCGGCGAGCCGCGAATCCGACGTGTTGAAGATGATCAAGCCGAAGAGAGCCTCGAGCGTCTTCACGAGTCGAACGTCGGGATCGTTCGCGAGGGACCGCGCTCGCGTCGGGTCGAGGCTGAGGATCGCGTCGATGTCGTGACTTCGCAGTTCGGCTTCGAGCGTGTTCGCGTCGGGAATAAAGCGCACCACGATCTTTTCAATGCGCGCCGGAGAACCCCAGAAAGTCTCGCTACGCACGAAGGTGATGTGATCGCCGCGCGCCCATTCGGCGACGCGATACGGCCCCGAGCCAACGGGATGTTGGTTGTAGTCGACGTGGTCGAGCGATTCGAACTTGTCGAGCAGATGAGCGGGGAGCAGCGGCCGGTCGAAGCTGAGGACGAAAGGCGAGAATGGGCGCTTGAGCCGAATGCGCACGGTGTACGGATCGGGCGCCGCGATCGACGCGATCTCGCGGTCGCCATAGGTTTCGGCGACCGCATTCTTGGGGTTCATCACGGCCTGATGCGTGAAGATGACGTCGCGCGCGGTGAGCGGCTCGCCGTCGGCCCATTTGACGCCGGGCCGAAGATGATAGACGAGATTCAGGCCATCTTTTGCGACGCCGCCGTTCTGCGGAGTCGGAATCTCGCGCGCGAGCGATGGTTTCACCCCTCCGTGTGCCGCCGACGCCAGCAGCGACGTGAAAACCATCGAGCCGAGCGCTTGACGAACTCCGCCGTAGAGATAGATCGGATTGAGACTTCTGAATTCTCCCGTTGCGCCGATCACCAACTCGCCCGTGCGAGCAGAGGCGGCGACCGGTCCCGAAGCGGCCGTTAACGTGAAGGCGAGGGCGAGCGCAAAGGCGGCTACGCGAGACATCGTTCAACTGCTAGTCTGAGGCTCGCGGCGCGATGCTCCCTGCCCATCGGAGGGCAACTTATTTTCGTCGAACGACGTACCGGAGGGATGCTCGCCGCCGGTTGACAAGGCGCTGGTTCAGCATGCAGAAGATCTTTCGCGCGCGACGTGTTGTGACGATGACGGATGCCTCGCCGGAAGCGCTCGTAACGCTGGGCGAACGGGTCATTGCTATGGGCGCGTTCGACGACACGCGCCTGCGCTTCCCCGACGCGGAGATCGTCGATTTAGGCGATGCAACGGTCGCGCCCGGATTCAACGATGCGCACGGTCACTTGTGCTTCGTCGCGGAAGACGCGCTCAACCTCGACCTCTCCTGGGATTCGATCGGCTCGCTGGCGGAGTTGTTTGTGAAATTCCGTGCGGAGCTGCCGCACAGTGCGCCGGGTGCCTGGCTGCGCGGCAGTCGCTACGACGACGCGAAGATGGCCGAAGGCCGCGTCCTGTCCCGCTGGGACTTAGACGAAATCACGCGCGAGCATCCGATCTTCGTCCACCACGTCGCGGGACACTGGTGCGTGGTCAACTCGAAGGCGCTCCAATTGGCCGGTTTCGAGGATTCCGTAGTGGACCCGCCGGGCGGCAAATTCGGGCGCGACGCAAACGGACGGCTCAACGGCATTTTGCACGAGAAAGCGATGGAGGTTTTCTGGTCGTATTCAGCCGAGCGACCCGAGGCGCTTCTGCCCGGCGCGACGCTCGAGGATCGCCTGCATGGCCTGCAAACGATGCAGCGCAGATTTCACGCCGCCGGCCTTACGTCGCTGACCGACGCACTCGTTCAACCGCGCGACGTCGATCTGTACGTCGAGGCGCGGCGGCGTGGGCTGCTCTCGATGCGCGTGAACATGCTGGTGATTTACGACGCGTACGACCAGCTTCGGCGCCTCGGGTTTCGTTCGGGCTTTGGTGACGAGCATCTGCGCGTGGGCGGCATCAAAGCCTTCGTCGACGGCGCGATCGGAGGCCGGACGTGCTTGATGGACCAGCCGTTCGAAGGAACGAGCGACGACTACGGGATCCAGCGTACCTCCGACGCCGAACTCGACGACATCGTTCGGATGGTGCATCTCGGCGGCACGCGCCTTTGCACTCATGCCAATGGAGATCGAGCCATCCGGAAACTCATCGCTCGCTTGGAGTTCGCTGAAAACGAGAAGCCGCAGCCCGGCTTGCGCCACCGCATCGAACACTGCACGATCGTGGATGAAGACATCGTGGCTCGAATGCGCCGGCTCCAGGCCATCGCCGTCCCGTTCGGCAGCTACGTCTATTACCACGGTGCGCGGCTGCTCGACTGGTACGGGCCGAAGCGCATCGAGCGGATGTTCGCGCATCGAACGTTCATCGACAACGGCGTGGCCGTCGCGGGGTCGTCGGATTACCCGTGCGGTCCGTTCCAGCCACTTCTCGCGATGCAATCCTGCGTGACGCGCACCGGCTACGACGGCGCGCCGCTGGGACTCAACCAGCGAATCACTCCGCACGAAGCACTCGGCTTATATACGGTCAATGCCGCACTTGCCGCCGGGGAAGAGCGGTATAAAGGCCGGCTCGCGCCCGGCTATCTCGCCGACTTCGTCGCGCTCGACGATGACCCACGCTCGGTCGACGGCTCCGAAATCGGGGCTATCGGAATTCGAGCGACCTACGTCGGCGCCGAAAAAGTATGGGAGCGCGCATCCTAAGGGACGAACGGAGTTTCGTTGGCGCTTCGCCCTTCGACGGAGCTCAGGGTGGCTCAGCGTGACTCAAAGCTCGTCATCCTGAGCGGAGCGAGCCCTTCGACAAGCTCAGGATAAACTGCGCGAGCGAAGTCGAAGGACAAACGGAGTCCCGTTGAAGGATCCATCGGTGGAACTGAATCGAGCTAACTGGGACGAGCGCGCACTTATTCACGCGCAGGATCGAACGGGCTTCTACCGGATCGCCGAATTCAAAGCCGGGGCAGATACGCTGACGCCGATCGAGGCCGCCGAACTCGGCGACGTCGCGGGGTTGCGCATATTGCATCTGCAATGCCACCTCGGCCTCGATACGCTATCGCTGGCGCGCCGCGGTGCGCAGGTCACGGGGCTCGATTTCTCGGGGAACGCAATCGCGTTTGCGCGCGAGCTTTCGTCGACGATCGGCCTGGCGGCGACGTTCGTCTTGGCCGACGTTTCGGACGTTCGCGCGGCTGTTCCGGGGGAGTTCGATTTGGTCTACGCGACCTGGGGCGTCTTGTGCTGGATTCCCGATGTACGTCTTTGGCTGCGTAACGCCGCATCGATGCTAGCCACCGGTGGGCGCTTGTATCTCGCCGACGATCATCCCAGCGCCGCTCAGGCGGAGTGGGCAGAACTCGCGGACGGAAGTTCCGCGTTGTTCGTCGCGGAGACGTGGCGAACGCCGGCGGACGCGCCGTTGATGGACGAAGCGCCACACACGTATACAGGCGACACGACGAGCTCGAACACGCCGCGACGCGCGAATGGATACATCCGCTTTCTGAGATCGTCAATGGCGTTCTCGAAGCTGGGATGACGCTCGAGTTCCTCCACGAACACGGCCGAATACCGTACCAACCTTGGAGAGCGATGGAACCCGCCGGTAACGCGCTCTGGCGTCTGCCCGCGAACATCCCAGGCCCGCCATTAGCTTTCTCACTTTCGGCGAAGCGAAGGTAGCAGAGCGGCCTCGCCATGAAGAGGCGTGCCAGAAATGACGATCCGGCCCTATCAAAATGGCGATGAAGTCGCCATCGTAAATCTTTTCCTGCGGTCGGTGCTCGAGCTTGGTCCGGCGAAGTACAGCGACAATCAAGTTAAGGCGTGGGCGGCGTGCGCCCCCGAGCGGGCGGATCCGGGTGCATGGGCCGAGCGGATGCGCGACCGAGAGACACTCGTAGCCGCAGAAGGCGAGAAAATCCTCGGCTGGATCGAGTTGGCGCGAGGCGGTCATCTCGATATGCTCTACTGTGCACCGGAGGCTGCAGGCCGCAGCGTAGCCGATGAGCTGTACAGAGCAATTGTCGCTCGCGCCCGCCGGTTGGGAATCCACTCTCTGTTCACGGAGGCCAGCCTGTTCGCCGAGTCATTCTTCCGTAAGCACGGATGGAATCTCGACGAGCGTGAGGTCGTGATTCGAAATGGCGTCGAAATCCCGCGCGCGCGGATGTCGATTGATTCGGTAGCCCTAGGCCGAACCCATGACGATGGTTTCGATGGGGTCGACGCTGCGAGCAATATCTCGATACGCGCGTTGGAAATCGCTGAATGGGAAGCATTTCGTGAGATGCGTCTGCGGGCGCTAGAAACGGAACCCGGGGTGTTCGCATCGTCCCTCGAGATCGAGGCAGCGATGAATCCCGCAGAGTGGCGTACCCTTATCGGCGGACCCGGACGGCGAATATTCGGTTTGTTTGACGGAGCGCGATTGGTCGGGATAACCGCGGCGTTCACGTGGCGCGACGATCCGACCGGCGAAACCGCGATCTTCGCCATGTCGTTCTTGCTGCCGCAATATCGTGGCCAAGGACTCTCCCGGTTGTTCTTCGATGCGCGATTGGACTGGATTCGAACCCTCAGAACGTTTCGGAGAGTCGTCGTCTCTCATCGAGACCCAAACGAAGCCTCGCGCAGAGCGAACCAGCGTTCCGGTTTCAAATTCCTGCGCCGCGAACGGCGCGCGTGGCCCGACGGCCAGACGGCGGACGAACTGATGTATGAGTTGCGCCTTCTTCCCCGAAGTGCCGACAATGAAATCGCGACTTCGGCCGGCTAACTTTGAGCGGCGTTAACATAAGGTACGGTCTGCCAGCCGAACGTGAGGCGCTGGAAGATTTGCAGCGGCGTGCTTCCCTAGTGTGGGAAGAATACCGCGAAGCTTTGTTGGCGCACCCCGAGGCGATTCGGCTCCCGGTGTCTCAGCTCGAGAAACAGAGGGTTCGCGTGGTCGAAAGAGGTCTCGCAGCGGTTGGTTTTTCAGTACTGCTTCCGCGAAGCGCAGGGATTTCGGAACTCGACGGCCTGTTCGTCGAGCCGATCCATTGGCGCACCGGCATCGGATGGGCGCTGATGCACGATGCGGTCGGTCTTGCGCAACTCCAGAAGGCGCGTGCAATCGAAGTCACGGCCAATCCACTTGCCGAGGGTTTCTATAAGAAATTCGGCTTCGTGCGGATCGGCGAAGCGCAGACGCAGTTTGGGCCCGCCTCGCGAATGCGCTATGTCCTGACCGTCAGCCGCGGCCGTTAGGCGAAGCGCGGGTCGAAGGTGCGACCGGCGTCGGCGTGGATGTCGGCGGCCGCGGCGTTCCAATCCGGCGGCTCGGCGCCCATCAAATGACGAACGAAGAAGTCAAAGGTTTTCCGTATGACCATCGGCGCGAGCGCCGATCCGAAATGCGTCTCACCGAAGAGCACGACCAACTCGAACTCTTTGCCTGCCTTTTGTAAGGCGTCGGCAAATTGGAAATTCACGGCCGGTGGGACGTTCTCGTCGAGGTCGCCGATGTAGATCATCAACTTTCCGCGCAACTGTGGGACGAGGCTAGCATTGTCGAGCGGCAGATAGTTCGACGGAACCTCATAGCCGTCGGGCGAGAACTTGGTCCCGTTGCTGAAGATCGGGTCGCCGATCAAATTTTCGTAACCGGGGTACATGCCTTGCCAACTGTGGCAGGCCGCTCCTGAGACGGCAACTTTGAAAAACTCCGGGTACTTTAGAATTGCTCGAGTCGAGTAGTAACCGCCGAACGAATAACCGAAGACCCCGACGCGCTCGAGGTCGAACGACGGGTGGCGTTCGGCGAGTTGCCGTAGGACTGCGACATGGTCGGCGAGTCCGGCGTCACCGAAGTTTCGGTAGCTATGGTTGTGAAAGGCCCTGTCGCGCATCGCAGTGCCCCTCGCGTCGAGGGTCACGACGATGAAACCGAGCTCTGCGATCGCCAGCCCGCCGTACGGATTCAACGTAAAGTGGCCGGTCATGAAATTGCGTGGGACGTTGCAAACCTGGAAACCGTTGTAGAGCGCGTCGATGACCGGATACTTGCGCTCCGGATCGTAGCCGGTCGGCCAATACACGACGCCGTGGATGTCGGTCTTGCCGTCGTCAGCCTTCGCAACGAATGCTTCCGGCGGCCGGTACCCAAGCGCGTAGAGATCCGATGGATCGGCGGTTTCCAGCGTCGCGAGTATCGTTCCGTCCTTTGTCGAGCGGAGCAGAGTGACCGGCGGCGCCGACAGCGTCGAATTCGTTTCGACGAAGAACCGCCCATCCGGCGAGACGATGCGTTTCGCCCCTTCGCGCTTGTAAAGCAATTCGTACATCGGCTGGGGCTGGCCGTCGATCATGTGATCCGCTAGCTCCGGCGTCAACAGCACGGGTTCGCCGCCGTCGAGCGGTGCGCGATAGAGAAAGCGAAGATAGGGATTCACCTCCGGCTCTCGGCTGCTGCCGGTGAAGTAGATCTGCCGGTAGCGCTCGTCGACGTGCATGATGTCGAAAACGACCCACGGTCCGCGCGTCAACTGGCGCTTCAGCGTGCCGTCGCCGTCGTAAAGGTAGAGGTGCCCCCAACCATCTCGTTCCGAGAACCAAACGATCTCTTCACCGTCGCCGAGGATGCGCACGTTGGGGGTGTAGTAGATCGCGAGGTTGAGATTGACGAATTGTTCGACCTTTTCTTCGAGGACGACGCGCGCTTTGGTGGAGGCCAGGTCGACGGCGACCAGTCGAATCGTTTTCGCATCGTCGCGCGTCTGCGCGCTGAAGAACGTGCTGCTCTGTGAATCGAACCAGCACGTCCCCGGGCCGATCATGTCGGAGCCGGCCTCGAGGCCGGCGTTTTCAAACGGCATCGTGACTGGCCGCGCACCGCCGTTCGCGACGTCGATGACGAAAAGGCGGATCAGAGGCTGCTCGGGATCGCCCATGAGCGCGCGGCGCAACGTATAGCGCGCCGGCCGCGCGCCCCGCAGCGGAACGAATCGCGTATACGGATATTCCCGAACGTGACGCTCGTCGACTCGCGCGGCGACGATATAACGCGAGTCGGGCGACCAAACCACGCCGATCGGAGGTAGCACGAGCCGCCCTTCCCGCACCGGAATAGCAACGAGGCCTGCGTCGGATAAGACGCCGTAACCGTAATGCTCCTCGCCGTCGGTGGTGATTCGGCGTTCCTCGCCTGAAGCGCGGTCTAGAACCCAGAGGTCGCGGTCGCGACAGAACACCGACAAACGCCGATCCGGCGAAAGACCTTCGAAGGGTTGCACGGGCCGATCGGGCCGGCCGGTGCACGTCCGCGCGAGGCGATCGTACGAGATCACCGCACCGGGGACGTATATCTCGACGCGCGCTCGCTCGTCGTCGAATTCGAGTGCAGTTACGCCCAGCCGATTTCCGTCGGGCGGTGCTCCGGTGACCGTTTCGATCGCTTGCGCGACGCTCGCGCGGTCGAAAGCTGGTTCGCGAGATCCAGACTCGGCATCGACCAGGATGAACTCTTCACCGTTCGCCCCATCGCGGCGGTACCAGAAGTGATTCGAACCGCCGATCCAATTCGGGCCAACCGCCGAGTTCTTGACGACGCCCAATAGGCGGCTGGGAAGAAATCGCTCGGCTGCGGCGTAGTCCGACGCCGTAAAATGCTTCGTGGTCACCCCAAGCATTATACGTTGCTCGGCGTCGCCGAACCGACCCTCGGCGGGCAGGATTTTCTTGCCCAGCGGCAGGGCATCTCGCCGGAGTCGCCCCCAATACAATTGACGGGAATCGCGGCTCGGCTGCTATTTTGACTTTGGGAGAACCGACGCTTGATAACCGATGACATCGCCATCCGAGCGCGCGAGCTTCTCGCCGACGCCTTGACGTGCGAGCTCACCTTACCTGCCGGTCAGCTCGCCTTGGAGAACGGCACGCTGGAGCGGCACATTGCGTCAGGGTTCAACTTCGTCGCGCTGACGCTGGCGACCGATAGCAGCTGGATCGACGGTACGATCCAAGCCATCGCGAAAGCGCGAGCGACTATTGCGAAACGGCCCGACGCGTTGCTCGTTCGCATCGCCGACGATATCGTGCGTGCGAAGCGCGAGGGGAAGGTCGGCTTGACCCTTCATTTTCAGGGGACCAATCCTTTTCAAGGCGACGTCGCGATGGTTCAGGTCTACTACGACCTTGGCGTCCGCTACGCATTGATGGCGTACAACCAGAAGAATCTCGTCGGAGACGGCTGTCACGAGCGAACCGACGAAGGCTTGAGCCGTTTCGGACTCGCGCTGGTCGCCGAGATGAACCGCGTTGGAATGCTGGTCGACTGCACCCACAGCGGCTTTCGCACGACGATGGACGCGATGGAAGCCTCGACGGCGCCCTGCATCTTTTCCCATTCGCTCGCCCGCGCGCTCAACGATCACGAGCGCAACATCAACGACGAACAGATCCGAGCTCTGGGTAAGACCGGCGGCGTCATCGGCGTCAACGGCATCGGGTTCTTCATGAGCGCCGATTTCCAAGCGACGACCGAAGGCATCTGCCGCCACATCGACCACATCGCCGAATTGATCGGGCCGGAACACATCGCCATCGGGACCGATTACGTCCATTTCGACGATCTCATGATGAAAGTCTATCGTGAAAACAAAGACACGATGTTCCCCAAAGGGTATCCTCCGCCACCTTGGCAGTATTGGCCGCCGGAGAAGATCGGCGAGCTGACCGAAGCTCTCTTGCGGCGCGGTTACTCCGAAGCTGAGGTCCGTGGCATCCTCGGCGAAAACTTTCTACGCGTCGCGCGCCAGGTATGGCGCTAGAAACGAAGCCGGCCTCGGGAAGCACCCAAGCGCTTCTCGCCGGCGCGATCGTGT
>Ga0209009_1000351_pt1 | contig 17425 bp, 10 predicted proteins | sample BlaSpr_A8_OM3_M2_FD_187979 | JGI IMG/M metagenome (GOLD analysis project Ga0209009, IMG submission 187979) | Forest soil microbial communities from Thunder Bay, Ontario, Canada - Black Spruce, Ontario site 2_A8_OM3_M2 (SPAdes) (version 2) | ecosystem: Environmental > Terrestrial > Soil > Boreal... | reverse complement strand
TCTGGGAAAAGAAGGCGAGCGACCGGCCGTCGGGCGACCAGAAGGGGTTCTCGGCGCCTTCGGTGCCGGCCACAGGACGAGCTTCTTCTTCGTCGAGGCGCCGTATCCAGATCTGCATTCGGCCTTCGTTCGAGCCCACCAGGGCGAGCCGGCGGCCGTCCGGGGAGAGGGCGAACCAATCGGTCCAGGCGGCGCCCTGCGGAGGAAGGATCGAGAGAATCATGCGCGGCGCGGCGGGTACCTCGGCACGTCGCTGAGACAGGAGTGCGCCGATGGCGACGAGCGTGGCAAGTGCGGTGATGGCCCAAGGCAGCCATGCCCTGCGACGCAGCGCGACCGAAGCCGCGACTCCCCTCTGCAACCCGGACTCGCCAATCCACTTCAGCTCGCTGCCGAGGTCCGCGGCGTTCTGCCAGCGGTCCTCAGGGTCCTTCGCGAGGCACTTCCTCACCACGTGGTCGAGCGCAGGCGGCGTCGTCGGCTGGATCGAAGAGATTGCCGCAGGCTCGCTCGTCATGATTGCCGAGATCAGCGACGCCTGGCTCGCCCCGGAGAACGCCTTCCTCCCCGTAGCCATCTCGTAGAGGACCGCCCCGGACGCAAAGATGTCCGTCCGCGCGTCCGCCACCGTTCCCTCCAACTGCTCCGGCGCCATGTACTGGAGGGTTCCGAGCAGCGCTCCGTCGGCTGTCAGATCGGGCGCCTGTGTGGGAAGGGCGGTCAGAGATGACGGAGAGGAGACCGGCGCCATGGCCTTGGCGAGACCGAAGTCCAAGAGCTTCACTCCCGACTTCGTCAGCATCACGTTGCCGGGCTTGAGATCTCTGTGCACGATCCCCTGGCGGTGTGCCTTGTCGAGGGCGTCGGAAATCTCGACGCCCCAGCGCAGGAGCTGCTCGGTCGGGACCGGCCCTTTCGCCAGCCGCGCCGAGAGTGTCTCGCCCTCGAGATACTCCATAACGAGGTAGTCGACCTCGCCCTCGCGCCCGACGTCGTAGAGCGCGCAGATGTGTGCGTGCGAAAGCTGCGAGATCGTCTTCGCTTCTCGCTCGAAACGCTGTCGCACCTCCGGCGAGGCGGAGAGATGCTCCGGCAGGACCTTGATCGCAACTGTGCGCTCGAGCCGTATGTCCCTCGCCTTGTAGACTTCTCCCATTCCACCCGCGCCGATCTGCGTGAGGATCTCGTAGGGACCCAGACGCGAGCCGGCCGCGAGAGTCATCTCTTCGAAACCTCCGCGGTCCAGTTGACCACGACAGTCGCAGGCTGCGCGCTGGCGGAGACTTCCTCGACCATTGCGAGAAAGCGTCCGTCGGGAGCGACGTCGAAGTCCTTCCATCCCGGCCCCGGAGCCAGACGGAAGAGCACGCGGGGCTCGCCGGGCTCGACCGAGGGAGCGGTTCGGATCGGGACCGAGAAGAGACGCCCGTCGGGCGAGAGATAGAAGATCTCCTTCCCATCGCGGCTGAAGCGGAGCAGAGTCGCTCCGTCGGTGGAGACCCGGATCTTTTCCCCCGGCGAATTAAACCGCGCCACATAGGCCTCCCGTCTTCCCGACTCGGTCGACAGAAACGCCGCGGCGCGACCATCCGGAGAGAAACGCACGGAGTCCGCCGGGGCCGCGGCGGAAGAGAACCTCGCGGGCCGGGCACTTCCTGTGAGCGGCACCGTCCATGCGTCGAAGGGGGATCCGGGAACGCTCTCGACGAATGCGAGCAGGCGTCCGTCCGGCGAGACGGCGGAGGCCTCCTGGAAGCCGCCCGGGGGCAGGACCTCGCGCTCCATTCCGTCGGCGAACGTCCTCGAGACGAGCTGTGGCGAGCGTCCCCGGGCGACGGAGTAGAGAATGGATTTTCCATCCGGCATCCACAGACCGCCGAACTCGCTGCCGGGCTCCGACGTCACGGGCGTCTCCACGCCGCGCGCGAGGTCGAACATCCAGATGTCGAAGGTCCAGATCCCCGGTCTCGCGCGAGAGAACAGGACCCGCCTCCCGTCCGGAGCGATCGCGAGATCGAGATAGCGCCCGGACCCTCCCAGAGATCCGAGCGCTTTGCCCGCGCGGTCGAACCAGGTCAGCCGCAGGACATCTTCCTGCGAATGGTAGGCGAGCGTCCCGGCGCGGGCCGTGAAGTTCGCCCAGCCGTTCGACAGAAAATAATTTACGGAAGGTGCGATCGGCAGCGGCGGGCCGGTGAGCTTTGCCGAGTCCGGGTCGAACTTCTGTCCGAAGAGCGCGCCGTCTCGCGCGAAGATGAGATAGCCCGGCTCGAGGATTTCCGCGCGAGAGCGGAGCGGAGTGATCGCATGCGGCGGCTGTCCCGGCCGGGAGAGCATCAGCATCCCGTCCGCGCCCTTGCTCGATATCGCCCTCCAGGCCAGATAGAGGAAGCTCCGCCCGTCGGGCAGGAACGACGGCCAGTGGACCCGAAAAACTCCGCGGACCGGATCGGGGCGGATGACGGCCTCGGGTTTGCCGCCGTCGGCGGAGACCCGGTAGATCCCGTCCCCCTGCACGTTGGCAAACAGGATCTCTCCGCCCGCGCCCCAGGATCTCGAACGTCCGGGTGTCCCGCCAACCTCGCAGATCGTAACGGGTGAGCCGCCGGAAATCGTCACGCGCGCGAGCCGCTCCTGTGTGAAGAAGGCGATCGACGCGCCATCCGGCGACCAGAAGATCGAATTGGCTCCCTCCGTGCCTTCGAGGGGCCGGGCGTCCAGGCTCGAGAGCGTCCGGACCCACGCGCGCGCGCGGCCATCGGACTCATACGCGACGAAGGCGAGCCGTTGCGCGTCCGGAGAGAGCCGAAGGGTCGGCGCCTCCCTCCAGCCCGCGAATTCGGTTCCGGGGGGAGGCGCGACGGAAAACCGGATCGGGCTCGCGGCCGGCGCCTGCGGCGCCCGCGCTCGAAAGAGCAGGACGATCCCGAGAAACAGCGCGGAGGCGGCGATCGCCCACGGCACCAGGCGCCGCGGGAGGCTTGCGGGCCGCGCGCGCGCTGTTTCTCCCCTCTCCGTGATCGCGGTCAACTGCAACGCGATGTCCCGGGCCGACTGCCACCGGTTCTCCGGGTCCTTGGCGAGACAGGTCTTGACGAGCCGGTCCAGAGCCGCGGGACTCATCGCCTGCGAGGCGGAGACCGGCGGCGGGTCCGTCGCGAGGATGGCCGACATCAGCGACGCCTGGCTCGCGCCCGAGAACGCCTTCTTACCGGTCACCATTTCGTAGAGCGTCGCCCCGAACGCGAAAATGTCGGTCCGAGCGTCCGCCACCCTGCCTTCGAGTTGCTCCGGGGCCATGTACGGCACCGTCCCGAGGATCGTTCCCTCCGCCGTCAGCGGCGTATCCCGTGTCGCCAGCGCCGAGAGCTGCGACGCGGTCGGTTGCTTTTCCTCTTCCAGAATCCTTGCGAGGCCGAAGTCGAGGACCTTAGCGCCGGATTTCGTGATCATCACATTGCCCGGTTTGAAGTCCCGGTGCACGATCCCCAAACGATGCGCGGCTTCCAGAGCCTCCGCGAGGTCAGATCCGAGTCGCAGTGCCTCGTCCAGAGAAAGCGGTCCCCTTGCGAGCCGCTCCGCCAGCGTCTTTCCTTCGATGTACTCCAGCACCAGATACTCTGTGTCGCCTTCGCGCCCGACGTCGTAGATGGCGCAGATGTGCGGATGCGAGAGCTGCGAGATCGTCTTCGCTTCCCGCTCGAACCGCTGGCGAACTTCGGGAGACGAGGAGAGATGCGACGGCAGCACCTTGACCGCCACCGTGCGCTCCAGCCGCGTGTCCCGAGCCTTGTAAACCTCCCCCATCCCTCCCGCGCCCAGAGGAGAGAGGATTTCGTAGGGACCCAGACGGCTGCCGGCGGAAATCGTCATCAGGCCACGAATCGCAACTCGCGAATCACCGAGCGGCGGGAAGGTCCAGTGAGACGGCCAGCGCTCGATTCAGTTCCTCGATCTGAAAAGGAGAGAGTGACCCGACGAACGTCGAGAGCTTTCGTTTGAAAAGCAGAGCCAGGAAATCGCAGCGGACCGCGGAGGCCTTGCGCAAGCCCGCGTCCGGGCCGATCACGACTTCGGACGAAATTCCCAGGATCTCGCTGTAAACGGGCGCGCAGACGACTGTGGCAATGTCCGGATTCTCCGCGATGAACTGCCGGGAGACGACCACATAGAAGCCGGGCTTGCTTCCGCGTTCCGGCAGCCTTTCTCGAGTCATCCAGATCTCGCCCCGGTTCAAAGCTCAGCCTGTTCGCCGACCAGCGCTTCCGCCTGCCGGGCAACCAGCCGCCGGTGCTTCGCGTAGACTTTCTTCTCTCTCTCATCGCGCTGCAGGCTTTCGCGACGCTGCAGGAACTCCTTGAGCGCTTGGCGAACGATCCGTGAACGGTTGCCGCCCTCTTCCCGCAGGCCCGAGCCCCTCGAGGAGCGGCCCGACTTTCCCGTCGACCGCGCGAGACGGTCCAACCCCGTCAGCGTCGCCTCGTCTATTGAGATTGCAATAGTTTTCATATCAGCAATATATTACCAATCACAGATCACGGGTTCATTCCCTTGCGGACCGGGGGCATTGCGCCCGGGACGCCCTCGGCGAGCATGATGCTGGAGGGCTCCTCGAGGGTCGAGATCGTGAGTCGCGCGCCGTCGGGGGAGAGGCCGAGGGACTCGGTCCAGTACTCCTGCGAGAAGCCCGCGACGGGACGGCGGGTGCTCGAAGTGTCCCGGCCCGGATCGAAGTCCTGAGAGAAAACGCCCGAGCGGCCGGCGGAGTCCTGTCCCACGAAAAGGATGGACCGTCCGTTTGGGGACCAGCGCTCCCTGCCGAAGCTGATCCTGGGCCCGCCGAGCTGGTAGGGGGCTGAAATCGTGAAGGCAAGAGCGCGCCCGGAGTCCGCGTCGGCGACATGGAGCGTGTTTCTCTGGTTGACGCGGTCGGGCTCGAGGTAGAGAACGTAGCGGCCGTCCGGAGAGACCTCCGGCGTGGCGAAGTGGCCGGCGATCAGGTGCGTGGCCCCGGTTCCGTTGGGATGGACCTTCCAGATTCCGGGTTTGGCCGGGTTGCCGCTCCAGTAGAAGACCCACGCGCCGTCCCGCGTGACGACCGGGTTCTCGGCGTCCAGACCGTCCTGCGAGATCTGACGCGCCGCGCTCCCGTCTGCGTTGGCGATCCAGATCTCCAGGTGTCCGCTTCGGTCACAGCTCCAGACGATGTGCTTCCCGTCGGGAGTGAAGCCGGGGTCCCAGTCCTGCGCCGTGTCGTCGGTCAACTGGCGCAAGGCGCCGTTTTCCAGATCGAGCAGCCAGAGATCCAGATTACCGCTCCTGTTGGACGAGAAGATCAGGCGCTTTCCGTCCGGTGAGTACGCGGGCTGGCGGTCGGAGCTGCTTCCGCGGGTCAGAAGACGCGCGCCGCCCGCCGCGCCTCCCGGAAGCGCCAGCTCCCGGAGGTTCTGCCTCTGCGGCCTCGAATCGAACAGGAGTCGGCCCGGGCCGACGATGTCGCAGTGCGCGGAGACCTCCCCGTTGGCCCCCGCGGAGAGGGGGAAGAGTCCCGTGACCCACAGGAGGGGCTTTTCTTCGCCGGTCGCGACGTCGCAACGGACCAGGCGGCCCTGCGAGCCGGAAATGTCGCCCATGATGCTTCCCGATCTCACGAAGTAGATCTCCTTCCCCTCGCCGGACCAGGCGATGCCGCCGAGAGCACTTGCCGGGCCGGGAAGGCCGAGCGCGCGCTCCTTGCGGCTCGCCACGTCGAGAAGAACGAGCTGCCAGACCGAAGCGTTCGTAATGGTGTCGCCGCGGACGAAAGCGATCCCCCCTCCATCCGGCGACCAGCGGGGGTCGAACATGTCCTTGCCGCGCTGCTGCGCGAGGACGGTTTCCACGCCGCTCCCGGTGTCCAGGATCGCGAGCGTCGAGATCCTTTCCGGCGCGCCTCGGACACGCACGAAGGCGATCCTTCGCCCGTCGGGGGACCAGTCGGCCTCGACGACGTCGTCGGCAAGCTTGCGCGGCTCGCCGCCGACCAGGCCGATGCGGTAGAGCGCCTGGGTCGCGCCCAGGTCTCGCAGGAAGAGGACGCTCGATCCGTCGGGGGAGAAGCGGGCGCGCCGGTCGGGCCCGGAGGTCAGAGGCGCCTCACCTCCGCCTGCGAACTGCTTGATCCAGATCCGCGAGACGCCGTCGCGCGCCGAGGTGAATGCGATCAGACGCCCGTCCGGCGACGCGGACGGCTCCATGTCGCGTCCCGAAAAAGTCAGCGCACGCACCCGGATCGGCTCGGCCTCGACGGGCTTGCGCAGCCGGGCCATGAAACCCGCTCCGAGCAGCAGCCCGGCGGCGAGAGCGCCGACTATGGCGGTGACCGCGCCCGGCGAAAGTGTCCGCCTGCCGGGAGCCGCCGCGACGCCGCGGGAGATTCCCGAGACGCCGGCGCTGCTCGTCAGGTCGAAGGCCAGGTCGCGCGCCGACTGGAAACGTTCTTCCGGGTTCTTCTCCAGACAGTGATGAACGATCCGCTCGAGGCCGGCCGGGATGGCGGCTGCGCCGGTCGCGGACGGCTCGGGCGGGTCCTCCTTCAGGATCGCCGTCATCGTCTCGGCGGCGGTGTCGCGCTGGAAGGCGCGCCGGCCCGAGAGCATCTCGTAGAGAACTACGCCGAAAGAGAAGAGGTCGGAGCGGTGATCCGCCGGGAATCCCCGCACCTGCTCCGGCGACATGTAGCCGACCGTGCCGAGCACGGTACCGGCGTCGGTCGTTCCGGCCGCCGTCGGAGATCTCGTGTCGCTGCCTCGCGACGGCGCCGTCTGCCGCGCCAGGCCGAAGTCCAGGATCTTGACGCGGCCATCCTTCGTCACGAAAACGTTCTCGGGTTTCAGATCGCGGTGGACGATCCCTTTCGCGTGGGCGGCGGCGAGGCCATTGGCGATCTGGACCCCGAAGTCGGCCGCCCGCCGCACGGAGAGCGGGCCTTCCGCGAGCCGCTCGCGGAGCGTCTCTCCCTCGAGAAGCTCCATCACCGCGTAGGCGGTGCCCGCGTGCTCTCCGAAATCGTGGATGGCGAGGATGTTCGGATGCGAAAGCGCCGCGACCGCCCGGGCCTCCCTCTCGAACCGCGCCAGGGCGTCCGGGTCGTTCGAAAGATGAGCGGGCAGGACCTTGATCGCGACTTCCCGTCCGAGCTTCGCATCCCGCGCCCGGTACACCTCTCCCATCCCGCCCGCTCCGAGCGGCGCGACGACTTCGTAGGACCCCAACCGCTCGCCCGCCGCGATCGTCATTTCAGTTCACAATCCGGCACGATCTCCCAGTCCGAGGCTCGACGCAACCGCCGCCAGACGCCGGTCGAGCGTCCATAGCCCGGAGCGATCGAGCGCCGCGGCGGCCAGGAGATGAACATCCACCCAGCCCAGGCCGCTTCCAGCCAGGTCCCTCTGCTCGACGAAACGCAGCACCTCTTCATGATCCGCGAGTGTCGCCTGTGGAAGGTCCGCGAGCAGCGCGAGGATCTCACGCCGTTGTTTGAGATGCCCGAGCGCGATCTCCCCGATCACGAACGGATGTCCCGCGATCTCCCCATCGCCCAGCAGGGACGCCATGCGGGCGTTCGCGTGGCGCAGGTGATCCACCCAGACGGAGGTGTCGGCCAGGATCACCGAACAGGCCCGCGGGGCGGGCGGCGACGCCGGGGGGCGTGCAGACTGGTCTCGGACGCGCCCAGGGCCGCCAGACGCCGCGCGCTCTCCCGGGCGATCAACGCTTCGAGCCCGGCATGCACCACGGCCGTTTTCTCCTTGAAACCGGAGAGCTTTCGAGCCTTTTCCACCAGCGCGTCATCGAGAATCAGCGTCGTTCTCATATGCATAATTATGGCCGATTTATGTGCATCTGTCCAGGACCCCGGTGTGAAGAGGAGTTGAGAGTTGAGGGTTGTGACAGATTCGCGGCCCCCATCTCAGTCGGAAGAGCCGTGAGGTTGTTTTGGCCATGGGCCGCTGCCCCGCGGCCGTTTGCTCCCTACCGGCCGCGTCAAGCGGCCGCCTCTTTGACTATTTGAGGCTCTCCTGCAGCCAGCGCAGGAGGGCGGAACGGTGCTCCTCCGTCGGCAACTGGTGACCGGTTTCGGCCCAGAGAATCAGCTTGGGCTGCTTTGCGAGGCGCTGAAGAGGCTCGACCGATGTTTCCTTGATCATGTCGGTGTCGCGGGTGCCGTTGATCATCAGCAGCGGGCGGGGGCTGATACGGCCGATGTAGTTGGCGGGGCACGCCGCGGGCAGGTGCCCGCGCTCGAGCGCATCGAAATGGCCCCCGTACAGCATGGCCACGGCGGCCAGGCGGCGGTCGGCGGCGCCCGCGATCGCCGCAAAGATGGCGCCGCGGCTAAAGCCGACCAGGGCTATCCGTTTGGGATCGGCGCCCCTTTGCTCCACCAGCAAGTCAAGCGAACGGCTCACGTCCTTCACGGTTTGTGTGACCCAGGCCAGATAAGCCGGCGGCTGGTTGTAGAGGCGCTCATGCTTCTCCGGGTCGGTAAACGTCGTCAGCAGGTCCGTGCTGCGTTCTCCGAAGTACTGCACGTCGATGGCCAGCACGTTCCAACCTCCCCGAGTCAAGAGCGGGGCAAGCTGCTTGACGCCCGGGTTGTCCTTGCCTCCCGGGCCGCCGCCATGCAGCAGGATCACGGCAGGCCACTGCCGGGAGGCCGTGGCGACCGGCCGATAGAAATGAGCGAAGACGCGCACGCCCCGCGTGCTCTGGAACGACAGATGCTCCTTTCTCACGCCCTCCTGCTCCTCCGTGTCGATGACGCGGAGGTCGAACGGGAGCTTCTTGTCGTAGGCAAAAAAATCGAGGTATGTCTGAAAAGTCTGATCGTCAACGGGCCGGGCGAGCCATGCGTCCGCGGCGGTCTGCGCTTCTGCGGCTGGGGTCGGAGCCATCGCGGCCCCGGCCGCAAGGAGCAGGAGGATGACCCGACGGAGGCGTTTCATTCGGAAAGTTCCTCTCGATTTGAAATCAGCGCCCGGGAATGGGCCGGACGAGCCGGAAACCGATGGCCTCGTTTGCGAACGCGGGGTCGAAGGCTTCGGCGTGAGAGAGCTCGAACATGTAGGCGGGATCCTCCCACGACCCGCCGACCACGGAGCGCAGCGCCGGGTCGGACGCGGGGTCACGCAGCCACTCCCGCACGTTTCCGGCCATGTCGAAGCAGCCGAAAGGGCTCACTCCAACCGGGTAGGACCCGACCGGGCGAGTCCCGACCAACCCGAAGTTCGCTCGGATTTCGGCAGTCTTGACGTCATTTCCCCAGGGGAACGTCCCGAGCGTATCGCCGAGCGCGGCACGCCACCACTGCTCCCGGGTGGGCAGCTCCTTTCCAAGCCAGCGCGCGTAGGCGGTTGCCTCGTACCAGGACACGCCGACCACCGGATGATCGCCCTTGCCCTCCGGGAAGCTTCCACCGGACCAGGAGCGCGGGCCAGGGAGGCCGGTCCGATCCACGAACGCCTGCAACGCCGCGGCCCACGGCGTCGGCTTGCCGTTTACGATCAGGGTCTCCGGCCAGAAGGTCTGATCCCGGTAGCCGCCCGCCGCGGCGAATCTCAGAAAACGCGCGTTGGTGACCTCGTACCGGTCGATCAGGAAGGCCGGGACGGCCGCGCCCTGAGGGGAGACGGCAGATCCCCCTTCGTCCACGAGCGTCATCCCGTCGGAGGCGGCGGTCGTTGGGACCAGCTTTCTGGCGATCCGCAGATCCTTTCCCGCCTCGATTGGCTCCAGAAATTCCACGGGGTTCATCCGGTCCGCGGCCAGGCGGACGAGGTACTCTCCGGCCACCAGGCGGCGCGCGGTGATCGGCGCGCGGCCGATCGTGATCCCCCGGCGGGATGCGAATCCGGCAAGGGGCTGCACGCGCGTCACGGCTACCGTCGCCCCGGCAGGATCGCTCGCGACCGACAGGGTCCCGGCGACCTTCCTGGCGAGGCCGGCAATCCGCTCATCGCCGAGGTCGAGGCCGTTCTCCTGCAGCAGGCCGGAGACCTCGTCGAGATGCCCGGCGGCGGCCGCGGATTCAAGACGCGCCGTCATTGCCCGGAATCGCCCCGTCTCCTGCGCCCGCCGGACAAAAAGGCCGGCTGCAATGAGAAGAAGGACGAGGCCCGCGAGTCCACCGAAAAGAAACGCGCGCTTCCCGCGCTGGGTGACCGCTCGAGCCGGCGGTTCCGACAGGCTCGAGCTGCCCGCAGGGTCTTTGATCGGCAATGCTCCCGCGTTTGTCTCTCCCGCCCGCCGGAGAGGTTCGCCCCGGGGTTTCGCCGGGACGATCTCGCGCAAGCCCGACGAGGTCTGGTCGACCTCCGAATCGCTCAGGATCGACCGCAGGTCGAAGGCGAGGTCGCGTGCGGCCTGCAGGCGCTCGTCGGGATTCTTTTCCAGGCAGCGCCGGAGGAGGCGGATCAATCCCGCGGGGAGCTGTTTTCCCGACTCCGAAACGTCGGCGGGATCCTCGTTCAAGATCGCGGTCAGGGTTTCGGGCGCCGTGGGGCGGGAAAAAGCGCGGCGTCCGGTGAGCATTTCGTAGAGCACGCACCCGAGCGAAAAGACATCGCTTCGGGTGTCCGCGGAAGAGCCCCGCGCCTGCTCAGGGGACATGTATCCCACGGTGCCCATCAGGATCCCCGGCTCCGTCTGGGGGGGCGTGGTCGGCGCCGAAGTCTGGTCCTGTTGAGAAATCACCGGTGCCAGCCGCGCGAGGCCGAAATCCAGGATCTTCACGCGACCGTCCCGGGTGATGAAGATGTTGTCGGGCTTCAAGTCCCTGTGGACGACTCCCTTCAGGTGAGCGCCGGCCAGCCCGTCGGCGATCGCCGCTCCGGTCTCGACGGCCTTTCGCCACGGAAGGGCGGAGGACGCGAGCCGATTTCGCAGCGTCTCTCCTTCGAGCAGCTCCGTCACGACATAAAAGACGCCGCGGTCCGTGCCGAGATCATGGATGGCCAGGATGTTCGGATGCGACAGCGCGGCGACAGCCTGGGCTTCGCGCTCGAGACGCGCCAGCGCCTCGGGATCCTGGGCGCGGTGGGCCGGCAGGACCTTGACTGCCACTTCACGCCCGAGTCTCGTGTCCCGAGCCCGGTACACCTCGCCCATCCCGCCCGCGCCGAGGGGCGACACGATCTCGTAAGGGCCCAGTCGCGTCCCGGCGGAAATTGTCATGGTGAGCCAGGCGAGATTCTACGTCCGCGCCGCTATCTCTTCTCCGGCGCGAGCCGCCGCAGCCAGAGCGACCGTTGGTCGAGGCTCCAGCGGATCACTTCGTCATTCACGATTCACAAATCCCAGGCTCATTTCTCCTTCTCCATCGCCGCGCTCCAGTTGACGATCACGCGGATCGGCGACTCGCGGTTTTTTTCCAGAGGCGTGCTCACCAGGAAGCGTGATCCGTCCGAGGTCACGTCGTAATCTTCGATCTCCGGCTCGGCGCGGAAGAGCCGGGCAGGAGGGCCGGCTTCCCGCGGCGACCCCGAAGCCATCGGAACGGCCATGACGAAACCGTCCGGCGCGACGTAGTACAGCTCCTTTCCGTCTCGCCGCCAGCGGGGGAGTCTGCCTCCGGCCGAAGAGAGACGCCTCTTTTCTCCGCCCCCGTCCGTCAGGGCCGCGTAGATCTCGGGATCTCCCGACTCGTCCGATTCATAAGCGATCCACCGCCCGTCCGGAGAGAAACGCGGAGTCTTTTCGATGAAGCGCGTGCGAAGCCAGGGCACGGGCTTGCGATCTCCCGAAAGGGGCAGAAGCCAGATGTCCGACGCCGTCGGCCGCACGTCATTGCAGTAGACGAGGAAGCGCCCGTCGCGCGAGACGTCTTCGGGCTGCTGCACACCCTCCTGCTCGAGGAGCGGCCGCTCGCTTCCAGGCACTCCGACCGAAATCTCGTAGATATCGGGCGGACCCTTCCGGTCCGACCGATAGAGGACCTTCGATCCATCGTGCGACCACACCGGGACGTTCTCGTCCACGGAATCCGAGTGAAGCCGCGTCGAGGCACCTCGCTGGCTGTCGAACACCCAGACGTCGCAGGTTCCGGTCCGCCGCTCCTCGATGGCGACGGCGACTCTTCCTCCTTCGGGCGAGATCCGGAACCCGCTCACGACCGAGGGCTGGCCCAGTGTGCCCATTTCCTTCCCCTCGCGGTCGAACCAAACGAGCCGGGAAGGCAGCGCCGCCGTCTGGTAGGCCACGACGCCCGTCTGAGACACGGAGAAAGCCGCGTTCGCGGGCCCCAGGAAGTAGTGGATGCTGCCGGCCAGCAGATGCGGCTCTCCGTGAAGCCGTGCCGTCCGCTCGTCGAACGCCTGCGCGAAGAGAGCCGCGTCGCGGACGTAGAGCAGGTAACCGGGCGCGGCATACTCCATACGGGATTCGAGCCGCGCGAGAGTGCGGTTCTCTTTCGAGTCGAGCGAGCCGAGGCGCAACTCGTAAGCCCCTCGGGTTCCCGACCGGGCCGGAATCATCAGATAGAGGAATCGCCGGCCATCCGGCAGGAAGTGGGGCCAGAAATGAGCGCCCTCGCCCCGCGAAGGATCGACCGTGGTCAAGCGGACAGCTTCTCCACCTTTGTCCGAAACACGGTAGATCCCCGGCGGAGCCGGCGGAATCTGCGGAAAGAGAATCGTTCCGTTCGGGCTCCAGGATCCGAGAGTGTCGAACCGGGCCTCGCAGATGTCTTCCGGAGGCCCCCCCGTGGCCGGAATCTTTTTCAGCTTTCCGTCCGAGAAGAAGGCGATGAAGCGGCTGTCCGGTGACCAGAAGGCCGCGCTCGCCCCGTCGCTGCCTTCGACCTCGACCGCCTTCTCCGAGTCGAGCGGCCTGACGAAGAGGCGCCGCCGCCCCCGGATGACCGCCTCGACGAGGAGCCGCGTCCCGTCCGGAGAAATCGTGATCCCCCGGGAGATCTCGCCGGGAGAATAGGTCGCACCGGGGGGAATCGGGATTGAGAATCGCAACGGCCGCGCGGGGGTTTCGCGGCGCAAGCGAAGAGCGGCGAACGAGCCCAGAGCGGCAGCCAGAAGCAGGCTCGCGACGAGCGGAGGGATGAGCAGACGCCGCCGCCGCCGCCGAGCCATCACGGGGGCTTGCCCGGAAGAGACCTCCGAGACATGGTCGCGCATGTGGGCCAGGTCGCGAGCGAGGTCGCGGGTCGAGGCGTAACGCTCCTCCGGGTCCTTGGCGAGACAGCGCTCGATCACCCAGCGCAGGGCGGCGGGAACCTGCGGGGCGAGAGCTCCGAGCGGCTCCGCTTCTTCGCGAATGATCGCGACAAGCGTTTCGGCCGTCGTTCCGCGCGAGAAGGCGCGTTTCCCCGTCGCCATCTCGTAGAGAATCGAGCCGAACGAGAACTGATCTGAGCGGAAGTCCGCTCTTTTTCCGCTCGCCTGCTCGGGAGACATGTAGCCGATGGTGCCCAGCACGACACCCGGCTGCGTCTCCGCGTGGGCCACGGTCGGCAACCTGGAGACTTCGCCGGACTCCGGCAGAGCCAGCTTGGCCAGGCCGAAGTCGAGGACCTTGACGAGGCCGTCGCGGGTGACCATCAGGTTCTCGGGCTTGAGATCCCGGTGGACGATCCCGGCCTCGTGCGCCCGCGCGAGCGCGTCCGCGACCTGCGCGGCCAACGCGAGGAGGCGCCTGGCCGGGAGGGGTCCCTCCACGATGAGATCGCGCAAGGTCCGCCCCTGCACGAGCTCCATCGCGATGTAGGAGACGGAATCGATGCTGCCGATCTCATAGATCGTGATGATGTTGGGGTGATTGAGCGCGGAAGCGGAGCGCGCCTCCTGTTCGAAACGAGAGAGCCGGTCGCGATCCGAAGCGAGTGCCTCCGGCAGCAGCTTGATCGCCACCTCGCGACCGAGCCGCGTGTCGCGCGCTTTCCAGACCTCTCCCATCCCGCCCGCGCCGAGCGGGGCGAGAACCTCGTACGGACCAATCCGCGTACCGGGGGTCATCGCCATTCCCGGATCACCGGAGCCGCGGCGCCATTACCATCGGCTCGTCATCGAGAAAGCGTTCGAAGTCCCCGACATCCCAGGTCACCAGCGTGGCGACGCGGGCTTTCCGGGCGCACGCCGCGATCAGGGCGTCATAGACGGCGCCGCCTCCGATCGACGCGTCCCGGCAGCGGCGCAGGGTGACCCGGTAGTCCGGAGCGGTCAAGGCCACCAGCCGTGTCTTTCCCCAGTTGGCCTCGATCAGCGCAAGAGCGTCCTCCGGGCTCAGGCGATGAGGCTCGGGCAGGCGCGTCAGGACGGAGAAGGTCTCGGCGAACGAATGCGCCGAAAGGACCAGCGCTTCTCCCGCCGCGTAACGCCGCTCGATCTCCCGGCGCGTGGCCTCGTGATGTCCATGCCAGGAGCAGACGGCCGCCACGAGGCAGTTCGTGTCGAGAAGATACGCGCTCACTCGTCTTCTCCGAGTCCCCGCCGTCGAAGCCGGCCGAGCGTTCTGCCCACGATTTCGTCCGTCAGGGCGGAAACACGCTTGCGCGGCACGGCCACCGTCAGCCTTCCGCGCTTGACCAGCCGTACCTCCAGCGGCGCCGGCTCAATTTCGATGCGGCCGTCGGCGACTCGGATCGTCACCTCCGAGCCGGGGGAAAGCCCCGCCTCCTCGCGGATCTTCTTGGGCACCACCAGCCTTCCGGCCCGATCTATGGTAGTTCTCATGGCACAAATATTACCATTGGAATTGCCAGATACCGGACAGCGACGACGGTCCATTCTGGATGCCCGGCGTCATGGCGCGCCTTCGGCGAGGTGCTTGCCGAAGTTCAGGATGACGTCGATCCGCGCCGCCTTCTTCGAGTCCTTCTGCTGGGCGAGAACGATGAAGCGCTTGCCGTCGGGCGCCACGTCGTAGACATCGCTCCACTCGAGCGCGGTCGGGCGATCGATGCGGAAGAGGGGACGCGGCTCGCCCGGCGAGAAGGCCGGTGCCGGCTTCAACGGCGTCGCGAACAACTGGTCTCCGTTGACGAAGAAGAGCTCCCGGCCGTCGCGCGACCAGAGCGCCGTGGAGCCTCCACTGCGCGAGACCTGCCAGCGGCCTGCGAGACTCGGAAACGGCTGGACGTAGACCTGCTCTCCGGCTTCGTACTGGCCCGTATAGGCGATCCAGCGCCCATCGGGCGAGATCTTGCCGAGGACCTCGTTGCCGGGTGTACCGATCAGCACGCGCGCCTCGCGCGCTCCCGTGAGCGGGAGGAGATAGATATCTCCCCGGCTCGGCAGGCCGGTCATGGAGAAAATCAACGCGGAGCCGTCGGGCGTGAAGGAGTTCACCGCGATCGGCACGGGCCGGGTCGACTTCCAGAGGACCTCCGGGGCGCCGCTGCCGTCCGCGCGCCGGCGGATCGCGTCTCCGGTCGGCGACGAATAGACGACGCTCGCGCCGTCCGGCGTCCAGCAGGGAGCCTGGGCCTTCCCGCTGGAGGTGAGCTGGAACTGGCCGCCATGGACGAGGTCGGCGATCCAGATGTCGCTGCGCGCGCCGCCGCCCGGTCCTTCCCCGTAGGCGAGTTTCTGCCCGTCGGGGGAGAGGGCGATCTGGCTGTAGACCCCCGCCGGGATGCCGGTTGGTTCGCGCCGTCCGGCGCGGTCGATCCAGACGACCTCGGTGACGTTCTGCGTGGCGATCCCCGCGGCGTAGACGAGCGCGCCGGTCCGCGAGATGCCGAAGTAGGAAATCCCGCTGCGCGCGTCCCCGCTCACGCCCTGGAGCACCGGCGCGGGAGTTCCTCGGACCTGCGCCGTTTTCACGTCGAACGGCACCGCGAGCAGGTCGCCGTGGCGCGCGAGGAGGAGCCGGCCGGCAGAAGCGTAGCGCGCGAGGCTCGCTCCGCGGTAGACGACGTGTCTTTTTCCGGTCGCGACCGAGACCGCGTCGATGCGCGCTTCGTCGTAATCGCCGGGCTTGTCCTCCGTGCCGACCGTGAAGAGGACCGTCTCCCCGCCGGGGAGGATCTCCGGCCAGCGGTGCGTGCGCTCGCGGGAGGCGGCGTCGAGCGCGGTCAGGGGACGCGGCTCTCCGCCGGCGGCCGGAAGGCGGAAGAGAGGCGAGTTGACAGTCGGGGCGAAGACGATCGTGCCGTCGTCGCCCCAGGCCGAGCCGCGGACCTGGGAGGCTCCCGCCAGCGTGACGGGTGTCCCTCCGCGGACCGCCACTTTCTTCAGCTTGTCTCCGGCCACGAAGCCGAGCCACTCGCCGTCGGGCGAGAAGAAGGCATCGTCTCCGCCCTCCGTGCCGGGCACCGGCTCGGCGGTCTCGTGCGACAGATCGCGCAGGTAGATGCGGTGCGTGTCTCCGCTTTTCCCGCGGAACGCGATGCGCCGGCCATCGGGCGAGACGGCGAGGACCTGCACCTGCGTCAGGAGGTCGGGATCGAGGCTCACGCCTTCGGGCATGGCGAGCGAGAGATGGACGACGTCCGCGGCGACCGGGGAGGCGCGGCGCAGCGAGAGGGCGACAACGACGGCGAGACCGGCCGCGACGAGCCAGGGGATCCAGCGCAGAGCTCGCGCGCTCGCAGATTTCGGAGGCACCGGGGAGGATGGGCTCTCCGCGGGCTGATCGGCCGCATCGTCGATCTCGAGCCTCGCGTCTCCGGCATCGCGGAGACGCTTCTTCGGGTCCCGCTCGAGGCAGCGGCGCAGGAGGCGCACGATGTTGGGCGGCGTGTCGGACGGAAGCGCGCCGAAGTCGATGTCCTGACGCAGCACGGCGGCGAGGACGTCGGAGGCGGTCTCGCCCTCGAAGACGCGCTTGCCGGTGAGCATCTCGAAGAGGACGCAGCCGAAGGCCCATATGTCCGCGCGCCTGTCCACGGGCCGGCCGCGCGCCTGTTCCGGGCTCATATAGGCCGCCGTACCGAGGATCACTCCCGCCGCTGTCGCGCGCGCGGTCAGGGTCGGCGAATGCGTAACCTGCGGCGAGCTGCCGGAGGCGGGATCCGCGTCGAGGGCCTTTGCGAGACCGAAGTCGAGGAGCTTGACTCGGCCGTCCCCCGTGACCATGACGTTGGCCGGCTTCAAGTCCCGATGGACGATCCCCCTCTCGTGCGCAGCCTCCAGCGCCTCGGCGATCTGGCGCGCGATCGGCAGCGCCTCGTCCCAGGGAATCGCCCCGAGCGCGATCCGGGCGTCCAGACCTTCCCCTTCCACGAGCTCCATGACGAGGATGTGCCGCCCGCCCACGGCCTCGAAGGAGTGGACCGCCGCGATGCCGGGGTGATTGAGAGCCGCGAGCGCCTTTGCTTCCCGCTCGAACCGCACCACACGATCCCGGTCCTCGAAGAACTCCTCCGGCAGGACCTTCAACGCGACGTCGCGATCGAGCTTGCCGTCCCGCGCCCGGTACACCTCTCCCATCC
>Ga0209009_1000350_pt1 | contig 17428 bp, 14 predicted proteins | sample BlaSpr_A8_OM3_M2_FD_187979 | JGI IMG/M metagenome (GOLD analysis project Ga0209009, IMG submission 187979) | Forest soil microbial communities from Thunder Bay, Ontario, Canada - Black Spruce, Ontario site 2_A8_OM3_M2 (SPAdes) (version 2) | ecosystem: Environmental > Terrestrial > Soil > Boreal... | reverse complement strand
ATTATCGGGCCGGAGCTTGGCATCACGCAGCCGGGGCAAACGATTGTCTGCGGGGATAGCCATACTTCGACGCATGGCGCGTTTGGCGCGCTGGCGTTTGGTATTGGGACCAGCGAGATCGAACACGTTCTGGCGACGCAGTGCCTAACGCAGTTCAAATCCAAAACGATGAAGATTGAAATCAACGGGAAGCGCCCGCGCGGCGTCACCGCGAAAGACTTCATTCTCGCAGTGATTGGCAAAATCGGAATTGCGGGCGGGACCGGGTACGTTTTCGAATATACGGGCGAAGCGGTGCGCGGATTGTCGATGGAAGGGCGCATGACGATGTGCAACATGACCATCGAAGGCGGAGCGCGGGCCGGGATGGTTTCGCCGGACGAAACTACGTTCGCATATCTGGAGGGGCGGCCGTTCGTTCCGCGCGGAGGGGATTTCCAAGTTGCAGTGGACCACTGGCGTTCGCTTGCCACTGATCCTGGTGCGAGGTTTGATGACAGTTTGACGCTGAACGCGAATGAACTGGCGCCCATGGTTACTTGGGGGACGAATCCAGGGATGGTTACGCAAGTGACGGACCGGGTGCCTGACCCTTCGTCGTTCAACGATCCGGTTGACCGCGAGGCGGCTTCGCGCGCGTTGGTTTACATGGGACTGAAAGCCGGAACGCCGATTGAAGATATTTCGGTGGACCGCGTGTTCATTGGGTCGTGCACGAATTCGCGCATTGAGGATTTGCGCGCGGCGGCGAAAGTGGTGGCCGGAAAGCATGTCTCGAAAGATTTGAAACAGGCGCTGGTGGTGCCGGGGTCACGGCGCGTTAAGGTGGAAGCGGAAACTGAAGGGTTGGACAAAATATTTCGCGACGCGGGATTTGAATGGCGCGACGCCGGTTGCAGCATGTGCATCGGGATGAATGATGATGTGCTGCCGAGCGGCGAGCGTTCCGCGAGCACGTCAAATCGAAATTTCGAAGGGCGGCAGGGCAAAGGCGGGCGGACTCATTTGGTGAGCCCTATGATGGCGGCCGCGGCGGCGATCGAAGGGCATTTTGTGGATATTCGCGATTGGAAGAATGCGGATGGAGCGGAATAGATGGAACCGTTCCTAAAACACACGGGGCTGGTTGGGCCGCTCGATCGCGTGAACGTTGATACGGACCAGATGGTGCCGAAGCAATTTTTGAAATTCCTTACGCGTGAAGGATATGGGCGCGTGTTGTTTTATGATTGGCGCTATTTGCCGGGTGAGAAACCGAATCCAGAGTTTGTTTTGAACCAGCCGCGATATAAAGGCGCGTCTGTGTTGCTGGCGCGCGCCAACTTCGGGTGCGGGTCGAGCCGCGAGCATGCCCCCTGGGCGATCCTGGATTATGGATTCCGTGCGATTCTGGCTCCAAGTTATGCAGACATTTTTTATAACAACTGCTTCAAGAACGGGATTTTGCCGGTCACGCTATCAAACGAGCAGATGGACGAACTCTTCAAGAGAGCCGGGAAAGAGGGCTATCGGCTGACCGTGGATCTGCAGCAGCAAGTTGTGACCGACGATAGCGGGTTACGCTATTCGTTCGAGATCGATCCATTTCGTCGCGATTGTTTGTTGCGCGGGCTAGACGATATCGGGCTCACGCTGGTGCACGACCAACACATCTCGAATTTTGAAAAGAAGAATCTGAAACAGCCGGTGATGTACGATCCTGTTGACGTGAAATTCCACAAGCAGCCAAATCCGCAGCACAACTAAGGCCTACGGCAAACCCGCCGGCTTGAAGGCCGACGCTACAAAGGCACATCCTGGATCGATCCTGCTGACCTGAGATTCCGCACAGCTTCGGTTAGCATTCGCTCTTGCTGCTAGGAATCTTCGCCGTCACTGATGGCGGGTTCCAGCGACTCCGGGGCGATTGCGGGGGCCTGGCCTTTAAGCTCGGCCAGCAGAATACCTACAAGAATTAAGGCGGCGCCTAGCAGCACGCGGCCTCCCAGATGTTCCCGCGCAAGAAGCCAGGAAGTGATTGCCGCGAAAACGGGCTCCAAGCTAATCAGGATTGCGGTGTGACTCGTGGACGCATATTGCTGCGCCCAGGTTTGAAAAGAAAAGCCGATGGCGGTGGAGCCGATGGCGGTGACGAGAACGGCAAAGATTAAGTTGCCGGTCCAGACGAGACGCGGCGGTTCCAACCCGCTGACGGCTAAAAACGGGAGCGCTACGGTGGCAAGGATTGCAGAGGTGGCGACCTGCACAACAGCCAGGGCTCCGACGGAGTGGCGCTCGACGTGTCGGCTGATCAGAATCATGTGCACTGCAAACATCACGGCGCAGCCGAACACGATGGGATCGCCCCGATTTAGTCCGCTGAAACCTTCTGGCGGCACGGTGAGAAAATACAGGCCGACGAACGCTGCGAGGGCGCCAGCCCAAATCCAGACATTTATTCTACGACGACCAAAAACTGCCAGGAGCAGCGGAACGATCACCACGCTCGAGCCGGTGATGAAGGCGGCTTTCGACGGCGTGGTGTACTTCAGTCCGGCGGTTTGAAAGACGTAGGCGGTAAACATGCAGAAGCCGATTTGAGCGCCGGCCCACACGGCTTTGCCGGTTACCCCGCGCAGGGAGCGCCGGAAGAAAATCGCCATTGCTGCTGCGGCTAGCGCGAAGCGCACGGCTATGTAAACAATTACGGATACATCGGCGAGGGCGTCTTTCACCGCGACGAATGTGGCGCCCCAAATCAGCGCGCAGAAACCCAAGGCCAGATCGGCGCGCAAGCGTTTGCTGAGCATGGAGCAGAGAGTGTAAGCGGCGCGTGCGGCAGTGGCAAGACGGCAAAATGGCCGGGGACGGCTCGAATTTGACCTGATGAAACAGATTCAGCAATAATCTCGATGCGTATGTCGAAGTTAATTCTAATTGGCGCTATCAGCGCGTTTGTTTTCACGCTCCCCTTTTCAGGCGCGCGAGTCCCCATCAATCCAGTTTCCGCGGAGCACGTGAAGATCGATGCCGAGGGTCCCGTGGACGACGTAGCTTGTTCGGGCGTTGAACTGACGCTGAAGATTTCGGCTAATAACGGCAGATTCAAATTGCATGCGCGCGACTATACCCGCGTGGAAATCTCGGAAGATGTCCCTTTTGAGGCGCGCGAATTCCGACCCTGCACGGATCTGAACGGAAAGACGGCAAAAATCACTTTCGTAACCGTCGACCGCAAGAACTATGACGGCGAAATACAATCCATCGAAGTAGAGAAGTAAGTCCCACGGAAATAAATCGATAACTACGGCTTGGCTTGTTGGTAGACGATTTTCCCTCCGGCGATTGTCATTACTACCGGAATTTCGAGGAGGTCTTCCAGCTGCGTTTCGTTCAGGTCCTTGGGATAAACGACGATGTCCGCCAACATGCCGGGCGCGATGATTCCCTTCCGCCGTTCTTCGAACTCGGCGTAGGCGGAGCCCGCGGTGTATGCGCGGAAACAATCTTTCGAGTGCAAGTGTTCTTGCGGCTGCCAGCCACGCTTGGGCGTGCCGTCGATCATGCGGCGCGACACGCAGGCATAAATTCCGCGAAGCGGATTGATCAGAATCACCGGGTAATCCGTGCCAAAGGCGAGCCGCACGCCATTTTTTTCCATTGTGCGCCAGGCATAAGCATCGCGCGAACGTTCCGGACCAAGGCGGTCAGCGGCCCAACGCGCGTCATCTAGAAGATGCGCGGGCTGCATGGAAGCGATGATGTTAAGTTTTCCGAAGAGCTCGAAATCGCTGGCTTCCACGACTTGGGCGTGCTCGATGCGATCGCGACGGTCTCGCGGGCCATTGGCTTCCAGAACGGCCGCAAAAGCATCCAGCGCGACGCGATTTGCGCGATCGCCGATGGCGTGAAAGCCAAGTTGAAATCCTGCGCGGTCGCGCTCGATGGCCATTTGTTTCAGCCGGTCGGGATCGATTTCAAGAATTCCAGAGGTGCTGGGGTCGTCCGAGTATGGTGCGAGCATCGCGGCAGTTCGCGAACCGAGCGAACCATCCATAATTAGCTTCACTTGCCCGGTCTTGAGCCAGGGGTCACCCGGATTTTCAGCAGTGGAGCTGCCACCGAAGCGCCTCATTTCTTCCAAACGCGAAAGGGGAGCGAGGAATGGAAGCCACTCAGTAATATGGAATTTCAACTTCCCTTCCCGCTTGAGCTGGTCCATAACCAAAAAATTCTGCCAGCCATAATTCGCACGGTCATCTGCATCCATCACGGAATTGTCCTGCACGGAAGTGACGCCGTATTGCACAGCCTCGTCCATGGCGAGTTGAAACGCGCGACGCCGCTGCTCCGTGGAGTAACTAGGGATGCGCGCGTAAACCAGTGACATCGCGGCGGATTCTTCGAGCATTCCGGTTGGCTCGGATTTTGTGTCGCGTTCAATATGGCCGCCGGGAGGATCTGGAGTGTTGCGCGTGACGCCCGCGATTTTAAGGGCACGCGAATTTGCGACGGCCACGTGGCCGTCGAGTCGACCGAAAGCCATGGGGTGATCCGTAGAGACGGCGTCCAGGTCCTGGCGCGTGGGAAATTTCTTTTCGGGCCACAGAGTGTGATCCCATCCGCCTCCCAGAATCCATTCACCACGCTTGTAATCCTTCAAGCGCGCGCGAATGCGGTCTTGAAATTCGGCTATCGATTGCACGCCGGTGAAATCAATCTGCAACTTCGCGTAGGCGCCCGAAAAAAGATGAATGTGGGCATCGTTGAAACCGGGCATGACGAATTGTTTGTGGAGATCGATTACGCGCGTGTTTGGGCCGATCAGGGCTTCCACGTCGGCGGTTTGCTCGGACTTGATGGCGTCGCTGATGTTGTAGGCCACGGCCACAATCTTTTCGCCGCGAATTGCAATCATACTGGCGCGCGGATGATTTTCATCGAAGGTGGCGACGATGGCGTTTTCTATAACCAGATCTGCCGGAGGCTGAGCCGCCGTGGCCGATGGAACCGGTTCGAAAGGGAGTCCTTCAGCGTTCGCGTGAATCGGGCGACGCGACACAAATACCAACGAAAACACGAGCACGGTAAGGATTGCGGCAAGGTTTCGAAACTTTTCGAACATCAGGGCTGGGTCCCGGCGAGGGCGACCGTAATTAGGAAGAGGCGTTTAAGTCCGGCTTCGCGTCCGGTTGCGTCATACCATTCCGCGGGGGTGTGTGAGCCGCCGCCTTTTCCACCGCCACCGATCGATACTGCTGGGATGCCGAGCGAAAGAGGAATATTTGCGTCGGTAGAACTACTTTCCAGGCGGGAGCGGCTGCCGAGGAAAGTGTCAACGCTGCGAATGGTATCGAGCAGAGGGGAATTATCGGGAAGTTTGCCGGAGGGGCGCACGCCCAGCGAGCGGAGAGTTGCTTTCAGCGGGTCGCTATTTGCTCGCGCAAAAGCATTTTCTTCTCTCACTCCGGATTGCACCGCCTCTTTCAGCGCCGACTCCATCAATCTTACTTGCGATTCCTGTTCCGAGCGCAGATCAACTTTGACGGAGGCGCTGGTGGGAATGGAATTCACGGAAGTGCCACCTTCGATGACGCCGAAATTGTAGGAGCTGCGCGGACTCTCCGGAACCGGCACGGCAGAAAACTTTACGATGGCGCGAGCGAGCGCGGTGATCGGATTGGGTGCACCGAAATCGGACCAACTGTGTCCGCCGGGGCCGACGATTTCCACTTCGACGCGCTGCGAGGCTATTCCTTGCGTGGTGACATGTTCCATTGAAGCGCCATCGATAGCGATGACGGCCGCAAGACGCTGGCCGTAATCCTCGACTAACGCGCGAATTCCGCGGAGATTGCCTTCGCCTTCTTCGCCCACGTCTGCAGCCAGTACGATTGTTTTAGTCGTGCGGATGCGCGATTCGGAAAGCGCACGCGCCAGACCCACGAGTGCGGCGAGGCCAGCGCCGTTGTCGGCGATACCGGGCGCGTTCAGCCGATTGCCTTCGTGCTTTACTTTCACGTCGGTCGATGCCGGGAAAACGGTGTCGAGATGCGCAGCAAGAAGGATGACCGATTTCGAATCGGATCCGGGACGTTCGGCAATCACGTTGCCGGTTTTGTCGATACGAGCCTTGAGTCCAGTGGATTCCAGGAGTTTTTTGACGAATTCGGCGCGCTGGCCTTCGCTAAATTCAGGAGCGGGAATTTCGGTGAGCTGGATTTGCTGCTGAGTGATCCAGTCGGCATTTTTGCCGATCCAGTCGAGTCCGCGAGCGCAATCCGGCGCAACGGCAAGCTTTTCGATCGAGTCATCAGCAGCGCGCGCGGACAGTGTGACCATCAAAAGAAAGATACAGGAGATGTGCGGGAGTTTCACGTGTTTCGTGCACGAATTTTAGCAGCGCAGCAACAATGCAGCAAGGCGCCACTGACGCCTCAGCAAAAATTAGAATTGGAGACGCGCGGCGAACTGGATCACCCGCGGCCCGCCTCCACCAAGACCTGGGTTACCCTGCGCGACGTCGGGCGTGGAAGTCGACGAACAGCCTGGACAGCCAGCCAAGGCCTGTTGAAGTGCCATTCCAGGTAAGGGCGGCGCAACCGTACCGCCGGGAAGCGCGAATTGCGGATGATTGAACAGGTTAAAGAACTCGGCGCGGAGCTGGAGATTCAATCGCTCAGTAAGCTTCGTATCTTTGGTTACGGAGAAATCAAAGTTCCAGAATCCAGGTCCATACACAGCGTTGCGGCCCAGATCGCCGAAGTTGCCGGCAGGCAAGGCGAAGGCAAACGGGTTGATGTAACCGTTCGCGGGATTGCCGCCAAGAATCTGGTTAACGCCGGGAACCACGTCAGGCCGCTGATGAAAATTGTCCGAGCCATCGGCGTTGAATATGCCATTCGGGGTAATGATCCCAATCGGTTGACCAGACATAACGGTGACGATCGTGTTCCAGCCCCAGCCCTGCGCAAGGCGAGAAGGCAACGCGCTCCAGACCGGAACGGAGTAGTTGAGCGCGGTGGTCCAGCGATGTCTGGCGTCGAATGTGGATGGGCCTTTCTCAGCTTGCAAGTTGTCTGAGTTTTGCGGGAATGCGGCGGTTGAGAAATTGAAATCGATACCATCGGAAGCGCCATCGAGCGATTTTGAAAAAACGTAGGCGGAGAAACCGGAGAAGCGATGCCAGTTGTTGAAGCGCGCCTGAACCTGGAGAGCGTTATAGGTGGAAGCGGAGTTAGTGGCAAACGTGTCGATCTCGCCGTAATTAGTGTTGATATCGTCCTGGTTCGCGTCGTACAGGCGGGCGAGGCGCGTTCCTTTGCTTCCTACATAGCCGATTTCAATCGCCGCGCCTTTGAAGATTTGTTGCTGAATGTTGAGATTCCATTCACCAGCGTAGGGCGTAGCCAAATTATGAGTTGTGACGAAAATCGGGAATGGACCGCTGGTGACGGTGGAGAAAACCGGGCCGGTTGCGCTTCCATTCCAGGCGGCCGTGTTGAATGCGAGCGGCAGCACCGCCTGGGGACCTACTGGATTCGTGGCGATGCCGGCGACGGTCGTGAAATTCGCGATCATGAGATCTTGCGGGATGTAATCGTAATAGATGCCGTACCCAGCACGGACCACGGTGTTTTGGAATGGGCTCCATACCACGGCGAGGCGCGGGCCGAAGTTATTCAGATCGCGCTTATAGGCGCCGCTTAAGCCGTCGGTACCGACTCTTACAAGCTGAGAGTTGGCGGAGAAAGGGCCGGGAAAATTGTAAAGGAGATTATTTTTTTCGCTAATGGGGCCGAAATACTCCCAACGCAGGCCGTAAGTGATGGTGAGATTCGAGCGCACGCGAAATTCGTCTTGGGCGAAGAAGGCCAAGCCATTGTTGTAAGTAGTGCGCTGCGTGTTTCCAATATTTCCTTCCGCGAATCCGGGGCAATTCGCGCCGGTATTCATCATGTCGCAAAAATATCCCAGATAAAAGTTTGCCAGAGTATCGATGATGGGGTCCGTGGGGTCCAGACCGGTAGGCCCGAACTCGATCAGGCCGCGTCCGAGATTGTCGTTGAAGGCGCTGACCCAAGTCCGGCGATATTCTCCACCGAACTTTAGCGTGTGAGCGCCTTTGATCCAGGTGAAATTGTCGAGAATCTGATAATTCTGGCTGATACGCGCACGCGGCACACTGAAGGCTGTCGCGCCGAGATTTTCCATTAAACCGCCGAAATCTATTTCCGGGATACCAGCGAGCCCGGTTCCAAAATCGGGGAGGCCGGAAATCGGACTGACGGCGTCCTGCGAAGTAAACGAATTGCGGAAGCGCGTGTAACCGAAGCGCAATTCGTTGATGTGCGTGGCACTGAGAGCGGAGAGGAAGCTTGCTGAAACGACTTGCACGCGCGTGGGAGAAATTTGTTGGAAGCCCGGCAAGCGCGAGCCGCTGCCGAAGCCGCCGAGCGAGCCGAGCGGAAATTTCTGGTCACTTTGTCCGAAGGCATAGCGCACGGCGAAAGAATTGATTTGGTTGAAACGGTGATCGAGTTTCAGGATGAAATTGTCCAAGTCGTTGAAGTCCTTCACCGAGCCTGGAACGGTATTCGAGCTTGTATTGTTCACAGGAAAATAGCTGAGGATAGCATCGAGCGGTGCGGTATGGATGGCTGGATTTTTGCTGAGCGCGAGAGCACGAGCAGAGTTTATTTCCAAGGCGGTGGGCAAGGTGAAATCAAAGTCCGAGCCGACACGTTCGCGCTGGCCTTCATAGGCGCCGAAGAAAAACGTCTTATCGTGAATAATTGGGCCGCCGAAAGATCCGCCAAACTGATTGTTGATGAATTGCGTATGCGGAGTGCCGACTGGGTCGAAGTAATTTCGTGCATCCCAAAAGGAGTTGCGGGCGTATTCAAACGCGGAGCCATGGAAGTCGTTGGCACCGGATTTTGTGATAATGTTAACGACGCCGCCTGTGTTGCGTCCGTATTCCGCGGGAAACTGCGATTGCAGATTGAATTCCTGAATCGCATCGATGGGAAGCAACGTTGCGGGTGCGCCGGTGATGCCTACCTGATTTAGCGCGGAATTGTTGAACCAGGGGTCGTTGTTATCGGTGCCATCGAGCGTGTAGTTATTTGAGCGATCGCGCTGGCCGTTGATATTGAACTGGCCGAAGCCCTTCTCCGTACCAGCAACGCCTGAGCCTTCTACGATCACACCGGGGACGAGCGCGACAAGTTTGCCGAAGTCGCGGCCGTTCAGCGGAAGTTCGGCTACGAGTGTCTGGTCCACGGTGCCGCCGAGCACGTCCTCGGTAGTTTCGACCACAGGCGTAACCGTCGTTACAAAATACTTTTCCACCTGACCGATCGGCAGTGGCACGTCGAAGGTGGTCTCCTCGCCTACCCGGACGATGGCCTTGTCGGCAAAAGTAGTGAATCCAGGTGAAGAAACACTCACCGTGTATTCGCCAGCTGGAAGCTCTGGTACAACAAAACTCCCGTCCGCAAAGCTGATTACTTCGCGAGTGAATCCCGTCGCGGAGCTCTTTACGTTTATTTTTGCTCCCACAATCACCGCGCCCGAAGGGTCGGTGACCGTGCCGCGAATCGAGCCACGAAAACTTTGGGCGCCAATCGGTAGGGACATGCAGGCGAGGACCGCCAGGGTGAACATGGCGATGGCGGTGCGTTTGAGGAAATTGTATTTGAGCAAGTCTCTCAGTGCGTGCACGGAGTCCTCCCTGGATTTATTTGCCTTTGCGCGGAATAAAGACCGGAACTGGCGGCGAAATCTTATAGGTCTTGGAAAAATCACGCTCGTTCAGTGCGAAGCCCACGCGGCCGCGCGAGTCGATGTAAAGCAAGGCCTGGCCGACCGGCACATCCATGAAGGTTTTCACGTAGGGAAACTTGTACGGCTTGTTGGCGATCTGGACGGTTACATTTTCGCCTATGGCATAGCCGAGCTGTTTGAAATCATCTCCTTGAATGTTTGTGATCAGGCTGCCATAGGGATCGTCGAGGCCGATGACTTCTCCGCTGATTCCTTTCGTGTCCATGGTCGCCACACTGGGCTTCAGCCGAACTAAATCTTTTACTTCGGGGCCGGCTTGCGTCCAATCTTCTCCCGCGGCCAAATGGGCTGCTGAGGGCGAAAAAATATCGCGGCCATGAAATGTGGAAGAAACTTTGTCGCCGATCATCCAGGCTGTGTTGGTAATCTCGCGCACACCTTCAACGCCATCGCGATCCGCAACCGGCGTGATGATTCCGTTATCGGGTAGATCGAAATATTGACCTTTCTTGGTTTTCACGATGATGGCTTTGCGAGAGGTGCCTACTCCAGGGTCGACGACGACGAGAAAAACAGTGCCGGAAGGATAGTAAGGCGAAACACCGGCGAGAAATCGCGAAGCTTCTTCGATGGAGAACGGAGTGACCTGGTGCGTGACGTCCATGATGCGGACATCGGGAACGATGCCGAGAATCACGGCTTTGCAGATGGCGACGGCGTCATTGGCGGCGCCGAAATCGGTCATGAAAACTATCGTGGGGCGCGGGTTGGCGTTCTTTGAAGGATTCTGATCCTGAGGGGCTGCCTGGGCCTGGCCGGCAAAGGCCGCGACAACGAGCAGGAAAAAGGCGACTGAGAATTGTTTGCGAGTGGAACGCATCCGCACCTCCGAGTGAGCAGGGTTAAATTATTTCGACAGAACTTTCAGATCTGACCCCAAGTGTGCGACATTCTACCACTAGAGCGCCGCACCTGAAGCTTCCGGTCGCCAGGGCGCCATCCTCACCCCGCTGCGGGAATTCGATGCGAAGACAGTCCCGGTGATTCAAGGAGTTTTTACAATTTTATTTGGTGCGGGCGGTGGAGGAACCTACCAAGGCGAGGATTTCTTCTTCGGTGAGGATGCGCTCGGATTGTTTGGCGGCATTGAAAATGTGGTCGACAAGCTCGTCGGTGACAGGAACGCCTCGTTTTTCGAGCCAAAAGATTACGTTGGAGCGGCCGCTGAGCGGGCCTACTTCGATTACCTGTTCCAGGCCGAAGAGATGCGAGGGCACGCCGCTGTAGATGGAGTTGGCGAGCTCGTGATCGTTTTTCTTGTAGGCTTTTACGATCGCAGCGGCGTGGACGCCGGTGGCGGTGCGGAAGGCGTCGCGTCCGACTACAGGATAATTTGGCGGAATTTCGGTATGGGTGGCTTTGGCTACCGCGCGGGAATATTTTTTTAGGGTGGAAAGGTCGCGATCGATCAGGCCTAGCAGCCGCAGATTCACGAGCATCAATTCCATCGGGGTGTTGCCTACGCGTTCGCCCAATGCCAAGGCGGCGGCGTGGACTTGGTCAGCGCCGGCTGCGATGGCTGCGAGAGAGTTGGCGATAGCCAGGCCGCGGTCATTGTGGCCGTGCCAGTCCACGCGGATTTTTTCTCCCGATGGTTTCACGACTTCCTGGATTGCGAAATTTACGAGATTGAATGCGCCGCGAGGAGTGGCGTGGCCGACTGTGTCGCATAGAACGATGGCGCGGGCGCCGGAACGTATGGCTGTGGAATATAAAGTGATCACGGTGGAGGGGTCGGTGCGAATGGTGTCCTCAGTAACGTACATCACTGGTAGGCCAGCGGCGGCGGCGAATTTTACGGCTTCTTCGGTGGTGCGTTGGAGATGATCGACGGTCCAATCTTCCACCAGGCGGCGAATGGGGCTGGAGCCGATGAAAGTGGCCGCTTCAATGGGCATGCCGACCCGTTCGGAAATCTCGATGATTGGCTTGATGTCGTTTTTGTGGGTGCGCGCGGCGCAATTGGGGCGGATTTTCATTTTTGCATTGACGATTTCGCGGGCGAGAGCTTCCGTATCGGAATAGGCACGCGGGCCGGCACCGGGGAGGCCGATGTTCACTGTCTCGATGCCGAGCGATTCCATCAGGTGCAAAATTTCGATTTTTTCCGCGATGCTGGGATCGCGGACGGACGGATTCTGCAAGCCGTCGCGAAGCGTTTCGTCGTTGAGCGTGACGTGACGTTCCGTGGGAATTTCAGCGCCAGTGTAGGTGTTCCAGTCGTGTATGAGTTCGTGTTTCATTGTAACGGCGAAAACTGTAACAAGCAGGTCCCTCGCTTTGCTCGGGATGACAACTAAACACAAAACGATGCACAACCAAACCTAAAACGCCACGACAGCTAGTAGCGCAGAGTGTAGCTGTGGGGCGCCTGCGAACGGTCTGGCGTGTAGAGCGTTTTGCAGAATTCGCAGCGGTATACTTCGGTTTTTGCGCCGACCAGCGCTTCGATTTCCTTCGGATAATCGTACCAGCGCTTCAAATGGCCGCAACAGAGCTTTCCCTTGGCGTCTTTTTCGTCACAGGCGCGCTGGGTGGCTTTTTTTGGCTTAACTTTTGGCGCTTCGGGAACCGCGGGCTCAGCTACGGCTGTTGCCGCGCTGGCTGAGGCGGAAACGGCCGTCCCAGCCGCCGGAGCAGCGGGCGATGCCGGCGAGGCCGAAGTCAGCGAAACCGGGGCGCTCGGAGTAGTTGCGGCCGGCGACGCCGGGACCGCAGCGGTCGGCGGCTTCGCGGGAGTTTCTGGGACGCCTTCGTCTGGCATTCTATGGCTCCTTGGTCCGGAGGCTGAGGAAAAAAGCAAGATGCCGGGCTGAAGGACCCGGCTCTACATTTACACCTTAAACCCTTGCCTAAATTAGGTTGCGGCGGAAGATTAGGCCGCGGGCGCCATGGTTCCTTGCGAGCGCGGCGAAGCGCTTCTTCCAGCTTGGCGCGAAAAGCGTTTCCACAAGACTGCCGGCCGCAGCGGCAAGCTCCGCAGTGTAACCGAACCACCAGGATTTCGCGATGCGCGGCAGACGGTCAACATCAATATATTTTACTTGAACCATTTCGTGCAGTCCAAGGCGAGAGTGCGTGCGTCCCCAACCGCTGGCGCCGGGTCCGCCGTGCGGCGCTTCGCAGATGCCGTAATAGCTCGCGACGTCGTTGACCATTACGGAGCCCGCCCGAACCCGCGACGCAATTTCGGCGCCGCGACGCGAATCCGCGGTCCACACGCTGGCGCTCAGTCCGAAGGGCGAATCGTTCGCTAGGGCGATGGCTTCTTCCGCCGAGGCAACAGCTTGTATCGCGATTACCGGGCCGAAGGTTTCGTCGCGCATGAGTTGTATAGAGTGGTTCACGCGAGTGACAACCGTGGGCTCGAGGAAATTTGGTCCGAGGTCTGAGCGACGATGCCCGCCGGTGAGGATTTCGGCGCCGCGTTCGACGGCTTCGCGCAATTGCTGCTCGACTTTTTCGAGCTGGCGGGGGCGAATCATGGGGCCGAGTTCAGCGTCGCGATCCGAGGCCGGGCCCAAGCGGAGCTTTTTTGTTTTTTCTACGCAGAGTTGGATGAATTGTTCGGCGACATCTTGTTCCACATAAATACGTTCGACTGAGAGGCATGCCTGGCCGCAATTTGTAAAACCGCCCCAGACGGCGGCGCTGGACGCCGTTTCGAGATTGGCGTCGGCGAGAACGATCATCGCGTCCTTCCCGCCTAATTCGAGCACGGACGGGATCAGTTTTCGTCCGCATGACTCGGCGATACGACGGCCAGAGGCCACGCTGCCGGTGAAAAACACTTTATCGGGACCGACGTCGATGATGGCTGCGCCGAGGTCTCCGGCTCCTTGCAGGACTTGCACGAGATCACTCGGAAATCTCGCTTGTTCGATCAGTTCGCCGATGAGCGCGCCCGTTCCAGGAGTCAGCTCAGACGGTTTCAACAAAACGGCGTTGCCCGCGACGAGCGCCGGCACAATTTGCGCGACCGGAATGGCCAACGGATAGTTCCAGGGCGAAATTACTGCGACGACTCCGTGTGGATGAAATTCCGTCCAACCTGATTTTGCTCGCAGCGCGAGATTGTGATGCGGAACGCGCTCGGGACGAAGCCAAGCAGGCGCCTGACGCGCCAGGAAGTCTGTGGTATCGAGCGCGAGAAGGACTTCGGAAAGAATGGCTTCGACGCGAGGCTTGCCGGTTTCACGCGAGATGACGCTCGCGACGTCGTCCCGGTGAAAATAAATCGCGTCGCGAAGGCGCAGCAACGCTGCGCAGCGATGAGCTAGCGATCGCGCAGACCATTCTTTTTGGGCGTTGCGGGCGCGTTCAATAATTGCCGGGAGATCGTCGGGACTCGTGGCCGGGTAGCGCGCAATCAGTTCGTTCGTGGCTGGATCGATCGAATCGACAAAAGTTCGGTCGGAAGCGACGGGTATCGGCAGCGACTGTGGAGTTACGGCCATCTTTTCGCGATTGTACCTGATTTGGCTGTCGCTAGGACGCCAATCCCCTAGCGCAGAAAGGTCTCCGCTAGGTTTGCAAAGCGCGGCGGCGCGCAGCGGAGGAAGCGAGCGAGTCAGTGGGGTCGGGATAATCGAGCGCGACAAGATAGAGGCCCTCGGGCGACACCGTGGGGCCTGAACGCGAACGGTCGCGCAATTCAAAAATTTGTGAAATGTCTTCCGGCGCGAGATGCCCTCGGCCAACTTCCAGCAGCGTGCCAACCATTTTTCGCACCATGTAGCGGAGGAACGAGCGGCCGTGAACTACATAATGGATTTCGTCGGCTTCAGGCGGGCGCGCGATTTCAGAAGAATAAATTAGACGCAGCATGTCGCGTTCGCCGTCCACCTCGTCGGAGCCTGAGGATGCCGCAAATGTCGTGAAATCGTGTTCGCCTTCAAAGAGGCGCGCCGCGGCGCACATCGCGGCTTCATCGAGTGGCCCTGGATAATGATAAGCGCGGCCAAAATCGAAGGGAGGAAGAACGCGGCCGCGATAGATTCGAAAGCGATACGTTTTCCCCTGCGCCATCCAGCGTGCGTGAAAATCGTGTCCCACTTCTTCGCACTCGACGATGCGGATCGCGGGAGGCAGCAGAGCGTTTAGAGCGCGTTGAAGTTCGCCGGCTGGCAGATTCGAAGCGGTCTTGAAGTGGGCGGCCTGTCCGAGCGCGTGAACGCCAGCGTCCGTGCGGCTCGCTCCGTGCACAACGACGTTCTCTTCCGTGATTTTGCGCGCTGCGTCATTAATGGCGCCTTGGATCGTTGACAAGCCAGGCTGAAACTGCCAGCCGTGAAAGGCGGCGCCGTCGTAGGCGATCGTGAGCTTGATGTTGCGCATGCCTACTAAGGATTATCGCATGCGGAAGCGGCCCCGCGCATCTTCAGCGAAACAGCGGGATGCCTGACGACGCAGCGGCTCTTACTAGTGAAATTGGTTTCCGGAAGCCGGAACTACGATCGGGCGCGCAGGTAGCGCGAGCCGGGGCGTGTGGGCATGCCGCCGGCGCGGCAGAGGGGACACTCGTCGGGTTCGAAGCTGGGGACTTCCATTTCAAGCAGAGCTCGCGAAGGAACGTTCAGTTCAAGACGGCCGCCGCTGCGGTCAATCAAAGCTCCCGCGGCTACCACCAGACCGCCTTCTTCTTCGACCACGCCGATAGCTTCACGGGTTGAGCCGCCGGTGGTCCAGACATCTTCGATTACCAGGACGCGCTCGCCGGGGTTGATCTCGAAGCCGCGGCGCAGGGCCATTTGACCGGAACGGTCACGTTCGACGAAGAGCGAGCGAACGCCGAGGGCGCGCGCTACTTCGTAACCAGCAAGGATTCCGCCCAGCGCCGGAGAAACTACACAAGCAACCGAAAGGTCTCTGAAAAGATCGGCGAGAGCGCGGCCGAGGTGTTCGGCGTGTTCGGGATGCTCCAGGACCAGCGCGCACTGGATGTAGGTGCCGCTGTGGCGTCCGCTGGAAAGCTCGAAATGGCCGGAGCGGACTGCGCCTACTTGTTCGAGGAGCTTTAGAATTTCTTCGCGCTTCATGTTGTTAGCGGGAACGGCAGCCGAAGAGCGGGCGTCCCCAGCAATCGCGCATAGCCTAAAGGCGCAGACGAAAAGTGTCAATGTAAACGTGGAGCGGATAGGCTGGAGACTGGCGCTGTTAGTCGAATTCGCGTCTTAAGGGGTAGTCAACGATAATCGCTCGGCCGTCGGTCAGGGCTTTGATCGAATGTGGCATGTTACTTGGAACGATCGCTACTAAACCCGGGCGCGCGATTTGAGCTGCGCCGTCGATGGTTATCTCGAGTTCGCCCTCGATCACTTCGTAAACCTCTTCCTGCAGATGGAAATGCTCGTGAATAGTGGCGCCGCGTTTGAAGTCGTAATGCGCGATGGTCATGTTTGGTGAGTGAAAATGCCGTCCGCGCCAACCCGGCAGGCGTTCGACGACTTTCAGGCTGTTCGTGTCGATGACGGGCATGAGGGTTCCCCTTTGTGAATCCTAACATGCCGCGGATTCGCGTTGAAGGATGCAAATTGACACTGGGGCGGGGGTCGGATATTCTCGATAATTCGAAATAAACTGCTAAGGAGTAATGAATGGCTCAGGGTGGGGCGGTAAAGCACAAGAAGAAGACGAAGTCGGTATTGAAGAATATTCGGCAGGCCGAGACCAGGCAGGCCATCAATCGCATGAATCGCACGCGAGTACGCACGGCTATTCGGCGGATGCGCGCAGCGTTGACGTCAGGGGACGTAGCGGGCGCGGAGAAGTTGGCTTCAGCGACTTTTTCAGAAGTAGACAAAGCGATTCGCAAGAGGACGCTTACGGAGAATACAGCGAACCGGTACAAGTCGCGTTTGACGCTGGCGTTGAATGCGTTGAAGAACAAGAAGAAGGCTTAAGCCGCGGTACATTCATTGGCTGAGATTGGGCGCTCCGAGGTCTTGGGGCGCCTTTTTTTTGCGTTTGTACTCGGCGTTAAATGAAAGAAATAGCAGATCCCGCGGACGACGTCCCGCGCGCCTGAAAACCAGGAGAAAGAAAAAGAACGCGGGTCTTCCCTAGGGATGACAGGCTTGTGGTGTTTACGTTGGACCTCGGAAAGTGATCGATCTTACTGACGGAGTCGTGCGAGAAAGGGCCGGACTTCGCTTTCTCTCTTTTGCTTCAGGGCGAACAGGATGACAGTTTCGAGGTGTTTGCGCTGACCTCGGAAAGTGATCGATCCTATGGATTCGAGTCTCGCCAAGGGAATGAAAACAAAACACTGCGCGGCGTTGCAAAGGATAAACGGACTAAACCGTTCGCGTTTGGGCGTACCAAAAAAAAAGGCACAACCTTTGTGGGTCGTGCCCTTGCGACAGGAGAGAGAATTTCTGAAACTTACTCCGGAATGGGTGCTGTCTCCGGCATTTGCAATTTAGCTTTGGCGAGTGCGCGGACGATGTTTACTTCGACCGCCTGCTCAGAGGTGTTGCGCACGGTGGCGAGTTCGCTGATGAGAAGATACTTTGCGCGTTCGAGCATCTTCTTTTCACGGAAAGAAAGCGGCTTGGTGCGGCTGAGGGCGACGAGGCCTTTCAAAACTGCGGCCACTTCC
>Ga0209009_1000349_pt1 | contig 17498 bp, 11 predicted proteins | sample BlaSpr_A8_OM3_M2_FD_187979 | JGI IMG/M metagenome (GOLD analysis project Ga0209009, IMG submission 187979) | Forest soil microbial communities from Thunder Bay, Ontario, Canada - Black Spruce, Ontario site 2_A8_OM3_M2 (SPAdes) (version 2) | ecosystem: Environmental > Terrestrial > Soil > Boreal... | reverse complement strand
CTGTCCCCGGGGCGCAAGGCTACGATACACTGCTGCCAAACACGCCATCGCAACGAAAAGGTGCAGGCTAATGTTAGCACGCATGACCGCGGCGCAAGCTACCGTAAAGTTCCTCAGGAATCAATTCTCTGCGCGAGACGGCAAGGAATATCGATTTTTCGGTGGATGCCTGGGAATCTTCGGACACGGAAATGTGGCGGGGATAGGGCAAGCGCTGGAACAGGATGCCGGGCTACGGTACTACCTGTTTCGCAACGAGCAAGGAATGGTTCACGCGGCCTCAGGATTTGCGAAAGCAATTTTCCGGATGAGGACGCTGGTGTGCACAACTTCGGTGGGCCCCGGCGCAACAAACATGGTGACCGGAGCCGCGCTGGCTACGGTGAACCGCTTGCCTGTTTTACTGCTGCCGGGAGACGTGTTCGCGCGGAGAAACGTGGCGCCAGTATTGCAGCAGTTGGAATCTCCAGCGACACAGGATATTTCTGTGAACGATTGCTTCAAGCCGGTTTCGCGCTATTGGGACCGAATTGAGCGTCCGGAACAATTGCTGACTTCTCTTCCTGAGGCGATGCGCGTCTTAACTTCCCCGGCGGACACTGGCGCGGCGACTATTAGTTTTCCGCAGGATGTGCAGGCGGAAGCATTTGATTTTCCTGAGGAATTCTTCAGGAAAAGAGTGTGGGTGATCCCACGAGCACGTTGCGATCAGAATCTTTTGAACGAGGCGGCTAGGTGGATTCGTGGATCGAAGAATCCGTTAATTATTTCGGGCGGCGGCGTGCTTTATTCCGAAGCGTCCGAGGCGCTTTCGAAATTTGCCGGCGCCACTGGTATTCCGGTTTGTGAGACACAGGCAGGCAAGGGCTCGTTGCCTTTTGACCACGCGCAGCAACTTGGAGCGGTGGGCGTGACGGGAACTCCAGGCGCTAATATGGTGGCTCGCGAAGCCGACTTGATCATTGGAATTGGCACGCGTTATAGCGATTTCACTACCGCTTCGAAAACTGCGTTTCAGAATCATTCAGTGCGCTTCATCAATATAAATGTGGCGGAATTCGATGCGTACAAGCATGCAGCGCTTTCTCTAACGGGCGACGCGCGAGTTACCATTGCGGAACTACAAAGCGCAGTGGGCAATCATCAGGTGGAGCAACCTTACCAGGACAAGATTCAGAAGCTGCGCGCCCAATGGGAAACCGAAGTTGACAGAATTTACGCACTGGCAAAGGAGCCGCCGATCGCGCAGGGAGAAGTGATCGGGATCGTGAATAATTTCCTGGAGGCGTCAGACACTGTGGTTTGCGCCGCGGGGAGCTTGCCGGGAGATTTGCACAAACTCTGGCGCACGCGGCAGCCCGGCGGCTATCACATGGAGTACGGATATTCGTGCATGGGCTACGAAATCGCCGGCGGTCTAGGCGCGAAGATGGCTGCGCCGGAACGGGAAGTGTACGTGCTCGTCGGAGACGGCTCGTATTTGATGATGGCGCAGGAAATTGTGACGTCGATACAGGAAGGCTACAAGATCAACATCGTTCTGCTGGACAACCACGGTTTTTCAAGCATCGGTGGGCTGAGCCGTGCATGCGGTAACCAGGGCCTGGGCACCGACTATCGGTATCGCCGCGGAGAGAAATATGATGGCGGGATTTTACCGGTGGATTTCGCGGCCAACGCTCGGAGTCTAGGTGCCTGGGCGACGCGAGCACGGACGGCGGAAGAGCTTCAAGCGGCATTAGCCGCGGGCAGAAAACAAGATCGAACGTCGGTAATTGTAATTGAGACTTCCTACGATCAGAGAGTGCCGGGTTACGAATCGTGGTGGGACGTTCCCATTGCAGAAGTCTCCGAGAGAGATGCGGTGAAGGCTGCGCGGAAAGATTACGAAGGAAAGCGCAAGAAGGAACGATTTTTCTTTTAGGGCTCGACACTTTAATCGGATTTACTTCTCCTAGGAAGCTTTGAAGAGGGCACGCCGTTTCTGGGTTCCGGAACAAATGAGGTGAGGGTGGCAACATCCACTGAAGCCGTTCAAACGGGAACGCCCGCGCAGCCTCACCTGAAGCGTGTGTTGAGCCTGTGGGACCTTATTTATTACGGAGTCATTCTAACTTCACCAATTGCGGCAGTTCCTCTTTTTGGCGAAGGGCAGGTCCTTTCTCACGGACATACGGTGGCGACGCTACTGTTGGCTATGGTGGCGATGTCAGTGACAGCGGTCAGCTTTGGTCGCATGGCGAGTATCTATCCCTCTTCGGGTTCGGTTTACACATACATCAGTCGCGAGCTGAATCCTCACCTAGGATTTGTGATTGGGTGGGCGATGTTTTTGGAATATTTGTTTCAGCCCATTCAGAATGCGCTGTATGCGGTGCTAACGATTCAGCGGATGACGCCGCGCATTCCGTTCGCGATTTTGGCGGCGCTTGCCGTAGGACTCATTACGTTCATGACTGTGCAGGGGATTAAATTCACGGCGCGAACGAACGAAGTGTTGCTAGGTTTCATGATGTTGGTCACCACTGTGTTTTTGGTGGAGGCGTTCCGCTACATCGTGTTGCATCACCGTTATGCGGGATTGATGTCGATGCAACCGATTTACAATCCTTCGACATTTAATTTGCGCGCGCTGGCGGCTGGAACATCGCTTGCGGCGCTGGTATTTATCGGGTTTGACGGTGTCTCGATTCTGGCGGAGGAAGTGAAGAATCCCAAGCGCAATGTTTTGCTGGCATCGGTGCTGGTGGTCGTGTTTACCGGGCTTTTCAGCGGGCTGCAAGTTTACATGGCGCAGCGCGTGTGGCCGGATTACACCACGCTTCAAAATCCTGAGACGGCGTTTATGGATGTGGCGCAGATGGCCAGCGGTCCATATTTATTTGCAGCGTATGGCGCCATGCTGCTGGTTTCCAGTATCGCCTGCGGACTCGCGGGGCACGTGGGTGCGTCGCGTTTACTTTACAGCATGGGCCGAGACAACGTGCTGCCGCGAAAAATATTTGGCTATCTGAGCCCGAAGAAAAGCAATCCGATATACAACGTGTGGATTATTGGGCTACTCGCTTATATCGGCGTAATCACAATTCCGTGGGAGCACGCTGCAGAAATTGTGACGTTTGGAGCTTTGCTCGCGTTCATGGGAGTGAATTTATCGGCACTGAAGCATTTCTGGTTTTCGCGGGAGGCCCTGGGACATCGAAACTTTTTTGTGGATTGCTTTGTTCCGGGGTTCGGCATTGCTTTCTGTTTCGTATTGCTGATCAGCCTGCAGAGTTGGACGAAATATGCGGGCCTTACATGGCTGGTCGTGGGAATTCTTTACAGCGCTTATAAAACGCGCGGGTTCACGATGCGTCCTAAACTGATCGATTTCAGCGAATCGTAATCCGGCTCCCGGTCAGGGTTTTCTACGATTTCTGAGAAGCGGCAGAGGCGTCTGACTTCGAGATGCCGGCTGGCTGGAATGGGTCTCGCGATACTTGCAGGGCAAAGCCGCAGGATTCGCGAATGCGAAGTTCAGGCTGAAGTTTTATGAGGACGGGCTTGCTGCGATCGCCCTCGATGCGGCGGATCAGAAGTTCGGCGGCTTCGATTCCGAGCTGGTGTTTGGGCAATTCCACCGTAGTCAACTTCGGCCGAAAAACTCCCAGCCACGGATAGTCGTCAAAGCTTACTAGGCCGAAATCTTCAGGGCAGCGCAAGCCCATCTCTTCAGCTGCTTTCAGCAATCCGATGGTCATCAAATGATTGGCTACGTAAATTCCATCGGGGCGATGGGACAACAAGGCATGTCCGGCGCGGAAGCCGGAATCGATGCGGTAATCTCCTTCAATTACTAATTTTGGATCGTACATGAGGCCCTCGGCCTTCAAGGCGTCGTGAAAACCTTCAAAGCGGGCCACGGCATTGCTGACTTTCAAAGGACCGCCGATCAATCCGATGCGCCGGCGCCCGGACCGCGCCAAGTGAGAAACGGCATCGCGCGCACCCTGGTAATCGTCGGTGATCACGGCATCTTTCGTGAGTTTCGGATAGGTGCGCATTACCAACACGAATGGAATGTTTACTTCCTTGATCATCTGGCGTAATGAAGGTCGAAAATCTTCGGCCGCTTTGGTGAGCAGGATGCCGTCAACGCGTTTTGAGAGAAGCAATTCTACGGAGCGCTCTTCTTTAGCGAGGGTGTCGTCACTGTTGCAAAGCAGCAGGTTGTATCCGTGTTTCTGCGCGGCATCTTCGGCGCCGCGAACAACCATGGGGAAAAATGGATTGGCGATATCCGGCACAATCATTCCGATGGTGTGGGTGCGTTGTTTCGCTAGGCTGCGCGCGATGAGGTTGGGGCGGTAGTTGAGTTTGCGAATGGCGGCTTCGACGCGATTGCGAAGCGTCTTGCCGACGTGGCTCTTTTTGTTGACGACGGCAGAGACGGTAAAGACGGAGACGCGTGACTCGCGGGCCACGTCATAAATGCTTGCGGACTTCGCGGGTCTTTTGCGTTCGTCTTTTTTCATTGAGGGCATAATTTTGTTGAGCAAACTTCGCTCAGTATCTGATGGTGACTGCTTGCTGCGTTCTGGCTGCTTCATAGATCGCGTCCAGAATGATCATATCCCGGTGGCCCTGGACGCCATCCGCTTCCACGGGCTGTTTATCCTGTATAGCCGAAGCAAAACTGTCAACTTCCGGCGCAAACTCGTCGGTAACTTTGAATTGTTTGTAAATTTGGCGTTTACCGATTTTCCCGGTGAGAATGCGGTTTTCATCGAAAGGAAACGCCGGGCTCAACGAGAGCCATCCTTTTGTTCCCTGGACAAAAATGAAAGAGGACAAGACTGCGCCATACGACGAACTGCCTTGCACAACCAAGCCGCTCGGAAATTGTAGGCGGAACGCGATGCCTTGCTCCACGTCCCAGAATCTGACAGTGTCGTGAATCCAGGACTTGGCGGTGACCTCCACGGGGTTTTCCTCCACCAGCCAACGAGTAGTATTCACACAATAGACTCCTAAGTCCATTAGCGGGCCGCCGCCGGCCATTTTAGAGTCGAGCATCCAGGGCAACGAGACATTTGGCAGATGCAATTCGCTGAAGGCCGTGTGAATCACATCGATGCGGCCGAGATCACCACCCTGAATCAGGCGCTTCAAACAGAGTGCGCTTGGCTCAAAAAACTTTCGATAGGCGGTCATTAGCAGCACGCCATTTTTTCTGCAAGCCTCTACCATTGCGGCGGAGTCGGCTAGCTTTGCTGCTAACGGCTTTTCGCACAAGACGTGTTTGCCGGCCTGGGCGGCCTGAATCGTCAGGCCCGCATGCGCACCTGGGGGAGTAGCGATGTACACGGCGGAAATTTCAGGGTTTGCGAGGCACGCGGCATATTGATCACTACGATAGCGGTCCTTGGCACGGAACTTTTTAGCCAGTTGTGCGGTCTTTTTCTCGTCACCTCCGACAAGCGCGACTAGGCCCGCCTGTTTGCAGTGTGCGAAAGCCGGAAGGACTGAACTCTGGGCGATGGCGCCAAGTCCAACCACGGCAAAGCCAACCTTTTTTTTCGAAATCATCAGTGAAAAACTTTCCGTTTGCCAGAGACCAGAATCCCACGCGATTTCTTCACCTGATTGCTGTGAAGGTTAGCAGCTAGCAAATCTGCTCGTCTAACTTTCGCGATCTGCGCGGCCCAGCTTTTGGTTTCTTATAGCTTTGTGATCTAAACCGCGAAGCTCTTCCATGTTGGTCAGAACTTTGTGGATTGCGTCGGCGATCGCGTCAACGTCGGCAGCGCTGCCCAAAAAATTCTGGTGCGGGAACCAAACTGCTTCGTGATAAGCGGCGCGATCGGCTTCGGGGCAGGAATACATGTCGCGCAGATCGAGCGGCTTTTCGCGACCCCAACTCAGGGCAGGAAAATCGGATGATTTGATGGGGAAAAGCGAACTTTTATACACGGGCTCGTAGAACAGACCATCGCACGGTATGCCTTCGGTTTGGAGAGCAGCAACGAACGCCGCGCGCGGAATGTCTTTCACCTTGTTTTCAAAATATTTAAAAACGTAACCGTAGGGCGCCAGCCGGGTAATGCGCGGGTCGGGTTTTAGCAGGCCGATTCCGGGAGTGTTTTGCAAACGCGTTTCGAAGTGCTTCATATTCTTTTCGCGGATGGCGCTTTGCTGAGGGAGACGATCGAGTTGAGGTCCGAGCACGGCAGCTTGAAATTCTCCCAAGCGATAATTGAAACCGATGATTCTGTGATGATATTGATCCGTAAGACTGGCGCGTCCGGCGTTGATATAGCTTTGTACTATTTCCATATATTCAAGACTGTTGGTGATGACGGCGCCGCCTTCTCCGGAAGTAATTAGTTTGCTCGATTGAAAGCTGAACGCGCCGAGATCGCCCATCGAGCCGGCGCCTTTTCCCTTCCACATGCCGCCATGGGCATGCGCGCAATCTTCGACAACTTTCAAATTATGTTTTTTTGCAAGGAGCAGAATTTCGTCGAGGTCGGCAAAGCGCATACCGAGGTGGACGGGGAGAATCGCTTTCGTCTTCGGAGTGATCGCTTTCTCGATCAACTTCGCATCCAAACAATAGGTATCCGGGTCCACGTCCACGAAGACCGGAACTGCGTTCACTAGGAGAACGGGGCCGACCGTTCCTTCCCAGGTGTAAGCGGGGACGATCACTTCGTCTCCGGGCTGAATGCCAACCGCGATTAGCGAGGCCTGAATAGCGACGGTTCCGGTATTTACACACTGGGCGTATTTTGCGGTGTGAACTTCCGCAAATTTCTTGGCAAACATCGAGGCATGCTTGCCTGGGAACGGCTGGCCGCCCCATTTTGAGCCGGTTAACACATCTTCAAGCGCAACGGACTCCTCTTTGGTGGCCATGGGCCATGAGGGGAAGGGAGTTTTTCGTAATGGCTCGCCACCGGTGATCGCTAGTTTTCCCACGTGCCAACCTCCAGTTCATAATCGAAATAAATTTTTCTGCGTAGAATTTCCCGGCTTAAGCCACGCCTGGATTCGGAATCAGGACATCGCGCACAACGGCGTCCAGATCATGGCAGGCGCCAATGAACTGGCGAAGGGTGTGGCGCGTTGGGCCGAAAGAATCGAATTCTTCTACGGTGAGGCCGTGCTCAGTGCTGGCGCGACGAAAATCAGCAAACTTTCTGGAAAGTTCTGCTTCCATCTCCGGGCGCACCGGATCGTCGATGCGAGAACGAACCTCTATGTCGCTGGCATTGAACCGAACCTGCCAGGAATAGGGCGGAGAGATGACTAGATCGCCGCCGATAAACTCGCTCCAATGCATGTGGTTGCGAAAGGCCGCGGAGAGCAGGCGAGTACGGAATCCGCGTTCGCGGTACGCGCGATAGGCTTTCTTCAACACCGCGACGCCCGCCCATTCCAGATATCCAGGATCGATAGCGATGTTGTCCTTTTCGACCGAGACTTTTAGCCAGTCGTCCAGACGGCCGACCATGATGGTGCACACCGGTCCCATGGAGGCGATTTCTTTGCCCTGGCTTTCGCGTCGTTTCAGGCCGCGCTCGACGGCTTCGCCGACAGCGAGGGCCTGCGGCAAGGTGAAGCTAACGGTCGCGTTGATGCTGATGCCGTGATATGTGGCTTCCTCGATTGCGTCGATTCCGGCGGCTGTGGCTGGAATTTTTACGATCATGTTAGGAGCGAGTTTGCTGAATTCGACGGCTTGCTCGAAGATTGCCAGTGAGTCCCGAAATAACCGTGGGTCGGTCTGGATCGAAAGTCTTCCATTCTTCCCGCGTTGCTGGTCAAAAATCGGTTGTAGCACTTTGGCAGCTTGTACGGAAATTTCGCGGACCAAGCGCCAGGCAAGCTGGTCTTCGGTGGCGGTGGGATATTCTTTGATCAAGGCTTGAATGCGTGGCTTCCAAGTTGGTAATTCTTTTTTAAGCACGCCGAGCACGATGACGGGATTGCAAGTGGCGCCTACGGCGCCGTGTTCGATCGAATATTTGAGTTCATCTACGGACGCGGAATCGTTCCATAGGCAAGTTGGAGTGGTTTGCGTCATCTGATGAAGCGGACTTTTGTACGTCGCGGCCGTTGGGCGAGTCACGAGGTTCTCCCTTGGCCACAAATACGGCGGCGCTCACTATGATTCAACGAAATGGAGACCGAGAATTTCATCTGGCGGTCGTCTTCGAGACCGGATTTGCCGGTTCCTGGGTGACTTCCACCGGATTTGATTCGCGATGGGATTTTTCAGCGGCGACCGCAATGGCCAAAGCTTTCAAGCCGTCTTCGCCGGACACGCGAGGAGCGCGGCCGTCCACGATATTTTTGACGAAATCCCGGACCTCTTCCAGGTACGCGTCGGCGAAGCGGGTGAGGAAATGATCCGCGAGGGTGCTCTGGCCGCCGCGAGCGGTCAGGAAAACCGCGGGAATTCTTTCGAGACTTCCGACGAAAATTGAGCCCTTTGATCCGACGATCTCCGTGCGGACGTCATAGCCGTAAATAGCCTGCACGTAAGATTCGACATTTCCGATGGCGCCTTGCTTGTATTGCAGGTTTACGACGCTCGCGACTACATCGCCATACTCGGCGACCTCGGGACGAATCGCAGTGGTGGTGAAGGCGTGAACGTTGGTGACTTCGTCGCGCATGAGCCAGCGGGCCAAGTCGAAATCGTGAATAGTGTTGTTGTAAAAGACCATTCCATTCAACATCGACTGGTACGCGGAAATCGGTGGCTCGTCCTTATCGCGGCCGACCGATTTGAAAATTACCGGAGTGCCGATTTCACCGGCTTCAATACCCTTCATGGCCGCGGCATAAGCGGGGTCGTAACGGCGCATAAAGCCAATTTGAAGACGCGTAGCAGCTTTTGATACGGCTTCGAGAGCTGCATGGGCGTCGGCGAGATTCAATGCGAGCGGCTTCTCGCATAGAATATCTTTTCCGGCACGAGCGGCGAGCTGAATGGCTTGCGCGTGGAATTTATCAGGCGTGGCAATCAGGACAGCATCGATCTGCCTGTTCTCCAGCATCTCTTCGAGGCTGCCGTAGGAGGATTCGATTTCCAGCTCCGTCGCCACCTGGCGCGCACGCTCTTGCGAGGCATCGGCGATAGCGACCAGAGTCGCTTGCGGCACCAGGCGGCGAAGATTCTCCGCGTGACGCTTGCCCATTTCTCCGACGCCAAGAACGCCAACTCCAAGCTTTCTCATTCGGCTTCCTTCAAACCATTTTGCGGTCGCAAAATTACAACACGAATACGTGGCTTCCGGATTATGACTAACGGGCTCCGGCTGCCAGTTCCAGATCTTTTACAACTCTCCGCAAATATTTCAAGCTGGCTGCAATGCTCTGTGCCGGCGGGATGGGAGTGGCGCCGAACTTTACGTCTTGTTCCACCACGGACCAGCCCGAATATCCGTTCTTAACAAGCGTGCGAAAGAAAGCCGGAAAGTCGATCTGGCCTTGGCCAATTACGGTGAAAACTTTGTGCTCGATGGCTTCTTCAAAAGTCCATTTATTCCGGCGGGCGTCTTCTAGAACTTTCGTGTCGCAATCCTTGATGTGAACGAAGCGCAATTTGTGCTTGTACTTTTCGGCTTCTTTGACTGAATCGCCGCGGCCGTAAACACAATGTCCGGTGTCCAAACACAGGCCGACATTCGTGTGAGAAGTCGCGTCATAAAAAAGCTCGCATTCTTCAGGGGTTTCCACGTAAGTGGCTACGTGCGGGTGAAACACCAGATCGAGCCCAAATTCGTTGGCCACTTTTTCAGCATCGGCGACAATTTTTCCGATGTGTTTCCATTGTTCCGCGGTCAGCGTGGGACAGTTTTTTTCGTACACGCGTCCGGAAAAAGCATTTCGTTCCGGTGATTGATCGTCGGCCATCACAAGAAATGGCGCTTTAAGAGCGGAGAGCAGACCGCCGACTTTGCGTATCCGCTCGATCACCGCTTTGCTCGCGCCCGGATCCGTCATTTTTACGGGGACGAAAGAAGCAAGCAGCTTCAATTTTCGGCGTTCGAGTTGTGGCTGAAGAATTTTGGGATCCGTGGGGAAAAAACCATAGGGACCCAGTTCGGAACCCGTGTATCCCGCTTCGACCATTTCATCCAGCATGGTTTTGTAGGACTGTTCCCAGGAAGGTCCGGGATAATCAAGAACACCCCAACTATCGGGAGCCGAAGCGAATTGAAATCGCGCGCTGCTCTCACTCATGCCTCGTCCTCTTTCGATGCGAATTGCGAATTTCCCTGAGATACCGGGATCCTATTGCCACGGCTGCATAACAACTTTCATCGATTCGGCGTCCATCGATTTGTTCATAGCGGCTTGCACATCGCGCAGGCCGAATTTGTGCGAAACAAATTCTCGTAACGGATAAGTCTTCATATAGCGAACCATTTGCCGCATGCTCGGGCCGTAGGCTGCCGGCTCTTCGCCACCTACGCAAAGAATGCGCGCATTTTTCGCGCAAAGATGGCGATGCGGGCTGATCGATACTTCACCCAGGTCAGAAAAATTACCAGCCTCCACCAACAAACCCCCCACGCGCAACATCTCGAGCGCTTCCGGGACTGCCTGGGGCACTCCGGCGCATTCGATGACCATATCCGCGCCGCGCCCGTTGGTGAGATCTCGCAAAATTTTCAAGCGATCGTCTTTCGCGACTTTTCCAGCATTCATCACATGATCCGCACCCAGCTTTTTTGCGAAATTCAGGCGGTAATCCGAGAGATCGATCGCAATAATCGCGCCCGCGCCCAGCATGCGCGCTTTCATCAGAAAGCACATGCCGAGAGGACCCGCGCCCAGAACCACGACCGTGTCGTCGAAAAGAAAAGACTCGCTGGGAAAAGCCGACATCTGTTTCGCGCGATCCAACCCAACAGATACGGCAAATATTTCTGTCAGCACGGCAATCTCGGACGGCAACTCGTCCGGTACTTTGACCAAAAAGCTTCCCGGGACGACGTACAGGTATTGAGACCATCCACCAAAAAGGTGCGGCGGATTTTTGGCGCTCAGGTTATTGCCGTAATCGGTTGTGTTCTCGCAACAGTAGTACGGAAAATCGTGCCGGCAGTAGTAGCATTGGCCGCACGACACGTTGGCGCCGACAACCACTCGATCTCCCACATACAACGGAATTCCTTCGAAATCGTTGTAGTTTCCGTTTCTTCCAATCGCGGCGATGGTTCCGACATTTTCATGGCCTTGAATAATCGGAAATTCCAGTTTTCGGCTGCCGTACTGCGTGGTGAAACCCTGAAACGTGTGCTTGTCCGTTCCGCAGATGCCGGACATCTCCATTTTGACGACAACACAATCCGCAGCAGGTTCCGGCAGGGGATATTCTCGGATCTCGTAGTGCCCGGGCTTTACCAGTGTCGCCGCGAGCACGCCTTGGGCCGCCATGGATGTGTACTCTTTACGTGTACTTCATTTGCTGCAGAAACTACCGGGCGATTCGGAAGAAGCCCGGGGCAGATACCAGCAGCTTCGTTTCAGCGAACGTCGAATTTTTTTTATCCTCGGCTGCTTACAGCATGTCTAGAAATACAATTTCAGAGAAAGCTGGCCAATGCGCCCCGGCAAAGTTCCGGGGACGACGCCAAAGGAACTTGAAGTTGGCACGTACTTCTGAGTCATGGTATCGAAGGTGAAACCCGTAATCCCGCTCGGTGTTTCGAATTGAGTATGATTGAACAGGTTAAAGAATTCACCGCGGAATTGCAGATCGAACCGCTCGGTGATCCGCGTGTCCTTCAGAAGACAAAAATCAAAGTTATTTATTCCCGGCCCATGGAAGAACCGGCGTCTTGAATCACCCTCCGAACCCAACGCAGAGGGTCCGAACGATGACGTCGAGAAGTAGTGGCCGCCTGTATTTCGTGGGTTCTCGATTACCACTGGTGCTATCAGATTAGGCGTGTCCACCGGCAAGGTAATCGGGCCGCCGAAAGCCGTCCCTAACAAGGATTGATCGTCCGTTTCGACGAGTGTAACGGGAAGTCCGGTCGAGAAACGTGTAATTCCGCTGATGGCCCATCCATTAGTGAGAGCTTTCGGTCCTCCGAGTTTATCGATAGGCAGAGTATAGCTGTAGCTTGCGACAAAATTGTGAGTGCTATCGAAAGCTGAAAGACCGCGGCTCAACCGATGGTTGTTGGGATTGATCTGCTCACCATAGCCGGAGGAGTCGTCGAACGCTTTGCTAAAGGTATAGCCGATGAGCGTCTGTAGACGGCCGCTGGTATGCCGGTAATTGACTTGGGCGGAATTGTAAGAAGAAGAGCCCGCGGTGATGAAATACGAATCGTTACCGAACGGGATAATTCCGAGGTCGCCATTTGGCAGCACGGTATCGCAACCGGGAGCGCAAGGAAGTGCCGTGCCAGCTGGCAGAGCGACTCCACTAAACGGCGCGCGCGTTCCCAATACATACGAGTTATCCGAGCGAATATAAACGTTATTTTCTAGGCCGGGACCGCACGGAGTCTGGCCCGGAGCCAAAACGGCTGCAGTGAGAGACAAGCATAGCGCCGGATTGCCCGGATTCGCGGATATCGAGGAGAGTAGCCGATGACCTTGTGTCCCGACATAACTCACGGTTAACAGATCGGATCTTGTGAATTGGTGCTCGATGGAAAGTTCATATTCTTCCGCATACGGAAGCCGATTACCGTTATAGAAAGCCGGTGAACTGCTGATGGTGCCGAATGCGCTGTAGAATTCAGGTAGCGTGTCGTAGGGAGGACCGCTCGCCGGATGCTTTGGAGAGAAGTTCTTCGGCGGCTGGGTTACCGGGAAAAAGTTTGTAATGGATGATCCCGCAGCCCGGTTAGTAAAGGGAGCAGCGAAAGTTGGTTGGTTCTGGCCGGTGTAATTTCCAAAGGGGGCGTCTCCGATTTCATTGAAGTCCGTAGCGCCTTCAAATGTGCTGTAGTAGATGCCCCAACCGACGCGGACGCTTGTGGATCCCGGACTGCCGAGGAGCTTCCCGAGCCAACCGTCGTGCTCCCCAAACGAATAAGCAAGTCCCAATCGCGGTGCAAAATTATTCCAGCGAGTAGGAGCAAGCGTGCTGGGAACGTGAGGGTCGCCTGGGAACACCCAGCCTGCAGGCGAACCTGGGAATACCACGGACTGTTCTCCGGGAATTAGCGTTTGGAACTGGTTGTACTTTGTTTTCCAGGGTGAACTGACGTCGTAGCGCAGCCCGTAGTTGAATGTCAGGTTCGATTTGACGCGCCAGCTATCCTGTCCGTACAGGCCGAAATAAAAATTGCGGCCATATGAGGGATAGGACTGCCCCTGAACATACGAACTAGGCGCACCGAGGAGGAAATCAACAAAATCAACACCTGTTTCGCTAGGCTGCCCGTTGAAATTGCTCCCGAAGAAGAAGTTGCCGTTGGAGACATTATCAATCAGAGCTTCTTCGAGTTGATCGTAGTGAAACTGCCCGCCAAATTTGAGCGTGTGAGTACCGATAATTTTGCTGTAATTGTCCACGACCTGGTAAATGTTATCGATCAGACCGTTGGGACGGCTGGGCACTCCGATCACAAAGTCATTGAAGTCGATTTCCGGAACTCCTTCTAGAGAAGGGACCAGAGGGACGATACCTGGGGCGCCGTTTGCTCCGGAAGCAAATTCCAGGCTGGCGAGAGTTACTCCCTTTCCGCCCACGGGCTGGTTAAACGCCGTATCCAAGCGGAAATATCCGATACGAAACTCATTCACCGATGAAGAATTTATTGTTTTCGTGTCGCCCAGATTGATGTTGTGCGTCTGGCCCTTACCGTCCACGCTGAACCCCGGATACACAGGAGCGTTTCCAGGCCAGTACGGGTCGAGGCGATTGTACCGGTCGAAATAGTAGTAGGCGGTAAGAAGTCCAAAACCGGAGTTGGCATCCACTCGTCCGCTGAATTTATTGTCAGAAAGATTCGTCGCGCCCGAGTTTGTGGTAAAAGTTGGCTGACCGGAAGCGTTTGTTCCGTTAGACGGCAGAATGTATTTCAGAAGATTTGCCGAGATCGGATTAAACCCGCTCGGGGAGAGCATGGCGTTCGGTAGCACACATTGAGTGCTCGTCGTGCAACCCGGGAAGTAATACTTTTCACCCGGCGCCACCGTATATCCCAGTTGATTGGATAGTTGCGTGGCCCAAGCCGAGCCATTCACCGTGGTCGGATTGCCGTGGGTATCGACAAGACCGCTTGCGACGCTCGTCAAATTTCCCGATTCAAGAGCAGAAGTCGGAGCGCCGGTAATAAGTTGAGTTATTCCCTGAACCAGTCGGTTTCCTTGATAGTCAGCGAAGAAAAATATCTTGTCCTTCTTGATAGGTCCACCGAAGGTGCCACCAAATTGGTTTTGGTGATAGGCGCCACGCTGACCTTTGTCAAAGTAATTCGCAGCATCAAAATCGGTATTTCGCAAGAATTCAAAGAGATTTCCGTGGTAATCGTTCGTGCCAGACTTGGTAACGACGTTAATAAGTCCACCGCTGTAGTTGCCATACTCCGCATCAAAGTTATTGGTCAGGATGCGAAACTCGCCGAGCGAATCGAGGTTGGGAATCGCTCCGGCGCCGGAAAATCCCAACTCCTGCACCAGCACCCCATTCAGAATGAATCCGTTTTCAGACTCGCGCATTCCGTTCACGGAGTACGCGCCGGAATTCAAACTCCCCGACACCAATGGAGCCGCAAAGCCTGCAGATATGAAAGGACCGGCGAAGGCTCCCGTCATCTGAGAGGCTGACGGAGCGACACCTGGTTGCAAAGTCAGCAGATCGGTGTAGCTTCGGGATACTAACGGCACATCGGTCATCTCTTTCCCAGTGACAACTTCTCCCATCTGGGTGCTTTCGGTGTCCACGTGCAGAGCCGAGCTTAAGACCTCAACTTTCTCCGTGGTTTGCCCGACCTGCAACGCTACGTCAATCACTAGAGCGTCGTTCACATCCAGCATAATTCCGGTCTGAACGTACGATTTGAATCCAGCCTGCGTCACTGTGATCGAGTACTTTCCGAGGGGAAGCTCCTGGAACGAGTAGAATCCTTGAGCGTTTGTGGTCACTGTAGTAACTACAGCGGTATCGAAATTGGTGGCGACCACGGTAGCGCCGGCGATCACTGCGCCGCTGGGATCAGTAACTGTCCCGGATATGCTGGCCGCGATTCCGGCGATGAGTCTGCCGGCGGGGAACAGCGCGATTGCAAACGCAAGAATGCCCAAACACTTGGCCAACCGTGAAATTCTCATCACACCCCCCGATTTTACGAGCGTTAGATTTTTTCGCCCCGGCACGAATCGTTGCTTTCGAACCAACGCTTCTACCGTTTTGCAGACATACTCTCAGCGAAAATAGGCTTGTTTCTAACCGCTTATCATGTTGGACAGGCTTATAATGTAGGGATAATCCTTTGTCAAGATGTTTCGAGATCGTCGCGGCCTCGCGGAGGTTCAATCAAATGCAAGAAAATGGGAACAAACCGCATTTTATGCGTCCTGTATATTGGTAATGCCAATCTGAGCCATAATGAAAGGAAATCGCCTCTGGGTTTCAAAACACTGCATTTTGACGATCCTTCAACCACCACGCCTTGAGAGGGACACGCAACCTTACTAGGAAGAACACACGCCGGGTGACAAATAAAGCCTGCGGCTCGAACTTGGCTGCTCTAATAACCGTTTAGATGAATAGTGGATTCAGTTAGGGCAAGAATTCACTATTTTTTGTGAGTGGAAATGTCACGCTAGTCTGTTCTTTCGCCGAGATTCAGCAAGCGGCAACAGAGCAATAGATCCCCACTGAATGTGGCCCAAGAATGTTGCAGCGTCCGAATACATCGGATTTCGTGGAGCTTTACATCGAGGAGCAATTTTGGATCGCTTGGAGCAGAGTTGCAAAAGGAACCGTGCAGCAGCGGATGGACACTGCCGAACTGGGATGCGCAATCCTTCTGCAAAGTATTCGCATAGATGGTGGGGCTGGGGAGAGTCGAACTCCCGACACGCAGTTTAGGAAACTGCTGCTCTATCCATCTGAGCTACAGCCCCACGAGGATTTGTATCCAGCCTGAAAGCATTTTGAGGCCTAATCATACTACTTTGACCCAATTTTAAATTTACTTTAACGGCGCGCCATCGTCTTAAAACGGTTAACGTAATGAATGATTATATGCGATGCGGCCCGTGGCGGTATCGAATTGCGAGGAACCAAGTGGTAGAGTACCGCGTCCAATTTTTAGGTTGCAGTTGCTCGATTCCACCAGCGAATTAGGAGCAAAAAATAAGCAGGTAGCCAAAGTTTAATATGGGAACACGACTTCAGTTCTGCCTTTTCCTTTGCCTTGCAATTAGTCCTTTCGCGCACTCGCAGGGAGCCCAAGACGCTTCGTCTCAAAACGTGGTAAAGAGCCGCACCTACCTCGTAGTCCTCGATGTCGTAGTCAGCGACAAAAACGATCATCCTGTTCCAGGCCTCACAAAAGACGATTTCACAGTTTCAGAAGACAAGGAATCGCAGAATATCGCGTCGTTCGAAGAGCACGGTTTGCAAAACGCCAGCGCCGGCACAACTCCAGAAACCACGCAAACTATCATATTGGTGGACGAAATGAATACGCAATATACGGACCTGGCCTATGCCCGCTATTGCATGCGCAAATTACTTCAAAAAAATGAAGGCCAACTGAGCCAATCAACCGCGCTCATGGCTTTGACCAACAAAGGCCTGGTCGTTTTGCACCAGCCTACGCGCGACGGAAATGCTCTGTGGTCGGCCTTGGATCATCATCGCCCGGATCTTCCCTGGCGTCTGCAAGGCGGAGTTTATGGAGCGTCGGAGCGCATCAATATTTCTCTCGGCGCGCTGGAACAAGTAGCCGTGGCCTTCGCGGATTCTCCCGTGCGAAGAAGCATCGTGTGGATCAGTCCCGGCTTTCCCATACTGTCGGACACCAGGTTGGACCAAGTTTCGCAAACAAAACTTTTCCTGGCCATTCGCAAATTATCTCTGGACCTGTTGCACTCGCGCTTGACGATCTACACCGTTGACCCGCGCGGCCTGATAGCGACTTCCGGTTCCGTCACTGCCCAAACCTTTTATACGCAATCGGAATATTTTTCGAATGATCCGAAACTGGATTTCAAAGATATGGTGCTCGAGCAATTTTCCAGCGAGACCGGAGGCAAGTCTTTCTGGGGCCGCAATGATGTGGACGACGAAGTAGCCCGCAGCATGAACGAAGAAGCCAATTACTACACGCTGACCTACTACCCCGCCAACCAATCGTTAGACGGCAAGTATCGCAAAATTTCCGTCAAAATGAATCGTCCGGATCTAAAAGCTCGCACACGCGCTGGCTATTTTCCGGTGCCGGACACGCCCCTCCCGAAAGACGAACTCGTCGATCAATTCGAACTCGCGTTGAAGAGTCCGCTTCTCTACACCGGCA
>Ga0209009_1000348_pt1 | contig 17535 bp, 15 predicted proteins | sample BlaSpr_A8_OM3_M2_FD_187979 | JGI IMG/M metagenome (GOLD analysis project Ga0209009, IMG submission 187979) | Forest soil microbial communities from Thunder Bay, Ontario, Canada - Black Spruce, Ontario site 2_A8_OM3_M2 (SPAdes) (version 2) | ecosystem: Environmental > Terrestrial > Soil > Boreal... | reverse complement strand
TGGCCAAGACGCACGCATCACCCTCGCCAGGCCAATCTCCGAGCCCGAGTTAGGATACGAATCAGATGGCAGCCACGACAGTCCTGCCTCGTCCGAAGGCTTACGACGACACATTCTTCAAGCCGATCAGCCTCTGGCTGACCACGACGGATCACAAGCTGATCGGGATCATGTACATGGTCACCGGCGTCCTGAGCTTCGTGGTCGGCGGCATATTCGCCCTGATCATCCGGCTGCAGCTTTCACAGCCCAACCTCAAGGTCGTCGACGCCGAGACGTACAACCAGCTGATCTCGGCGCACGGCGTGACGATGATCTTCTTCTTCGTGACGATCTTCCTGACGGGGATCGCCAACTACATGGTTCCGATCATGATCGGCGCCCGCGACATGGCCTTCCCGCGCGTGAACCTGCTCGGGTTCTGGCTCGTTCCGGTGTCGATCATCCTGTACTACAGCGGCTTCTTCACCGGCGGCGCGCTGAATGCCGGCTGGACCGGCTACGCGCCGCTAACCGAGAAGGCATACCAGTCGCACAGCCTCGGCGTCGACTTCTGGGCGCTGAGCATCATCGTCTGGGCGATCTCGGGGATCATGGCGTCGACCAACTTCCTGACGACGATCGTCGCCCTGCGGGCGCCGGGGATGAAGCTCACCCGGCTTCCACTGTTCGTTTGGGCGCAGATCTCGACCTCGATCCTGCTGCTGGTCGTCGGCGCGCCGCTGGCCGCGGCCATGATCCTGCTCGAGTTCGACCGCCAGCTCGGAACGCAGTTCTTCACAACCCAGGGCCGACCGGTTCTGTACCAGCACCTTTTCTGGTTCTTCGGGCACCCCGAGGTCTACATCATGATCCTGCCCGGATTCGGCATGATCTCAGAGATCATCCCGGTGTTCGCGCGCAAGCCGATCTTCGGCTACATGTCGATGGTGATGGCCCTGTTCGGGATCGTCTTCCTCTCGATGACGGTCTGGGCGCACCACATGTTCACGGTTGGGATGAACACCGAAGTCGAAGGCTTCTTCATGCTCATGACGATGCTGATCGCGGTGCCGACCGGCATCAAGTTCTTCAACTGGATCGCGACCGCCTGGTGGGGCTCGATCGAGTTCACGGTGCCGATGAAGTTCGTCTTCGGTTTCCTGGCGACGTTCTTGATCGGCGGAATCACGGGCGTGTATCTCGCCTCAGTCCCTGTGGACACGCAGCTGCACCAGTCGTACTACGTGGTCGCGCACCTTCACTACGTGCTCTTCGGCGGCAGCGTCTTCACGATCTTCGCGGGCCTCTACTACTGGTTCCCGAAGATCACTGGGCGGTTGCTCAACCGCACGCTCGGCGAGTGGAACTTCTGGACGCTGTTCATCGGGTTCAACGGAACCTTCCTCATCATGCACACCCTTGGGCTCGAGGGCATGCCTCGCCGTATCGCGACCTACACCAACTCGGCGTGGGCCACCACCAATACGATCATCACGGTCTCGTCATTCCTGATCGCGTTCTCCGTCCTGCTGTTCCTGATCAACGTCGTCAGGAGCTGGCAGGGTGGTGAGATCGCCGGCAACGATCCCTGGGGCGGCAACACTCTCGAGTGGGCGACCACCTCTCCACCCCCGCCCTATAACTTCGAGCGGGTGCCGCCCATCCGCAGCTTCATGCCGCTGCGCGACCTACGGGAGTCGGGAGAGTTCGTCGAACCGGAGCCGAAACCCGCTCCGGCCTGATCCGCGCCGGCCCTTTAGTGGTGGGCCTCTGTCGAGTGAGCGTCGGGCGCGAGCTCCGCTGCGTCCTCGCCCGCGCGGTTGAGCTTGTCCTTGCGCAGGACCCACCAGCCAAGCCCGACCACCCCCAGGGCCGCAACCAGGAACGTGACGCTCATCCCAAGCCAGGCCGGCACCCATTCGCCGACAAGAAGGATCACGCCTGCAATTATCGGCAAACCGGCGGGCAAAGATTCCAAGCCACTAGGGTGTTAACAGGCTGATGGGGTTCGACCTCGTGGATCTGGTGATCTTGGCCGCGACGGTGATCGGGCTTGCGAACGGCTACCGGCGCGGGTTCTGGCTCTCGGCCGCCCAGTACGCCGGACTGGTCGGAGGCGTGGTGCTGGGCGCGGCGGCAGCGACCCCCGTGCTCAACTATCTCGACATCCACAATCCCGGCGCGCGGCCGCTGGGCGCTGCCCTCGTGCTGGTGATAGGCGGGAGCCTGGGCTCGAGCATCGGTTTTGCCGCCGGCGAGCCGATCCGCCGCCGCATTCTGCGCACCGGCGTCCATACCGCGACCGATTCGATTGGGGGCGCGGCCCTTTCCGTCGTCGCGGTGCTGACGATGTGCTGGTTCCTCGGGTTGAGCTTCTCACGCGGGCCGAGCAATGAGATCGCGCAGCAGATCCAGCGGTCGGTGATTTTGCACACGCTCGATGGAGCGGCGCCGCGACCGCCGGCCTTCCTCGCCAGCGTCGAAGGAATCCTGTCCGGCGTCAATTTTTCACCGGTGTTCGCGGGTCTGGAGCCAGGCTCTTTGCCCGCGGCGCTGCCGATCCCTGCCTCAGTCGACACCGCTGCGGTCAGACAGGCGGCGCAATCGGTGGTCAAGGTTGCGAGCATCGGCTGCGGAGGCATCGTGACGGGTAGTGGATTTCCGGTGGCCAGCGGTTACATCGTCACCAACGCACACGTTGTTTCCGGAACGAGCGCCCATACGGTCCTGACGCCCGCTGGCGCCGAGATGCAGGCCACCGTCGTGTTCTTCGATCCGGAGCGCGACGTTGCGGTGATCTACGCACCCGGATACCGGGGGACGCCATTGACTTTCGGGACCGCCAAGCGCGGCACGGCAGGCGCGGTGATCGGCTACCCGGGCGGCGGTCCCGAGCAGACCTCGCCCGCAATCGTCGACGGAGAGGTTTCCGCGGAGGGGCGCGACATCTACAACTCCAACCTGGTCACGCGACAGATCCTAGTGATCCAGGCAAGGGTGCGCCCCGGAAATTCAGGCGGCCCTCTCGTCGACCCGAACGGCCAGGTAATAGGCCTGGTGTTCGCGACCTCGGCGGGTGACCCGAACCAGGCCTACGCGCTGACCAACGGCGAGATTGCCAGCGACATCAAGGACGCCCAATCACACCCGTCACCCACAGACACCAGTAGTTATGCGTGTGCGGCATGAACATTCCCTCCCCGCATCGGGGACGGGGTCAGGGTGAGGGGCTTACGCCGCCATCCCGCTCCGGTTTCGCTTCCTCGATCAGCATCACTGGGATCCCGTCGACGATCGGATAGAGCACCTTGCAGCTCGGACAGCGGAGCTGGTCCGGTTCCTTGAGCTCGACCTTGGTGTGGCACTTCGGACACGCCAGGATTTCGAGCAGTTCTTGAGAGATCACCCGCGCATGGTAGTACGGTTCGGGCCATGATCCTGCGGCGCCTCTACCTCTACCTGGTGGGCGCGGCCGGCCTGGGTCTTCTGGCTGCCGGCGTGGCCTTGCTCGGCATTACGGTCCTGCTCTTCGTCTTCAACGATCCTTCAGCGGACAGCAACCGAACCCAGCTCGCCATTTTCACCGCGATGACGCTGGTCGCGCTTCCGGTCTGGGGTGTGCACTTCTGGTTCGCGCACCGATTCGCGATGCGCGATCCATCCGAACGCGCCTCAGCGATCCGCCGCCTCTACCTCTACTGGGCGTGTCTGGCAAGCGCCGTCGGCGCGCTGATCGCGCTGGCGATCACCGCTGGCGATCTCCTCCGCCCTCTCATCGACACCTGCACCACTGTGACCAGCTATCTGCCCGGTCAGAAGGGCGGCCCACCCATCGTGACCAGCGCGTGCCCCGAGAGCCAGAGCTGGCTGATGACCTCGCAGGCCGGCTGGGTCGCGCTCGTCTTCCTGGCGATCTGGGCGTTCCATTTCCGGATCGCCGCGCGCGATCGCGCCGCGGTCGGCGAGACCGGCGCTTCCGCCACGCTGCGACGCTGGTACATGTACGTCGCCCTTCTCGTCGGGCTGCTCGTGATGCTGGCCGGCGCGAGCAGTCTCATCGAAGTGGCCTGGCTCAAGGCCAGGCAAAGCTCGCTCGCGAACTACCGATACCTGGGCGACGCCGCCGGCCTGCTCCTGGCCGGACTCGTCGTTTGGGGCTTCCACGCGCGAACGATCGCGCAGAACCATATCGCGGACGACCGCCACTCCACGCTCCGCGCGCTCGAGGGATTCATCGTGGTGGCGGTCAGCATCACCGCCGCCCTCATCGGCGCAAGCCAGATCCTCTATTTCGGCCTGGCTCGCGCACTTGGTGTCCAGAACCCTGGCGGAGTCGGCGACGACATCCTCGCCGCGCTGTCGGCACCAGCCGCAGCGCTGGTCGTGTACGGGATCGCGTGGTTCTTGATGCGGCGGCGCCTGGCCAACGACGCCAGGGACCAGGAGGCCGATCGGCAGGCCGGCATCCGGCGGCTGTACATCAATCTGGCGGCCCTCGTGTCGCTCGGCGCCTGGGCGATCGGCGCGGGCGGCTTGCTGTGGACCCTCGCCGAGCAGGTGGAGGCTCCGATCATCGGAGTCACCGCCGCTGATTGGAAGAACCCGGTCAGCCTGTGGCTCACATTGCTCGTCGTCGGCCTGGCGGTCTGGCTCGCGCATTGGCGGCAGGCGCCATGGGCTGCGGATCGGCAATCGCTCTCGCGCCGGCTGTATGTCTGGGCCGCGCTGCTCGCGAGTGTGCTGGTCGTGCTCGGCGCGGGTGTCGGGATGCTCACCGCCTTGCTCCGTCAGCTCTTCAGCGCGCACCCCACGCTGGCCGACAGCGCGAACCTGGACTTCGGCCACTACCTGGCGGTCATCGTCGTCGCCGCCGGTGTCGGCTTCTATCACTGGAGGGTGCTGAGGGCAGATGCGGCAGGCCGTTCGCCGAAACTCGCCGCCGAGCCGGCGCCTGCCGTCGTTGCAGCCGCCGCACCTGTCGCAATACCGACCGCCGAGGTCGCAGACCCGCACACGCGTCTTTACATGCTCTCAGTAACCGACGCTACCGACGACGACGTGCACCAGGCACTCTCGAGCCTGCCGCCGCACGCAGCCTATAAGCTCACCCTCACCGATAAAGGTGCCGTGCCAGTTGACGGCCACTGACGCGCAGGGTCTTTTCAATCTAGTCGACTGGCGGCGCCGGGTCGGCGACCTTTACCGGATCAGCGGTCCGGACGCGATCACCCGGTTCAGACACGGACGCGACCAGCTGTTCCGGTCGCACCCGCAGTCGCCAATCGAGCCAGATGAGCGGAGCTCGTTCGCTGGCCTCCACTACTTTCCGCACGACCCCGGCTACCGCGTGGAAGCACGCTTCGAGCCAGGTGACGGGTCCGAGCTCCTGATCGATACCGGGGGCGAGGACGGGGCGGTTCGCTACCGAAGGGCCGGACGGCTGGTGTTCCGCCTGCACGGCGAGAGCTGCCGGCTGACGGTCCTGAGCCTGGTGCAGTACGCGGGCGGTCTGTTCGTGCCTTTTCGCGACGCGACATCAGGTCGCAAGACATACGGTGGCGGGCGCTACCTGTTCGACACCGCGAAGGACACCGACGGGCTAGTGCTCGAGATCACGCCCGGCTCCAGCGATGTGACGATCGATTTCAACTACGCCTACAACGCCTCGTGCGCGTACAGCCCGCTGTGGGCGTGCCCGCTCGCACCGCCCGAGAACTTCCTGACGGTGCCGGTGCGAGCGGGCGAGCTTACCTACAAGCCCTAGGCGGCCACACTGCTGCCGTTGACCACTTTGATCAGCTCGCCTACGCGGGCGATCGACGCGTCCGTCCCGTAGATGTTGTTGTTGAACGTGAAGCCTGTGAACCCAGCGTCCATGTACGTGCCGATCAGCTCCGCAGCCTGGGGCAGGGTCGCGACCCTCGCCATGGCACGCCGCTCCGGAGTGAGGCTGTCGAGGATGGCCTTCCCGTCTTTTTCGTTTTCCACGAGGACAAGACCGACGCCGAGAGTCAGCTGCACCTCAGACGGATCTCGTTTGACCGCCTCGCAGTGCTCAAAAAAGATCTGCTTCTTCCGGTTCAGCTCCTCGATCGGCCCACCGAACCAGTGACCGATGTCTCCGTGCTGGGCGAGAAGCCGCAGCGTCCGGCGCTCGCCAGTCCCACCGATCAGGATCTTGGGACCTCCGGGCTGGATGGGACGCGGGACGTTCACCGCGCGGTCGATCTTGTAGTGCTTGCCCTCGAATGACGGCCGGTCCTGCGTGAACATGAGCTTCGCGATCGTCAGCGCTTCGTCAAGGCGGTCCATGCGCTGGCCGATCGGCGGGAACTCAACGCCATAGCCTTTGTGCTCGTCTTCATTCCACGCGGCGCCGATCCCCAGGATCGCGCGGCCTTTCGAAATCACGTCGAGAGTGGTCACCTGCTTGGCGAGTATCGCCGGGTTGCGGTAGGTCACTCCGGTGACGAGTGTCCCGAGCTTGACTCGCGACGTGCTGGCGGCAAGCGCTCCCAAGGTCGTGTACGCCTCCATCATCGGCTCCGTCTCGGGGCCGATCCCGCGGATCTGATAGAGGTGGTCCATCACGGTCACGAGATCGAAGCCGGCCTTTTCAGCCGCCTTTGCCTGCTGAACGACACGGTCGAATGGGCCGTCATTGGGCACACCCGGGAACGTGAAGTTGGGCATGTGGAAGCCGAATAGAGCTTTCATCTCAGTCAAGAACGGGACCAAGAGCTCGAGAAATTCCGTAACCGGCGCTCGCAAATCGACGTTGGCCGCAGCATGAGGTGGTCGACGGTCGGCGGAGTTTCGGTGGCGCTGGCCGTGCTGCTCTACGGGACGGTGCTCGTGTTCGAGGCCTTTGATCGCAACTCCAACTCGGCGAGCGACACGATCCGCCCATTCGTGATCACGATGGGGCCGGTTTGGGCGCTCTCGATCTGGGCGGCCGAGGTCCTGCTGCGAAAATCCCGCCCATAGATAGAATTTGTGGCTACGGCCGTGGCCATAGACGAACCACGTAACGGCAAACCCAGCGGAATTCAACTGGTGCAGGTCGAGGGCTTTCTCGAGGTGGCCCGCCGGGGCAGCGTGAGCCGGGCCGCCGAGGCCCTCTTCATCACCCAGCCAACCCTGACCGCGCGCCTGCACGGGCTGGAGCGAGAGCTCGGCACGGCCCTTTTCCTGCGTACGCCGCACGGCATGCGGCTCACCGACGCCGGGCGGGCATGGATCCCGTTCGCCGAGCGGGCCCTGCGAGCCCTTGTCGACGGTCGAGACGCGCTCGAGCAGGTGATGACGGCCTCGTCGGGACACCTGATGATCGCGGCGGCCCCGGCGGTGAGCACGTACGTGCTGCCCGAGCTGCTCGAGCGGTTCGTGGCCAAGCACCCGAGGGTCGAGGTATCGGTCCGGACCGGTCATTCCGAGGATGTGGTGGAACTCGTGCTGCGCGACGAGGTGCAGCTCGGCCTGGGCCGCACGATCCGACATCCAGACCTCGAGCTGCGACCGTTTCACACCGAGGCGCTGGTCCTCGTGTGCGCTCCCGATCACCCGTTCACCAGGCGGAAGAATGTCCCGATAGCCGACGTCGCGGCCGAGAAGCTGATCATGTTCGACCGCACGTCGAGCTACTACGAGATCACGCAGGGCGCTTTTCTGTCCGCGGGGGTGAAGCTTCGGGGCCTGATGGAGCTCGACTCGATCGAAGCCGCCAAGAAGATGGTCGAGAGAGGACTGGGGGTTGCGCTCCTGCCAGGCACCGCGGTCGCGCGAGAGGTGGCGGGCGGAACGCTGGCGGTCGTCGCGATGACGGACGCTCCGCCGATGCACAACTCGATCGTGGTCTTCCGGCGCCGGGACGCAGGCGAGCCCGCAGGAATCGTGGCCGCGTTTCTCGAACTCATATCAACGCGCGGCTGACCCGTTTCCTACATCGGATTTCTCGATAGGAATCATCAAATCTATTAATTGGACTTATAACCGAGTCCTTGATAGTTTCTGGCTCATGGACAGCCATGACAGGTCGCAGGAGCTAGAGACGGAGCCGTCGGCACACGAGTGCGAGTGCCCCGAACCCTGCAACTGCGACCACGAAAACGAGTAGCTCGAAACCTTAGGAGGGCCGGATGGAGCTTGTTTCGACGCCCCTGCTCCCGCAGGGGATGAAAGTGCCGGCCTCGCGCAACGAGGATCCGAGCCAGCGCTTGCGCCGCCTGCTGGCGACCAAGCCTTACGTGTTCGGTCCGGGCGTATACGACCCGATGGGAGCGGAGCTTGTGATGTACCACGGCTTCGACGCCGTCTATTTCAGCGGCTACTCCTTCGCCATCGGCCACCTTGGAACCACCGACATGGACCTGTACTCGTCGGTCGAGATTGCCGACGGCGCCCGCCGCACAGTGAGCGCGCTGCGCAAGTTTCAGCTCACCATGGCGATGGGCGACCCCGAGAAAGAGGTGCCGCCGGTTCACCTGGAAATCCCGCCGGTGGTCGCGGACATGGACGCGGGTTACGGAAACCTCTTCAACGTGCAGCGTACAGTCGAGCTGTACGTGCGAGCGGGGGTCGCGGCGGCGCACCTCGAGGATCAGGTGATGCCGAAGCGCTGCGGTCACATAGCAGGGAAAGCGTTGATCTCCGCCGACGAGTTCGTGGGCAAGCTCAAGATGATGCGCGCCGTGGCCGATGACCTTGGGCACCCGGACTTCGTCATCATCGCGCGCACCGACGGCGTGTCGGCGACCGAGGCGCCCGAGTCCAGGCGAGGCATTGAGCTGGCGATCGACCGCGGGCTGCGCTACCTGGACAGCGGCGTTCCCGACCTCCTGTGGTGCGAGTTCCCCACCGCCGAGCGATCGACAACAGAGAGGTTCTGCGCGGAGATCCGCAAGCGATTTCCAATGGCCAGGTTCGCCTTCAACTACTCGTCGTCGTTCAAGTGGTACAACGAGAAGGACCCGATCACGTGGGACGACCTCGGCGAGCTGGGCGTCGGATTCATCTTCATCACGCTCGCTCTGCAGCACGGAGCAGGCCACGGGATGTCGGTCCTGCTGAATGACCTCAAGCACGACAAGGAGCAGGGCTACATGGCGCTTCAGCGGAAGGAGTGGGCCGCCGGCGCCGACATTCCGACGCGCAGCCACCACCTGTTCACCGGCGTGCCGTATCACCAGCACGTCGGGCAGCAGTTCGGAGCGACGCGGCTAAGCGAGGCGATGGACGAGCACGTCGAGGTGTCGAAGGTAGTCTGAGGCTGGGTGCCGACCCCGTAACCTAGCGGGGCGATGCTTCTCTTCCCCTTTAGATACCTGTGGTGGCTGATCTCGAGCATTCGCCGCTCGATCGGTACGCCACCGGGCTTCGTCCTGTTCGTCCTGGAAAACGACCTACCCGCGCTGCCGGATCCGCCCCGCCCACTCTGGCAGCGCTTCACCTCGCGGCCTCGCCTCAGCCTCAGCGAGCTAGGGAAGCGGTTCGACGCCATCGGGCGGGATCCGCGGATCAAAGGCGTGGTCCTTCATCTCAGGCCCGTTGCCATGCCCATGGCCACCCTCCAGGACCTGAGGGAGCTGGTCGCCAAGCTTCGCAAGTCGGGCAAGCGGGTGGTGGCGTGGGCGCCGTTCTACTCGACCGGCACCTATTACCTGGCGTGCGCGTGCGACGAGATCCTGCTCATGCCAGCAGGAGCGATCCAGCCGCTCGGCTTCGCCAACACTGGCATGTTTCTGAGCGATGGCCTGGCGAGATTCGGCATCGAGGCGGACTTCGTGCAGATCTCGCCGTACAAATCGGCCGCCGACCTGCTCACGAAGTCGAAGATGTCGGAAGAGCTTCGAGAGCAGGTTACGTGGCTGCTCGATTCGCAGAACAAAGAGTTCTTGAGCGGGATCGCGGAGGGCAGGCTGCGAGATGAGAAAGGCGCGCAGGAGCTCGTCGACGGGTCTCCCTACGGAGACGACACGGCGCTCGAGAGTCATGTTGTCGACGCGTTGGTATCAGAGGAGGGCTTGGCCGAAAGGTTGGGTCAGGGCGCGGGCGCTCCAGTTGCGATCGGCACCTGGGAACGAGCGCGGACCAGGATGCGATCCGCGGCGCCAACCCTCGGCCGCGGCAAGTACGTGGCGGTGCTTCGGATCGAGGGCACGATCATCGACGGACGGTCGGGCGGGCTGCCCATCAAACCGCCGATCGAGGTCCCGCTCGTTGGAGACAATCGCGCCGGAGACCTGAGCGTGGTGCAGGCGGCGCGTCAGGTCGCCGTCGACAAGCGGGCGGCGGCGGTGGTTCTGTACGTCAACTCGAGAGGGGGCTCGGCGACCGCCTCCGAGGCGATGCGGCAAGCGCTCAACGCGATTGCCGCACGAAAGCCGCTCGTGGTCGCGATGGGCCCGGTCGCAGGGTCGGGCGGGTACTGGGTCTCTACGCCGGCGAGCTGGATCGTCGCTCGCCCGGGCTCCCTCACCGGCTCGATCGGAGTCCTCACCGGGAAGATCGTGACCGGAGGCATGTGGTCGAAGCTGATGTTCAACCGCGAAACCATCGCCTTTGGGCGTCACGCGACCATCGAGAACGATGAAAAGCCCTACACCGACGAGGAGCGGCAGATCGTCAAGGGCCAGATCGACCGCATCTACAAGCGGTTCCTGGAGATCGTAGCCAAAGCGCGAGAGATGACACCTGAAGAGGTCCATCCAATCGCCGCCGGGCGCGTGTGGACCGGCCGGCAGGCCCTCGATCGCAAGCTCGTCGACGAGCTGGGCGGCCTGGATGCCGCGGTGCGCAAAGCGCGGAGCCTGGCGGGCCTGGCGGAAACCGCTCCAGCTCGCGAAGCGAGGGCGCCCAAGCGGGTGATCCCGCCTCAGGCGGCGGCGGGCGCGGCGGGCTACATCGGTTACCTGCTTGAAGGAGTCGAGCTGCTGAGCCGAACGCCGGCCCTGGCAGTGATGGAGTATCTGCCCGGAGAGCTGACCTAGGAGTCCAGCGGGGGGAAGCGCCACGGTTGGCGCTCGCGGACCAGGTCGTAGACGCCGGCCACGATGCTCTCTCGATTTGGTTTCGTGAAGTAGTCCCCGTCGGGCCCATAGGCCGGCCGGTTGGGTGAAGCTGCAATCGTGCGCGGGGCGGCGTCGAGGTGCCACCAACCGTTCTGCACCTCGAGCACCTGTTGGAGCATGAAGGCGGACGCTGCTCCCGGGACGTCCTCGTCGAGACAGACCAGCGCATGTGTCTTCTCGATAGACCGCACGATCGTGTGATCGATGTCAAAAGGATTCAATGTCTGGACATCGATCACCTCGCACGAAACTCCGAGCTCGTCGAGCGTCCTGGCGGAATCGAGCGCGATGCCGCAGCACGCGCCGTAGGTGACGATCGTCGCGTCGGTGCCTTCCCGAAGGACCTCCGGCACGCCGAGGGGAACGGTGAAGTCACCGATGTTGTCAGGGACACGCTCCTTCAGCCGGTATCCGTTCAAGACCTCGATCACCACCCCGGGGTTGTCACCGCGGAACAATGTGTTGTAGAAACCTGCCGCCTGCGTCATGTTGCGGGGTACAGCGATGTAAACACCCTGCAGGGCGTTCAGCAGCACCGCCATCGGCGAGCCCGAGTGCCAGATCCCGACGAGCCGGTGACCCTTCGTGCGAATGACCACCGGGGCTTTCTGGCCGCCGACCGTCCGCCAGTGCAGCGTGGCGAGGTCGTCCGCGGCGGTCTCCAACGCATAGAGGAAGTAGTCGAGGTACTGGATGTCGCAAATCGGCCTCAGCCCTCGCATGGCGGCACCGATTGCCTGGCCGAGGATGGTGGCCTCGCGGATGCCGGTGTCCGTAATGCGCAGCTCGCCGTACTTTGCCTGGAGGCCCTCGAACACCAGGTTGACGTCCCCCAGCCGGCCCACGTCCTCTCCGATCACGAAAAGGCGCGGGTCGCGAGCGAAGTTCGCGTCGAAGTTGCGCAGGAGGACCTGCCGGCCGTCTACTTTCGGTGACGAGTCTGAGAACGCTGCCGGCACGACCGGCACTTTCAATGGAGACTCCTCGGAAGTGCTGTAAAGATGGGAGTTATACCGCTGGTGATTCTCCTTGCGATACTCCTCGACGAACTTCGCGAGCTCCGTACGGGCCGGTGAGCCGATGCCGCGTAGCCGGTGCAGGGCGCTGGTTGCGCTGGCCATGACGAGAGAGCGCGTCACCTTTCCCGCCTCATCCAGCAGGTTGGTGATCGGAGCGATCTCCGGCATGTCGATGCTCTTGAGGATCGCGACCGCGCGATCGCGCTCGGCCCGGATCGGCGCCTGGAACGCCTCCCACGCAAGGTCACGCGCCGCCTCGACCGCTTCCTTGTCCGCCGCCTCCCAACCCTCGAGCTGAGACTCGCTCGCGATGGCGGATTCGATGATCCAGTCCCTCATGCGCGCGAGGCAGTCGAACTCGTTCTCGAAGCGCAGCCTCTCCTTTGACTTGTAGCGCTCGTGGCTTCCGCTCGTCGAGTGCCCCTGTGGCTGTGTGAGCTCGGTGATGTGGAACAGCGCCGGCTTGTGCTCCCGGCGCACCTTCTCGATCCCCCTGGCGTACGCCTCCACCAGGGCCGGGTAATCCCAGCCGGGCACCACGTAGATGTCGATACCGGGCCGATCGTCGGGGATGAAGCCGCGCAGCACGTCGGAGATCGACGCCTTGGTCGTTTCGGCCGTGATCGGCACCGAGATCCCGTATCCGTCGTCCCAGACCGACATCGCAAGCGGCACCTGGAGCACGCCCACGGCGTTCATCGCCTCCCAGAACAACCCCTCACTGGTCGCGGCGTCGCCGATGGTGCCGAAAGCGACCTCGTTCCCGCTCACCGAGAAACCGTCCTGCACAGGCTTCAGCTGTGGATTGTCGCGATAGAGCTTCGACGCGTAGGCCAGGCCTAGAAGGCGCGGCATCCAGCCGGCCACGTTGGAGACGTCCGCGCTCGAGTTCAGCATCTCGACCGATCTCGCGAACGACCCGTGGTCGTCGAGGAACCGGGTCGCGAAATGGTTGCCCATCTGGCGGCCGCCGGACGCCGGGTCAGCCTCCACGTTCGCGCTGCCGTAGAGCTGGGCGAAGAACCCGCGGACGTTCGACATCCTCGTGGCCCACATGAACGTCTGGTCGCGGTAGTAACCGGAGCGCCAGTCACCCGGCCGGAACGCCTTGGCCATCGCAAGCTGTGGGACCTCTTTGCCATCGCCGAAGATCCCAAAGGTGGCGTTGCCACGCAGGACCTCGGCCCGGCCGATGATGCTCGCCCGGCGGCTGCTGTAAGCCAGGCGGTAGTCGGCGACGATGGTTTCAGCGGTCAGGGAAGACTTCGAGTTTCGCAGCGTTTTCGCCAGCCGGAAAACCTCCCCTACGCGTCTGGACTTGCCACCGAGGTGGCGAAATCAACACTAGCACGCACCGCCCTGGGTTCCAGCCGGCGCGAGATCAGGCTGTGCTGGCGCGCTCCTGCTCTTCTTCCTGCTGGGTCTGCCGCGCCCCGGGGCGGCTCGCCTCGAGGGCTTTCTTCATGTGCACGTAGGCCTGGGCGACATCACCGCGGCGCTCGAGTATCTCGGCATAGATGCCATGGGATTGGAACAGGCTCTCGCGCCGCCCCAGCTTCTCCAGGCCCTGGATGGCCAGCGCGAACTCCCGATCCGTCCCTTGGGCGTCGCCAAGCTTGTCCGCGATTCGACCCAACCAGATGTGCGCCTCGGCCACATTTGGGCCCTCGTGCAGCCGGCTCGCCAGCGCCAGCGCCTCTCGAGCGAACTCCCCGGCCCGGCCGACGTTGTCCTCCTGGAGACACAGATCGCAAAGGCTCAGCAGCATCCGGCTGCGGCCCAGGTGCAGGTCGCCCTCATCGGCGAGGTCCAGCGAACGGTCGATATGCTGCTGGGCCGGTTCGAGGTTGCCGCGGGCCATGAGGATCAGGCCCAGGTCGTTCTCGGCGCGAGCCAGCGCCACTCGGTCGCGCACGACTTCTAGCAAAGCGACGGATCGGGTTGCATATCTCGCCGCCGTGTCCATCTGGCTGAGTTCCTTGTAGGCAGAGGACAGCCCCCTGTACATCCTCGCCAGGAGCCTCAGATCGGCAAACGATCCAGCTGCATCGATGGCTGCTTCATAAGTCTCGACCGCCTTGTCCCAATCGAGGTTCGCCACATGCGCCGTCGCGACGATGCCCAGCAGACGCGCCTCCGTCGGAACCGGAACCGGTTCGAGGGCCCGGCAGACAGCAAGGGCCTTCTCGGCGAGCGCCAACGTCTCGGGCCGCTGGTTCAAGTACGCCAGCGACGCCTCCGCGCCGAGGCACTCGGCAAGCATCACCCCGTCGTTGATCGCCTCGAAGTGAGCATGGGCCTGAACGAGCAGCTCCTCTGCCTTTTCGGTCTGCCCGAGCTGGATGTAGGCCATGGCGACGAAATACCTGATCCTGCCCAATCGATGTGCTGAGGTCCCTAGATCGAGGAGCGAGCCGCCCAGAGCGACTGCCTCCGCGAATCGCCCGTCGCCGACCATCGCTTCCAGGTCCGCCAGAGCCGCCTGGGTCTCATCGGTGGTCCCGGCGGGATCAGCAAGGAAGAACTCCACCGGCTTACCCGTGCGTTGAGCGATGTGCTCGAGGGTCGGCAAAGACGGACGGGTACGGCCGGTCTCGATCAGGTAGATGGCCGGCGCCGTCACGCGGCCCTTGCCGACCTGCGCGAGGCTCATGCCTGCTTCCTGCCGAGCCTGTTTGACGGAGCCAGGCTTGATCGTCACGCCCGGAAGACGTCGCCGGGAGGTTTTCGGGACTTGTGGATTGATTTCGGCGGCCACCGGAATCACCTGTACGACAAGCGGAAATTTGAGGTCCCGATCACCACTCCGGTGCGGATTGTTACAGATCCACCCACCTGGCGTAAACGACTAGTGTCACATAAACCATTCGGACATCGACTTAACTAACGCTTTCAGTTAAGTTAACAAATTGCAGGTCGCGGTCTGAGTGCTTCCCGCCGCGGCCTGCCTCTAGGCCGACGCGGGATAGGTCCCGAACAGCCTGATCTCGGCGCTGGCCTCTTCGAGATCGTTGAGCGACGCTTCCGCCGCTGCCGCGTTCCCATTGACCGCGAAGTCGAGATAGAAACGGTATTCGAACGGCCGTCCCTTCATGGGCCGGCTGTCGAGGCGGGTGAGGTTGATGTCGCGGCGCGCAAAGCAGTCAAGAGCCTGAGACAGGCTTCCCGGCCGGTGGGCTGCGACAAACGCGAGCGAGCACTTGTAGCCCGCCGAGGACTCGCGAGGCCGCGCCGGCTCGCCGCGCTCGACGACGATGAACCTCGTCCGGTTTTCGGAGTCGTCCTGGATCGACTCCGCAAGCACGTAAAGCCCGTACCTCGCCGCGGCCGCTTTGCTCGCGATGGCCGCGGTACCAGGCTGCCGCTGCTCGGCGACCGCGCGCGCCGCCCCAGCGGTGTCGTGATACGCAACCGAGCGGATCTGGCGCGAATGCAGGTAGGCGTCGCACTGCGCTAGCGCCTGCGGATGCGAGAGCGCGCGTTCCACAGGGCCCGGCCAGCCGAGCAGGCAGTGGCGGACCGGGTGCACGTGCTCTCGCACCACTCGCAGGGCGGGCAGCTCCCACAACAGGTCCGACACCTCCTGCACGACGCCCGCGCTGCTGTTCTCAACGGGCAGCACGGCGACGTCGACGGCCCCCATCGTCAGGGCTTCGAAGGTCAGCCGGAAGGTCGGAAAGCCGATCGATTCGGCGTCGGCGAACAGCGCCGACACGGCTTCGTCCGAATAGGCGCCAGGCTCCCCCTGGTAGGCCACCTTCAATCTAAAAGACTCATCAAAGACGAGATGCCAAAAAAATCATCCGAAGATGAGATGCCGGAGGGTGTCCGCCACGTGGTTGTGGTCCAAAAGCTGATCGGTCACCGGCGGGTGCCCGTTGGTCTCGTGACCATTCGGCTCGTGCCCATTCGGCTCCGCGGCCGCGATCTTTCGCAGGTCCTCGTCCGTCACCTCTTTCTTGGTGTCGGCGACCTGGAGGAAGCGCTGCCATGCGGCGTCCACCTGTCCATCCGCCAGCGTGATGCCCAGGCGGCTTAGGCGGTGGTGAAAGGCGTGACGGCCAGAGCGCGCGGTGAGCACGATGCGCGAGTCGCTCAGCCCCACGTCTTCGGGTTTCATGATCTCGTAGTTCAGCCGATCCTTCAGGACGCCATCCTGGTGGATGCCGGACGCGTGAGCGAAGGCGTTGGCGCCGACCACCGCTTTGTTCGGCTGGACCGGCGTGCCTGTCAGCTCGGCGACCAGGCGCGACGAGCGGGTGATTTCCTTGGTGTCGACGGCACACTCGAGCCCGAGCTTCGCCTGGCGCACGTTCAACAGCATCACCACCTCTTCAAGCGACGTGTTGCCGGCTCGCTCGCCGATGCCGTTGATGGTGCATTCGACGCGCCGCGCACCGGCAGCCAGTGCGGCGAGCGTGTTTGCCACGGCGAGGCCCAGGTCGTTGTGGCAGTGGACCGAGAACAACGCCTTCTCGCTGCCGCGCGCTTCTGTGACGGCGCGACGAACGATCTCGCCAAACTCCCACGGCAGGCAGTAGCCGGTGGTGTCCGGAATGTTGATCACGTTCGCGCCGGCGGCGATCATCGTCTCGACGGTCTCGACCAGGTAGTCGGGGTCCGCGCGGCCGGCGTCTTCCGGTGAGTACTGGACACGGTCACACAGCGACCGCGCGTACGAGACCATCTCGGCGCCGCGCTTGAGCACCTGCGCACGCGTCATGCCCAGCTTGCGGTCGATGTGTACGTCCGAGACCGACAGCACGATGTGGATCTGCGGGGACTCCGCCTCTTTGATCGCGCCCCACACCGCGTCGATGTCCTCGCGCACCGCGCGCGCCAAAGCGGTGACGGTCGCGCCCCGGATCTCCCGGGCGATGCGGCGGCACGCTTCGAAGTCGCCCGGTGAGGAGATCGGGAAGCCCGCCTCGATCACGTCGACGCCGAGCTTCTCCAGCTGCCGCGCAATGCGGAGCTTGGAGTTCGCGTCCAGGTGAAAGCCCGGCGACTGCTCGCCGTCGCGCAGCGTCGTGTCGAAGATGAATACTCTGTCCGGACTGCTCTTCTCGTTCATTACTTCTCTACGGGCTCCAACCAGGTCATCATCGAGCGGAGCTCGCGACCAACCTTCTCAATCGGGTGTTCGGCGTCCTTTTTGCGCATCGACAGAAATCCGTCGCGACCGTTCGAGTTTTCGTCCAGCCATTTCTCGGCGAAGCTGCCGTCCTGAATCTCCACCAGCACCTGCCGCATCTGTTTGCGGACGTGGTCGTCGATCACGCGCGGGCCGGAGACGTAATCGCCGTATTCGGCGGTGTCGGAAACCGAGTACCGCATGAACCCGAGGCCGCCGCGGTACATCAGGTCGACGATGAGCTTCATCTCGTGCAGCACCTCGAAGTACGCGATCTCGGGCTGATAGCCCGCATCGACCAGCGTCTCGAAGCCTGCCTTGACGAGCGAGC
>Ga0209009_1000346_pt1 | contig 17675 bp, 17 predicted proteins | sample BlaSpr_A8_OM3_M2_FD_187979 | JGI IMG/M metagenome (GOLD analysis project Ga0209009, IMG submission 187979) | Forest soil microbial communities from Thunder Bay, Ontario, Canada - Black Spruce, Ontario site 2_A8_OM3_M2 (SPAdes) (version 2) | ecosystem: Environmental > Terrestrial > Soil > Boreal... | reverse complement strand
AATGAGGGGCATCGGCAAGAAGGTCGGTGAGATGGATGCCGGCCACGAACGAAGGACGGGGCGCCCGATGGCGTTCGGAATGAATCGAGGGGTGACCTCAGCGTGTTGAATTCTATTCCATGCGGAATCCCGGACCAAACAGAATCACGCCTCATGCGGTTGCCGGCAGTGCGCGATTCTGGTTGGCCTCTTCCGCAGAGGGTTGAATTCCCGGTAGCCATGCATGAAAGTACCGGCCGCGGCTTAATAACTACTGAAGCGGGTCGCTAGCGACTGTAGGAGCGCTGCCGTCCGTGGTGTAACGGATAACGCCGCTCTGATCGCTGAAGAATCCGCGCTGGCCAGTCTGTCCCACGTTTGCAGGCTGTCCCACAACGGTGTAGGTCTGGAAGCCAGTGCAACCGCCAAGTGCCGGCGTTGCCGTAGCGCCAACGTACGTGAAGTAATAACCGCTCTTGGCCGTCGCTGCCGCAGTCGCATTAGCAAGCACTGGGTCCATCAACAGGTCTGCTCCGCAAACTGCAACGCCGCCAGGTGCACCGCCCATTGCCGCCAGGGACGCTGGGAATTGAACGCCCCAAGTTGCAGAATAGGTGACCGCCGAAGTATTGATCGTGCGAATCGAACCGACAGCCGAAGATTCGTTGGCCGCCATGCGGGCGCGCAGCAAGTTCGGAATTGCGATGGCTGCGATAATTAAAATAATCGCCACGACGATCAACAGCTCAATCAACGAGAAACCCTTCTGTTTCCTATTCATGTCTTCTCTCTCCCTGAGTAAAATCCTCGAAATCTTGTACTCCCTTGGCGAGGAGTACACCCACGGTAGCGAGCGGGCCTTGCGCAAGCACTGGCGTGAAAGTCACATTCTCGGAGTACTCGCGCCGCGACTGCATTAGTACCAAAGTAAGGGCTCGCAAGGGCCAGAACGTGACACGTGGCTTCGACGAGCCGGCTCGGTAGATTAAAAAAACCAAACCACTCCCCTACAACTCAGCGAAAACTCAAAACTGAGAACGAAAAAACTTCGAAAACTAAATTCTTCAACAAGCTGTTAGTCGTTAATCAGGCAGCTGATCTCGCGTTGCCAAACTGTATGACCACAATAGACATGTAAGTTATCCTGAATCACCTTGTTCCCACTTCGAGACATCAGGTCTTTCAAGTTTTTGCTACTTCTTGTAATTGTCGTTCCGGTTTGTCGCGCCTACGGACAAGAAACTGTTTTCGACGTTCCCAGCGCGGACATCTTGGACAAAGGAAAAGTCTACGGTGAACTGGACGGCACGGTGCGCGTGGTGGATCCCATGGCAACGTTTACACCGCGTGTCGTCGTTGGCATTGGGCGCGGGATCGAAGTGGGCGTCAATTTTGACGGGCCCAGCACACCCGAGTTGAGCGAAACCTCCATTTCTCCAACGATAAAATGGCGGCTTTGGAGAGCTAAGAGTTCAGGATGGTCCTTTCTGGTTGGAGATGATCTGTTTTTCCCCGTTTACCACCAGACCTACAACGTGGGGAATTATGCGTACGCATCGTTCGCTAAGGAATGGAAACACGGCACGCGCATCGGTCTTGGCGCATATGACTTTACGCGTAAGGTTGTCGCCAATGCGAACCGTGCGGGCGCACAATTCACGTTCGAGCAGGTAATTAACAAGCGGGTGACGCTCGCTGCCGAGTGGTACACCGGGAACACTTCAGCCGGCTATGTAAACCCAGGCGCCATCTTAAAACTAACCTCAAAACTCACATTTTACGCAGCCTATCAGATCGGAAACGCGGGCGTAACGACGGGCAATCACCAGTTCCTTTGGGAAATTGGCTACAATTTCAATTAGTTGCGGTTATGGCCAAGTCCGACGCAATATAAAAGGGTGCCCCTTTTGGAGTAGGGTTTTGAGTGTCCGGCTCGAACCCACTACAGAAAGGAGGGCCCTCAATGGATAGCAGAAAGTATATCGGCGTGGATGTGCACAAAGAAAGCATTTCGATTGCGGTGAGGAATGATGCAGGGAAGATCGTTATGGAATGCGTGATCGAGACGAAAGCCTTCTCGGTGTACGCGCTCGGTTGGTTGCAGGGGCCTGCAACGTACCGAACGCGCTCATCGTGCCTTTTCGAATTGAATTATTTCGTCCTGCTGCTTAGTTCCGCTCTTCGAAAATTCAACATGTGCCGGAGAGTAATGGTTTCGGTTCACTCGAAATCAAGTGGAGTACTAGGACGGTAATCGTCCGAGTTAAATTTATTGGGGCAAATGAAAATGCGACACAGCGGGAACCCTGCGGCTGCATGCAGAAATGAGAAAGGCGAGCCAGTTGTCTGACTCGCCCGTCCCTGCGTCTCGAACTATCTCCCGAACACTTCGTCCGGAAGGGTGCCAAGCCCAGCAGTTCGTCCTCTGCTCCCGGCTGGCCCGCCTTTGGAAGGTGACTAGGAGGTGGCTCCGGCGGCTATCTGGCCACCGAAGGACTTGACTGCGCTGGCCTCGTCTTTCTGAATGTCAAACACTTTGTGCAGATTCGTCGCTTCCAGCAGGTCTTGAACCTTTTTGTTCAGGCTCACCAGTTTCATTTGACCACCCTGGTTGCGAATTGTTGTGAAGCTGCGGACCAATTCTCCAATCCCGGCGCTGTCGATGTATTCGACTTCGCCCAAATTCAGAAGGATTTTTTTGTTTCCCTTTCCCAGCAAGTCGCCAACGGTCTCGCGAAGCATGACGTTACCTTCGCCGAGCGTGATTCTCCCGGTGATGTCTAGGACGGTAATTCCCCCGACTTGCCGAGTGTTCGTTCGCATCCTTATCGAGGTGCGCCCTTCCATTTTGATGCTCAAGCGGTCAAGCACTCCGCACGCAGTCTTCGCGATATCCTGCGAATCTGTGCGGACGATGACGAGTGAACGATTCTGCTGCAAAACGTCGCGGAAAAAGGCCGCGTCCTCCGAGCACTCTGCGTCAGCAGTCGGTTGCGGGCGGTCGGACGTGCCCGATATAGCTTTGCCCACGGCAGCACCCGCACCGGCACCAACGAGTCCGAGCAATGCGGCTGCACCGAAGCCGACAGCCACAACTTGCCCGATGCCCGGTACGAAAAGCAAAGTCACAGCAGCAATTCCAAGGCCGCTGGCCCCGCCAGCAAAGACTCCCGCATATTTCGAATCAAGGTCCCGAAAGGTGGCCTCGCTGTCCGAGCGCGTCAGAAAAACGACCGAATTCTTTGGCACATTCTTGCTCAGCAGCTCTTTTACTGCCTCTTCGGCGGTCGTGCGAGAAACGAATACTCCAATTGCAGTTTCCATGCAATCCTCCAGTGAAAGCGATGGCTGTCTCGAAAGACTTGGGCGATACAGAACTTTCCCACCGGGATTTCCCTATTGAATTGCCTGTTTGGATGCCCGGTTGTCCGATAAGATACATCTGGCCGGTACCGAAATGCAACGGTCCAGTTGAATTTGTGCCCGCGGAATGCTGCCGCGGCCCACGGAACGAGCGTCAAGCCGTGGCAGAACGCACTTACCGTCCATGTGGAAATTCGGACGATTTGACTTTTCCGGTTATCCGACAACTCAGGAATTAGGGCGTTCGGATCCATTTTGGCTCCAAGACATAAAATCTGCCGCTCGGAACGGGCGGTACACGGATCGCGGGAGCCGTCGATTACTACAAGCTAGAAAGGTGATTCGGATACAAACGGCGTCGCTCTGAAGCTCATCGATAAGAATACAATCGAAGAAACCGACAAGTTAAATGGTCAATTCACCATGCAGAAATAGTAGTCGCAGTCTAGCGCGTGATAAGCGCAGCGGTTATTGGAAAGTAGTATTGGTTTCCGAGCCCCGCTTCAAACCCGGACGGCTTTTCGCGCGGCCTTCATCATTGTTTTCTTCATACGGTTTTCGCCAGCCCAATACAAACTGATCTCGTGGCCATCGGGATCATTCAGATAGGCATGGCGCCAACCCCAGGGCATCATGCGTGGCAGTTGGGTCATGTGGAAGCCCTTTTTTTGCAGATTGCGGCAGAAGTCATCAAGCGCTCGGACTTCGAGATACAGACGTACACCGTCGCTCAAAACGGAATTTTCCGGACCCGCTTGGTGCAGAGCTATAGTGCCGTCGCCACCAGGTGCGCGCAGGCGCGCATAGACGGGCTTTTTTTCGTACTGGAAGTCTTCGATGAGCTTAAACCCCAGCAAATCTCGGTAGAAGACAAGCCCGCGCTCCACGTCTTCGACGTAGATCATGGCGTGATTGAAAGTAAGCTTTCCGCCATCATCTAGTGTGACGGAAGCTTTATTCGGTTGTGGCTTGGTTTGCTTGGTACCCGCGTGCCTCGCGGGTCGTGCTTGAAGAGTCTTCTTCGCAACGGCTTTTGTTTGCGTTGGCTTCTTCATTGAATTGCTTCGACCAAGTAGCGCAAGTATCGTCGCGGGTATAGCGGCTGTCAAGTTGCTGAATCATTCTGTCGCCGCAAAATGAGAATGTCCGGTTTGTTGCTGAATCATTCTGCTATGGAGACGGCTCTCGTTTTTTCATACAGCCGAGGTCACTCGCTGTTCGTGCCCGATTATCGCGGTTTCGCGCAACGTTTCCCTGCAGAGAACCGAAATGTAGGGCTGTAATCAATCACACCTAGCCAGGACGGTGTTCCGCTTGAATCAGCGCTCGCGAACGATCCTTAGTTAGGAGTCTTCAGAAGAGCGTGGCAAGGTTATAGAATTTACTATTGCTTACCTGGAACATGCATTTCCATTGGTTTCTTTACTCTGATGGATAGGAGACAGATGATTCGGTCGGCGTAACACAAGCTTCCGTTTCCCAGGACGTAAATGTACAAGAGTTTCTTCAGGCTGCGCGAGAATCCCTTCAACGTCAGCACGGATCCGCGCTTTTTCTTTCCCACTCGACAAACCGAAGAGGCTTTGCAGAGGCTTGCCTACGGGATTCAGAACCGCAAGGGTCTCGTCCTTCTCACCGGCGAAGTTGGGACGGGCAAGACCATGTTGATCAAGCAGTTGCTCGACTGGTTGCGACAGCTGCGGACGCCGACAGCGTTTGTTTTCAATTCGAATTTGGGCGAAGGTGACCTGTTCAACTTGATGGCCTGCGACTTCGGAATCGCTACCGAACCTAACGACAGAGCAAGTCTCCCGACCCGACTCAACTCCTGGTTGCTTGAGTGCTACCGAGCTGGTGTGAGCCCGGTCCTGATCGTGGACGAGGCGCAGGGCTTGTCGTTTGAGAGGCTTGAGGAAATAAGACTGCTGCTTAACGTGGAGACCCCGTGCGAAAAAATGCTCCAGATTGTGTTCGCGGGCCAGCCGGAACTGGAGAACAATCTTAACCAACCTAAGGGGCGCCCGCTCCGTCAACGGATCGCAGTGCGCTGCAGGATAAGCCCGTTAACTTTGGAGCAAACCCACGGTTACATCGAAAAGAGGCTGATAATCGCAGGTGCCGGAGACGAGCCGATCTTTGCGCGACAAGCGATGGACGCAATCTATTTTTATACGCGAGGGATTCCACGTATGATCAACCTGATCTGCGAACACGCGCTGATCAATGCCTACGTTGACCAACTGCGGCCAGTGCCGGTGCAAATAGTCGAGGAAGTGGCGAGCGAGTTTGAGCTAACTTTCGGTCCCGCGACACCGAGCCCAGCCTCAATCCAATCTACTTTCGGGTGGGCGGAGACGCGTCCCACGGTAGCGCACGAACCGGCTGAGGTCCAACGAGCTCAAGCCGCCGTGGCCGGCGTTTCATCTCACTTCCCTGGGGTTAGCCTCAACAACCAACTCGCGCCAGTATTCTCAGAACCTCAAGCGCTCTCTGCGAGTACTGGCATCTCGGAGGCGCCTCCCTCGATGAATGATTTTCTTGTTTCAGCTACCGCATCCGCGCCAGCCCAGCAACGGAGACAGGGGCCCTTGATCTTGCCGGTGACTGCGCCGACCTTAACTGTTCAACATATTTCCAGAACCGTGTTGACACCGGTATCGAGTCCACTCGACGCTACAAATCCTTTGCAGGAATCGAAGCGGTCGGGAGCGGAGATTTGCAGCGTCGACAAGCTCCTGGTCCAGCGTCACTGGGTGACCACACGCCACACACCACAACGATTTCGTCGGTGGTGGGCAACGTGCCGAGATCGATGTTCGACAATGTTCAACACCTCAACCCAACGGCTGCGAACATTGTCCGTGTTGAGATGGTTAGCCACACCAACGCATCGAGTGCAGCCGCCTAATCGGCGCTGGCAAAATGTGCATCATGAGACAAGCTTGGTTCCTCTTCGCTTGCTTTGCGATTGGCTGGATAGATATGGGGCCATCATCGTCCAAGCGACGCGGCACCACAGAACGGGCCTTTTACGATGGCTACAACAACCCCTCAGTTCATCGCACCGGCATTGACGGCCCAGCCTTAGCGCGCCTTTGTGGCTCTTTATTGCAAGAAAGCAGGCTCTATCGTCGCCTGCGGAATCTCAATAGCGTCGTGCGGTCAGCTACACTTCCGATTATCCGACGCAATATAAAAGGGCGCCCCTTTTGGAGTAGGGTTTTGAGTGTCCGGCTCGAGCCCACTACAGAAAGGAGCGCCCTCAATGGGTAGCAGAAAGTATAGTGGCATGGATGTGCACAAAGAAAGCATTTCGATTGCGGTGAGGAATGATGCAGGGAAGATCGTTATGGAATGCGTGATCGAGACGAAAGCCTTCTCGGTTGGTTGCGGGGGCCTGCAACCATCCGAATTGTTTAGTGCTGCCCTTAGGTTGGAACTGATCCGGTTAGCAGCGTAGCCAGCGGGCGAGGCCTTAGGTCGGCGATTGCTTCTGGCTAGCCCGCCTATCCATCCAGAGCCGCTGACGGTCGCTTGCCGCACCGGCGCATTCAGTTATTTGCTACCGCTGGGATCGTCCTTAGGATTGACGTAGTTGAATTGTAGAGGAGCTATGCCGTGGACCTGCACCACGACTTCTCCGCTGGCCATTGCGTAGTGATGCATGTCGGGATCGAGATAGGCGAAACTGCCGGCCGAGAAAGCTCCCATCTTGCTTTCGTCAAAGCGATCTCCCATTCCAACCTTGAAGGTCCCGGAGATGACAGTGACGTTTTCCCGTTGCGGATGCCAATGAGGCGCGATGCGGTATCCGTCGGGCATCTTCAAGCGCACCGTGTAATCACCACTGGAAGCAGCGGGGTTGCCCTCGAGCACTGCGAGTTGCGCGCCCGGGGGCACGAATGCCGGTACAGGACCGTATGGAATTGCATCGGGCGCGAAAGTATGTCTTTCAGAAGAAGCGGTCTGAGCGCCAATCGCAAAGAGTAAACCCGCCCCGCACAACAGTCCGACCAGCGTAAGCGTCAGGTACATGTACCGTTTCATAGTCCTGCCTCCGTCGTTAGATATTGACCGGCAAGAATATTCCTCTAACTCTTGAATTCTTTCAATCGAAACCAGATAACCTTTTCATATCTTTCGTATATCGTCGTGAATTACTCAATCTTAGAGGATAATGCCCGCAGAGAGCCTCATGCGGCGTGCTAATCGAGTAGTTGGTGAAATCGAGCTGGACCTCGGGCGCTACGAACTTCGCCGCGACGGACGTCGGGTGAAGCTCGAGAAGAAGCCCATGGAACTGCTGATATTCCTGGTTGCCCGGCGAGAACAATTGGTTTCGCGCAAGGACATTGTTACGAAACTTTGGCGTTCGGATCTTTTGATCGATACCGAGCCAAACATCAACAACATCGTGCGAAAAATTCGGACTGCCTTGGGCGACAGCTCAACTAAGCCGCGTTTCCTCGAGACCGTTGTGGGGAAAGGGTACCGATTTATTGGCCCAGTGCGCGTGATCGATGCTCGTTTCCAGCAGTTCGATTTCGAACAGAACCCCGCTGGCAAGGTCAATCGGGAGCGTGCTCCGGTGTGGGGCGAACGCTCATCGCTCGCTGTGCTGCCACTGCTTCTTCTTGGAAATGTATCCGACGACCAGGGGGTGAACCTGGGTTTTGCAGACGCGCTGGTCTCGCGCCTCGGAAATCTACAGGGCGTGGACGTTTTACCGACGTCAGCGGTGCTAACCGTGCCGGTCGAAGCAACAACCTTGGATATTGCCTCACGCCTGGGTGTCCGTTTTGTGGTCCGCGGCGCCATTTGGGAATCGAAAGGGCAACGGCGTCTTTCGCTCGAAATGTTTGACACTCGTTTGCAGCGCGCTTGCTTCGCACGGAAGTGTGATCTCGACCTGGAACGTCTGTCCGACCTTGAGGATGAACTTGCCAGGCAAATCGCGGGCGCGTTGAATAGGCCGTTGCCTCCGCTGGTGGTCCAAGGCCGTCCACGGCACAGCAAGGACCCGCTAGCCTATACGGAATTCATGCGCGGCTACCGGCTCAGCTGGTCCGGCGATCCTGCACTGCTGGACGAATCAGCCCAACGCTTGAGCGCTGCGGTCACGCGGGATCCAGCTTTCTCCCTTGCCCATGCGACTCTTTCACTTGTGTGCGCAACGCGCCATTTCGAGTTCGACCCGGCTAGCATGTGGTTGGACAAAGCAGAGTTTCACTGCTGCCGCGCGCTTGAATTGGATCAGGATTTGCCCGAAGGACACGTGGCCAAAGCTTTCCTACTATGGGGGCCGTCGAAAAACTTTCAGCATCTTGAAGCAATTGCCGAACTGCGGCGGGCGCTCTCTCTCCAGAGCAATCTGCCTCATGCTTACAACCGTCTGGGCACAATTCTGGCGCATGTGGGCCTTCTCGATCACGCCCGTGAAATGTACGAGAGAGGACGCCCGTTCCATCCCAGAAAAGCGGTCAGTCACAGCATCGTTCAGGTCTATATCTGGAATCGCGAGTACGACCTGGCGCGGGAAGAAATCCAAGCTTGGCGCGCCGAGAGCCCCCGCAACAAGTATCCCGTCTATTTTGCCCCTCTGCCGCCCATGATGGCAGGAGATTGGAAAGAGTCGAAACTCCTGCTCGATGAAGCAATGCAATTCTCGCCCGAAGAACCGCTTATCGTCAGTCTGCTCGGTGTCTTCTACGCCTTGACGGGTAACTCCGACCGGGCGCTCGAGTGCCTTACCCGCGCCTGCGCCAGCCCAAAATCCTTTGGGCATGCCCACCATACTTATTATCAGGTCGCCTGTATTCTTGCCGTATTGGGGCGGCCAACCGAGGCTTTTGAATGGCTTGAGCGGAGCGTCAGCACCGGATTCGCGTGCTGGCCGTTTTTTATGAAAGACCCGTGTCTCCAGAATCTGCGCAGTCTCTCGGAATTTGAAATCTTGGTGAGCTCTTTGCAGGCCAAGTATCCTGGCCATCTGGGATTACTTTAGCTTGGAGCCTCGTCGCCGATTGCGTTTCCCGAGTGACCGGCTATTTTTAGCAAACCAGAAATTATCTGCGGCTGCAGCTGAAGCGCAACAATCGAAAGTGTTTTAGCGGAAAAATGGGAACTCCACCGCGTACTGCTGCGTACATCTCTTCATGCAACATTGCCACCCCTTTTTAGATACTTTCTGGAGGTACATGCAAAAATGAAAATCCGTCTCCTGCCGGTTATTGCCGCCTTGATGTCGGTGTGTACCTGTCTCGATGCTCAGAGTCACCCTCAGTCACGGACCGAACGGAGCCGGACCTCCGGATCAGTAACGATTTATCGTGACGACTGGGGCGTGCCGCATGTTTACGCGAACCGTGAAGAAGACGGCTTCTACGGTTTGGGGTACGCGCAGGCCGAAGATCGTTTGGAGGGCATTCTCCGGCGTTTTCTCGCGGTTCGCGGCGAGTCAGCATCTGCGTTTGGACCAGAGGCTGTGCAAGCGGACCTGCGCAGCCTGCAATGGATGCATTTAAAGGAGGCGCAGTCCGGCTTCCAGCAATTGGACCCGCAGCTACAAAAAGACTATCGGTACTTCATCGCCGGCGTCGAGCGTTACATACGGGAGCATCCCGGGGAGGTGCCGGCATGGGCTCCGCCCCTCGACCCAACGCTTCCGTTAGCGGTCCTCAATTCCGCGCTCTGGGGAGTAGATGAAATCGAGGGGGTGGAGGACTGCACTCGTGGCGGAGTTTCCGTAGCCCGGGAGAATCAGACCGATCCTAAAGTGCCTGGAGGGCTGAGCGTAGCCTCGAATGAATGGGTAGTGATGCCGTCGAGGACGGCGGATCACGTCGTCATTCATCTGGCAGATTCCCATGTACCGTTTGACGGCGAGGTTCGCGCGTTCGAGTTTCGATTGCATGCTGGAACACTCGATCTAGCTGGTTTCTCAGGAGACGGCCTGGTGTTGCCAGTTGCGGCGCACAACCGCAATGTGGCTTGGGCTATGACGATGGGTGGGCCGGACGTTGCCGACTGCTACGCCGTTGATGTCGATCATAGCAATCCTCGGCGCTACCTTTTCGACGGAGAATGGCAGCAGATGACCACGCGTCGCGTCACGATTCAGGTCAAGGGGAGTGCTCCGATCACAAGGGAGTTCGAATACACCCGGCACAACGGGGTGTTATCACCGGTTGTCGCGCGCCGAGGCGACACAGCTTACGTTGTCAGCTCTGCCTACATGGGGCAGGCTGGACTTATCCATAGGCAACTCTATCGGATGGATCTGTCCAAGAATATGGCTGAGTTCCGTGAGGCTATGAGTATTCTCGGGATGTTCAGCCAGAACATTATGGCCGGAAGTTCGGAGGGGCACAGTTTATACGTCCGGGCCGGACGGGTACCGATCCGGCCCGTTGGCTACGACTGGAGGAAACCAGTGCCAGGCAATACCTCAGCGACCGCATGGCGAGGCATATATCCGCTCGATGATCTCGTCGTGGTCGAAGATCCTGCCGCAGGATATATGACCAACAACAACGTCTCTCCGGACATGATGACGGAAGAAAAGTCGGTAATTGCAGATCGTTACCCTTTTGAAGTCTTCTTCGATCTCCCCGGCTATACGAACGCTCGTGGCAGGCGCGCCATTCAAGTCTTGTCCCGCGCATCTTCGTTTTCCAAAGCCGATGCCTTCGAACTGGCGCTTGATGAAAAGTGGGAAGGTACCGAGGTCTGGGTCGAAGCACTACGTCAGGCGATGAACCGGCATTCGCAGAACATAGAAGCAAAGCCACCGGAACTTCGGCGTTTCGCCGATCGCATCCTGCAGTTCGATGGGTTTGCTCGGAAGGAATCGATCGGTGCTCTGGATTATCTGTATTGGCGCATTGCGGTAGTAGACGATCCAGAGAGTTCGGGCCAGCTTGCCCAAGCGATAGAGAATCACAAGGAGCTCTCTCCTGCTCAGGAAAGCGCTTTGCTCGAGGGCCTTGAGCGTGCCCTGAGAACACTGACCACCGATCACGGTGCTACCGAGGCGTCACTGGGAGACGTTTACAGGATCGGACGCGGAGGGCAATCCTGGCCGATCGGCGGCGTAAAGTTTCAGGCGGCAGGAGAAGAGATCACGACGATGCGCGCTATGCTAGCGGGGCCCCCTGATTCGCATGGTCTGCGCTGGGTATTCGCCGGGCAGCGCCAACCTTGCCTGACCATTTTTTCCGACCCGATCCAGTCGTTTACGTCGGCGCCGTTCGGTCAGAGTGATCATCCTCAGTCTTCGCACTATTCGGACCAGGCGCGGCTCTTGAGCGAACGCCGACTCAAGCCAACATACTTTAATCGTGACGAACTCCTGAAGCATGTCGAGTCCAAGATCGTCCTCCGAGTTGACCCAGAGGAGGAGGCCCATCGGGGATCCTCGTGGAAGTAACCATGGGATTGCCCGTTGCGCGGCCACGTGCGCCACGTCCCAGCCGTATTAGTTGCCTAGACCCATGCGTGTGAGGGGCACAGACTGGGGACTGCCCGCAACGTTGTCGGTAACGAGCAGAGCCGGTTAGTCGGGCGTGATCCCGAGAAATTCGTTATGCCCCTCGAGCATTGGCGCCAGATTGGACATCAGGAACAGGTCGACAATTCGCTGATGGGCATTGACGATTTTCAGCTTGCTCTTTGCTTTCTTCGCGCTTACCCAAAAGCCTACAAGCGTCCCGAGTCCCGAACTGTCCAGAAAACTTACGTTGGTGAGATCAATCAAAACACTCTTCGCTTCGGGAATCAGGGGACGGACGGTGCTCTTGAGCATTTCGGCTGTACCGGAAGTGATTCGGCCCGAACAATGAACGATTGTTTCTGTCGGGGTCGTTTCGATTTCGATCTTCAAATCAGGGGAAGGAACAGCGCCGCTGAGAGACATAAAGTGCCTCCAGTTAGATAGGGTTCCCTGGGAAACTGCGATGGCGGGGAGTCTAACATAAATGGACGAAGTGTGTGGAGATAGATAAGCGCAATTCAGAGCTACGAGCGGTTATCTCGTGTGCACCGCGCGTGTTCTCAAGTCACGACTGGAACGAACGATTATCGTCCACTATGCTGGTCAGGCATCGGAAATGGACTTCAATCCTCGACTTATTGCGATTTTCCGAGGTTCGTCAAGATTCTTGCTCCGATGCCCGATGTTTGATGGCATTTTGGCGGACTCGGCGCTTTGCCCTACACGGCCTTTTTCGTCCAAGCACCCAGGATGCTACCCATCAGACACAACCCCACCAGCGGATAAAATTCGTTGATCGCGAACAGTTGCATCGGCCTCATCTCGAACATGTATGTAGTGCAGACAATCGGGCCGACAATTCCGAGCCACAAAAGGACGCCGATCGCGGCACCGCGCGCGGCTGTATTTGCGTTGCGCCAGATGCACAGCTGCGCGAGAACAAACGCGATCAAGAGATTCAAGAGAAACGTGATGATGAACGGCCAGATCCAAACCGGATTCACGGAACTCGCTTGCGCTTCGCTCATGTGCTCAAGCACAATCCATTGCTTGCTGAACAACCAATCGAACCAGAGCCCTCCAAGCAACCAGTAAACAATTGCGCAAACAACCACCGCCGGGTAGTTCGTTCTCATCGTGGCATCCTCCTCCACATCGTTGCAACGCCCCGGGAAATTCACGGAGCTTTCTGTCAGAACCGCGCTCGCGAGCCAAGCGAGCAATCGCTACTGTTCACCAAAACGAATCGACGGCGCAAACACGACTCTCCGATTTGGATTTCTGTTTCGCGCATAATACGCTTGTCCTTCCCTAGAGCACAATGAACTTGCTGCCGGAGCAAGCCGATGGACACCGGGCGAAGAAACGGAGCCGGAGGAGTGGAGTAATGGTCCGGTTACGACGCAATCAGAGTCGAAAATAACTACGCCTGTGCTTGGCTGGCTTGCGGATTCGGTAGTTCGATCTTATCACTGAGAAATTTTCATAGGGTTTCGCGGGCCGAAGGCCCTAAAAGGAGTTAGCCCGAATTATGAGAGAGCTGGCCGACGTTGGCGGACCGGCAGCGTTCGCAATCACAACCTCTTTGCTCGGTTCGCCATTTTCGACGCCATGTGAGACAAAAGACCAAGACTCTTATCATCCATCCGAGAGAATAACTTGGCGAATGCCTGAATCTTGCGGTCTTCTTCGGTGGTGGCGGCCTGACTCGGAATGTCTTGCAGCGGTATATTCGGCTTCTTTACATGCGCATCGTCGGTGAAAAGCCGGTATGTCGGAACTTCCAGGGCACGTGCCATCTTCTCCAGAGTTTCCAACGATGGAACTGTGTGCCCATTTTCAACTCGCGAAATGTAACAGCGAACCAATCCTGTAGGTTTCTCAATCTCGCCCTGTGACATCTTTTTCTGTTCACGCAAGTCTCTTAAGCGTTCACCGATGATCATGTGAGATGTTTTCTCCTTGTGAGTGCATTTGCGCCCCGTACTCTATATATAGCGGAATCTTGGGTCCAAAACTTTCACGAAAGGACGTTGTATATCAAGGGAATGGGGTGTGAGTGCAACGCCACGGTGAAGAGGGCATCCGATCTAACTAATCGGGAGTTAGAGGCCCGTTTCAGATGCGTTTGGCCTACGGGCCATGTTTGCCGTGATCTCGGTGGAGGGCTGCTCGGTAGCGAATTCGTAGCGAATTCGTTGTGTTCAGGGCAGGAAGAAGCGTACGATGCGCGAGCGAGAGGTCCAAATCCGAATTTCCGGATGAAACGCACTTGAGCGCATAAGCAGGCGCACATGTGCTGCAAGTTGACTCCGGACCATGAGGAATCTTTTTCATGCAAACGGCCGTCGAGAAGAAAAATCCGCACTTCAATCGAGCCTCAGAGAGCACGGCCGGTTTAGCACGCCATGCTCCCGCTGGCGGCGGCAAGCTCATCGTTCTGACTGCACCGCTGACGGAAACCATTGACCACGCCGGTTTCTTCATCCAAATGGCGCTGGCCTCGATACCACAGTGGCTCGAGTTTGTTCTGAATAGAAAGTATCCAAAGTGGCGCGAGGTGGAGTGCAATGAGGATGGCACGGCACGCTACATGCCTGCCGGAGTGCGTGTGTTGGAGAAGTCCCTGCTGCGCGAATTCACGGCGGACGAGGTGGCGGCTTGCTTCCCCGACGACCTAGACAAATTCGTGGGGCCTGACACTCGCGTGGTTGCCGTTTCCACGCACAACCCGCTGGGCGTGACGTTTGCGGCAGGCGTATACACCTCGATTTACGGCTCGTCAAAAGAGCCGTTGAATTCGATTTACACTCGCGTGATGTTCAACAAGATCAAGTCCAGCCCGTATCGCAAGAATTTTCAAGTGATCGTGGGCGGGTCGGGCGGCTGGCAGATCGCGCAAAACAACGCTTTCGAGGAATTTGGCGTGGACTGCGTCGCAGAAGGGCGCAGCGAGTCCCGCGACACGTTGGCGCTATTCCAGAAGGCGATTGCGGGAGAAGCGCTGCCACGAAAAATCAACCTGGCCCACCCCACCTCGCGTGATGCCATCCTGTTTCCTGACAAGCGCACGACTTTCGGCGTTGTGGAGATGACTACCGGGTGTGGTCGCAGGTGCCAGTTCTGCGTGCCCGACTTGAACCCGCAGATTGACTTGCCCAAGGGGCGGATCATGGACGCGGTGCGTGCCAACGTGCGGGAGGGCAACAAACTGATCTCGCTGGCCACGGAGGATATGTTCATCTGGGGCCAAGTGCGCACGGACACCCCATTCTTCTTTCCCAACCGCGAAGCACTCGTGGACCTGTATACCGAGATCGTCAACACGCCGGGGGTGGAGCAGCATCTGCTGAGCCACTGCACAATGGCGCCTTTCGTGGTGGATCCGGAGTTGATCCGCCAACTTTCCGAAGTGTTGCTTCCGAAGAGTCCAATTCATCTGCCCCGGCTCAGCACCCACCCGCAGAAGAAGGCGCTGGTCCCGCTTATCGGGCTCGAGACCGGGTCCGTTCGCATGGCCCGGCAGATCATGCCCAGCAAAGGCATTCCATTTTCGATCGAGGACTGGCCCAGCATTGTTCTTGAAGGCCTGAGCGTTGCCAACCAGAACAACTGGTTCCCGATGATGACGCTCATGATTGGGAATCCGGGTGAAACCGATCAGGACGTTCGAGAGACGCTCGATCTGGTGTACGAGATGGACCGCCGCGGCCTATTTGCGTTTCTGGTGCCGTCAATTTTTACTCCGCTGCACGACACTCGGATGGAACACCAGACCGGCGTCACTCGGACCCGGCAGCTCAGCCCCCTGCAATGGCAGCTCATGATGAAGTGCTGGAAGCATAACTTGCGGCCAGGGCAATATAGCTGGTGGGGCCCCTTGGCTTGGCGCGCCGGATCAGTGTTCATGTGGCTCTACCGTCTGCGCAAACTGAACGGGCCAAATTTCACCTGGCCACTGATGATGTTCGCGGGGGTGGCGCCGGAAAGGGTCCTTGAGCGCGTAGGCAAGATTCACATTGGCAAGCCGCTCCTAACTAAGAGCCGCCGGGAATTGATTGCGACCCTGCGGCCGAACTACTTAAAGTATCTGCGGGCCGATAATGGCGACCTGCCCAAAGAGTTTAGCCGGGAGGGTCTTCTCAATCAGAGCCAGATGGACCTGGTGCCAAGCGGACAAAGACTTAAAGTTCTCACCTAGCAGTGCAAGCTCGTTTGCTAGTGGCCGCGACGTCACAATGGCAATGGGCGACTAAAGGGAAGGCGATGATACAGTTCGAAGGAAATCGATCGTGAACGTCGCCACGCAACCAAAGCTGTCACTCCGTCCTCAGAGAGAGGAGTTTGCTTCCCTTCTCAATTTGTCCACGCGGGTCGGATGTGACCCTCAATTGGTACAAGGCAATAATGGGAACATATCTTTAAAGCTCGATGGAGTTCTGTGGATCAAGGCGTCCGGCAAATGCTTGGCGGACGCAAAGCAAGAAGATACTTTTGTTCCGGTTGAACTCGCAGTAGTCAAAGAATCCTTGCGGAGGAACGTGGAAATTGCGCAACTCTATACATGGGGTGACGAGTTGCGGCCCTCGATTGAGACGGCGATGCACGCTGTCTTGCAGCACCGGGTTGTCCTGCACGTACATTCTGTCAATACAATTGCTTGGGCAGTACGCCGAGATGGACCTAGCCAGCTCAGTAAACGACTTGCCGGTCTAGATTGGCGATGGGTTCCTTATATATCTTCAGGCATTCCGCTGGCCAAGAAAATTGAGAAGCTTCTCTCCGCGGGTCCGGAGACAAACGTTTTCATTCTGGGGAATCACGGTTTGGTCATCTGCGGAAATGATTGTGAAGCCGCTGAAGCGCTTCTCGATGACATAGAAAGACGCCTAGCAATCATTCCTCGGCAGTCGCCCGGGCCTGAGGCCGCTCTTTTGGCAGTGCTCACCGGTTGCTCTCACTGGCGCCTTCCGGATACCCCCGCGTTGCACGCGCTGGGTACTGATCCAGTTTCTCGGATGATTCTAAAAGGGGGCGTGCTTTATCCATGTCAGGCGATTTTTTTAGGACCGAGAATCTCGATGTTGCCGTTCTCCGTTCCTTTGTCCCGGTTCGCAGGATACTCTAACGGCGAGGCTGAAGCTCCGACTTACGCTATCATCGAAGGCGGCGGAGTGGTCGTCAGCGAAAAGATAGACAGCGCAGAGTACGCGACGCTGATAGGTCTCATGCAAATCGTACAACGAGTCGAGGAATTCGCCCCGTTGAGATATCTGACGGTGACAGAAATCGCGAGCGTCTTAGGCGACAGGACGAATCGTTACCGCCAACCCTTCAGATAAATACCGAGTATCTGTCAACACTGAGATTGGCCCTTAAAGTTATGAGTCGGTTGCCCCAGAATACCCCTAACTGATTACGCTGATTAGCGTCCTCTCTTCTCACCTTTTCGGTGGGAGTTGGGCTCCAGGACTTAGTCGCAGTCACGAGCCATGCCCAACTTGGCGATGTTCCTTTGTCGACGCATCGCCAGATACACATGGCGTCGTCTCCAGTCCGCATGACAGTGCCCTCAGCGTTTTTTTGAAGCGGAAACGATAACCAACCAGCATTCACGTACTTAGCCGGTCACATATAATTCATACGAAAATCAGCTTCAATGCATTGACCTCAGTGCATGCTCGGAGCAAGCTCCTCCTCGAAGTCTTGCAAAGTCACTTCGCAAGAAGGAGAGCCAACATGTCACGTCTCAAGATTCTGTTCTTGGTTACCGCAATATTGCTTTTCGGGACCCACCCCGCGTTTGCCACCAACTACGCGGTGGGAACCTGCGAGCCGCAAT
>Ga0209009_1000343_pt1 | contig 17963 bp, 16 predicted proteins | sample BlaSpr_A8_OM3_M2_FD_187979 | JGI IMG/M metagenome (GOLD analysis project Ga0209009, IMG submission 187979) | Forest soil microbial communities from Thunder Bay, Ontario, Canada - Black Spruce, Ontario site 2_A8_OM3_M2 (SPAdes) (version 2) | ecosystem: Environmental > Terrestrial > Soil > Boreal... | reverse complement strand
GAGCGAGCCCTCCGGGTCGGCGCCGACCACGTGCACCGACGGCTTGCGCTCCTTGAGGAACTTCGCGACTCCGCTGATCGTGCCTCCGGTTCCCATGCCGGCGACGAAAACATCTACCCGACCCTCCGTTTGCTCCCAGATCTCGGGCCCCGTCGTCTTGTAGTGCGCCTCGGGGTTACGCGGATTGAAGTACTGGTTGGGTTGAAACGCCCCGGGGACCTCGCGGGCAAGCCGATCCGCGACCGAGTAGTAGGACTGAGGTGATGAGCGCTCGACATTCGTCGGGCAAACCACCACGTCGGCGCCGTACGCCTTCAACAGACTGATCTTTTCCGAGGACATCTTGTCCGGCATCACGAAGATCATCTTGTAGCCCTTGATCGCAGCCACCATAGCGAGGCCGTGGCCGGTGTTGCCCGAAGTCGGCTCGACGATGGTGCCGCCCGGGCGCAGCTGCCCTGTGCGCTCGGCCTCCTCGATCATCGTCAGCCCGATCCGGTCCTTGACGCTTCCGCCCGGGTTGAGCTGCTCGAGCTTGGCCAGGACGATGGGCTTGAGGCCTTTGGCGACCTTGTGCAGGCGCACCAGGGGCGTGTTCCCGACGATGTCGAGAATGCTCTCGTAGTACTTCACCGCACCCCACGCGGATTGTATGCCCCCCGGATTGGGCCATTCGGGCCCACCTGGTCGCCGCTAAATCAAAATGCCGACCTCGGCTTGCTGCGCTTCACTGCAGCGGATGTCTACGGGACTCCCGATTTGGTTGCAATGCAGGTACGTCATGGCCCTGGTGCTCGGCGCCGAACCAGCTGACGAACACGGCGATGGCTGCGATCGCCATCGTCGCCTTGCCAAGGGTCATCAATACGGCGCCGGCCACGGTCTGGTCGATCAGCGGCGTGAGCGAGGCGACCAGTCGGGGCGCGTGCGTGTAGTACTCGTAAAACGGCACGCGCGAGAAGATGAGCGCGAGCGCCACGCCGTCTTGCGGCAGGGTCGCCACCAGCATGTAGAGGAGCTTGGCGCCGGGCGACATCTGCCAGCGCGCTTGCGCCGACGTCGCAGCCAGCATCGGCCAGAACAACACCGTGCCGGCGACGATGAACATCACGTGCTCGACCACGTGGAGCGCGCCGGAGTAGAGGGTGGCGTCGTACAGAGGCGGAAAGTGCCACCCGATCATCACCAGCCCAGCAACCACCTGAGCCGCCACGGGCTCGGTGATCGAGCGAACCCCTGGAACCCGCACGATTCGCTCGGCCATCTGAGGGGACAGACCGAGCAGCATCAGCGGAGGCGCGACGAAGCCGAGCAGGACGTGCTGCACCATGTGCACGCTGTCGAGGTAGTAGTCGCTGATCGTGTCGATCGGCGTCTCGAGCGCGAACCACAAGGTCACCAGCCCGAGACCGAAAAAGAGAGTGTGCTTTCGCTGTGCGTCCGTCACCTGGCCGGCGAGCCAGGCGTGCCCGAGGAACAGGACCACGAGGCCCGCATAGACAGTCAAATCCACGGGCCAGCTGATCACTGCCTCACCCTAGCCTCCTGCGGTCCCGGCAGGGCGACCAGGAAGATCACCAGGACCAGGAGATGGGCGGCGGTGCACCACAGGCAGACCGCGCCCAGCTGGACGATCTCGAGGTAGACCAGGAGCAGCACCGTGGCCAGTCCGATCGCGGACCACACGAGCTGCAGACGCGCCAGGCTCTCCCTGCCGGCCAGCCTCGCGGCCGCGACGAGCGCGCTCACGGCAAACCAGGCGATCCCGGCCGCTGACGTCGGGATGGCGGTTCCGCCGATGACCCCGTACGGGCTGGAGAGCACCTGCTCGCAGTTGATGACGGCGTTCGCCGGGCACGCCAGAGGGACTGTGGAGTAGTGCACCACGGTGAGGTAGATCGAGATGCCCAGGCCCGCCAGGCCGGCTGCCAGCGCCAGCAGCTGCCACCGCATCTAGCCCAGCGTCTTTTCGATGCTCTGGATCGTGGAGGAGGAGCAAACCGTCGCCGGCTGGTCCGCAGTCAGCTTGCAAACGGCCGCCGTGATGAGGTTGGCGGATCCAAGGATCGCCTTCGCCTGAGGCGAGCTGGGTTGGGCCAGCGAATCGGCGACGGCCTGCCAGCTCATCCCGCTCAGCACGTCGGGCAGGTACATGGCGCCGGAGAACGCGTAGCGGTTGCCGACGTCGACAAACGGTATCGAGCCGGAGGTGTCGTACTGATTCGCCAGCGCTTGCTGAGCCGATGTCGGCGATTCGAGGGGATTGCGATCGCGGTCGGTCGTCTCGACCGACACGAAGTCGACGTACTGGCTCGTGTACGTCGCGCCGTGGAACGTGAAGGTGGGCGTGTTGGGGTAGACGTCGCTCGACGATGAAGACGTGGTCTTGAGTCCGGAGAATGTTCCGAATCGAGACAGCGCGATGATCATCGGCCACCTCTCGGCCGCGCAGTAGGGGCAGTACTCGGCGCCCAGGTAGAACACTTCGGGGTGGCCGTTCGGGCCGGTGAGCGACGCTCCCGACACTCGTTTGATCAGGTTGTTCGCCGAGCCGGTGCCAACGGCATCCAGCTCCGTCGCCGGGAGGCCGGTGATGCTCGAGACAACCTGCTCTGTCGCGTCCAACGGGAGCGGATGCGGCGCGACCGGAGTCGTGTACCACCTGATGACCAGGAACGCGACCACCAGCAGCGCGATCGCGGCGACCACCGCAACCGGCGCCACCCACGCCGGCGTTCGAGACACCGGCTTTCGCATCGGCCGGGTGCGCGGAGGCCGAGCGCTCATCCTGTCTCCCTCGTGATGGGCTGGGCGAGGATCCACAAGCTGGTCATGGTGTACATCACCATCAGGAGCAGCATGGGGTATTGGCTGAGCAGAGCACGCTGAGCAGTGCGGAAGCGCTCGCCGGCTCTCAGGTGGGCCAGGTAGACCGCGATCACGTGACCGACGACGATCAGGACCACCTGCGCGTACCAGACCGTCGACGCCTGCGCGAGCGCGAAGCTTGGTGTGAACCCCGCCACCGCCGGCCATAGATGCCAACCCCTCTGGAGCGGATCGTTGAGCAGCGGGATCAAGCCCTGGGACTGCACGACCACGTAGCTGTAGTTGTGGGCGGCGTTGTAGACCAGCGCGATGGGCACGAGGGTGAGGGCAAAAGCCGAGACCGTCGCCTTCAAGTCCACGCTGCGCTTGCCGAGATAGATGACAAGCTCCATGAAGGTGATGAACACGAGCAGGAACGCGACGGACAGCAGGACAAGCCCGAGGGTTCTGACGAAGAAGAATCCAAACTGGCCCATCGGAAGCCAGATCGGCTCGAGGGCGATGTTGAAGTCCTGCCACGAGGGCGTGGCGAGAATGCCGTCGAAGGCAAGGGTCGACAGCATCAGGATCACGAAGACGACGCGGTCCCAGCCCGTCGGGGAGGGCTTGAGCAGGCCGACGCCCCACGGCCGAAGGTAGACCATCGCGATGCGACCCGCTTCGTCTCGCTCGGCTTCGATAGGGCTGAACCGGCCGACGATGCCGAAGAGGACGGTGAAGCCTTCGCAGTGCTCGAGCCACGCGTCCCGGCCGAACAGGATCATCCCTCCGAGCGTCACCGCGGAGTAGACGAGGGCGAGGGCCGCGACCAGCCACGGGCGGTTGGCCATCCCGGTGGTGAGCTCCAGGCAGGCGAAAGAAAAATATGCCGCCGCCGCCGGCCAGACACCGACGTTGGGCAGCTTCAACACCGGCTTGACCGGCACGATCTTGACCACCACGTCGTAGATCGCCGCCCATGGGTTCACCAGGTACCAGAGGTTCCCCACGAGCCCCGAGATGATGAACAGACCGGCCCAGAAGTAGATCCAGGCCAGGTACTCGGAAGGGTTGTACAACGGGTTTGAAGAGCCGAACAGGCCGGTGACCACGATGGCCAGCAGGCCTGCAACGCCGACCGCACCGCCGACGATTCGCGGCCAACCGGTGCGCGCGATGGTCGCCAGAGCGGGCGCCGGGCGGCGCGGGTACTGAAGCGCCCTGGCGCCCACCTGGTCGCCCGTGAACAGGACGACGAGCACGAAGGAGATGACGACCACGCCGGCCGCCGCATATAGATAGAGGGCGAGCGAGATCGGGAGGTCGTACCGCTGCCCGAAGCCGTGTAAGAGGATGGCGGCCATCGTCATGGGCTCACCGTCAACGAGCCGAGTGGCGTGCTGGTGCTCTCCCACTCGATGTCACAGCCGCAGGTCTTGTCGGCCTTGAACGTGTGGCTGACCGTCTGCCCGGCCTTGGTCTCGAACGCGATGTCGTAGACGTGGAGGTGTACCTCGCCATCCGTGTCGCTGGTCATGTTGATCGTGATGGTGTCGTTCTGGTGGACGGACAGGCTGCTCGGCGACATGGTCTTGGCCCCGGTGACGGTGACGTTGAAGGTGAGCCTCTGCCCACCGTGATGCTGGCCGGCCAGGATGATGATGCCGCCGACCACGACGAAGACGACCAGGACGCCGATGGCTATGACGAGACGGACTCGACTCACGACTTTCCTCCTTAATAGATGCGCGCGTGCGCGCGCGTGCGATCAGTTCGAGCTGATCAGGGGTCCCCGCGAACTCACGGCTAAGCCTCTGAGTTCGTGGGGCCCAAGCGCAGCAACGAAGGAGGTCCACGCTCGGCGATCGAAGCGCCCGCGACGGGTCTGAGCGCGAGGTCGAAGTGGCTCCAGGCGCAGATCACCGAGGCCGCGGGCACTATCCGTGTCGGAACCGAGGGGCCCGGGACCCAGAGTTCGGTGACGGCCGACTCAAATCGGACGACGAGCCACTTGAGCGCAAGAGCGGCAAGAATGGCGACCGGCAGCTGACCAACTGAGCCGATCAGGAGCAGATGAGGTGCGGTCGCGACGGCCGCGCCGGCCGCCATCGACTCAACCGTTTCCTGCAGCCCGAAAGCGACGAGCTGGATGGTGAAGAGGGCGCCGAGGAGGCTGACGTACGAAGGGGCGCCGGCGACTGCGCGCACACGACCACCGGCGGCGAGACGAGCCGCGCCGATGACCAGGAGGCTCGCAAGGACCGCGGCAGCCGCGAGACCGAGGCTCGTCTTGACCAGCGTCGGGAAGTAGGCGTGGGCTCCGGTGCTCTGCATGGACTGCGCCGCCGAGCCGAACTGGAGCTGGTAAACCACCAGGTGTCCCAACTGCGAAAGAAGGACACCAAAGCCAACCAGCGCAGTGCCCATCTTGAGCGGCCGGGTCACGCCGGGATCATACCCTCGGGGGTCGCGGGGACCTCGTCTTTCGGCCGCGTCCGGAGCCATACGGCCACGAAAATCGGCACGATGGTCAGCAGCATCACGACCGACGTGAGCTGAGCCTGCTTGAGGCCCCACAGGATGACTGGCGTCTCCGAGTCGGTCCGCCACTGGAAAAGGATCAGCTGGCTGACCGGGTAAAGGACCAGGTACGTCAACCCCAGTATTCCGGAGGGCACCCCGCGCCGCCGGAGGTAGAGGAGCACCGCGAGGATGAGCAAGGTGCCAACCGCTTCGTACAGGTTCGCCGGCTGGTAGGCGACGCCCAAGTGAGGGGCCATCGAGGCCGGGTTCGTGTAGCGGATCGCCCAGGGGAGGTTGGACGGCGGGCCCAATATCTCACCGTTCATCACGTTGCCGAGCCGGCCGATGGGCTGCCCGACCGCGGCGAAAAGGACGCCCGCATCCAGCACGTCCCAGAAGTTGATGTGATGGCGGCGCGCCATCACGATCAGGACGATCAGCGAGGCGAAGATCGCGCCGAAGAACGCCATCCCTCCTTCCCAGAACGCGAAGATGTGCTGCGGGTGCGTCAGGTAGAACCACCAGCCTGACTGGACGTCGTAGTAAAGCCGGGCTCCGATGAGCCCGAAGACGATGGTCCAGAACGCGATCCTGCCGCTGAGGTCCGGGTCCACACCCTTGCGCGCCAGGTGCCGAGTCGCCACCGCTGTTCCCACGATGAAGGCGATGGCGTACGCGACACCATAGAAACGAATCTGTAAAGGCCCAAGGAAGAAGCCCGGCGGAAACGGGTCGGTGATGACGAGCGGCACCGCGTGCAGCCTACGACGTAGCGGGTACCGGCCGTTAAGCACGGGGAGATGGGGCGAATTACAATGCGGGCCGAGACCGGCCAATGCTGCCAGGGGAGAGGATTGTGATGAACAAACGAACATCGTCTTTTGCGATCGGGATCGCCTTCGTGCTCGCCGCGTGCGGATCGTCCAGCTCCGGCCCGTCGGGGACAGCCAAGGTCAGCCCGCCGCCCGACAGCGAGCTCTTCGCCGCCGGCACGCTGACCCTCGGGTCCGACGTCTCCTACCCGCCGCAGGAGTTTTTCCCTGTGGGTTCGACCAACGCCTCTGGTTTCGACATCGACCTCGGCAAGGCGCTGGCCGATGCGATGGGCCTGAAGTACGCGGTCGTGAACACGCCGTTTGACGGAATCATCCCGGCGCTGAACTCGAAGAAGTTCGACATCATGATCTCGGCCATGACCATCACCGACGCACGGAGCGCAACGGTCGATTTCATCCCTTACTTCGTTGCCGGCGAGTCGTTCGTCGTCACCTCGAACTCGACGGTCCTGCCAACCAAGCTCGCGGACCTGTGCGGCAAGAAGGTCGCGGCGGAGTCGGGCACGGCGGAGCTTGACGAGGCTAACGGTCTCAACGCGGCCGGAGGCGCCTGCGCTTCCAACCACGTGCAGGTCGTGACCTTCCAGAAAGACACCGAGGCCCTGGCCGAGCTGAAGAAGGGCAACGTCGACGTCCACTTCACCGACTCGCCGGTGGCCGCCTACGAAGTCCAGCAGACATCCGGGCTGAAGGTCTCGGGTGGCATCATCGAGGTCGCCCCTGAGGGGATCGCCGTCCGCAAGGCTGATACCGCAATCGAGGACCCGGTCAAGGCGGCTTTCGCTCAGCTCAAGACCGACGGCACGTACGCCAGCCTGCTCAAGAAATGGAACCTGGCGGACGGGGACATTACCAAGGCGACGACCTAGTCACACGAAACCTCTGCGCAAACTCATGCCGCCCGGCCGGGTGCCGGGCGGCATCTCCATAATGGTCATGCCGCGATGACGCCTCTGGTCGGGATCTACGCCGACTTCGACTCGCATTTCTTTTTCCAGATCCTGTTCAGCACCGCGTTCATCTGGCCGGCAATTCTGGTCATCGAGATCACGCTCGTCTCGCAGACCGCGGGCATCATCCTGGGATTCCCGCTCGCGCTCGGCCGCATGTCGCGCAATCCCTTGTTCAAGCTCCCTGTCGACCTTTATCTATGGGTGTTTCGCGGCACGCCGTTGATCCTTCAGATCCTGTTCATCTACGACGGCACCGCGGAGCTGTTCAACAATCCTCCGTTCCTGTACCCGATCACACGCAACGCCGTGGTCGCCGGCTGCCTTGCGCTGGCGCTCAATGAAGCCGCGTACATGACCGAAATCATCCGTGCCGGACTTCAGGCGGTGGACCCGGGTCAGGTTGACGCAGCCAAGGCTCTGGGCATGACGCGGTGGCAGGTCATGAGACGGATCGTCATTCCGCAAGCAATGCGCATCATCGTGCCGCCAACCTTCAACGAGTACATCAATATGAGCAAGAACACGTCGTTGCTCGTGATCATGGGCGGCGTCGCGGAGCTGCTTTACACGGCACAGGCCTTCTACTCGGCGAACTTCCGAGTGTTCGAGGCTCTGGGCGTCGCAGCGATCTGGTACCTGATCATCACGTCTTTTCTGACCCGTATCCAGAGCTCGATCGAAAAGCGCTTTGGTGAGCGGCAAGAGATCGCAGTGGCGGGGCGCTCGAACTTCTTGCGGCGCCTCATGATCGGCGGCGCGGGCAGGACATGAGCGCGCTGGTCATCAACGCCGAGGACGTGCACAAGAGCTTCCATTCGCTGGAGGTGCTGAAAGGAATCAACCTGACGGTCGCCGGCGGCGAGGTCGTCGTGATCATGGGACCTTCAGGCTCAGGCAAGTCCACGTTCCTGCGGTGCCTGAATCACCTGGAGAAGATCGACCGCGGCCGGATCGAGATCAACGGCCACTTCATCGGCTACCGTCAGGCGTCCGACGGCCGCCTGGTCGAGGAAAGCGATCGTAAGGTGGCGCGGCAGCGTCAGGAGATCGGGATGGTCTTCCAGCGCTTCAACCTCTTCCCTCACATGACCGTGATCGAGAACGTCATGGAGGCGCCAATCCAGGTGAAGGGAATTGCGAGAGACGTCGCGCGGCAGCGCGCCTTGGACCTGCTCGAGCAGGTAGGTCTTCCGGAGAAAGCCGCCGTCTATCCCGCGAAGCTCTCCGGCGGCCAGCAGCAGCGCGTTGCGATCGCCCGCGCCCTCGCGATGGACCCCAAAGTAATGCTGTTCGACGAGCCGACGTCGGCCCTCGACCCAGAGCTCGTCGGCGAGGTCCTCGACACGATGAAGACCCTGGCGAGGACCGGCATGACGATGGTCTGCGTCACGCACGAGGTGGGGTTTGCCCGCGAGGTGGCCGACCGGGCCGTCCTGATGGACGAAGGTGTAGTGGTAGAGGAAGGCAAGCCAGAAGCCTTCTTCAGCGCGCCGCAGCACAGCCGGACCAAGCAGTTCCTGTCCAAGATCCTGTAACCAAGCGAGCGCCCTAGTGGAGGGACTCCCCAGGTGCGGCGCCCTCCCAGGCCGTCGTCTCCCAGTTGTCCTGTCGCTCGTCTAGCGGCATCCAGGGCGGGAGCTCCATCAATAGCTCGTGGCTCAGCGCGATGGCGTACGGCTCGTAGCCCTTGCGCAAGGCGTTGAGCCGCTCCCGGAACGACTCGAGGTCGACGTCTTTCCCCGCAGCCGTCAAAGCCTCGTGCAGCGCGGTGAACTCGGCCTCGGACAGGCGGTCTGGCGCGTCGAACTCAGGCACGGCGCGGAGCACCTGGCTCAGGTCGCCGAGGGCGTGCCGGCCGATAGCGTAGACGCGCCTGGCCTGCCACGACTTGCCGTGATCCTTGCTCGCCTGCCACATCGCGGAGAAATCCATGATCGCGGTGAGGGCGGCGACCCATGATTGGTTTTCGTGCTGCGAGCGGAAGTAGCTGAGGACCTGGTATGAGAGGTGGCTCTCGAGCAGCTCGGCGGTCCACGTCTCCCACCGCTCCATCAACGGGATCAGCTCGTCCATCTCGCCTGATTCGGCTGCGCGGCGGAGCAGGTCGCCGGCGCTCGGCGGCGACCCCGCCCACTCGTCGAGCATGGAGATTGCGATCTCACGCCGCGAGAAGCTCTGGTACAGGACCGGCAGGTATGAGATGAGGATCGCGAGGAAGCCGAAACCGGTGCCTGCCTCGACCACCGTGATAAAGCGCGCCAGGTCGGTGTGCGGGGTGAAGTCGCCGATGCCTAGCGTCGTGAAGGTCGTGCCGCTCACGTAGAGATGTCCCGGGCCGGAGAGATTTACGTCGAACCCCGCCGCCCACAACAGCGCGGAGAACCCTGCGACCAGAATGCTGCCCCAGAGCACGAACAGCGCGATCAGGGAGAGCGGACCGTAGGTGCTGAGGAAGGTCTCGCGCCAATCGCTTGGGGCCAATCGTCGCCCGACCGCCTTCCAGGGCTTCCACGTGGCCCGGTAAAAGATCTTTGACACGCGGAAGCGGGCCGACACGCGCCGAGGAAGGATGATCGTTTCGAAGGAATCCCTCAGTACGATCGCGACCGCCAGAATCCCCAACAAAGCAACCAGAACCTGCATTTCTCTCGCCTCAAACCCTGACAGCGAATGGAAAATTCATCAACCGCGGTCTAGAATGCGGGTCGGCCGCCGCCGCACCACTACGTATGAGAATGGCCAGGCTCCTTCCCGCTCTGCTCCTTATTGGACTGTGTCTTGCTGCGTGTGGCGGGGGCGGGGGCGCCGGGGTCACGCTCGGCAAGAAGATCGCATTTCTGCTGCCCGACTCGCAGGCTGCCCGCTACGAGAGCAAGGACCTTCCCATTTTTCAAGCCAAGGTGAAGTCCATGTGCTCGGACTGCACGGTGGATTATCGCAACGCCCACGGCGACGCCGCGGCACAGCTAACGCAGGCCAAAGCTGCCCTGGCCGGCGGAGCCAACGTGCTCGTTCTCGATCCGGTGGACGGAACCGCTGCGTCGGCCATCGCAGCACAGGCCAAAGCCCGACAGGTCCCGGTCATCGCGTACGACCGTCTCGTGTTGAATGCTCCGGCTGTCGCTTACTTCGTGTCATTTGATGATGCGGCGGTCGGGACGCTGCAGGCTAACGGGCTGCTCACCGCTCTGAAGGGCAAGACCAATCCCACCGTTGTGATGATCAACGGAGACCCGGCTGACAGCGTTGCCAGGCTGCTCAAGCTGGCCGCGCAAACAATCCTGGACGGCAAGGTCAATGTTGCGAAGGCTTACGACACACCGCCGGCTGGTCCCGACAACGCCCGGACGGAGATGGCTGACGCGCTCACTGCACTAAACAACAAGGTGGACGCCGTCTACGCGGTAGACGATGCGACAGCGGGCGGCGCCGTGGCTGCCCTTATCGCCGGTGGGGTGAAGCCACTCCCTCCAGTCACGGGCGGCGGTGCAGAGCTCGCGGCGGTGCAGCGCATCCTGGCCGGCGAGCAGTACATGACCGTCTACAAATCCATCAGAACTGAAGCAGAGTCCGCCGCCCAGCTGGCCTATGACCTGGCGTATGGCGTGGCGGTGCCGGCAACCATGACCAATGGAAAGACGGTCGACAACGGCGGCGCGATGGTTCCCGCCCTCCTGGTGAGCCCCGTTGCAGTGACGAGGCAGACGGTCGTCTCGACTGTGGTCGCCGACGGGTTCTGGACCAAGGCCGACCTGTGCACGGACCAGTACCTGGCGGCGTGCACCGCGGCGGGAGTTTAGCGTCTAGCCTCCGGCAGCCCTCGTCATCCGCTCGCTCGAGCCCTGCAGGGCGAGGGCCAGGGAGCCCAGCAGCTCGGCCCGCTCGACGAACACGGCCGGGCGAACGTCAAGCGTCTCGGCGGCGGCCTGCACCGCGTGGCGCCGGATCGACTCCCTCATCGGGTGGAGCAGGACGTCGCCGGTCCGGCTGAGCAGGCCGCCGACGATGACCCGTTCGGGATTGATGAGATTGCAGAGCCCCGCGATGGCGACGCCGATCTCGTGACCGGCGTCTGCGATTGCGCGATGGCATCTCAGGTCGCCCCCGATGGCAAGCTCGACGATGCGGGAGAGCGTCGGGAGCTCGCCGTTGATCGGCCCGACCAGCTCGATGATCGCCGGGCCCGAAGCCACCGTCTCGAGGCAGCCTCGGTTGCCGCAGTAGCAGAGGGCGCCCGACTCGTCGAGGGTCGTGTGTCCGATCTCGCCGGCGGTATCGGAAGCGCCGCGCAGCAGCTTGCCGTCGACCACGAGCCCCGCGCCGATGCCGGTCGCGACCTTGATGTACGCGAAGTTCGAGCACTCGCGACCCGCGCCCCACGTGAGCTCGGCGAGCGCGCCCAGGTTCGCGTCGTTCTCGATCTCAACCGGCATTGCAAGGCGATCCCGCATCTCGCTGCCGATGCGAAGGTCGGTCCAGCCCGGAAGGATGGTGGCGGACCCGGCCGTGCCTCGTGTCCGGTCGACCGGTCCGGGGATTCCGATTCCGGCGCCGATCACCGACTTCCGCTCGACCCGGGCCTCCGTCAGGACCTCGTCCACCATCGTGGAGGCCGCGTCGAGGGCCGCTCTCGCGTCGTGGCTCACGTCGAGATCGCACCACCGTTCCGCCAGCACGTTGTGTCCGATGTCGGCGACGGCGACCCCCACGTGGCTGTGCCCGAAGTCGATGCCCACCACCGCGAGCGACGAGTCCCGCAGCATAAGCAGCACGGCCGGCCGGCCGCCCCGACTATCCGGAACGCCCGTCTCGACCTCGTGCAAGACTCCGGAGTCCTTCAGCTCGGACACGAGCGTGTGAACGGTCGTGCGCGACAGCCCGGTGATCCTGGCGATGTCGGCCTGGCTGACGCGCCCTCGCTCGCGCAGCGCGCCCAAAACGCGCTCGCGGTTTCGGCCTCGCAGCCATCCGAGCGTCCCCTCTCCGTTTTTTGCCACGCCCATCGGAATCATGGCCGCCCGGGGGGGTTTGTCAAGAGTTTGAACAAATTGTGCGAGCCGCACGATCGCACTCTTGACAAACATGTAGGCGTAAGACATGCTCTGCAAGGGCGGGCGTTCCCGCCTGGGGCTTCTGAGTAAGGCCTGTTTGCCGGCGCACTCTCGCCCCGGACCGTCCGGGAAGAAGGCAACAGGTGACTTAGATAGGAGAGAGAACCTATGAGGTTCGCCAAACTTGTCCCGGCGCTCGGCGTCGTCGGGATCGTTGCGATGGCTTGCGGCGGCGGTGGAGGCACGGCGACAGCGTCGCCGGCAGTCGTCCCGTCAGACCTGAGCATCAGCTCGTTCACTCAGGACTTCTCGTACATGGCCAAGCTCAAGGACCTCGTAGGGGCCGGCAAGGGCATGGTCGGAGTGATCCTTCCGGACACGACTTCGTCCACGCGTTATGTAGCGTTCGACCAGCCGTATCTGACGCAGGCCTTTACACAGGCGGGCTACAAGTCGTCGCAGTTCAAGATCGACAACGCGCAGGGTCAGGAGGCGCAGGAGCTTTCCATCGCGCAGGCGGACATCACCGCCGGAGCGACCGTCCTGATCATGGACCCGCTGAACAGCAGCGTTGGATCACAGATCCAGTCTTACGCGCAGTCGCACGGCGTCAAGGTCATCAGCTACGACCGCGCCACTTTCACGGGAACCAGCACCTATTACGTGAGCTTCGACAACGTCCAGGTGGGCAAGCTCATCGGCCAGGGCTTCACGGACTGCGTCACCGCATGGGGCGTGAAGAACCCGCAGGTCTTCACTCTCAACGGCGGCCAGAACTCTGACCCGAACGCCGTCTCGTTCGCGCAGGGTTACAACTCGGTCGTCTGGGGCGACAGCGTCGCTCAGGAGACCGTCGGCAAGACCAACGCCGCCGGCATGAAGCTGGTCGGCGACCAGGTCGCCACGGACTGGAAGAATGATGTCGGCGGGACGATCTTCCAGCAGGCGTTCACCGCGAACCCCGCTATCAACGCCACCATCGAGGCCAACGACGGCCTCGGCAACGCGGTGATCCAGGTTCTCAAGAACAAGAACGTCAAGGCCAAGACGATCCCGACCACCGGCCAGGACGCAACCCTGGACGGCATGGTCAACGTTCTGACCGACTACCAGTGCGGATCCGTCTACAAGGCCGTCTACCTCGAGGCGCAGGACGCTGTGGCTCTCGCCACCGTGCTCCGGGCAGGCCTCACGCCTCCAACTGGTCTGGTGAACGGCAACACGACGCCTCCGTCAGGCGTCACCGGCAGCCAGCAGCCCGCTTCGCTTCTCGTCCCGATCTGGGTCAACAAAGCCAACATGGAGTCGACCGTGGTCAAGGACAAGTTCGTCGACGTCGCGGCGCTGTGCAGCAAGGCGGGAGCCGCCGTCTGCACCGCCAACAACATCTCGTAGTAGTAGCAGTCGGCTGAAATGACGCCGCCGCGCGTGAGCGGCGGCGTCACCCTTCCACTCAAGTCGAGATAATGACTGGTGAAATGACGGCTGCCGTCGCGGAGCCGCGTGCAACCGGCGAGCCGCTGCTCAAGGTCCGAGGGCTCGACAAGCACTTCGGGCCGGTGCAGGCGCTCTACCACGTCGACCTCGACCTTCTGCCCGGCAAGGTGACCGCGCTATGCGGTGACAACGGCGCCGGGAAGTCGGTGCTCACGAAATGCATCTCCGGCGTCTACCAGCGGGACCAGGGCGAGATTTTCTGGGAAGGTCACCCGGTCCACGTACGCAACACGCGCGATGCGGCCCACCTCGGCATCGAGACCGTCTACCAGGACCTCGCCCTGTGCGACAACCTCGACATTGTTCAGAACATGTTCCTCGGCCGAGAGCGCCTCAAAAACGGAATGCTTGATGAAGACAACATGGAGCGCGCAGCCGGTGAAACCCTGGCGAGCCTCCGCGTGACGACCGTCAGGTCGGTCCGCCAGCCCGTCGCGTCTCTATCCGGCGGCCAGCGCCAGTCGGTGGCAGTGGCCAAGGCCGTGATGTGGAACTCGAAGCTGGTGATCATGGACGAGCCCACCGCCGCCCTCGGGGTCGTGCAGACCAAGCAGGTCCTAGACCTGATCAAACGCCTGCGCGATCGAGGCTTGGCCGTGATGGTCATCTCGCACAACCTGACCGACGTTTTCGAGGTGGCCGATCGGATCGCGGTCCTTTATCTCGGGCGCCTGGTCGTTCAGGGCGACGCTTCGGAGTTCGACCTGCAGAAAGTCGTGGAGTACATGACCACAGGAGGATCGAGCCGCACCAATGGCGCACGCACCGCGGAGAGCTGACATGGAAGGCGCCGCGCCTGAGGAGGCGCCCGACCTCACGGCCGCGCCGGGCGCCGCGGAGGCCGAGCTACCGCCTGGGGTAGTCGCCCAGTCCCTCGGCCAGTACGTTCGCGCGTACACCGCGCGTATCCGTAGCGGGGAAAGCGGGGTCCTGCCGGTCATCCTCGCGATGTTCGCGATCATGCTCGTGTTCACGATCATCAGCCCGAACCACGTCTTCCTATCCGCCGGTAACCTCGTCAACCTGTTTCAGCAGGCTGCGGTGTTCATGGTCCTGGCGATGGCCGAAGGGTTCGCGCTCATCCTGGGCGAGATCGACCTCTCGGTCGGGTTCGTCGGAGCGTGTGGCGCAGCGATTGCGGTGCAGCTGATCCAACCCATAACCACCAACTGGCACTGGGTGCCGGCGATCCTCGCCGGGCTGCTCTTCTGCGCGGTGTTCGGCCTCATCCAGGGCACACTAATCACCCGCCTGCGGCTTCCGTCGTTCATCGTCACGCTTGCCGGGTTTCTGATCGCGAACGGGATCTTCCTGAAGATCCTCCTGCTCGGGCCCTTTTCCGGATACCCAAACCTCGCCGGCCAGAGCGACAACCTGCACGTCATTTACAACCTGATGTGGGGCACGATCGACCCAACCACCTCCTGGATCGGCGCCGGGGTCGTGGTGATCGGGCTCGGCCTGGTGACCTGGCTCAGCGATTCGCGACGGCGCAGGAGCGGACTCGTGGCGCCTCCTGCAAGCCTCAGCTTGATCAAGATCGGCCTGATCGCCGTCGTCGCGATCGTCGTCGTAGGCATCAGCAACACGAACCGGGCCAACCTCGGAACGCTCGAAGGCGTGCCCTGGATGATCCCGATCGTCCTTGCAGTGCTCGGCGTGTGGACCGTTGTGCTTTCACGCACCAAGTTCGGGCGCTACATGTACGCCATCGGTGGCAATCCCGAGGCAGCGCGTCGCGCCGGCATCAACGTCGCGCTCATCCGAACGGTGGGCTTTGGCCTCTGCTCGTTCACGGCCGGCGTCGCAATAATGCTTTACGCGTCACTGCTGGGCGGGATGTCCAACAACCTGCAGGGCGGGCAGTACGTCCTGTATGCCGTCGCCGCGGCGGTCATCGGCGGCACCAGCCTGTTCGGCGGCAGGGGCAAACCCCTCCACGGCGTCCTGGGCGGGCTGGTCATCGCCGCCATCTACAACGGCCTGTACCTGCAGGGGATCTCCTCCGTGGAGTGGCAGTACATCGTGACCGGCCTGGTGCTGCTGGCCGCGATCGTCATCGACGCGGTGTCCCGGCGCGGGGCGGCCTCGGGGAGCGTGACCCGGACCTGAGCTGACGGCCAGGATTGGGAATTCCCCGCCTTGGGTAAACGTTTCTTCGACATGGCAATACCGAAGTCCGAGCTACTCCCAGTCCTCCCCATGGACGACGTCGTCGTCCTGCCGCACATGACGGTCACCCTCGCGGTCGAGGGCGATGACCAGAAGGCGGCAATCGAGGCCGCCCGGCAGGGCAGCCGCCTCATCCTCCTGGTGCCCCGAATCGAGGGCAAATTCGGCACGATCGGCACCGTCGGCCGCCTGGGCGAGTCCGCGGAGCTTCCGACCGGAGCCGAGGCGTTCATGATTCGCGGCGAGTACCGCGCGCGCCTGGGCGGCGGCCAGGCCGACATCGGCGGAGCGCTGTTCGTGCAGGCCGACCCGATCGCCGACCCCGAGCCCCCTACCGAGCGCTCCCTGGAGCTGGCCCGCGAGTACCGCGCGCTGCTGGAGAACCTGGTCGAGTCCAGGGGCGTCCCGCAGGTCGTGCAGTTCCTGCGCGCCGCGAAGACTCCCGGTCACCTGGCCGACCTGGCCGGCTACTCGCCGGACCTGACGACGGAGCAGAAGCTGGAGGTCCTGGAGACGCTCGACCTCGAGCAGAGGCTCACCGTGCTGATCAAGTGGACCAAGTCGATCCTGGCCGACGCCTCGCTGAAGGAGAAGATCCGCAGCGATGTCGCGGAAGGCATGGAGAAGACGCAGCGCGAGTTCCTGCTCCGCCAGCAGATGGAGGCGATCAAGAAGCAGCTGAACGAGGGCGGCAGCGACGTCGTATCGACCTACCGCGAAAGGGTTGTCAAGGCCGAGATGCCCGAGGGCGTTCTGACCGAGGTCACGCGCGAGCTGGACCGCCTGGAGCGGACCAGCGAGCAGAACCCCGAGTACGGCTGGATCCGCACCTACCTGGACTGGATGCTCGACATCCCCTGGAACGTTCGCTCAGAGGACAATTACGACCTCGTCGAAGCGCGCCGCATCCTGGACGAGGACCACACAGGTCTCTCGGACGTGAAGGATCGGATCATCGAGTTTCTCGCCGTGCGCAAGCTGCGTAAGGAAAGGGGGCTGGAGGTGCTCGGCGGACGTGGATCGGGCGCGATCATCACCCTGGTCGGACCTCCCGGTGTGGGCAAGACCTCGCTCGGCGAATCCGTCGCCCGCGCGCTGGGCCGCAAGTTCACGCGCGTCTCTCTCGGCGGGATCCGCGACGAGGCTGACATCCGTGGACACCGGCGCACGTACGTCGGAGCGCTTCCGGGCCGCATCGTGCGCGCCCTGAAAGAGGCCGGCACCAAGAACCCGGTGATCATGCTGGACGAGATCGACAAGGTCGGCAACGACTGGCGGGGCGACCCGTCGGCCGCGCTGCTCGAGGTCCTCGACCCGGCGCAGAACAACACGTTCCGCGACCACTACCTCGAGGTGGACCTGGACCTGTCCGAGGTGCTGTTCATCCCCACGGCCAATGTGTCGGAGACCATTCCGGCTCCGCTGCTCGACCGCATGGAGCTGATTCGCCTCGACGGCTACACCGAAGAGGAGAAGGTCGCCATCGCGCGCGACCACCTGCTCCGCCGCGTGGTCAAGCAGGCCGGGCTGAACCCGGACGAGGTGACTGTCACCGAAGACGCGCTGATGAAGGTGATCACCGAGCAGACTCGGGAGGCGGGCGTACGCAACCTTGAGCGTGAGCTTGGCAAGATCACCCGCAAGGTCGCGACCAAGGTCGCAACGAAAGAGCTGACGCCACCGGTGAACATCACCGTCGAACGTGTGCGCGAGTTCCTCGGCAAGCCTCGTTTCGACAACGAGGTCGCAGCTCGCACCGCCGTGCCTGGCGTGGCCACGGGGCTGGCTGTGACGGGCACGGGTGGGGACGTCCTCTTCGTGGAGGCGACCGCAACCGACAGCAACGGCCATGGAAACACCGTGATCCTGACCGGCCAGCTGGGCGACGTGATGAAGGAGTCCGCGCAGATCGCGCTGTCCTACGTTCGCTCTCACACTGACGAGTTGAAGATCGAGAAAGGTGCCGCCGACAAGTCTTTCCACATCCACGTGCCCGAGGGCGCGGTGCCCAAGGACGGCCCGTCGGCCGGCGTGACGATGACGACGGCGATCGTGAGCTTGCTCACGGGACGGCCGGTGCGGAGCACGGTCGCGATGACGGGAGAGGTCACCCTTCAGGGTTT
>Ga0209009_1000342_pt1 | contig 18015 bp, 19 predicted proteins | sample BlaSpr_A8_OM3_M2_FD_187979 | JGI IMG/M metagenome (GOLD analysis project Ga0209009, IMG submission 187979) | Forest soil microbial communities from Thunder Bay, Ontario, Canada - Black Spruce, Ontario site 2_A8_OM3_M2 (SPAdes) (version 2) | ecosystem: Environmental > Terrestrial > Soil > Boreal... | reverse complement strand
GTGAACCTCGTCATCGGCCGGTGGGGCGCGGACTATCCCGACGCGGACACCTTCGTCCACGGAGTCCTGCACTCCCGGGATGGGTTCCTGGGGGGGCTTTGCGGCGCGCCGGAGATTGACCGGCTCATCGAGCGGGGCCGGACCGAGACGGACCCGCGCGCCCGCCATTCCGTCTATCGCCAGGCGGAGGAGCTGATCGCGCGCGACGCCGTGCTCCTCCCTCTCTTCTACGACCAGGTCTATTGCTTCGCGCGCCCGGAGGTCGAGGGCCTCGCGCTCGGCATCTCGACCCCCTTCATCTCCTATGAAAGCCTCTCGCTCCGGCGGTAGCACGTCGGCTTCGCTGCGCGAAGCCTCCCGCGGCGCGAGCCTCCTCCCTCGGTTACTTCGGGAGACTACTCGCGCCGCGACCGGGGCAAGACAGGCCGGAGCGCCGGGCATGGCGCATGCCTTGCGTACAGTAAGCGGCGAGCAGGCACATTCAGCATGAGAGGAAGGCACGTTTTTCTGGGGCTCGTGGTCGCCGTCATCGGGGCGGCCTTCTACTACTGCAACCAGCAGGTCAATCCCGTCACCGGCGAGAAGCAGCACGTCACCCTCTCGCCGGACCAGGAAATCGCGATGGGTCTCGCGGCCGCGCCGGAGATGGAGCAGCAGTTTGGCGGAGAGCTGACCGACGCGTCCGTGCGGGAGGCTGTTTCGCGGGTGGGGCAGAAGGTTGTCGCCGGAAGCGACGCGGCGCGCTCGGAGTATCGCTACGCGTTCCACGTCCTGCGCGATCCCGAGACGGTCAACGCGTTCGCGCTGCCCGGGGGTCAGGTCTTCGTGACGGCGGGCCTGTTGAAGCACCTGACGAACGAGGCGCAGCTCGCCGGCGTCCTCGCGCACGAGGTCGGCCATGTCGTCGGCCGCCATTCGGCCGAGCAGCTGGCCAAGGCCCAGTTCACGCAGATCCTGGTCGGGGCCGCGGGCGTGGCCGCCTCGGACGACCGCGGGGACGGACAGCGGGCCGCGGCGGTTGCGGCGATGGTCGGAGGCCTCGTCAACATGAAGTTCTCCCGCAAGGACGAGTCGGAGGCCGACGCCTTCGGCGTCAAGTACATGAGCCAGGGAGGTTACGATCCGCGAGCCATGATCGAGCTGATGCGGATCCTGAAGAGCGCGAGCGGCCCGGCGCGCCAGCCGGAGTTCCTGAGCACGCACCCCGATCCCGGCAACCGCGAGCAGGCCATCGAGGCCGAGATCGCCCGCCTTTTTCCCAACGGCATCCCTTCGCAGCTTGCGAAAGGCGATGATGTTTCGTTCGCACGCCTGCGCGAACGCCTCGGCGGCTAGCTGGAAGGTCTCGCGAAAAAAGACCTGAGCGGGCCGAGGCGGGTTTATATCAGATCTGACATATCCTCAGGGGGCCGGTTTTCGCGCGGCGGTCCAACGGATGGTGCGCTCGGCGGTCTGGAAGGTCCCTTCGATCGAGTCGCCGGACAGCGTGCCGTCCAGGTGCCAGACGGCGCGGGGCGCGACGAGATCGAAGGAGATCCGGTTGCCGGCCGTGCGCAAGTTCGAGAGCCCGGTCGCGTTTCCCCGCATGCCCACGTAAACGCCCGCGAGAGCTTCCGGGGTCAGACGGAAGCGGAGCGTCCCTGCGATGACCCCCGCGCCGGCGTCGGCGCGGAACTCCCATTCGCCGGCGAACGAGCCGGCGGGCGCCCGCGTGATGGATGCGGGCGGATTGCCGGAAGGCGCCGCGGCCGCCGGCGATCGAGAGGAGAGCGGCTCCTGACTGCCGGAAGGCAGAGGCGTCGCCGTGGCGGCGTCTGTGGGCGCGGGCCGACCGGGACGCGCCGTGGCCGTCGCCGTGGCTGTGGGTGAGGGGGCGGGCCGGGCCGCCGTGGCCGCTGCTGTTGCCGTTGCGCTCAATCGCGGAGCCGGGGACGGGCGGGCCCCCGTCGGAGTCGCCGTGGACGGCGGAGTCGGGATCTCGGTCCGAGGTTTCGGGCGGGGGGTGGGAGTGGCGGCCGGGACGGAGACCCCGGCAGTCGGAGTGGCCAGGCGGGCGACGACGACCTTCGGGCCGCAGGACAGGGCCGGCAGGAGAAGAGCCGCCGCGGCAAGGGCCCGGGTCTTTTTCGATGCGCACGTCATACGGCGACGCATCTCATCCGTCCCGGTTCCTGGAGAACCGGAGATTTCGGCACAGAGAGTCATCCCCTGACCCCGCCCTGCCGGCCGCTCGTTGCGCGAGGGAAACATCCCGCATCTGTGGAAAATATAATCGAAGGTCCTGTGTCACTTTCCGAACGCCTCCGCCAGCGGATCAGCAAGGAAGGTCCCATCTCTTTCCGTGACTTCATGGAGGCGGCCCTGTACGACCCGGAGGAGGGCTACTACGCCAGGGGGGCGCGCATCGGAGAAGGGGGAGACTTCGTGACCTCCCCGCACGTGACGCCCGCCTTCGCCGCCGCCCTCGCGCACCGGTTTCGCCGCGAGACGAAGGGATTCGAGGGGATGGTGGACTTTGTCGAAGCCGGCGCCGGGGAGGGACGCTTCCTGAAGGACTTCGCCGCGGCGCTCGCGCGTGAGGACGGGGCGTTCACGGGGCGCGTCCGGTTGACTGCGATCGAGCGCGCGCCGGTCGCTCGGGAGAAGCTGGCCGCCCTCGGGGTCTGCCCCCGGGTCCTGGAATCGGCGGATGAGCTCCCCGAGGCGTCGATCGCCGGATGGATTTTCTCCAACGAGCTCTACGACGCCCTCCCGGTCGCGCGCGTGTACGAGGCCGCCGACAGGCTGTCCGAGCTCTTCGTCGGGATCGATGACCGGGGCTTCACGTGGGTGCGCCGGCCGGCTCCCGAAGAGTACCGGGACTACCTCGCGGATTTCGGCGTGAAGCTCGAGACGGGACAGACCGCCGAGATCTCGCCGGCCGCCGCGCCGCTCCACCGAAGCCTCTCGCGCGCCCTTGCGCGCGGGTTTCTCGTTGCGTTCGACTACGGGCATCGGGCGCCCGTGCTCTATCACGCCACGGCCCGCCGCAACGGCACGATCGCCGTGCACACCCGCGGATCCCGCCGGGCCGACCCGCTCGCGCGCCCGGGCGAGGTGGATCTGACCGCTCACGTCAACTGGGACGGCCTGATTCGCGCGGGAGAGCGGGAAAGCCTGACAACGCTGGGGATCACTCGGCAGGGCCGTTTCCTCGTCGAGTCGGGGCTCTTCGATTTCGTCGCCAGCGAGGCCGAGAAGTGGCGCGCCTACCGGATAGTGGATCCCGAAGGGATGGGAGACGAGCTCTCGGTGTTGGTCCAGACGCGGGGCGTTTGAACGCGAATCGAGCCGTCCGACTGTTAACGCCGGACGCGGGGACACGGGGACGCCGGGACGCGGAGAAGGGGGCTCTCCCTGTGTCTCCGCGTCGCCGTGTCTCCGCGTCGTTTGACTCCCTGCCCCCCTCCGATAAAATGCCCGCCGATGGCCAGCTATCTCCCGATTCTTGTCATGGGTGTGCTCGCGGCAGCCCTCCCGCTCGGGGTGATCATCCTCGCCAGGGTGATCCAGACGCGCCGCCCCAACGCGGCCAAGGGGGAGCCCTACGAATGCGGCGTGGATTCGCCCACGACGGCCTTCGACACGCGGTTTTCCGTGCGGTATTTCCTGATCGCCGTCCTCTTCGTCGTCTTCGACGTCGAGACGATCTTCCTCTTTCCCTGGGCGGTGATGTTTTCCCGCCTGGGCCTGTTCGGTTTGATCGAGATGCTGATCTTCCTCGTGATCCTCGTCGTCGGGTATTTCTACGTGTGGAAGCGCGGGGCCCTCGACTGGGCTTAGCCCGTATTACCCATGATCGACTCCACGGGTAATCCGGGCTGACCCGGGGCGCGGTTCAAGAAAGGACAGGATCGAGAGACACATGGGACTGGATAACCGTTTCGAAGACAACGTCCTGACGACGACGATAGATTCGGTCATCAACTGGGCCCGGCGCTCCTCGATCTGGCCCATGCAGTTCGGCCTGGCCTGCTGCGCGATCGAGATGATGGCGGTCATGGATGCCCGATTCGACCTCGCGCGGTTCGGCGCCGAGGTCTTCCGCGGCACGCCGCGTCAGTCCGACCTCATGATCGTGGCGGGCACCGTCGTCGAGAAGATGGCCCCGATCGTCAAGCGCCTTTACGATCAGATGCCCGAGCCGAAGTGGGTCATCGCGATGGGCTCCTGCGCCACCTGCGGCGGGCCTTACCGGACCTACGCGGTGACGCAGGGCGTGGACCGCATCGTGCCGGTGGACGTGTACATCCCGGGCTGCCCTCCCCGCCCCGAGGCCCTGATCTACGGCATCATGGCCCTCCAGAAGAAGATCGACCGGATGAAGGTCATCCGGAAAGCGTCCTGAGGGTCATGGCGGAGGAGAAAGCGCCGCCGCCGCCCGCCGCTCCCGCCGCCGGCGGAGATGCGAAGCCAAGAGAGGCGGCTCCGCAGAAACTCGAGGCGACCGACGCCTTCGGACACCCCTGGGTCAAGTCGCTGTCCTCCGGCGTGCCGGAGGCCGTCGTCTCCGCGAAGGAGTTCGCCCGGCAGGTCACCGTCGTCGTCAAGCGCGAGAAAGTGGCCGAGGTCGCGCGCTATTTGAAGGAAAAAGAGGACTTCCGCTACTGCGTGGACGTCACCGCGGTGGATTGGAAGAAGCGCGAGCCGCGCTTCGATGTCGTGTACCACTTCTATTCGTTCTCCAAGAACGACCGGATCCGCGTCAAGTGCACCGCCGCCGACGGAGAGGAAGTTCCTTCGATCACGTCGGTCTATCTCGCCGCCGACTGGTCGGAGAGAGAGACCTGGGACATGTTCGGGATCCGGTTTGCCGGCCACCCGGACCTGCGCCGCATCCTGACCTGGGAGGGGTTCAACGGCCATCCCCTCCGGAAAGACTTTCCTCTCGAAGGAATCGACACCGGCGCGGCGATCTACCCGGAGGAGTGGCCGGAAGGCGCGGGACCCGGGCCCAACGATCCGAACCGGAAGGTGGTTTCGTGACGGACGAGACTCGAGCGGTCGAGCATCCGGAGGTGCCGACGTTGTTCGACGTCCAGGAGATGGAGTTGAACTTCGGGCCGCAGCATCCCTCGACGCACGGCGTCCTGCGGCTCGTGCTGAAGGTCGACGGCGAGAAGATCCTCGAGGTGAAACCGGACGTCGGCTACCTCCACCGGGGCACCGAGAAGCTGTTCGAGACAGAGACGTACCCGATGGGGATCCCCCACACGGACCGGATGGACTACGTCGCGGCCGCCACGAACAACCACGCTTTCTGCCTGACGATCGAGAAGCTCCTCGGCGTGGAGGTCCCGCGGCGGGCGCAGTTGATCCGCGTGATCCTGGACGAGCTGCAGCGGCTGTCCTCGCACCTCGTGTGGCTCGGCACGTCCGGCCTCGACCTCGGAGCCGTCACTCCGTTCTGGTACGCGTTCCGCGAGCGGGAGCAGATCCTGGACTTCTTCGAGGAATACTGCGGGGCGCGCCTGACCCTGAACTGCATGCGGATCGGAGGCCTGCCCTTCGACCTGACGCCGGGCTGGGTCGAGCGGGTCGCCGAGTTCGTGGACGACCTGCCCGCACGCATCGACGAGTACGAGCAGCTCCTGACCGACAACCGGATCTGGAAGAAGCGGACGGTCGGCATCGGCGTCATCTCCGGCGAGGAGTGCATCGAGCGGGGCTTGACCGGTCCGCTCCTGCGCGCATCCGGCGTCGAGTGGGACCTGCGGCGCGCGCAGCCTTACGAGTGCTACGACGAGCTCGACTTCGCCATCCCGACGCGGGTCAACGGCGACACCTACGACCGCTACATCGTGCGCGTGCAGGAGATGCGCCAGAGCGCGCGCATCCTGCGCCAGTGCATCGAACGGATCGAGCCGGGCGACATCCGGGGCAAGGTGCCTCGCGTGATCAAGCCGCCGGCCGAGGAGGTCTATGCGTCGGTCGAGTCGCCCAAGGGGGAGCTCGGGTTCTACTGCGTCTCCAATGGCACGAACCGTCCCTACCGGATGCACTGCCGCCCCCCCTCGTTCATCAATCTCCAGGCCCTGCCGCGGTTGGCGAAGGGGCATCTCCTTTCGGACCTGGTCGCCCTGATCGGCACGGTCGACATCGTGCTCGGAGAAGTTGACCGATGAAAGGGCCGGGAGACGGGAGACGGGAGACGGAAGACGAACGGATGGAACGGACCTCTCGTCTACCGTCTACCGTCTACCGTCTACCGTCCCGGGAGTCTCGGCGATGAAGGTCCTGACGCCCACGGTGCTGACATACATCAAGGTCGTCCTCCTTGTGGCGCTCGTGCCCGCCATCATCGGCTTCGTCATCGTGCTGGCGGAGCGGCGGTTCATGGGCTTCATGCAGGTGCGGCTGGGCCCGAATCGAGTCGGCCCGAAGGGCACGCTGCAGGGCCTGGCGGACCTCATCAAGCTCGTGACGAAAGAAGACCTGACGCCATCCCGGGCCGAGAAGGCCGTCCACTTCCTGGCACCGGTCCTCGCCGTGGTCCCGGCGCTGACCGCGCTGGCGCTCATCCCCTTCGGCCCGCCGCTCTCCCTGTCGAGGACCGTCTCGACGCCTCTCTACGTGACGGACATCAACATCGGCCTCCTCTTCCTCCTCGCCATCTCCTCGATCGGCGTGTACGGGATCATCCTGGGAGGTTGGGCCTCGAACAACAAGTACTCGCTTCTCGGGGGCCTGCGGTCGGCCGCGCAGCTCGTGTCGTACGAGGTCCCGATGGGGCTCGCGCTCGTGGCGGTGCTCCTCATGACGCGCTCCCTCTCGCTCGTCGAGATCGTCGAGAGGCAGGAGCGGATCCACCTCTGGTTCGTATTCCCCGGTCTTCTCGCCTTCTTCCTCTACTTCGTCTCCGGCGTCGCGGAGACCAACCGCAACCCCTTCGACCTGCCGGAGGCGGAATCGGAGCTCGTCTCGGGGTTCAACACCGAGTACTCGGGCGTGAAGTTCGCCTTCTTTTTTCTCGGCGAGTACGCGGCGATGATCATCATCTCCTGCGTGGCCGTGACGGTCTTCTTCGGGGGATGGCTGGCGCCGTTTCCGAACGTGAAGGCGCTCGCGTTTCTCAAGATCGTCCCGCCCTTCGCCTGGTTCCTGATCAAGGCGGCGGGCTTCCTCTTCGGCTACATCTGGTTCCGCTCGACGTTCCCGCGCTACCGCTTCGACCAGCTGATGGCGCTCGGCTGGAAGTGGATGATCCCGGCCGCCCTCGTCAACATCGTGATCGTGGCGGTCGCAATCCTCGTGACGCCGGGACGCACGAACGGCCTCGTGATGCTCTCCTGGATCTTCGGCGTTCTCTTCGTGACGATGTTCCTGCTCGCGAGGCTCCGTCAGGCGTTGACTCGCCGTGACCGGCTGTCCGCGGAGTCGGGCGTCGCGTTGAAAGGTTGACCGGATGGCCCTGAAGAAATGGCTCGACAAGCTGACGCTGCTCGATCTCTTCGACGGGCTCGCGGTGACAGGGCGCCACTTCTGGAAGAAGAAGCTGACGATCCAGTACCCCGAGCAGAAGAAGATCCCTTCCGACCGGTTCCGCGGAATGTTCCGCCTGGACGAGGAGCGCTGCATCAAGTGCACGCTCTGCGCGATCGAGTGCCCGATCAACATCATCTACATCGACTGGCACAACGAGAAGAACGAGGCGGCCAAGTCCGTGAAGGTCCTGGACCGGTTCGACGTGGATCTGAAACGGTGCATGTTCTGCCAGCTCTGCGAGGAGGCGTGCCCGACCGTTCCCAAGTCCATCTGGCTCACGACGAAGACCTACGAGATGTCCGCGTACGACAGGAACGACTCCCTCTACCTCGACATCCGCAAGCTGACCGACTGGCGCGCGGCGAAGAACGTCAAGCCGTTCACGGTGGTCGGGCAGGGATGAGGCGGGGATCGTGACCGGGAGCGTCGCGACCGGCGGAGTGCTCCTGACCGGCGGCGCCGGCTGGGCCTTCGCCGTCTTCGCGGTCCTGGCCCTCGCGATGGCTGTCGCCGTCGTCGTGGCGAAAAACCCGGTGCATTCGGCGCTCTTCCTGCTCGCGTCGTTCCTGCTCGTGGCCTGCCTCTTTATTCTCGTGCAGGCGGAATTCGTCGGCGCGGTGCAGATCCTGGTCTATGCCGGCGGCATCATGGTGCTCTTTCTTTTCGTCATCATGCTCGTCCACCAGCGCATGGTGGTCGGCGTGAAGGCGTTCCAGCACCAGTGGGACCTCGCGCTCCTCTTCCTCCTCGTCTTCCTGGTGCCGTTCCTCTACATCCTCGGCACCGAGAAATTCCCGGACATCGCGCAGAATCCCGACGCCTTTCGGATGATCGGGACCCGGGTCGTCGGCAACACGCAGGCCGTAGCCTGGTCCCTCTACCGCGACTACCTCCTCCCCTTCGAGGTCGCCTCGGTCTTCCTCCTGGTGGCGATGATCGGCGCCGTGGTGCTGGGGAAGCGCTCAGCGGAGAAGGTGGACTGATGAAGGAAGGTGGTGGGTGGAAGGTGGTAGGTGATAGGGAAAAGACCAGGCTCCCCCTACCACCTACCACCTATCACCCATCACCTCTTTTCGTATGACTGTCACGATCAATCACTTCCTCATCGTCAGTTTCCTGCTCTTTACGATCGGGCTCTTCGGGGTGCTCGTGCGCCGGAATTTTCTGACCGTGCTGATGTCGGTCGAGCTGATGATGAACGCGGTCAACCTGAACCTTGTCGCGTTCTCGAAGCGGCTTTCCAGCCTGACGGGGCAGGTCTTCTCGGTCTTCGTCATTACCATCGCCGCCGGCGAGGCCGCGATCGGCCTCGCCCTGACGATCTCCCTCTTCCGCCAGCGCAAGACGCTGAACATCGAAGAGGCGGACACGATGCAGGGATGAAGGGGTACCTACAACCTCTCTCATGAAAGACCTCCTCTGGGCGATCCCGCTCTTCCCCCTGACGGGATTCCTCGTCAACGGACTCGTCTATCTGCTCGAGCACCGCACGAAAGTGGAGCCCTCGCCGCGCGGCCCTCACGGCGAGCAGACCGCCGCCGAGTCGCAGAAGGACCAGGGCCACCCGCACGCGGAACTGCACGGCGGGACCCACCCGCGCTTCCAGACTCTGCACACGGCCGTGGGGACCGGAACGGTGGCGCTCTCCTGCCTCTTCGCGTTCGGCGCGATCTTCGACGTGGGGCTCGCGCGCCTCTCCGAAGGCGCGTCGCACGTCGTCACGCTCTACCGGTGGATCCCTCTCGGGGTCAACGAGTCGGTCTCGCGGATCCCCGGCCAGGCCGCGGAGTGGTTCGTGGACGCGGCCTTCCGGCTCGATTCGCTCTCCGCCCTGATGATCGCGTTTGTCACCTTCGTCGGTTTCCTCATCCACGTCTACTCGGTCGGCTACATGGGGCACGACGCGGGGTACGGGCGTTACTTCGCGTACCTGAACCTCTTCATGTTCTCGATGCTCCTCCTCGTCCTGGCGTCCAATTTCCTGCTTCTCTTCGTCGGCTGGGAAGGGGTCGGGCTTTGCTCGTATCTCCTGATCGGTTACGACTACCACAAGAAGTCGGCGGCCGACGCCGGCAAGAAGGCCTTCGTCGTCAACCGGATCGGCGACTTCGGCTTCATCCTTGGGATCTTCGGGGTCTTCGCCCTCTTCGGCTCCCTGGACTTCGGCAAGGTCTTCTCCGCCGCGGCCGCCGCGCCGGCTTCCTACACGCCTTATCTGACGCTCATCTGCCTGTGCCTCTTCGTCGGGGCCTGCGGCAAGTCGGCCCAGTTCCCGCTGTACGTCTGGCTCCCGGACGCGATGGCGGGCCCGACGCCCGTGTCGGCCCTGATCCACGCGGCGACGATGGTCACGGCGGGCGTCTACATGGTCGCGCGGTGCAACGTTCTCTTCCGCCTCGCGCCCGACGCGATGCTCGTCGTTGCGGTCGTCGGGGGCTTCACGGCCCTCTTCGCCGCGACGATCGGCCTCGCGCAGAACGACATCAAGAAGGTGCTCGCCTACTCCACGGTCTCCCAGCTCGGCTACATGTTCCTCGCCTGCGGCGTCGGCGCCTTCGTCGCCGGGATGTTCCATGTCATGACGCACGCCTTCTTCAAGGCCTGTCTGTTCCTCGGATCCGGCTCGGTGATCCATGCTCTCTCCGGCGAACAGGACATCCGCCGAATGGGCGGCCTCGCCCTGAGAATCCGGACAACCCACCTGACGTTCTTGACCGCCACTCTGGCGATCGCGGGCGTGCCGCTCCTCGCTGGCTTCTTCTCGAAGGACGCCATTCTGGCGGCGGTCTTCGAGGCTCATTTCCCGTCCGCGCCCGTCTGGCTGCCGCGCGTGCTGTGGATGGCGGCGGTCTTCACCGCGGGGTTGACCGCGTTCTACATGTTCCGCCTCGTTTCTCTCACGTTCTGGGGCGTCTACCGCGGCGGGGAGCAGCAGGAGAAGCAGATCCACGAGTCGCCGCGTTCCATGACGCTGCCGCTCATCGTCCTGGCCTTCCTTTCCGTGGTCGGCGGTTATGTCGGGATCCCGATCCTGCCCGGCGGCGACAAGATCGAAGAGTTCCTGTCGCCGGTCCTGCTGCCGCTCGCGGGCTCCCACTCGGAGGCGCACCACGCGCCTGTCTCTCTGGAGCTGCTCCTCATGGGCGCCTCGGTGGCGGTCGCGACGGCCGGTATCCTGCTCGCCGTCTCCTGGTACGGGAAGGGCAATGGGGAGACGCCGGAGAAGATCGCGAAGGCCTGGCCCGGCGTCTACCGGGCCGTCGTGAACAAGTACTTCGTGGACGAGTTCTACAACGCGGTCTTCGTCGAGGGGCTCGCCAAGGGCGGAGGCCGTCTCCTCTGGGACTTTGACGCGACGGTCGTGGACGGAGCCGTCAACGGAGCCCGTCACGCCACGATCACCTTCTCGTGGCTCGCGTCCCTTTTCGACCAGTACGTCGTGGACGGCCTCGTCAACGGCCTCGCCAACGCGCTGCAGGCGGGCTTCCGGCTCTTCCGGTCCGCCCAGACCGGGCGCGTGCAGAACTATGCGCTGATCATGGGCGGAGGTCTCTTTGCCATCGTGGCGGTCTATCTGGTGTTCCGATGAAAAGAGTTATCAGTTGTCAGTGATCAGTTGTCAGTTCTTGTCGGAGGGAACCGAGAACTCATGGCTGAGGACAACTGAGAACTGAAAAACTGAGAACTGAGAACTGAGAACTGAGAACTGAGAACTATGAACTTATTAAGCCAGATTCCCATCCTCTCGATCATCACGTACTTGCCGCTCGCCGGCGCGCTCGCCCTGGTCTTCCTGTTCTCGAAGGAGAGGCCCGGGCCGATCAAGGCGTTCGCGACCTTCGTCGCGGGCCTCGATTTCGTGATCTCGGTGCCGCTCTGGTTCGTCTTCCAGCGCGGCAAGCCCGGGTACCAGTTCGAGGAGCGCGCCTCGTGGATCCCCTCGCTCGGGGTGGATTACCACTTCGGGATCGACGGGATCTCGCTCGTACTGATCCTCCTGACGACGTTTGTCGGCTTCATCGCGGTCTACAGCTCCTACAGCGCGATCCGGGAGAGACAGAAGGAGTACTACGTTCTCCTCCTCCTCCTCCAGACGTTCATGATCGGCACCTTCTGCTGCCTCGACTTCTTCCTGTTCTACGTGTTCTGGGAAGTCATGCTCGTGCCGATGTACTTCCTGATCGGCGTGTGGGGGGGAGACCGCCGCCTCTACGCCGCGATCAAGTTCTTCCTGTACACGCTCGCGGGCTCGGTCCTGATGCTGCTCGGCATCATCGCGCTCTACTTCTACAACACGACGGGGCTCCTCGGATACAAGGGGCTCGGCCACGCGCCGACGTTCTCGGTCGAGGCGCTGACCGCGGTGGCGTCGAGCCTGCCGGCGGAGGTGCAGGTCTGGCTCTTCTTCGCCTTCTTCTTCGGCTTCGCGATCAAGGTCCCGATGTTCCCCTTCCACACGTGGCTGCCCGACGCCCATACCGAGGCGCCGACGGCGGGATCGGTCATCCTGGCGGCCGTACTCCTGAAGATGGGGACGTACGGCTTCGTCCGCTTCTCGCTGCCGATGTTTCCCGAGGCGATGCGGACCGAATGGGTGGCGGGGTTGATGATCGCGCTGGCGATCATCGGGATCGTTTACGGCGCGATGGTCACGCTCGTGCAGAAGGACATGAAGAAGCTGATCGCCTACTCCTCGGTCTCCCACCTCGGCTTCGTCATGCTGGGCGTCTTCGCGCTCAACATGGCGGGGGTGCAGGGCGGGATCCTGCAGATGGTCAACCACGGCATCTCGACGGGCGCGCTCTTCCTCCTCGTCGGCATCGTGTACGAGCGCCGGCACACCCGGATGATCGCCGAATACGGCGGCCTCGCGCGCCGGATGCCGGTCTACGCCACCTACTTCATGATCATGGCCCTGTCTTCGATGGGCCTGCCGCTCTTAAACGGCTTCATCGGCGAGTTCACGATCCTCCAGGGGGCCTTCGCCCGCTCCTTCTGGTGGGCGTTCTTCGCCTCGCTCGGGATCGTGCTCGGCGCGGCGTATCTGCTCTGGCTCTACCAGCGGGTCTTCTTCGGCGAGATCACGAACCCGGCCAACGAAAAGCTTCAGGATCTGACGCTGCGCGAGCAACTGACGCTCGCGCCGCTCGTCGTGGCCGCCCTGTGGATCGGCCTGTATCCCAAGCCCTTCTTCGACGTGCTCCGCGCTCCCTCGGAGAACATCGTGCGCGCGGCCGGCGGCAGGACGGCCCTCCCGCCAGCCTTGGCGTCTGCTGACGCCAAGGCTAGTAAACGTGGAGCCGCGGTGGAGGCCGGGCATTGACGTTCCACGGCAGCGACTGGTTCCTGCTCTCGCCGGAGCTCTTCCTGACCTCGGCGGGGCTCCTGCTCCTGGCGCTCGCCGTCTTCGTCCGGAAGGAGCACGAGGAGTTCCTGGGGTACCTCTCGCTCCTCGCGGTCGCCGTGACCGTCGCGCTCCTCGCGATCGTCGCGGCTGCCCCCGCGCGGCAGGCGGGCCCGATCCTCGCGGGAATGTTCGTGGTGGACAACTTCGCGATCTTCTTCAAGGTCGTCATCCTGCTCTCCATCGGTCTGACGATCCTGGCCTCGATCGGGTTCGTCGGGGCGGCGCCCTATCCGGCGGGGGAGTACTTCGCGCTCCTGCTCTTCGCCGGCGTCGGGATGCTCTTCATGGTCTCGGGATCCAACCTGATCGCGATCTACGTCTCGCTGGAGCTGATGGCGCTCTCCTCCTACATCCTCGCGGGTTACTTCAAGGGGCAGATCAAGTCCACCGAGGCGGCGCTCAAGTACTTCGTGCTCGGCGCATTCTCCTCGGCGGTTCTCCTTTACGGCCTCTCGCTCGTTTATGGAGTCGGAGGCAAGATGGGGCTGACGGATCTCGCCGCGATGTACGCGGGGACCGAGCGGACGAACCTCGTCGTGCTCGGCATCCTTTTCGTGCTGGCCGGCCTCCTCTTCAAGATCGCGGCGGTCCCCTTTCATGTCTGGGTTCCGGACGTCTACGAGGGCTCCCCGACGCCGGTGACCGCGTTCTTTTCGGTCGGGCCCAAGGTCGCCGCCTACGCGATCCTGGCGCGGATCTTCTACGTGGGGTTCCCGAAGTTCCATGCCGACTGGGGATTGATCGTGGCCTGCGTCGCGGCGGCGACGATGATCTGGGGCAACCTCGCGGCGCTCCTCCAGTCGAACGTCAAGAGGATGCTCGCCTACTCCTCGATCGCGCACGCCGGGTACGCGCTGCTCGGCGTCCTTGGGTTCCGGACCCCGTTCGGGATGTGGGGAATCCTGGTCTACCTCCTCGCCTACACATTTATGAATTTCGGGGCTTTCGCGGTGGTCATCTTCCTGGAGACGAGGGGCTACGCGGCGGAGACCATCTCGGATTTCAACGGCCTCGCCAAACGCAGCATGCCCGCGGCGATCGTGATGCTCCTTTTCCTGCTGTCGCTCGCAGGGATTCCTCCCACGGCCGGCTTCATCGGGAAGTACTACCTCTTTACGGCGGCGATGAAGGCCGGCTACGCCTGGCTCGCGGTGCTCGCGGTGCTCGCGTCGGCTGTGTCGCTCTTCTATTACTTCCGGATCGCCGGCGCGATGTTCTTCTCGGAAGGGGAGGGGGCGAGGCTCCAGAGCTCCTTCTCGCTGACCGCGGCCGTCGCCATCTGCGCGGCCGGGACGCTCGCTATCGGCATCGCGCCGGAGCGTCTCCTGGCCGTGCTGCGCCACTGCGTCCCGGGCGGCTACTAGGGAGTTATCAGTTTTCAGTTGTCAGTTGTCGGTTCCTGTTCGCCCCAAACTGAGAACTGAAAACTGAGAACTGAAAACTCAGCCTCGTGAAATACGCTGCGGCTGCTGAGGGCTCGGCCGTCGGGATCTTCTTCCCGGTGGCGATCGTGGCGGGCTACTTCGTGGGAGAGTGGATCGGGCGGGCGCTCGGTCTCGGCGAGGGCGCGGCTCTCGTCGGCGCCGGGCTGGGGGTGGCCGCCGCCTTCCTGAACCTCTGGAGATTCCTGCGGCGGCTGGAACAGAAATGACACAGGAAGTCGCCGTCATCCGCCGGATCCGGGACCGATCGGTCTGGATCGGCGGCATCCTCTCGGCGGGAGCCTTTCTCCTCGGCTGGAAACGCGGCGTCTCCTTGACAATTTGCGCCGCCGTCGTTATTTTCAGCTTTCTCGTTTTCGAGAAGTTGACTGTCCGGCTCGTCGCGCCGCGAGAGAGGTGGAAGATTCGGGCGATCCTGCCTCTGCTGCTCGTGACGGCCGCCGCGGTCGGGCTTCTTCTGGTCGTTCTTCACTGGAAGGCATTCGATCCTGTCGCGGGCGCCGTCGGTCTTTCGGCGGTCGTGCTCGCGATTGGCGGTGAAATCTTCGAACGGGGCAACGGGGGCTAGTCAGGACAGGGAGCGCATGGAGCACCATTCGATCCTCTACGAGCCGGTCAACCGGCTCCTGATCCGGCTCTTCGGCGTTCCGCCGGTGGAGAAGATGTCCCCTTCGGCCGCCGCGTTCTGGTTCCCCGACGGCAAGGAGGCGTGGATCCCGGATCCGGCCCTGATGACGCTCTTCCTCCTGCTTCTTTTCGCCGTATTCTTTCCGCTCGCGGCGCGGCGCTTCCGCCGGGAAAAACCGGGAGGCGTCCAGAACTTCCTGGAGATGATCGTCGAGGGGATCCGGAGCCTGGTCGAAGACGTCATCGGGCACGGCGCGCAGAAGAAGTACCTGCCCATGATCGGCGCGCTCGGGGTCTTCATATTCGGCGCGAACCTCTTCGGGCTCTTCTTCTTCCTTCAGCCTCCGACCGGCGCCCTCTCGACGACGGTCGGCCTGGCGCTCGTGTCCTTCATCTACTTCAACACGCAGGGGATCAAGGAGCACGGAGTGCTCGGGTATCTGAAGCACTTCATGGGGCCGGTGCTGTGGCTCGCGCCGCTCTTCTTCGTCATCGAGATGATCGGGAACTTCGCCCGGATCCTGTCGCTGTCCCTGCGGCTCTTCATGAACATCTACGGGGAGCACACGGCGACCGGGATCTTCGCGGGCCTCGCGCCGATCATCGTGCCGTGGCCCCTGATGGCGCTCGGCCTCTTCACGGCGCTCCTTCAGTCCTTCATCTTCGTCACCCTCACGTCGGTGTACATCAGTCTCGGAACGGCCCACGAGGAACATTGAGAGAAGATTGAAGATTGACGATTGATGATTGGTGTGGGGAGACGGCCGTCGGGCTCCCCCACAAATCGGGGATCAGAAGGCATAAACTGAAAGTAAGGAGATTGGGAATGTTCAAGAAGAGAGTCGTGATTCTGGCCGTGGCGCTCGCCTGCCTGGCCCTGCCTGCGATGGCCCAGGAGACTGCCGGCGGCTCGGCGCCCGCTTCGGGTGTCAAATGGGGGGCGATCGGTGCGGCGTTCCTGCTCGGCATTGCCGCGGCGGCAGGCGCCATCGGGCAGGGCCGGGCCACCTCGGCCGCGGCGGACGGGATCTCTCGCAATCCGGGCGCGGCCGGGGCCATCCGGACGATGACGATCATCGGCCTGGCTTTGATCGAGTCGCTGGTCCTCTACGCCCTGCTGATCGCTTTCCTGATTCGGAACCTCTAGCAGGCTGCTTGCGGCCGAAAGCCCCGCAACGTCCTCTTTTGGGGACGAAATGACCCTTTTCCGAAACCGGACAGGGTTTTGATCGTATTTACCTGCAGGAGCCGGGACAGACGCTCCGGCGTCTCAATCCGTAGAAATAGCGGAGGTTGACGCCCGGTTCCGGCCGGCCACACCCGTGGCCGGCCACCGGGCAAGATTCTTGTAACAGTGGAGAGACATGGAAAAGGTAAACGTAAACGTGCAACCCAAGACCGATCCGCCCGGCGTGTCGTCGTGGGACTTCGATTCCCAGGTCATGCCCTACCTCGACTCGCTTTACAACACCGCCTATCGGATGACGCGGAGCGCCGAGGACGCTGAGGACCTCGTCCAGGAGACGTACTTCAAGGCGTACAAGTACTACGACAAGTTCGAGGAAGGGACGAACCTCAAGGCCTGGCTCTTCAAGATCCTGAAGAACACGTTCATCAACAACTACCGGAAGAAGAAGCTCGAGCCGCGGAGCGTCGATTTCGCGGAGATCGAGGACTCCTTCGAGCGGATCGTCCGCCGCGACAACGGCGACCAGCCGGCCGACCCCGAAGCCGAGTACTTCACCGGAGTCCTCGACGACGACGTCCGCAAGGCACTCGAATTGCTCCCGTACGATTACCGGATGGTGGTCATCCTGGCCGACCTCGAGGACTTTTCGTACAAGGAAATTGCCGACATTCTGGATTGCCCCGTCGGGACGGTCATGTCCCGGCTGTACCGGGGCCGGAAGCTTCTGGAAAAGACCCTTCTCAAGTACGCCCGCCAGCACGGCTACATCCGCGGGGCCGAGCCGACGAAGATGCGAACCCGGCCCAGGAGTCCGGCGGCCTAGCGCCCGGGTTTCAGGTTTCAGGTTCCAGGTTTCAGGACGAAGGGGCGGAATTTCGGGGTGGGAGGAGGGGTTCTGTCCTCCGACACCCATGAACTGTACCCAGGCGAGGTTTCTTCTCTACGCGCACATGGATCGAGAGATCTCCTCGTGCGAGTCGGAGGCGCTCGCCCGGCATCTTTCCCGGTGCGGTCCCTGTAACGCGCGGGCCCGTTCCGCGCAGGGCCTGGCCAAGCTCCTTCGGTCGCGCATGGATCGGACTCCCGCCCCGGAGACCCTTCTCCTGAGGCTGCGCCGCGGAGCGCCCCCGGAAGTCCAGCCGCGGTTGCCGGTTTTCGCTTTCGCGGCTGCCCTGCTGCTGATCATCCTGCCGGTCGTCGCGGACGGCCCCGGCAGGCATCCCGCTGGCGCGCCGGCGACCTTGCTCGCTTCCGCCGCAGGCGGAGCGCTGACATCTTCACGGCCGGCGTCCCTCCAGGCCGACTCCCGCAAGGTGCTCCTGACCGGAACGCTCGTTTGCCTCCAGTGTGAGGCGCGCCACGAGGCGGGTCTCTGCCCCCTCCCCGAGTCGCAGCACGAGCCCGGCTTCTGCGCCGACAACGGCGAGGTCTGGCGGCTCATGTCGCGCGATCCCTCGATCGCCCAGGCGGGCGTCGGCCAGACAGTCACCGTTGAAGGCGTCGGCTTCCCCCGCTCCGGGTTCTTGCGCGCCAGCCGCGTCGGCTACTAAACGTCGCTGCGCGGTTGCCCGGGATCTGCGCCTTTCGGCGCACCGGCGTGCGGCTCGGCCGGATGCGGCCTCGACCGCTCGCCTGATCCCGTGCGATCGCTTCGCTCCCGCGGCGCGCGCCTCCTCCCCTCTGGGAGACTTCGCGCGCCGCGAGCGTCAGTCCTGACGCCTCGGGAAATTCCCGGTGCCGCGATCGAACACTGAGACAGAACTTGAAGGCCCACCATCGCCCAATAGCTCGCGGCGTGAGTAGTCTCCCAAGCGGAGCGAGGGAGG
>Ga0209009_1000340_pt1 | contig 18043 bp, 19 predicted proteins | sample BlaSpr_A8_OM3_M2_FD_187979 | JGI IMG/M metagenome (GOLD analysis project Ga0209009, IMG submission 187979) | Forest soil microbial communities from Thunder Bay, Ontario, Canada - Black Spruce, Ontario site 2_A8_OM3_M2 (SPAdes) (version 2) | ecosystem: Environmental > Terrestrial > Soil > Boreal... | reverse complement strand
CCGGTCCAGGGGCGTTCAAGGTTGACTATCGCTAAGGCCGCAGCAACGCTAACGGGATTTGCCGGAGGAGTTACATGTAGAGCGATCCTCGCGGCCCAACTTAGGGGAGCTGCGCGAACTGTGGGCAAGAATCGGATAGTGTTGCAAGCGCGATAATTCCCGCAGCACCGCGTCCAAATTGGTAGAGATGAAAATAATTTGGACGCGAGAATCGGATGGCGCGCGCGGCGCGTACGGCGGTAAATTTGCAACATGGGCATGCATGCGTTGGACAATCCGATTTGGACCGCATTGACGACCAGCCAGGCGCATTTTGCGGAAGGCGATGGCCTCGCGCGAAGGTTTCAGGCGGAGATTGGTCCGTTGGCGGCATTTGCGGAGCCGACTCGCGAGGCTTACCTTGCGCTGGAAAAGCTTGCGCGCACCGGGACGGGCGCGGGAATTGTTCTGGAAGCGTCCGCGAATGCCGCTGACGTCGAGTCCGCCGGCTTCCGAATCCTGGAACAAGATTCTTTGCTGCAAATGATTTACTCGGATCGCGAATTGCCGGCGAGCGCGCTCGATTTTGTGAAGCTGACGGCGGCGGACGTCCCTGAGATGGTTGCGCTGGCGACGATAATGAAGCCGGGCCCGTTCACCACGCGCACTCATGAGTTGGGAAATTTCATCGGCGTCCAAAGGGAAGGGCAGCTTGCGGCGATGGCCGGCGAGAGAATGCGCATGCCCGGCTACACCGAGATTAGCGCGGTATGCACGCATCCGAATCACGCGGGCCACGGTTATGCGACGGCGCTGATGGTCGAGTTGATCGGCCAGATTCGCCGCCGCAACGAAATTCCGATTTTGCACGTCCGCTCGAGTAACACCCACGCGATCGGTCTTTACCGCCGCATCGGCTTCTCCGACCGTCGCCATTTCCATTTCACCGTGATAGGCAAGACCGCCGCGTAGGAAGCTTGATGCGAAGGCGCGGCGATCGTGTCGCGTCGTAGGATTCGAAGGATCGGTTCTTGCTCGTGCCATCGCAGGCGCAGCATGCCCGTCTCGGCAGGCGAGCTGCGCTCCTGCGAAAGAGCTGCAAAACCGACGGTTGCCAACCGCCACGCGCGGGTTTCCTCTCAGTCTTCCAAGCTCGGCAAAGTTTTCAACACTTCGACGGCCTTAGGGCGATTGGTAATGGGATCGTCTTTTCGGATTGTTCCGTCGCGAAAAACTAAGACGCGTTTGGCGAACTCTGCGATGTCGTGTTCGTGGGTGACCAGGACAATTGTGAGGCCTTTGTCGTTCAAGTTTTGAAAGATTTCCATAATCTCGACGGAGGTGCGGCTGTCGAGATTGCCGGTGGGCTCGTCTGCCAGCAGGATTGACGGACGATTCACCAACGCACGCGCCACGGCAACTCGTTGTTGCTGCCCCCCAGACATCTGGGAGGGGAAGTGATGAGCGCGGTCGGCGAGGCCGACCATGGCCAATGCTTCGGCGGTACGTTTTTCACGCTCGGCTTTATCAATTTTTGTGTAGAGCGTGGGCAGCTCGGTATTTTCTAGCGCCGTCGTTCGCGCCAACAAATTGAAGCCCTGGAAGACAAAACCGATCTTCTGGTTGCGAATTAGCGCCAACGCCTTCTTGGTGTGTTCAGAAACATTGATGCCTTCAAGGAGGTAGCGGCCTGAGCTAGGACGGTCAAGGCACCCAAGCATATTCATGAAAGTGGATTTGCCGCTGCCGCTGGCTCCCATGATGGCCACGAATTCACCGCGATGAATCTCGACGCTTACGCCGCGGAGCGCATGCACGCGCGTTTCGCCCAACTGGTAGTACTTGTGCGCGTCTTCCACGCGTATAACGACGTTTTCCGCAGAGACGGCTGGTAGAAGAGGTTCAGTTTGGTTTGGGGAGGACATTGTGATCCGCAGGAGGCGCCGGGAAGTTGCCCCAGTTAGCGCGGTGTTCCGCCGGGAGCCGGAACATTGCCAGTGACAGAGCGAATGATCACTTCATCTCCTTCTTTCAATTCACCTTTTAGAATGGCGGTGACTTCGGTGTAGGCATGGTCCGTGATTCCCAGAGAAATTTTGACAGGTTCCAGGGTGTTGTCCGCATGACGTTTCCAAACAACGGCGGTTTCTCGCTTAGGAACGCGGGTTGTGCTTTGTGTTACAGGTCCAGTGGGAGGCGGAGGATCGTCGGCGCCTTGTTTTTCCTCTGGTCCTTCGATGCCATATTGTTTGTAAACAGCCACAATTTCTTCCGTCGTCATGGACGGCTTGTAACGCAACGCAGTGTTCGGCAATTTTATTACGTTGCGCACGGTGTCGACAGGAATGGTGACATAGGCTGTCATTCCGGGAAATAACTTCAAGTCAGGGTTCACGAATTCAATAATGGTGTCGTAGGTGACCACACTCAGTATGGTCGTAGGATTCATCCGCACCTGGCTGACCACGCCCTGAAACGTGTCCTTGGGAAAAGCATCGACCTTGAACGTGACCGGCTTGCCGAGCTTGATGTTTCCCACATCGGATTCGTCGGTTTTGGCATAGACCCACATCTTGCTGAGGTCCTGAGCGATGGTAAAGATCGTGGGCGCTTGCAGCGAGGCTGCCACGGTCTGGCCCACGTCCACGTTGCGCGCTACTACTGTGCCGTCAATGGGGGAACGAATCACGGTGTAGTTCAGATTGGTTTGAGCGACGGTGACAGCAGCGTCTTTCTGGCGGACCCCCGCTTCGGCTTGCGTGACGTTGGCGAGCGCTCCATCGACTGTGGCTTTGGCCGCGTCATAGTTGGCCTTGGCCAGGTCCAGTTGCTGCTGACTGAAGATGTTGGATTTTGTGAGCTGAACGGCTCGGTCGTAGTCAGCTTTAGCCTGAACCGCGCTGGCTTTGACTTTTTCCACGTTAGCTTTGGCGGAGGCGAGGTTGGCCTTGGCGTTTTCGAGATCGGCAGCCGCCTGCAAGAGAGCGCCTTGAAACAATGCGGGATCGATCAGCGCTACGACTTCACCTTTGTGAACGCGGGAGTTGAAATCAACGTTGAGTTTCGCGATGGTGCCGGAAACCTGCGAACCGACTTGAACGGTGATGACCGCATTGATTGTTCCGGTGGCTTCTACCACATCGTTGATATCGCCTCGTTCAACCTTGGCCGTGAAGTGCTGAGCTGGAACTTTACGGTTCAGCGCTAGAAAGATAAATGTGCCAGCGACGGCGACAAAGACCGCGAAGATCAGCCACTTGGTTTTTGCGTTCATGCGCAGATCCGACAATTGGAACCGGTATGGTTCACTCGTAGCGTAGCGCTTCAATAGGATCTAGCAGAGAAGCTTTTCGCGCCGGGTAATAGCCGAAAAAGACTCCTACCGCAATGGAAAATAACGCGGCGGCTACGACAGCTTCCAGAGACATTTGAACCGGCCAATGCAGCGTCTGTCCCACTAAATAAGAGCCGACAATTCCGAAGAGTACGCCCATGGCGCCTCCGACCAGACTTAGCATGATGGATTCTCCCAGGAACTGAAGCTGTATGGCTTCTTCCGTGGCGCCCACGGCAACCCGGACGCCGATCTCGCGCGTTCGCTCGGTTACCGAGACGAGCATCACATTCATAATTCCGATGCCGCCGACGAGCAATGAAACGGAGGCAATGGCAATCAAGAGGATGGTGAGAGTCTTGCTGGCATCGAGCTGGGCTTGAATGATGTCTTCGGGATTTCGAATATTGAAATCGTCCTCTTCTTCGGGACGAAGGTGGTGCCGATCGCGCAGCACGGCGGTAGCTTCCTGCCCCGCGATTTTCACGGCATCCGCCGAGACCGCCGAGCAAAGAATGTCGTCGAGCCAATTAACTCCTTTGATTTTCTTCTGGCCCATGGTGTAGGGAATGATGATGGTGTCGTCCTGATCCTGCCCCGAGAGAGAAAGGCCTTTTGGGTGAAGGGTGGCCACCACTTTGCAAGGAAAGTTGTTGAATCGTATTACCTTCCCGATAGGATTTTCGACGCCGAACAGCTGATCTCGAACAGTGCGGCCAATCACGCAAACATCCGCGGCCCGGTCCACGTCGTCCTGTGAGAACACAGCTCCCTGATCGACATACCAGCGCTTGATCTGGAAGAATTCAGGCGAAACGCCACGGTAAGAAGTGTGCCAATTCTGATTGCCGTAGACGACCTGGACGGGATCGTCCACGTTGGGAGAGACGCTCTTGATAAGCGAAACCTGGCTCTTGATAGCCTGCGCGTCGGCAACCGTCAGCGTGATCGTGTCATGCGTCCCCGTGCGGACGCCGTTGACCGCGCGCCCGCCGGCTTCGATCCACACAAAGTTGTCCCCCAGATTGTTGAGCTGTTGTTCGACGCGGGCTTGGCCCGCCTTGCCAATGGCCACCACGCAAATCACCGCCGCAATCCCGATAGTGATTCCCAGAACGGTCAGAGAGCTGCGCATTTTGTTCCTCAGCAAGGCCACTAGAGCGGATCGAAAAAGAGCCGAGTAATTCACAATTCCCCCGGGATTATGGTAACCCGTACAGTGCGAAGTCCCTAGTTGCCCTTGGCGCGCCAAACGATTCACGAAAATTCTGCAGCGGACAAAGTGTCACAAGAACATGAAATTCTTCTGAAAACGGGAAAGCTGTGCAACGCCGACCAGCGCATTGCCATCGGGTAAGTTGCCACCGAACCGAGAGATAGGGGCAGGAGGTAGACGGCTCTTTTGGGGTTTGGCTCCCAGCCCTCAGGCTGGACTAACTTGTGAGACGCTTCCGGCGTTCCTAACCCGCACGGCTAAAGCAGGTTCCTGCCTGCCGACATCGACGACCGCGATTATCTGGCGTGCAACCGCATCACCGATTGCCGGGTGAAGGTTATTGGTGGGTTTCCATCCGAGTCGCCCGCCAGGGCCTCGCGCAGCTGGTTTATTCGCCGCGTGGGTATTAGAGTGGCTATTACGAACTGAGATGATCTTCTGGTAACAGCAATTTATCGAGGATTCGAAAACTTTAAGAGGTCGAATGAAAAATACCAGAAATAAACGCCTGATCGTAATGCTTGTCATTACGGGCTGGGTGACATGGCAATTATGGATAGCTTGGAAGGATGTTGACTTCTATCGTGCACACCAATTGCCGATTGAAGATACGATCAAACTCGCCATTGCTATGAACTTCATGCTCTTTTGTATCCCGGCCGTCCTGTTAGGAGGAATTTTGGTGTGGTGGTTTGGACAGGAAAATAAGAAGTAGTGGCTTGTTTTTTCGTAACAAACGGCAAGTCACGCGACCGACCCCATGCAGCTGTCGAAATCCAGAACACCGGAATCAGTGTGCCGCCAGACTCTTAGTTTCGTTTGACGGGCGCCGCCGCCGGCGCCGTACGCCACTTCTTTACCCAGCCATGCTCGCGCACGCCCTCTTCTTCCATCTGGCGAGTCCAGGCGCCCAGGATGCTCGAGCGATTCAGGTAGCCGACCATTTGCTTAGGGTCCTCGCGGCTGACGACCGGCAGCCGGCCGATATCATTCTGCAGCATGCGGAAGAGGGCATCGAACGCTGACTCGTCGGGATAAGCCACGGTTAGATTTCTGCTTCCCGCTTCGAATACAGTCGCCGTTCCTTTGGGGTCCGCTTCCAGCGCCCGCAGTAGGTCTCCTTGGGTTACGACTCCGACGAGCTTTCCATCGTTGCCGATAATCGGTAGGCCCTGCGTCAGATTAAAACTCGGCTCTCCGCGGCTCATGCGTTCGGCCAGGTCGCCCACGGTCATTTCGGGAGAGATTGGCTGCACATCTTTCCGCATCACTTCGCCGACCCGCACTACCTGCAGCACGCCCGCTTCGTACTCCTCTGGGACGCGAAGACCGCGCCGCGCGAGTTTTTCCGTCATGATCGAACTGGGCAAGTAGTGAATCGCGATCATATCCGCAATCACACAGGCGAGCATCAGCGGGAGAATGGCGTTGTAATCCCGCGTGATCTCAAACGCGAAGACAATGAACGCAAACGTGGCGCGGGAAGCTGCGCCGAACACGGCAGCCATAGCAACCAGCGCGTATGCCCCAGGAGAAAGATGCGCCCTGGGGAAAATCAAGTTGACGACTATGGCGAAGGACCCTCCCAGCGCCGCGCTAGACATGAACATGGGCGCGAGCAGGCCGCCGGAAGTTCCTGAGCCGAGCGAGATCATCAGTGCCAGCGCTTTGAAAATTGCAATCAAGAGCAACAGTTTCAGAGCGAGATTGTTGTTGAGGATGTCTGAAATGGTGTCGTAGCCGACACCGAGAACGCGAGGAACGAAAAAGCCAATGATGCCGAGGCCCAGCGCACCAATCGCGGGATGCCAGAGGTCGTCGATTGGCAACCGATCGAATTGATCCTCCACCCAGTAGAGAACTTTGGTGAAGCAGATTGCGGCCACTCCGCTGAGAACTCCAAGAAGCAGATAAAACGGAAGACCGTGCAACACGTCGTAATTTACATTTCCCATGGTGAACATGGAATGCTGGCCAAGCAGCACGGCACGTACACTCGTGGCCAGGGTGCACGCGATCACTAGCGGGATGAAGGAACGCGAGCGAAATTCAAACAGTAGAAGCTCGATGGCGAGAATCACACCGGCAATTGGCGTGTTAAATGTAGCGGCCATTCCGGCTCCAGCTCCGCAAGCCAGAAGGACCTTGCGCTCCGAAGCGGTGGTGGAAATAATCTGGCCGATCAGGGAGCCCACCGCGCCGCCGGTTTGGATGATCGGGCCTTCCGCGCCAAACGGTCCGCCGGTCCCGATAGCGATGGCGGCTGAAAGAGGTTTCAGAATCGCGACTTTAGCTTCAATACGGCTGCGCGAGGTGAGCACTGCTTCCATCGCTTCCGGAATCCCGTGGCCTTTGATTTTTTCCGAGCCGTATTTCGCCATGAAGCCGACGATGACCCCGCCGATGACGGGAGTGACGATGATCCACAGACCGAGCAGTGTATGTTCCGGACTTCTAAAATGGAACGACCACTCGTGGTAATAAGCGAGGTTCGTGATCAGGCCGATCAAGTCATACAGAATGTAGGCGATGAACCCAGCAAGGACGCCGATCATCGCGGCCAGGAGCGAAATCAGTCCGATGCGATAACCCGCGGATTGTTCCGGAATGCGAGTTGGCATGACTCCAGCCGCAGATCCCACGCCCAATTCTCCTTTGGAAAAGTTCCTCTAGCTGTTACCTGTTAGTTTTACGATTTCTCCGGATTCGCCGCGAAGCGTCCGAGGTTGGCGGAAAGGTATGTGATGCGCGCCCGCGCCGCTGACGCGCAACGACGGATTCGAGAGACTCCACGAGCTTTGGCCCCACCATCCGCAATTCGGTGCGATGCGATAGCGTAAGCTCCCGCAAGAGTTTTTCTCCGCGAAGAGTAAGTCCTAGCAAGATCTCGCGGCGGTCCGCTCGGCCGCGCGAGCGTCGAATGAGACCCTTGGATTCAAGCCGGTCTGCTAGTGCAACCGCACTGTGATGCCGAATCTGCAGACGCTCCGCCAAAACGCCGACAGTGGCAATTTGGAAAGCGGGCAGTCCTTTGAGGACGAGCAAGGCCTGGTGTTGATGCGGTTCAATCCCGGCTTTACGCGCGGCGCACTCGCTGAAATTCATGAACCGGCGAATCTCGTAGCGAAACTCCGCAAGCACACGATAGTCATTTTGTCTCATAGCTGTTTTGCCACCAGAAATATTATATCGCATTATGATATTATATTCACAAGTTCTGCGATTCGGTGGTGTGTCGCAGACTCTAAAGTGTGGTCAGGGCTCTGCAGCATTAAAAACGAGGAGTCTGAACGCGTGTCATTAAACGGCCAGGATCAGCAGAAGTGTTCGTCTGTCTCAGAATAAAACCCAGCGAATAGACTTAGATTTACGGGCAACGATGGTAAACGAGGTCGCTAACATGATTGAAATGCATCTGTCAGGAACGAGGGCTCGAAATGGAACATTAATTTTCGTTTGCTCGACGTGCAAAGTGCCGCCGAACTTCACCTTTGGGGCGCAAGATAAAGGCGAGTTAGTGTACCTGATGCTTTGCCCAAGCTGCGAGATTGTGCTCGGAGAATGGGCTTCTCTTGAAGCACGCGACCGAGAACTCAACGTGTTTGCGAAGGTGCTGAAACTCAAGCACTAACGAAATTAAAGATTCTCTGGCGCCACACGCCACGTCGAAGGAATCCAGCCTAACCGAAGGCTTTAGCGGTCGAGCACTTCTTTTACCTTCTCAAGCATCTCGGCAGCGGTATATGGCTTCGGAAAAACGTCAAATCCTTCAAGCTCCTGGCGGTATTGCAGACGATCATCCTCCAAAACGCCTCCCAGTATCAAAACGCGCATGAGCGAGTGCCTGGCTTTAAGATACTTTGCTGCCTCATGCCCCGGCATGCTTGATACGTAGGTGCGCGTAATCAGCAGAGCGGGCGAGGATTTCGTCAGCCAGTCCAGAGCCGATCCAAGATCACCTGTCGAGATAACCACGTATCCTGCGCGCTCTAACGCTTCGCCAAAAACTGAGCGCATAAGCGGATCAGACATCAAAAGCAGGATCGTCTTGTTCAACATAGCTCACCATGAATGCTGATGTGCCGCGACAAATTTCCGTAGCCATTTGAAAGCCGCGATACCGTGTAGGTTACGTTCTCAGCTATAAGTCTGCAACATCCTTTGCGCAACCGAGTCGATAAGCACGAGTACTAGGTAAATTCAGAGTCGAGTCCGAATCCGGGGTCGGGCACGGCGGAAGGCTCGGCGAAAATGCCGCTGAAAGGAAGACCGCTCTTTTGGGCTTTTGGTTCCCAGCCCTTACGGGCTGGGCTAATTTGCGTCACGCCTATGCCGTTTATGGAAGTATGCTGATCCGCCGATGGCACGACTGGATTTCGGGAGTACTAGAGTGCCGACCGGAGTGGAGCGGAATGTTTGCAGATGGGTAGCAGTCCGCTGACGGATGACGAGTTAATTAACTAAAGGCGATGTGTCCTCGCGGTATGTTTGAAAACATCGGTGTGCTGGTGGTTGTATTTAGGTGGGGATCTTCGATGCGTACACTGCTCTGGACAAGCCTCATCGTGCTCTTCACCGCCGCAGCCGTTGCCCAGTCCGCTGGACGGGAATCCACGGCTGAGGATAACAAAGCCGTCGTCAAGCGCGCCTTTGCCGCGCTCAACGAGGGTGATCTCAAATCACTGAACGAGTTATTCGATCCCGATGGGCCATGGCACCTTCCGAATGGCAAGACCATGCTCCAGGGCGGGCCATTTACCGAGTTGGCCGAGTCCTGCCCGATGTGCGCCGCGCTTGAACAACGCAAGATCGTCATCGACGTCATGGTGGCTGAGAGCGACTTGGTCTCCGTTCGTTCCACCTGGAGCGGTCTCTACACCGGCACAACCCGCGGCGTTTCTTTCCATCAGAAGCCGGTAACACTTGTGTACTTCAATATCTATCGCGTCTCTGGTGGCCGGATTCGTGAGAACTGGGCTGAATACGACCGTATGTCGATGGCCGAGCAGCTCGGGTTTCAGGTCACGCCGCCGTCGAATCCTCACTAGCTTTAGTCTCCGAAATCCTCAGAGTTCGGAGGCTCCGGAAATATTTGGACGCCAAGTTGGCCGCGCAAAATATGGCGTTTTCGTTTCGTTGCGATCGAAAACACGGCTGACCAATTCTTTCGTCGCGGCCGACATGGGTAAGGCACGAGCCTCGTCACGCGAGACGAAACGGAGCGCCGACGTTTCCCGTCCATCGGGGCGAGCTTCACCAGCGATCCATCGAGCTTCGAAGACGGTCACAATGTACGATGCAGTGTCACCGTTCGGATAATTTATTCGAAACGCAGGGCCGCCGAAGACACCCAACAAAGCTGTTGGTTCAATTAGCATACCCGTTTCTTCCCAGCATTCTCGCACCGCGGCGTCTGCGGGCGTCTCATCCGGCTCGATGGCGCCACCGATCGTCATCCAAAGCCATGACTCCGCATTCTGCGCCAGGAGAAGTCGTCTTTTGTCATCGAAGAGCATCACCGACGCTGACGAAAGCATGAGGAGGTCATTTCCTACTTTTGCCCTTAGAGTTTGAACATACGATGGCGGCGACATTCGGAGCAGGCTCCTTTCTAAAACTTTTGAGGTTGCTCGGCCAGCAGCCTTAGCGGCCGACCATTTTTTGCAGTTCTTCGGGGTAGCGAGCACCCTGCACATGGATCTTTGAGGTTGCGGTATCCAGCTCGCGGAGATCCTCGGGCGAAAGTTCGATGTTAACGGCGCCGATGTTTTCTTCGAGCCGCTGCAGCTTGGTGGTACCCGGGATTGGCACGATGCACGGTTTTTGTGCAAGAAGCCAAGCGAGGGCGATCTGAGCAGGTGTCGCTTTTTTCTTTTGCGCAAATTTGGCAAGAAGGTCCACCACCGCTTGATTTGCTTTGCGGTTCTCCGGCGAAAAGCGCGGGACGATGTTGCGAAAATCGTTTTTGTCGAACTTCGTATCTTCGCTGATATTTCCGGTAAGAAATCCTTTTCCCAGAGGACTGAATGGAACGAAGCCGATTCCGAGCTCCGCCAGCGTCGGGATCACTTCTTTTTCAGGATCTCTCCACCACAGCGAATATTCGCTCTGGAGCGCGGTGACGGGTTGAACGGCATTCGCGCGACGAATAGTCTGCACGCCTGCTTCAGAGAGCCCGAAGTGCTTGACCTTGCCTTGCTGAATCAGCTGCTTCACGGCTCCGGCGACGTCTTCAATCGGAACGTTCGGATCAACGCGGTGCTGATAGAACAGATCGATGACGTCGGTCCTGAGCCGCTTGAGCGAGGCTTCAGCGACTTCCTTGATGTGCTCTGGCCGGCTGTCCAGCCCGGCTTGTTTGCCGGTGTTCGGATCAATTTTGAACCCGAACTTGGTGGCGATCACCGCTTGATCACGGAAGGGAGCGAGGGCTTCACCCAGGAGTTCTTCGTTGGTGAACGGGCCGTAGATTTCGGCCGTATCGAAGAAAGTGACGCCGAGTTTTACGGCCGCTCGGATCAGCGAGATCCCTTCCTTCTTGTCCATGGGCGGGCCGTAGCTGAAGCTCATTCCCATACAGCCGAGCCCCATAGCCGAGACTTCCAGATTGCTTTTTCCGAGTTTGCGTTTTTTCATTATTCCTCCTTACATAGAACTAGATGCCGGCAGAGCGCCGCAGTATGCAAAAAAGGCGGACCTACACGCAGGATTCGTCCCAATGGAGCGGAGGTGGAGTTGAGGACGATCTGAAGCTACGCGAGGAGCGATATGACTCCGGTGGCCAAATCGCAATATCCGGCGACGACCTTCAGCTTAGTTTCTTTCACCATGGTGGAAATTACTGTGGACGCCTGGCGAAGAAGGCCGGCCTGAATTTTGGCATTTGCTTTGGACGCGGCTTCCAGGTTTGGTCCGGCCTGATCGACGGCGGGGCGGATGTAAGATAAGAGGGAACTGATCTGGCCCGGAACGTCCTTGCCTTGAATGGTGGCTTTCACTGTGCCGCAACCACTGTGCGCCAGCACCACGATTACCTTCGTACCCAGCGCGCGGCGGCACCGTATTCGAGGCTCGCAATGATTTCCGGGGCGGCGAGATTTCCAGCCACGCGCGTGACAAAAATCTGTCCGAGCGTTTGATCGAAAATTAGCTCGCTGCTTATCAAGGGGTGTGCGCCTTCAATATCGCAAGATCATGGTCGCAAGAGGTCAAACTTCCCGTCGAGAACCGGCGATTGCCATCCATCAATTCCTGCAATGCGGGGAACGGTCGGCTGCCTGCCCGCGGGGATCAGTTGGGTTTACCTTCTCTGGCCTGTACCACCCATTTGTTCAAAACGTTCGCGAGAGACTTCGGCATTTCGCCGAATGTAAGCCCCATTCCTCGTTTCGGTTCAATATGAGCCACTGTCGCATAAGTCTCCAGAGACTCCGTCTCGGTGGAAATTTCGATCATCACATTTGTTCCTGCAGGGAATGGATCGCTCATCTCCACATAGCATCCGTGCAGACTTAGATCGCTGACTCGTGACGAGGTCCGGGCATTTTCCTCTTCGTCGACGATTTCCGCCAAGGCAGAAAAAGGATACCTGGGCGTCTGACGGCGTTCGGTTTTCATCGGGGATTCTTCCTTGGAGAAACGTGTAACGATGCTACATCTGTTGCGTACGCGCGCCTTGGTAAAGCTTCCGGTCCGGCGCCTATCCGTCACCGGTATATTGGACGAACTGGAATGAGGAGCTACTTCGCTATTTGAACTACGGTCAATGACTGAAGCATTCTGATCCAGCGCGCCGGTCGTTTGTCATGCGGAGCGACGAGCCGGAACGGTCCGGCCTTCTCGTCAAGTGGCGCGCCGTTCATGGTGTCGGCGACCATCACATCGGAGTCCTGGAAGTCCGTGTCCAGCTCGGCGAGCGAAAAGATAACGCGGTAACCGTCCGCTGCGTCCGCCTGAACGTAAGTGGCCATGGCCGGGCCACGCAATTGCCCGCCTTGCGGAACTCCGGCGCGCTTCAATAATTCCGTCACTAGCACGCCTTCGTAGGTTTCCTCTTTCTTGTCGTGCGGGTTCGTCACTTTAAGCGTCTTGCGAGGGAATTGGCGCAGGTCTTCCAGTGAAAGAGACACCCGGCTTTCGACATCGCCTTTGATGGTTAATCGAGCGGCGGCAGAAGGGGCAGTAGCGACAGAAGGGGACTGCGCAAGCGTTCGGGGACAGTAGATTACGGTTGAAAGGAAGAGCAGCAACAGGCCGAGAATGCGACATCGGTACACGTAGGAAAGCCTAAGATTTTTGCAGCATAACTTCGGTTGATTTGATGACAGGGGCAACCATGTCTCCGACCTTGAGGGCCATTTCTTCCGCGCTGCGCCGCGTGATGACGCTCTCGACCAAGTTGTCACCCACCTTAACCACGACATGGGCCATCACGTCACCCAACTGAAGTTCAACGACTTTGCCGACAAGATGATTGCGAGCTGATAGTTTCATTCCCAAAGTGTAGCCAATCGTTGCGGATGTGTCGAGCGACACCCTGTCCGGCAACTGCCACACGAGCATTATCAAATGACCGCTCGGTTTTTATTGTGGCTACTCGAAGGTAAGGTTGGGAAATTTGCGACGTAAAATTCGACGATTTCGCTTACCCGTAGGCATGGGTCGATCTCGGAAAGTCTAAAGCAAATTTGAAAAGCGCCCATGGGAATTCTCAGCGAGTGTTCGAACTTAAATTTTCCGGCCCGAACGCTGAATGGTTGCACGGTGAGGCATTAGGTCCAAAAGGTGAGTGCGAAGAAATCGATTTTGGTTAGTAAGGTTACAAAGAAGGAATCGAAGGAATTTTGCTGGGATTTACCATTAACCTCCGGCAAGCTCACGAAAAGCACCTGAGGACGTTCTTGATCGGAAAAATGAACGGATCACAAAATCGTCGGCACTTTCGTGGACGACGCAGGAATCAGGGGCGAACGGACAGCCGTTCCGAATAAATCCCAGTAGCGTTCCCCGCGCAAGTGGCATGGTGACGCGCGCGGATGAGGCGACTACCGCGTTTGGACGATTAATTATGATTGGGGGATGGCGTTGGCCGATGGCTCAGGGCCCACACATATGCTGCGACAGCTGACACCTGGTCGGGACTAAGTTGCGCGCCACCTAGCGGCGGCATCGGGCTGCGATATTTTTTAGGTTTCGACACGCCTTCTTTTATGGTTTTCGCGAGTCCGGTGAGGCTGCCATCGCTCCAAAGCCATTGGTGGTTCTTGCCTGCTAAAGGGGGCCCCAAAAACGTGCCCTGACCGCTGCCACCGTGACATCCCGTGCACGCCGCTCCGCCCACTTCGCCGCGGTATATGCGTTCACCGAGCGCAACCATTTCTGGCGTGGCGCCTGGAGGAACGGGGAGATTGTTGGTTGCGGAGGCTGCGCCGGCATCTGGATGCGTGCCCTCGGGCGGCTGCGCGGCCGCTTCAATGGGACTGCCGGCTGGAGCTGTCAAGCTCGGGCATGGCGTGATATTCGCCGATCCGCTTTCCGAGCCACCAAGATAGATGATGCGATAGATGCGTCCGCGCACATCGTCAGAAACATAGAGCGCACCGTCCGCTCCCACCGCCAAACCTGTGGGACGATGTTCGGCTTGTTCAGGCGTCTTGATTGTCGCGAAGCCGTCCGCAAATATTTCGCACTGGCCGGACGCGCGGTCCCCGGCGAGCGGCTGAAAAACCACGTTGTAGCCACCCTGCGGATACGGCGCCCGGTCCCATGATCCGTGAAAGGCGACGAAGACGCCGTCACGGTAGCGCGCCGGAAATTGTTTCTGGTCGTACTGCACCATCGCATTCGGCGCCCAATGTGCGGGGAACGCCGCAATAGGGCCAATCTTATCCGCACATACGCCGATGGCTTTGCCGCCGTCGCCGCCGTACTCAGGCGCCAGAACCAGCTTTTGCGCAAACGCGTCGTAGTAGCATTCGGGCCAGCCATAATCTCCTTGATCCTTCAAAAGCAGCAGCTCTTCGGCGGGCTGCGTGGCTTCCTGATCGGGCTTATAAAGGTTAGGCCAATTCATGCGCAGCTGGTCGCGGCCATGTTGTGTCACGAGCATTCGGCCACTTGAGTCGATTACAAGGCCTTCTGCGTTGCGGATTCCCGTCGCGAAGCGCTCATTTTTTGAAAACGTTTGGTTCGTCTTGTTCGCGTCGTAGCGCCAAACGCCGCCGCGCGTCTCAAGTTCCGTGCATGGATTTTCGCCCGGGGACTCGAGCGTCCGATTTTTCACCTGGCAGGAATTGGTCGCGGTGGCGACATCGACGTACATCGATCCTCGGGCATCGATGATGAAGGGGTGCATCGGATGGTCGCCGCTCAGAGGCAATCCGGAGACGATGGTTTCAGCGGAAGCAGTAGGCACGATCGAGCCAGCGGACAGGGAATATCGCGCGATGCGATCGTTGATCTCAGCGTAGATCGCTTGTTTGTATATGCCGATGCCGGTGCCGCCTGCTCCGCCGCTTTGGACGGTTTCGCCAAAGCGCTCAATCATATCGACCTTTCCCGCCCCGCTCTTATCTTGCAGCGCGACGAGAAAACCGCCTGGATGCGGCGTGTCGTCACCGTAATACCTGCCCGACCAGGTGTTGACGTAGAGAACTCCGTTCGGCCCAACTACCATATGGCGGGCGTGGCCGATGCCGTCAGCGAATACGGTGGCGCAAAAGCCGGTGGGTAACTTCAATCCACTGTCATCGTTCGGGCATGCCTGGCTCTTGGATTGCGCAGCCGGATTGGAATGGTTTTCAGCCGGCGCAAAAGAACTCCCCACGTACATTGCGCCAAGCGCGACGAGGGCGGGCAAAACAGTTTTGAGCGGAGCGGGTAACGACATTGAACCCTCCCAAGAGTTAGATGAAACGAGACGGCGGACTGTCGCAGGAAAAATAGCGAGAAAGCACAGTGGCTATGATGCACACCTCGCCTGTTCCAAAGGCCAACGTGACCGATTGGAGTAGTACCGTCCCACTTCGCTTTTTAACGCACGTGCACTGTGGCCTACTGAGTGTAAGGCCACGCCCGCCAGCCGCCCTTTTTATAAGTATCTTCAGCAAAGGAGCACCTATGAAAAAAACTCTTCAGATTTTCGCGATTGTGCTTTTCGTTGTCCCGATTACTCTAACGGTGGGCGCGCAACGGTCCGCAGCGCAAGGGCCAGCGGGCAACGGCGCAGCGTCTGCCGCGCAGGATAGTTCGCATTCCCTGAATCCAATCAAGTGGGTGAAGAAAGATTCCAAGAATTCTGTCGATGCGCCCGCAAACAGAAGCGACGCGGAGAAAAAGCTCACTCCCAACCTGCAGTCCCAGGGACTTTTGCCCGCGAACGCTACCGCTACCGACGCTTGCGCGTCATTCGTGGAATTGTCTGAATGCCTTGCTGCGCTTCACGCCAGTCACAATCTCGATGTGAATTTCAATTGCCTCCGCGCCGACGCGACCGGTGTGCACACCAGCGCTGATATTTCCGGCTGCAAAGTGGCCGATGGAGAAAAACCTCAAGGCTTGAGCAAGTCTCTCCATCAACTGAAGCCGGATGCCAACGCCAAGCAAGCTACAAAGGAAGCAGAGCAGCAAGCCAAAGACGATCTGAAATCAATCGGCGGCTAGCTAGTATTTGGGAAATTGACCACTCGGCCTCACGAGAGCGGCCGGAGACAACTCGAGCATGAATCGGAGTGTAAGAATAGTCTTCGCGGTATTCGGATCATTACTGTTGATTATTATTATCTCGCTGCGGGGTTGCGTCGGCGGCCAATCAGCGAGCCTATAAAGAACCAGAAGAGCAGAATCCCGAATCCATCGAATAAATTAAACAACCAGAATTGGTCCAGGTTTTTACCGCTCGACAACTCGGCAAACCCGGCCCAGACCAGGAATACCGGGAAATTTAACAGTGTCACTAGCTTTACGCGCGGATCCGGTGCGCAGCCGAGGGTCAGAGCAAGTTTCGTGCGTTCCTCGGGTGAAAGTCCTTGGTGGGATAGTGGAAGACACCCAAAATATTCAAGGTGTGGACTATCGTGATTAAGGCTATAGCGAAGGTTTCGGCGGTGCTCCGAAACAGCCACTGCGGCGAAAACGACACTCTGCAAACTTGCGAGCACGATGGCCCACCTGAAACGCGGTAGAAGAGCGTGCATATGTCTATAGACACCGCATTTTGACGGAAGTTAAGAGCTGCCCAGGGGAACGTGGAGCGCCAGACAAAAACCGAGAGGCGAAGGTGTTCCGGTTTCAGTGATTGTACTGCCGAGCGATTCTGCTGCGAACTAAACAAGCGCTCGATTATTTTTCACGGTGCTTGTCTTTGTGAATCTCGTTGCTGGTTTTGTTCTGTTCCCCGGCGCTTATAGGCGAAGACTCTTCTGTTGATCTTCCTGCATTCTGTTTCAGGCGGCTCATGCCGTGCTTCGCTACGCTGAGTTAGCGCGTGCTTCGGATTTTAGGATGCCTTCTAGTTCGCCGGGATCGAAAGCGAGGTGCGTGGCGTCTTCGCGACTCAAGGAGCCTTGCGTAATGAGCCGGGCTAATGACTCTTCCAGGCTGAACGAGCCTTTCTTTTTGGTAAGCGTGATTTCCTGCCGCAGATACTGAAGAGCGTTATGACGAATGTGTTGGCGAGCGCCAAATCCGATCATCAGCAGCTCGGCGACGGGCATTTGGCCGCCGCCCGTTACCGGCACAAGAATCTGATTCAGAACGGCGGCGAGAGCCATGGCCAACTCCTGCCGGATCGTATTTTGACGCTCCACGGGAAACGAATCAGAGACGCGGCCAATCGTTGTCGCAACGTCCGTGGTATGCAAAGTGGAAAGAACCAAATGACCAGTCTCCGCCGCGGCCACGGCAATCCGCATGGTTTCAGGATCGCGCATTTCGCCCACGACTAGAACGTCAGGCGCCTGGCGCAAGGCCGCACGCAGCGCCGTGGGGAAATCCGGAGCGTCCGTACCGATTTCCACCTGCTCCACGATGCTATGAATGTGCTTGTGTTCGTATTCGATAGGATCTTCGATAGTGACGATATGGCGAGATTCGTTTTTATTGATCTCGTTAACAAGGGCTGCGAGCGTGGTGGTTTTGCCGGCTCCCGCCGGACCTCCGATCAACACCAACCCTCGCGGCAGATGAGCGAGAGCTTCCACCGCCGGAGGAAGATGTAGATCGGGCAGGGAAGGGACTTTCGCGGGCAACGCTCGCACGGCCGCCGCGGCGTTGTTACGTTCACGATGTAGATTGATTCGGAAACGTCCGAGACCGGGAACCCGGTAGGACGAATCAGCGATCTGTGTTTTTCGGTAGAGTTGCAAGGCGTGAGATGTGAGCGCAGGCAGAACCGCGGCTTCAATTTCAGCGCCGTCGAGCGATCCGGATTCGAGCTGGCGTATTTTCCCCTCAAAGCGTAAACACGGCGGTGCATTGGGAACCAAGAGCAAATCGCTCCCACCCTGTTGAACCAG
>Ga0209009_1000339_pt1 | contig 18043 bp, 18 predicted proteins | sample BlaSpr_A8_OM3_M2_FD_187979 | JGI IMG/M metagenome (GOLD analysis project Ga0209009, IMG submission 187979) | Forest soil microbial communities from Thunder Bay, Ontario, Canada - Black Spruce, Ontario site 2_A8_OM3_M2 (SPAdes) (version 2) | ecosystem: Environmental > Terrestrial > Soil > Boreal... | reverse complement strand
GACAGCTGGAGTGGACCAGCCGATTCTGGCACCGTCCAGCTGGTGTTCACGACTCCGGGCTATGCGGTTACGCCGCAGTCGTTTACCTGCCGGCCTTAGGCCGCTGCGGTCTCGTGTTGGTAGCGGGCGATCGTTCCCGTGCCGGTCCGCTTGGCGCGGAGCAGCGCCTCGTCCGCCCTCCCCAGTAGCGTCTCGGGCGTCCCGCCGTCTTCCGGGAAGACGGCGATGCCGATGCTGAAGGAGACCTCGACGTCCGTGCCGCGCAGCGTCTGCCCCATCGACTTATAGATCTCCTGGATGCGCGAGGCGACCACCTTCGCCCCACCGCCGTCGGCATCCGAGAGCAGAAGGACGAACTCATCCCCGCCGAATCGGAACGGCTCGTCGCCGACCCGAACCGCGAAGCGAAGGAGGTTCGCGACTTCCTTCAAGAGCTCGTTCCCGACGCCGTGTCCCAGGCGGTCGTTGACCGCCTTGAAGCCGTCGACGTCCATCATCATCACCGCCATCCGCCGACCGGCTCGCGTCGCAGGGCCGAGGCGAGACGGGAGCTGCTCCTGCAGCGCCCGGAGGTTCGGCAGCCCGGTCAGCTCATCGACGCGGCTCATCCGCATCAGGCGCCGCCGCTCGTACTCCCAGTTGTTTGTGAGCAGCGCGGCATAGCCATACATCAGAAGGTGGGTGAGCCCGTTGACGATCAGGCTGACGCCCTGGGCCCCACTGATGCCGACGCTGACCACGGCGACGGCGGCCGCGATCGTGAGGGCCAGCAGGCGCGGCAGCAAAATCGCCCCGCTGAGGACGATCAGGAAATACAGCAGGCGAAGGTCCATCTGCCCGCCGATCCATCGCTCGAGGTACGCCACCGCAGCAACCGCTGCGAGCAACATGGCGAGGGCGAGGATCCGACGCACGCCGATCCCATCACGCAGCAGGGGCCGGGTGAGATTCATGCCGCCACCGCAGCATGGATAACGAGCTCGGGCTGGCGTTAATTGCGGGCGGAGCCTGTCGGCGTGCGGCGGGCCTGGCGGAGACCCTGGGCGATCCAGATCGCGACCAGGACCACCAGTCCGGCGATCAGCGAAGCCACGGGATGGGCGCAACCGCCGAGCGCCCAGGGCAAGGCCAGGGCGAGACCGCTGAGCGCTTCGCGGATCGGGACGCCGCGGCCAATGGGCGTGTCGCAGGCTCGGCAACGGCCGCGCTGCACCAGGTAGCTGATCACCGGGACCAACTCGTCCGCGGTCAGGCGGCGGCGACAGGTCCGGCAGTGGGACGGTGGCCAGAGCAGGGACTCCCTGCGTGGGACGCGATCGAGCACGACCTCGAAGAAGCTGCCCAGCGCCGCCCCGAGCGGAAGCAAGAAGGCTGCGCCCAGCAGGTTGCACATGATGTCCATCAATGGCAGCTCCTGGCCAGCGCGCTGAGCCCCATCCCCTGATCATCGACGCCTACCTGCAGGTCTTGCTCGAGCAGGTGGCTTCCGACCTGATCCTGACGGCAGGTGCCCCGCCCAACATGCGCAAGGACGGCGCCCTGGTGCCGATCGCGCCCGATCCGCTTCGCCCGGAGCAGGTCGAGCAAATCGCCCGTGAGCTGCTCTCCCCCGAGCGCTGGGCCACCTTCCAGGCGCGGGGTGACCTCGACTTCTCGTTCAACTGGAAAGGCATGGCCCGTTTTCGTATCAACGCCTTCAAGCAGCGCGGGTCGGTCGCCATGGCGCTGCGATTGATTCCCTACCAGATTCCCAACTACGATCAGCTCGGGGTGCCAATGGTGGTCCGCGGTCTGACCCGGCTGCCCCAAGGTCTGATCCTCGTCACCGGACCGACCGGCTCCGGCAAATCGTCGACTCTGGCCGCGATGCTGAACGACATCGTCATGACCCGTCCCTGCCATGTCATCACCATCGAGGATCCGATCGAGTACGTGTACCGCCACCAGCGCAGTATTGTCGAGCAACGCGAGGTCGGCGCGGACGTGGCATCCTTCGCCGACGGTTTGCGGGCGGCTCTGCGACAGACGCCGGACGTGCTCCTGATTGGCGAGATGCGCGACCTGGAGACCATCGCCGCGGCGATTACGATCGCGGAAACCGGTCACCTGGTGCTGGCCACCCTGCATACCAACGACACCACCCAGGCGGTCGACCGTATCGTGGACGTCTTTCCCGCCGAGCAGCAGCAGCAGGTCCGTGTGCAGCTGTCCAACACGCTGGCCGCCATCATCTACCAACAGCTGCTACCGCGCCGGGATGGGCCGGGCCGGGTCGCCGCCTTCGAGATCTTGCTCAACACCATCGCGGTCCAGAACCTGATCAAGGAAGGCAAGACGCGCCAGCTCCGCAATGTGCTCGAGACCGGTAGCAAGGAAGGCATGAACACCATGGATCGGAGCCTCAGTGAGCTGGTGAAGGCCGGCCTGGTCGACTTCAACATCGCCGCCGCGCGGACGCAACACCTGGACGAGCTGCGCCGCCTGGCTGCGTAGAAGGCCCGCGGCCGCCCTGAGCCGCCGCGCAGGTTTGCCCCGCTTGACACGTTTGCTCCGGTTAGAGGGATTAGATGAAGCCGGCGCTTTCCACTAGCGAGGCGGCGCGCTGGCTCGGGATCAGTAAGTCGACACTGATCCGCGCCGTGAACCGCGGCGATATCCAGCCCGCCTTCCGGACACCCGGGCGGCATCTTCGCTTCACCCCTGACTCCTTGCGGGAGATCCGGCGTCAGTTGGAAGCGCCGGTGCAGGAGGCGATGTGAGCGCGGTCGAGCGCCAGCCAGGCGGCCGGTTCGGCATGCGGCCCGAGAAACGGCTGGGCGAGCTCCTCCTCGAAAACGGCTTGCTGACCCCCGAGCAGCTCGAGGCCGCGCTGACCGTTCAGCGGAAGGAACGGCGACCCCTCGGCCAGGTGCTGCTTGCCCAGGGGGTGGTCGATGAGAAGGCGCTTGCCGGGGTCCTGAGCCTGCACTTCGACGTACCCCAGATCGACTTCGCTCGTGCCCGGGTGGAGAAGGAAGCGCTGGCGCTGATTTCGGAGTCGTACGCGCGCGAGCACACCATCCTGCCGATCCGGGTCGACAAGGACGAGCTCGAAGTCGCGACCGTCGACCCGGGGGACCTGGCCCTCTTTGCCGAACTCAAAGTGCTGACTCGCAAGCGGATCAAGCCTGTGCTCGGGGTCAAGTCGCAGATTGATCTTGCGATCACCCAAGCCTACAAACTGCGCACCGGGGTCGATCGGCACGTGCGCTCGTTCGAGGAGACCTACCGACCCACGCTGGCGAACCGCCGGCTGGCGGAGGTCAAGCAGGACGCCCCTGTCGTCCAAATCGTCGACCTGATCATCGCCCAGGGCGCCGAGGAACGGGCCTCGGACATCCACATCGAGCCACAACAGGACCACCTGCGAATCCGCTTCCGGATCGACGGCGTGCTGCACGACGCCACCAAGCTGCCCGCTACCCTGGCGGCGCCGATCATCTCGAGGGTCAAGCTGCTGGCCAACCTCGACATTGTCGATCGGCGGCACAGCCAGGACGGACAGATACAAACGACAGTCGACGGACGACCCCTGGACATCCGGGTCGGCACCATCGAGACCATCTGGGGCGAGAAGGCCGTGCTTCGCCTGCTGGAACGGTCGCGCTCCATCCTTCGACTCGACACCCTGGGCTTTTCGCCGGCCACGCTGAAAATGTTCCGCGGCCTCGTCCAGTCGCCCTACGGGATGATCCTCGTCACCGGCCCCACCGGAAGCGGCAAAACGACGACGCTCTATGCCGCATTGAACGAGATCAACCGCGTTGAGAAGAACGTGATGACGATCGAAGACCCGGTCGAATACACCTTCGAGGACGTCAACCAGATCCAGATCAACCGCCTGGCGGGCATCACCTTTGCCAACGGCCTGCGCGGTATCCTCCGCCAGGATCCCGACGCCATCCTCGTCGGCGAGATCCGCGACAAGGAGACGGCTGAGATCTCGGTGCAGTCCGCGCTCACCGGGCACCTCGTGCTCTCGTCGCTGCATGCGACCGACGCCGTCGGTGCCATCTACCGCTTCCTCGAGATGGGGATCGAGTCGTTCATGGTCACGTCGGCCGTGATTGGGGTGCTCGCCCAGCGGCTCGTCCGGCGGAACTGCCCCGACTGCACAACCGTCTACGAGCCGTCGGCGGAGGAGCTCGAATTCTACCGGGCGGTGGGCGGGCAGGGCATCATCTTTCACCGCGGCACCGGATGCGCCAACTGCGTCCACACCGGATTCCGCGGTCGCATCGGCGTCTTCGAGGTGCTGCGCATGACCGATGGGCTCAAGCGACTCCTGGTCCGCGAAGCGCCTCATGAAGAACTCCGCGAGCAGGCGATCCGTGAAGGCATGACGACGCTTCGATCGGCAGGTGTGGCCCGGATCGACGAAGGGCTGACCACCATCGCCGAAGTCATCCGATCGGTGCATGTCAGCGAGGGGACTAGTGCCTAGCTTTGCCTATAAGGCCTATACCGAGCGGGGGCAGAAACGGGAAGGTCGGATCGAGGCCGCCGGTACTTCCGACGCCGAGCAGGCGCTCTGGCTCGAGGGTCTCAAGATTGTCCAGCTCAACCCGGCGCCGCCGAAAAAGACGATGGCGGACTACTTTCCATCCCTCTACCAGATCTCGGGACAAGACCTCATCCTCTTCACCCGTCAGCTCGCCACCTTCGTTGGCGCCGGCGTCGCGATGACCCGGGCGCTGACGGTCATCGCCGAAGAGACGGCGTCGCCATTGTTCAAGCGCGTGATCCTGACCGTTCTCGACGACCTGGAGCGTGGACAGAATCTCTCCGAGTCGCTGGTCAAACACCCGAAAGTCTTCCCCAGCCTGTACGTCGACCTCATTCGCGTCGCCGAGCTCACCGGTAATCTCGAAGCGACGCTCAAGGAGCTCGCCGGCTATTTACGGCGTGACCTGAACACGGTACGTCGCGTCCGGACCGCCATGATCTACCCGGCCGTCATCCTGGTCGTCGCCACGGCCGTTGTCATCATCCTTGTCTTCTTCGCCCTGCCGGCCTTCGTCAAGATCTTCGCCGAATTCCGCGTGCAGCTGCCGCTGTCGACCCGAATCCTGATCGGGATCGTTGCCTTCACTCGAGCCTGGGGCCTGGTGATGGGCGCCGTGATCGCGTCGATCGTCGGCGCCGTTGTGATCGCGCTGCGGACAGAACGTGGCAAGTACGCCAAAGACTTGATTTCGCTCAGGGTTCCGGTGATGGGACCGATCGTCCTCTCGGCGGTCCTCAATCGCTTTTCCCGCACGCTCGCCATGGTGCTGAAGGCCGGCGTGCCTCTTGGGCAGACTTTCGACGCCGTGATCGCTGGCACGGGCAACAAGGTTTTCCAGCGAGGCCTGGGGACGGTCAAGGAGCAGATGACCGGCGGCGAGGGCTTTGCCGGGCCACTGCTACGCACCCGCCTGTTTCCCCCGATGCTGACCCAGATGGTGCGGGTTGGCGAGGAGACCGGAACGCTCGACACGTATCTCGAGCAGGCCGCTGATTTCTACGAAGAGGAGCTCGACTATCGAATCCGCGCCATGACCTCCTTGATCGAGCCGGTGATGACAGTCGCCGTCGGCGTGGTCGTCGGCTTCATCGCGGTATCGCTCATCTCGGCCATGTACGGCCTGGTGGGGGCGCTGAAATGAAACGAAAGCGCGGGGTGAGCTTGATCGAGACGATGGTGGCGATCGCATTGCTGGCGATCATCGTCGTCAGCATCCTGAGCGCCTTCTCCGCCATCACGATCGCCGCGGCGCGGCACCGGCAGTCGACCACGCTCGATCTGCTCACGCGTTCCGATGCGGAGTACATCAAGAGCCAGGCATACTCGCCCAGCCCGGCCGCTTACGCCAACCTGACGGCGGCTGGGTACATGTTCAGTTACCAGGTCCTCTACTACGACCCGACGCAGACTCCGCCGTTCGCGGCCGCGTACGCCGACAACGGCCTGCAGGAGCTGGTCCTGACGGTGAATGGACCTAACGGGTCGCGGGAAGTCCTCGATTTCCTGAAGGTGCAGCCCTGATGCGGGCCACACGTCAGCGCGGATACACCATCGTCGAGGCGCTGATCGGGATCACGATCCTCAGCATCGTCACCCTGGTGATGGCCAGTACCTTCCTCGTCGGTATTCGTGCCATCAGCAATGAGGCGCGCGTGATCGCCGCCGACAACGCGACCGCCGATACCAGCCTTTCGCTGGTCCGCGACCTCAACAGCGCGGTCGCCGTCGCGGCCGGGACCATCAATGCGGCCACGCCGATGACGCTGACCTACGGATCGGCCCCCACCACCGTCGTGTACAGCGTCGACGGCAATCGCAACCTGATCCGCACCGTGAACGGATCCGCCCAGGTCGCCGCCCGCGGCATCACCAGCGTGACCATCGCCGTCGCGGGTTGCTATGCAACGGTCACGATCCAGCCATCGGCGGTTGGGGCCACCGCCTCGACCCTCAACGTGAGCAACCGCCCCGGAGGGTGCTTCTGATGCGCTTCAATTTCCCCTCCCCCTTTGGGGGAGGGCAGAGTGGGGGTTTGGCACGCCAGCGAGGCCAGGCCCTGCTCGTTGTGCTTGGGTTCGTCGCGGCTCTCCTGCTCATCGTGTGGGCCGCGCTCACCCTGGCGAGCGGTGCGTTTCTCGGCCAGGGGAGCGTCCGCGCCGATACGCGGACTACCTATGCCCTCGATTCCGGTCTGGCCTACGCGATCGAGGTCAACGATTCCGCCGCCAAGGGCGCCGGCTGCATCAACACCGCTGGAAATTTTCCTCTCGCCTATAGCTCGGGCACGATTACGGTCAGCGTCACTATCACAGCCGCGCCGGGGTGCAAGCCAGGGAAGCCGACCTACAACATCAACGTGACGGCCACAGGGACCAACCGCCAGCTCAATGCCCAGATCGCCTCGTCCAACGCGGGCAAGAAGGCATCGTGGACGATCAACTGGGAGACGTACCAGTGACCGCGCGCCTCGCCCTCGACCTGGGCGCCCATGAGCTCAAGATCCTGGAGGTCAGCGGTCGGAAGCTGACGCGACATACCGAGATCCTGCTTCCTGACGGCGCGCTCGTGGACGGGATGCCCACGCCGCTTCTGACCACGGCATTCCGTAGTGCGCTCGAGGCCGGTGGTTTCACCGCGACCCGGGCCCGCCTCGCCATCGCTGAGACCGGGACCGCCTTTCGGGATTTTCGGTTACCAAGGTTGCCCGCCGACGAGCTCCGTCGTGCCGTGGAGTTCGAAGGTCGCCGCCAGGTCCCAATGGAGGCGGCCGACGTCCATTTCGCGTGGCACGCGATCCGCGACAAGACCGGCTACGCCGTCTACCTCGTGGCTGCCCGGCGCGACATGATCGATGCCATCGTGGCGGCAGTCAACTCGGCCGGCCTTGAGGTCGAGCGCATTGACCTCAAGCCGCTCGCCCTGGCCCGAGGCATGGACGTATCCGACGGCCTCCTCCTCGAATGGGCCGCCGCCGAGGCGACGTTGGTGCTGATGGTCAAGGGTCGCCCTCGGTTTTTCCGCACGTTCCCCCTGGATGCGCCCTCCGATGACCCGGAGGCGCAGCTCGAGGAGCTCACCCACGCCCTCAACGCGCTGGTGAAATTCATGCGCGGCACCGCCTCCGACGTCGCGATCACGCCGGCAACGACGCTGGCGCTCGGTGGGCGGTTTGCTTTCCTGCCGGAGGGGATTCAGCGAGCCGAGCAGCGCTTCAATTTCAGCGTAACCGTCCCGACCACGCGCTTCACGTCGGCCCAGGATTTTCCCTGGCAGGCGCACTTCGCCGGGCTCGGCCTGCTCAGCCAGGCACGCTGGTACGACCGCCTAACCCCGTCACAGGGAGGTGACAACCGTGTCGCGGCCTGATCACGCCCAGGTCGGCGTCGACTTCGCCCCACCGCGGCGACCGAATCGCGTCCGTCAACCACTGCTGGCGCTCGCGCTCGTTGCGCTGGCGCTGGGCGCCATGACGGTCGCCGTCACGCAGCTGCTACTGCACTGAGTGAACCTTTACAGATCTCGCAAGATTCCGGCTTTACGCTCGACAGAGTCTAAGGAGGTAAGGACAAAATATGCTTCTCGCAATACTCAAAGATGCGCGCAAACGCTCGCATCGCCACCAGGGTGGGTTCACCCTCGTCGAATTGCTCGTCGTTATCGCCATCCTTGGTGTGCTCGCGGCCATCGTCCTCTTCAACATCTCGGGTGTCAACGCCAGCGCTGCGTGCAACGGGATGAAGACCGACGGCGCGACCCTCCAGGGCGCCGCTGACCTGTACTGGAACACCTACGGTGTGTACCCGGTCGGCACCAACACCCCCGCGACCCTGCCGGGCGTCAACGACGTGGCGACCCCCGCAGCCGCCACGACGGTCAACCAGCAGGAGCTGCTGATGGCTAACCTGCTCCACAGCGCGACCGTCAACTGGAACGCCGCAGCGCCGATTCCGGCCGGTACCGAGCTCTTCACCTACAAGGCGTCACCGCCTCAGGGCACCCTGCACGGCGCGATCCAGGGCAACGCCTGCACCTACAACTAAGCGACGAGCGACTAAGCATCGAGGTTCGGCCGGCCTTCGGGCCGGCCGTTCTATTTTTAGGGCTAGGCGATCTTGGCTGAGTCGCCCTCGACCACGCCCGCGATCCGCTGGGGCAGGGACGAGGTGGCGAAGGCGGCGGTCAGCCGGGGATCCCACTGGGTGCCGGATCCGGCGGCGAGGATCTCGAGGGCTTTGGCAACCGTGTGCCGCGGCCGGTAGGGGCGGTCCGTGATCATGGCGTGAAAGGCGTCGGCAACAGCGACGATCCGGGCCATCATCGGAATCGCCGCGCCCTGCAGCTTGTCGGGGTAACCCGTTCCATCCCAGCGTTCGTGGTGGTGGCGGATGGCCGGGGCCAGGACCGTCGCCGGACGGAAGGGTCCCGCGATCTCGGCGCCCAGGATCGTGTGTTTCTGGATCTGGGCAAACTCTTCCGGCGTGTAGCTCCCCTGCTTGTTCAGCAGCTCTTCCGGCAGGCCGATCTGCCCGATGTCGTGCAGCAGGCCGGCGTGGAACGCCACCTCCTGGTCCTCTGCGTCAAGCCCGATCAAGCGCGCCAGCGCCTGAGCGGTGATGGCAACCCGGTCGTCGAACGGCTCCTTCGATTCGGTCGGGTCTTCTTTCTTCACCAACTCGCGCAAGCTCTCCTGGGTGCTGCGGAGGTCGCGTCGCAATTCCTTGAGGCGAAGCAGCGCCCGGACGCGAACCTGGAGGTCCCGCATCGGGATCGGCTTGACGATCAGGTCGTCGCCACCCGCCTCCACCATCTTGGCGCGCTCCGGCCGCGGATCGAAGCCGGTCATCATCAACACCGGGATCTCGGCGGTCTCCGGATCCGATTTCAACTGCTTGCAGGCCTGGTGCCCGTTCATCACTGGCATCTCGATGTCCATCAGGATCAGATCCGGCTTCAGACGGCGGGCGGCCCGGACCGCCTCCTCGCCATTGGTCGCGGCTTCCGTCCAAAAGCCCAGGGTGGAAAGCTGTCCGCAGAGCAAGTCCCGATTGGCGCTGCTGTCGTCGGTAACCAGGATGGTCCGGCGCTCCGGCATCGGTCCGGACGGGAAGGCTTCCACTGGCAATAAGACGTAGGAAGCCGAACCTTCCTTCGTTGCAGGGAGCAGTGAAGCGTCGCGTCACACAACCGTCGGTCCCACTAGCGCTGAAGCTGCCGAACCTGCTGTCGGTCGACCAGGTCGCGGCGGCTATCCACCGGCATCCGGAGGTCGTGCGGCGCCAGGCGCGCGACGGCCGGCTCCCCGCCGAAAAGATCGGCCGCGTCTGGTTTTTCCGTCCCGAGCGATTGGCTGAGGCGGGATTCTCCCAGTTCCTCCCGCAGATCGCCCCCGAACCAGCGGACCATTCCCAGCCTCCCGGCGCGCTCTTCAACGCTCTCGCCGATGCCGGCCTCCAAGCGTTGCAGCACCTGAACCGCGAGGCGATCTTTACCGCGGTGGGCAGCCGGCTCGCGCAGGCCGGCGTGTCGACTTACCTCTTCGACCTCGCGCCAGATGGCAAGGGGCTGGTGGTGGCGTTCCGGCACACCCTCGAGGCGTCCGGCGAGGTTGGCAAGTTAATCGGCCGTCAAGAGGTTGGCAACTTCTTGCCATTCGACCGCATCCCGCTCCTGCACGAAGTGTGCACGACCCTTCGACCCCACTACGTCGGCGACCCCGATGAGCTGGTTGGCCGGACGGCCATGGTCCTGCCGCCGAGCACAGTCGGAAACGCCCGCAAGCTGAGCGAGCTGCTCCGTCTGCATACGCTGATCTCTGCCCCGCTGGTGCTCGAGGGTAAGGCCATCGGAGCCATCACGGTGCTGGGTCCGGGGCTCAAAGAAACCGACCTGCCGGCCGTCATGGCGTTTGCCAACCAGACGGCCGCGGCCCTGGAGACGGCCCGTCTTCTCGAGGAGTCGCGGCAGGTGGAGGAGGCCGCCGTGCTCACGCTCGCCGCCGCCATCGAGCTCCGCCAGGCGATGCACAGTCGAGCCAGAGACCATGCCGAGCTGGCCGAGCGCTTCGCCGACTATCTCGGCTTCGACCCGGCACGGCAGCGGCGAGTCCGATACGCCGCGCTCCTCCAGGACCTGGGCAAGCTCAACGTCCCGGAAAGCATCCTCCAGCAACGCAGCCGGCTGAGTGCCGAGGAGCGGGCCCTGATCATGACCCATCCGGTCGTCGCCGCCGACCTGCTTGGGCGGTTCAAACCGCTGGCTGACCTCGCCCCGCTCGTGCGGTCACACCATGAGCTGTTCAACGGTGAGGGCTATCCCGATGGTCTGGAGGGCGAGGCGATCCCCCTCGAGACCCGAGTGATCTCAGTGGTTACCGCGTTCTTCAACGACACCGTTGACCGGCCCATCAGAACCGCGACCACGTTGGCCGAGGGGCTAGAGCAACTGACGCGCTTCAAGGGCGCCAACCTGGACCCCGGCCTGACGGATGCCTTTATCCGCATGTGCCGCGAAGCCGAGTCGACCCAGGCGTCCTGGTTCAGACAGGTACTGGATGCCTTGAACAGCCCCCAACTATCGACGCCGGCAGGCCAGCGGGATATCCTCTCGGTCGCCGACTCGCGCGAACTGCGGATCATCTACCGCATCGCCCAGGAGACCACGTCGGTGCTCGACCTCGACACCCTACTGGGCCGCATCGTGACCATCATTCGCGAGGTGATGGGCTACTACATGGTGGCCATCCTCTTGCCCGGATCAAAGGCTGGGGAGCTGAGGGTCGGCGCGCACAGCGGCTATACGGTCGACATCACCGGCCTGACGATTTCCGTCGACGAAGGCATCACCGGCTGGGTGTTCACGCGGGGTGAGCCGACGATCGTCCCGGATGTCAGGGTGGAACCCCGCTACGTCGGTGTCGACGACAACGTTCGGTCGGAGCTCGCCTTTCCGCTGATCAGCCGAGGCCGCGTCGTGGGCGTGCTCAACGCGGAGAGTCAGCAACCCGATGCCTTCTCCGAGGCCGACGTCGCACTGATGTCCGCCGTTGGATCGCAGCTGGCCTCCTCCCTCGAGGTCGCCCAGTTGCACGACAGTCTCAAGCGCGAGGCAAGCCATGACCCGTTGACGCGGCTCAACAACCGGCGGCTCTTCCTCGAGCGCATCCAGCAGGCAGTGGATCGGGCGGTAGCCTCCGGCGACAGCTTTTCCATCGTCTTTCTCGACGTCGATGGGCTGAAGCGGATCAACGACACCTACGGCCACCTCGCCGGCGATGCGCTCCTCCGCGAGGTGTCCAACGCCCTGACGGATGCGGTCCGCGGTGAGGACGTCGTGGCGCGCTATGGTGGCGATGAGTTCGTCGTGCTGCTCCCCGCGACAGGAGCAGCAGCGGCCGCGGTCGTGGCCCAGCGCATCTCGGACGGCATTGCCCGGCACCGTTTCATGGCCGGACGAGACCTGCTTCAGATCCCAGGCGTCAGCCTCGGACTCGCGACCTTCCCGCAAGACGGCACGACGGCGGAGGATCTGCTGGCCGTCGCCGATGCCACCCTCTACCGGCAGAAGCGCCGGGCGAGCTAGCCGAAGACGAGCTGGAGGTCGTAGAGCTCGCGCGGAACGCGGCGCGTTTCGGCAACGACGTCGCGAAGGGGCACGATGGCAACCCGACCGTCTTTGCGGATCGGGATCATGCCGGCCTTGCGATCGGCCAGCAAATCCGTGGCGGCCACGCCAAGGCGGGTGGCCCAGATCCGATCGACCGGCGAGGGCGACCCGCCGCGCTGCAAATGACCGAGGACGGTGACCCGGGTTTCGAATCCAGTGGCCTCCTCGATCCGGGTGCTGAGCGCGTCGCCGACACCCTGTTTGGCCAGTTGGACATGGCCGAAGGCGTCGCGTTTCTCCGAGCCGGCGGCGACCGGCACGGCCGGTTCGAGCGCCCGCATCTTCACGCCCTCGGCGACGACGATGATGCTGAAGTCCTTGCCCTCACCGCGGCGGTGATGCAGATGCTGCACGACGGCATCGAGCTCCGCCGGAAACTCGGGAATGATGATCATGTCGGCGCCGCCCGCCAGGCCGCCCACCATCGCGACCCAGCCGGTGTCCCGGCCCATTACCTCGACCACCATTACCCGATGGTGGGCGGAGGCGGTCGTGTGCAGCCGATCGAGCGCCTCGACCACGACCCCGACCGCCGTGTCGAACCCGATGCAGAACTCGGTGACGGAGAGGTCATTATCGATCGTCTTGGGGACCCCCACCACCGGATAGCCGGCGTCGCTCATAGCGGCCGCGACCGAGAGCGTGTCATCGCCGCCGATCGCGACCAGGCCATCGATGCCCGAAGCGCGCAACAGGCTGATCACTTTCTCGATCCCGCCGTTCTCCTTGAGCGGATTGGTCCGCGAGGTGCCAAGGATGGTGCCGCCGAGCGGAAGGATGCCGCGGACCGATGCCATTGTCAGGTCCTCGAGATCGCCGTCTCCCAGCAGGCCGGCCCAGCCATTCTTGATGCCGCTGACCTGAAAACCGCGCTGGAACGCGCGGCGGGCTACGCCACGGATGGCGGCGTTGAGTCCGGGGGCGTCGCCACCACCAGTGAGGACGCCGATGCGCACGACGCCTAGTTTAGCCGGGCTTACCTCGATTGCCGGCGGCTGGAAGTTAGATTAAGGATGAGCAACACCGCGCCCATCGCGATGATGAGCGCACCGACCGCCACGCCTCCCGTACGCCCGAATTGATAGCCGCCGATGCCGATGATGCCCTCGAAAAACGCGACGCCGAGCAGGAACAGGACCACGCCGATACCGACCAGGCGTGTTCCCGCCCGTACGTTGCCTGGGCGGCCGGCGACAAGACCGTACAGGACCATCCCCACCCCAACCGCGCCGGGAAAAATCAGCGCCCAGGCATACGCCCAGCTTTCGAAGTGGTCGGTCGCGTTCTGATAGAGCAGGATGAGCCCGGTGACGGTAATGATGCTGCCGAGGATGGCAAGCCCTTCGCCGAGTGCGCCCCTGGAGGTAAGCGCGAGGAAGAGGATCACGAGGCCGGGCGCGATCACGAAGAGGGGCCAGCCATAGTGGCCGACGTCGATGTTGACGAATTGTCCAAGTAGCAAGAGTGCCCCGACAAGGACGAGCAACCCGCCCGCCACCATCGACGGGCGGAGCGACTGGCGAGGCGCCTGACTATCGTCCATGAGCCAACCTTACCCGGCGGCGGGCGGGTGTCAAGGGCCGTCGCCGCGCCTTCGCCCGCACGGTCGAGGAGGGGCAAAAGTCGTTCATGACACACTCCGGGCATCGCGGCGCCCGGGCGACGCAGATCCGGCGCCCGTGGAGGATCAACCGTAGGCTGAACCCGGTCCATTCCGAAGGCGGAATCAGCTTCGTGACGTCGGCTTCGATCTTGACCGGATCGGCACTCTTGGTCAGACCGAGGCGCCGAGTGAGCCGCTTGACGTGGGTGTCGACGGCAAAGCCCGGAACGCCGAATGCGACCCCGAGCACGACATTGGCGGTCTTGCGGCCGACCCCGGGCAACGTGACCAGGTCCTCGATGCGGCCCGGAACCTCGCCGCCGAAGCGTTCGACCAGCGCCGCGCTGGTCGCGACGATCGTCTTCGCCTTCACGTGGAAGAACCCGGTGGGCTTGATCATCGACTCGACCTGCCGCGGGTCCGCGTGGGCCAACGCGGCGGCATCCGGATACCGGGCGAATAACGCCGGCGTCACGGAGTTGACCGACCGGTCGGTCGTCTGCGCCGACAGGATGGTGGCGATCAGCATCTGGAACGGGTTGACGTGGTCGAGTTCTGAGACCGCCGGATAGACGGGCTTGAGCCGCTCGACGGCCAGCAAAGCGCGGTCGCGGGCACGCAGTCCTGCCATCGGGTCAAGCGTAATCGCCCCCGTAACGCGCGTGTAACGGCGCGAGCCGGAACGGCGCGCAAAGTTGAGTTGAGCGAGCCGTTACCTCGATGTGGGCGCAGCACCCTCGGCCGACGCCCGTCGGGCCTCGATGCACAGCCTTCGCTGGTACATCAGCGTCGGCTTCCTGATGGTCGGCGTGGTTCCCCTCGTCTTCTTCGGCGCCCAGCGCATCTCGGAGCTGTTCGCCACCCAGAACGCCTCTATCCAGCAGAAGCACGAGCCGATGGCCGAAAGCCTGGCGCAGGCGGTCTACGGATACCTGCTGGACCAGACGGCGGCATTGCAAAGCACGGCGTCCCAGATCGAGTCCGATAACGACTCGAGTGTCGCCCGTCTCAACGACGCCAGCTTCAATCCCGACCACCTGAACATGGAACTGGCCGCCGCCCACTCGGCCCAGCCGGCGCTTCTGCAGCTCTACGTCGGCAACCTGGCCGGTCGGGCCGTGGCCGCCGCCCCGCCCGCCGGGGTCGGCGTCGACTACAGCGTCTGGAATTACGTCAAAGACGTGCTCAATCCGGGCCGCATCGGTCCGAAGTACTCGGACGTCGTGCGGTCTCGCGGTGATGCCAGTGTGGCCGCGGTTGTGATCGCGGTTCCTATCCTGGACGCGCGACGGGGTCTGGTTGGCTTCCTCGCCGGCACCGTCGACCTCTCCGAGGTGCAGCGCCTGTCGAACTACAGCCGGATCGGTCAGAACGGCCAGGCGGTGGTCGTCGACCGTCGCGGGCGCGTCATCGCCCACCCGCGAGAAGACTGGCGGGTCGCCGCGATGGACCTCTCGTCCTCAGGCGTCTTCCAGCAGGCGCTTAGCCAGGAGACCGGCGTCAGCTGGTATACCGACCTCGATGGCAATGTGCCGCGAGCCGCCGGCTTTGCGACCGTGCCCGAGGTCGGCTGGAAAGTCTGGGTGTCCCAACCGGTCGCCGAGCTCCGGGCCGAGCTAACGCCGCTGATCGTGAGCACGATCGAGTGGCTGCTGATCGCCATCGTGCTCGCCCTCGTGCTCGGATTCCTGGCCGCGACGTGGATCACCCGTCCGGTCGACGAGTTGACCGGCGCTGCCGCGCGGATCGCCCGGGGCGACTTCATCACCCCCGTCAAGGTTCGTGAACGCTACGCGGCGCGCGAACTCCAGGCGCTGGCCAGCACCTTCAACCAGATGAGCAGCCAGCTCAGCGGCGCCTACCAGACACTCGAGGAAAAGGTCTCGCAGCGGACCTCTGAACTGCAGGCCGCCAACCAGGAAATGGCCCGGGCCAACAAATTGAAATCAGAATTCCTCGCCAACGTGTCGCACGAACTGCGTACCCCGCTGTCCGCCATCATCGGCTTCTCGCAGATCCTGCTCGACGGCATCGACGGACCGATCAACGAGGAGCAGCAGCAGGACATCCAGCAGGTCAATAAGAGCGGGCAATCGCTGCTGGGGTTGATCAACCAGATCCTCGACCTCAGCAAGATCGAGGCGGGCAAGATGGAGCTGTCGCTGGAACGCGTTGAAGTTCCGGGACTGATCAGCTCGGTGCTGGAAAGCATCAGCCCGCTGGCTCAGGAGAAGGGGCTGCGGATCGACACGCGCTTCGCCCCATCACTCCCCGCGGTCGAGGCCGATCCCCTGCGCCTGAAGCAGATCCTGATCAACCTGCTCTCCAATGCCGTCAAATTCACCGAACGCGGCCACATCGAGGTCAGCGCGCAACCGTCGGGTCGCATGGTTCGGATCGCCGTCAAGGACACCGGCACCGGCATTTCTGCCGAGTCGCAGAAGGTGATTTTCGATGAGTTCGTCCAGGGCGACGGCAGCAGCACCCGCCGGCACGGCGGGACCGGGCTCGGCCTGAGCATCGTGCGCCGGCTTGTCGAGATGCACGGCGGCGCCATCACCCTCGTGAGCGAGCCCGGCCTGGGCAGCACCTTCACCTTCACCATCACCGCCTGGGCCGCCGGCCAGGCCGGGGTGGCGCCCGTCCAGCGGCGACCGTTGCGCCGACCCAACCAGGGGCTCCCGGGGACCGCCATCCTGGTGGTGGACGACGACCCGAGTGTGCGTCAGCTGATTTCGAGGCACCTGGAGCAGGAAGGCTGGAAGACGGTGCAGGCGTCGAACGCCACCGATGCGCTCCAGCTGGCGCGCGAGGCGCGCCCAATGCTGATCACGCTCGACATCATGATGCCGGACGCCTCCGGATGGTGGGTGCTCGAAAAGCTAAAGGAAGACCCGCAAACCGCCGGCATCCCGGTGCTGGTCGTCACCATTGTCGAGGATCAGCGGCTGGTTTTCGCCCTCGGTGCCTCGGACTACCTCGGCAAGCCCTATGACAAGGGCGCGCTGATCGCGAAGATCCACCGTCTGCTGCCCACGCTCGAGGGCAAGCGCGTCCTGGTTGTCGACGACGAGCCGAATGCCCGCTCGATGATCGCCAAGATCCTCAAGGAAGAGCGAGCCGAAGTGGTGGGAGCGGCCAGCGGCGACGAGGCGATGGCGATGATCGCCATCTCGCCGCCCGATCTCATCCTGCTCGACTTGATGATGCCGGGCATGAGCGGCTTCGAGATGGTCGCCCGGCTGCGCGCGCAGCCCCGTGGGGCGAACATCCCAATCATGATCGTCAGCGCCAAGCAGCTGACGGCGGAAGACATCCTCACCCTGAATGGACATGTCCAGCGATTCGTCACAAAGGGATCGATCGAACCGGAAGGCCTGACCAACGCGGTTCGCCAGCTGCTCGGTCAGAGTAAAACGCAAGGAGCCGCCGCATGAATCAACTGATCCTCGTAGTCGAAGACGACGCGATTATGCAAAAGATGGCGCTCAAGATCCTGCGCTCCCGCGGCTTCAGCTGCGAGCTCGCCGTCACCGGCCGGGAGGCGGTGGCTAAGGCGGGGGCGCTGCACCCTGGCCTGATCCTGATGGACCTGTCGCTGCCGGAGATGAACGGCTGGGAGGCGACCCGGGCGCTCAAAGCCGATCCGGCACTGGCCGGTATTCCGGTGGTGGCCGTGACCGCCCACGCGATGGTCGGGGACCGGGAGACCGCCATCGCGGCGGGCTGCGCCGAATGCGTGACCAAGCCATACGAGCTCGAGGAATTGATCGCGGTGGTCCAGCGCTACATCGGCCCGGCACAGCCCAAGGCTAAGGTGGCCTGAATTTGCGTATGAGAAAGGGGCCGGGCAAGCCGCCCGACCCCCGTTGACGTCAGCGTACCTAGTGGCTGTTCACGTAGGCAATCAGGTCGGGGATCAGTTTCGCGGCGTCTGGGGTGCCGCGTCCCGTGGCGGGATCCCAGCCCGGCGCGGCGTTGTAGCCAGGAATTGACGGGTGGGCCTGGTTCTGATTGTTCCCGATTTTCACATCGAAGAAGTCACTGCTCGGCAGCTGGTAAAGCGCGGGGTTGATATACCCCATCGTCTTCCCGCCGGCGCTGGTGTTCATCTGGTTCGCGATCGCGATCAATCCGGCCCATTGCGGCGAGCTGGCGCTCGTTCCACCGACGACGTACCAGCCGCTGCTGCAGGGTGTTCCGGCGCTACAGAAGAGGCCCGTGACGGGCGG
>Ga0209009_1000338_pt1 | contig 18083 bp, 20 predicted proteins | sample BlaSpr_A8_OM3_M2_FD_187979 | JGI IMG/M metagenome (GOLD analysis project Ga0209009, IMG submission 187979) | Forest soil microbial communities from Thunder Bay, Ontario, Canada - Black Spruce, Ontario site 2_A8_OM3_M2 (SPAdes) (version 2) | ecosystem: Environmental > Terrestrial > Soil > Boreal... | reverse complement strand
CGCCCATCTCGTGCTGCGCACGGGTCAGGGCCCCGTCGGTGAAATGCATCCGCGAGGCGGCCTGGATCGCGGCCAGGAAATCAGGCCGCAGGCTCATCGTCTGGAGGATTGGCGCCACGCTGCCGATCGGGCTCTGCGCCCTGGCTGTGGCGTAGAGCTCGGCCAGCTGTCCCCTGGCGTCCGACTCGGCAACCATCTTGATCCGCGCCACGAAAGGTCAAACGAGCAGACGCCTAAAAGGTGTCAGAAGCTCTCGGCAAGGCGCCTGGGCCGTTCTGCTATTCGGGGCCGTTCCAGCCCCAGCGAGGCACCGCCAGCTCTTCAGGAACCTCTGACTCAGCGGGCGCGTACGACATGACCTCTTCGGTCGCCCACTCCATGTAGGCGCGGAGGGCGGCCCTGAACTCCGGATCGTCGGGCAGGCCGGCATCATCCACCGCCTGCACGAAGCACGCGACGAACCGCCGGCCCCAGTCTTCCGGCGCCCTCGTGCGAGCATGAATTTCGAGCATTCCCGAGTGACCGCCGTTCAGCTCCGAGTAGCGCGCCGGGCCGCCAAATACCTCGGCCCAGTAGAAGGCGAGATTCTCAATATGGGCTGGATTGAAGCCATGGGAGAAGGCGTGGCTGATCTCCGGTTCCTGGAGGCAGCGCTCGTGATGCGCCGCCGCCAGGGCGAGGAAAGCGGGGTCACCGCCTGCGAACTCGTAAATGGATGGTCGAGCCATGGACAATAGTTTCGGCGATGAGAACCATGTTGACGACAAGCGGAAAGACCGTCGGGAGCGATGTCGCGGCGATCACACAGTGTTTCGCCGACGCCCACAAGGAAGGGCTCTGGCTGGACATCGAGAAGCCTGACGCCGACGACTACAAGCTCCTGGAGGAGACCTTCAAGGCCCACCCGCTCGTCATCGAAGACATTCGTAATCAGAACCAACGGCCCAAGATCGATGAATATCCCGAGTACAACTTCGTCGTGATCTTTCAGGCCGTTTGGCAGGGCGATGATGTCAGCTTCCTGGAGCACCATCTTTTCGTCGGGCCCTACTACCTGATCACCATCCACGATGAACCGGCGCCCGCGCTCACAGAATTGCAAGAGCGGATCAGCAAGAGCCCGGCCCTCACAAAGGGCCAGCCGGCCTTCCTGACCTACCTCGTGATCGACGCGCTGGTCGACGCCACGTTCCCGGTCCTGGAGCGCGTCGACGAGACGGTTGACAAGATGGAAGACGAGATCATCGAGAAGGCGGCGCCCGATTCGCTCGATCGCATCTACCACCTGAAGCACTCGGTGACCGAGCTGCGGCGGTACCTGGGCGCGCAGCGCGACGTCTTTCAGCGATTGATCACCCACGGCATCCACCTGCAGCAGCAGGACATGACCCTCTACTACCGCGACGTGTACGACCACATCGTGCGCCAGTACGAAACAGTGGATTCACTCCGAGACCTGCTCAGCAGCGCGATGGACGTCTACCTGTCGACCGTCTCGAACCGCCTGAACCAGACGACGAAAGCGCTGACCGTCATCGCGAGCCTGTTTTTGCCGCTGAGCTTCCTGACCGGTTTCTACGGCATGAACTTCACTTACCTGACCACTGTCCTGGAGACGCCATTTCTAGCGTTTGCCGCCGGCGTCGGAACCATGCTCATCGCGATCGGGATCCAGCTCTACTTCTTCCGGCGACGGGGCTGGATCTAAACGCCGAGCGGATCCTGGCCGCAGCGTATGCATCGCCCCGTCGTGCGGAGCCGATCGACCGAACGGTTGATGCTTCCTCATCCTCCTCGCCTAGACTGCGTCTTGTAAGACCCATCCACACAGAGGAGATATGGCGATGCCGATTTTCATGGACGTTCACGAGAACCTTCCGGCCGGCGCGACCGCAGCGGACGTCGCCCAGGCACACGCCGCCGACCTGGCCAAGCAGGACACCTACGGGGTGAAGTACCTCAAGTACTGGGTCGACGAGAAGGAGCACAAGGCGTTCTGCCTGGTCGACGCGCCGGACGCAGAGACGGCGGCGCGCGTTCATCGTGAGGCGCACGGCCTGGTTGCAGACCGCATCTTCGAGGTCGTGGAAGGCGTTTAGCTCTGTGTCCCGTCGCGCACCGCGTGCGCGGCGGCCCAGGTCCGTTCGGCTGAATCGACTTAGCGGCGCTTGCGAGCGTTCGAAACCTCGTCGTCGGCGCGCTGGATCAGGTCGTCCGCCGAGTCGCCCGCCTGGAGCCGGGCAAGGCCGACCGTGATGGATGCGCTGGACCGGCCTGCGCCCAGCATCGCGCTCACTGCCACAAAGCGTTGACGCGCGTGTTCGACAGAAATGCCTGGCAGCACGCACACGAACTCGTCGCCGCCGACGCGGGTGATCACGTCGTAGGAACGCAGGCAGGCTCGCAGGGAGTCGGCCACCGCAATGAGCAGGGTGTCCCCAGCAGCGTGACCGCTGCCGTCGTTCGTGGCTTTGAGCCCATCGACGTCGACATAAGCAGCCACGAGCTCTCCGCTGTCGCGCTGGGCGCGATTGATCTCGCGCCCGATGGCAGCCAGACCGGCGCCGCGCCGGCTTACCCCCGTCAACTCGTCGGTCCCGGAATCCTCACGGTCCCTGGCGGCCTGCGCACGATCCTCCGCCGCGATCTGGCGGTCGTGGCTGCCCTGTGCGCGATCGTCCGCCGCAACCTTGCGGTCGTTGACTGCTCGTACGCGGCTATCCGCGGCCCCGGCGCGCTCGGAGGCGGCCCGGGCACCGGCGTCCGCTGCGCGTTGACGATTGCTCGCCGCGCGATCCCCTGCGGTTCGATCGAGATCACCGACCGCGTCGTCACGCGCTTCGGCCTCTCGATCACGTAGCCCGGCCGCGACGTCACGATCCCGCGCCGCCAGCCCCGCCTCCCGACGGCGCACCGCCGTCAACTCGTCGGTCCCGGAATCTTCACGGTCCCTGGCGGCCTGGGCACGATCCTCGGCTGCGACTTTGCGGTCGTTGATGGCTCTTTCGCGGCTATCCGCGGCATCGGCGCGCCCCGAGTCGGCACGCGCACCTTCGTCAGCGGCGCGCTGACGGTTGCTCGCCGCGCTATCCCCGGCGGTTCGGTCGCGATCACCGGCCGCGTCGTCACGCGCTTCGGCCTCTCGATCGCGTAGCCCGGCCGCGACGTCACGGTCCCGGGCAGCCAGTCCGGCCTCCCGACGGCGCACAGCGGTCACCTCATCCGTGCCGGAATCCTCGCGGTCCTTCGCCGCCTGCGCCCGATCGTCCGCCGCAACTTTGCGGTCGTTGATGGCTCGTTCCCGGCTGTCTGCGGCATCGGCGCGCCCCGAGTCCGCCCGTGCTCCTTCGTCTGCCGAGCGCCGGCGATTGCTCGCCGCACGATCCCCTGCCGTTCGGTCGAACTGAGCTGCCGCGTCGTCACGCGCTTCGGCCTCTCGATCACGTTGTTCAGCGGCGAGATCACGCGCCCGCGCGGCCAGCCCCGAACTTTCGCGATCCTTCGCGGCCTGAGCGCGATCTTCGGCCGCGAGTCTGCGGTCGTTGATGGCCTGGGCGCGGTAATCCGCAGCTTCAGCGCGCCCCAAGGCAGCCTGAGCACCTTCGTCTGCAGCGCGGCGGCGATTGGTCGCCGCTCGATCGCCTTCCGTTCGATCGAGATCACCCGCCGCGTCGTCACGCGCTTCGGCCTCTCGGTCACGCAGCCCGGCCGCAACGTCGCGGTCCTGAGCCGCCATCCCCGCCTCCCGGCGGCGCATGCCTATCAGCTCGTCGGTCCCGGAATCCGCGCGGTCCTTGGCAGCCTGGGCACGATCTTCGGCCGCCACCTTGCGGTCCTTGATGGCCTGGGCGCGGTTGTCCGCAGCCCCGGCGCGCCGCGAGGCGGCCTGGTCACGTTCGTCTGCCTCATATTGCCGGTCGGTCGCGGCGCGATCCCCCGCGGTTCGGTCAAGATCGCCGGCCGCGTCATCGCGCGCTTTGGCCTCGACGTCGCGCAACCCGGCGGCGACGTCACGGTCCTGCGCCGCCAGACCGGCCTCGCGACGGCGCACTCCCGTCAGCTCGTCGGTCCCGGAATCTTCACGGTCCTTGGCGGCCTGGGCACGGTCTTCGGCCGCCACTTTGCGGTCATTGATAGCCTGGGCTCGGTTATCCGCAGCCTCAGCGCGACCGGAGGGAGGTCGGGTACCATCGCCGGCCGCCTGTAGGGTCTCACTTGCCGCCCGGTCGCCTGCGGTTCGGGCCAGGTCACCCGCCGCGTCATCACGCGCCTCAGCCTCTCGGTCACGTTGCTCGGCCTCTCGGTCGCGTACGTCCGCGGCCAGGTCACGGTCGCGCCCTTCGATGTCACGCTCGCCTGCCTTCGCCAGGGCGTCTTGGCCTTCATCAGATCCACTGGGGTCCTGATCTGGGAGTGTCGTGCCGCGCGTCCGTCCTTCGGGCATATAGGTCGGTCCTGGCGCTGGCGAGCGCGAATGGCCCTCCAACATCGCGCCAGCGGCATAACAATTGCAGCAACGAGAACTCGCTTTCACGCCGGTCGGTATCCGACAATTAGTTTCGGTGTCGAAGCAAGAGATCGACGACTACCTGGCGAAGGTCGAAGAGCCCAAGCGCGCGACGCTGCAGAAGCTGCGTCAGACCATCCACGACATCCTCCCGGGTGCCGAAGAGGTCATCTCGTACGGCATGCCGGCCTTCCGGCTGAACGGCAAGGTGATCGCGGGATTCGCAGCCTTCAAGAACCACCTCGCCTACCTGCCTCACAGCGGTTCCGTCTTCGCCGAGCTGCGGGACGACCTTGCCGGCTACGCGAGCACAGAGGGTTCTCTGCATTTCCCGGTCGACAAGCCGCTCCCGACGGCGCTCGTAAAAAAGCTGATAGCCGTTCGTCTCAGCCAGATCGAGCCGAAGCAATAAACGGGGGGTTAAGGGTGGCTAGAGGGATTTGAACCCTCGACAGCCAGATCCACAATCTGGTGCTCTGCCATGCTGAGCTATAGCCACCACGGTGCGGGCCAGGAGCCGCCGGCCCTGTAGGAATCACGATTCTACCCGCCCCGTTGTCAGAGAATGGAGAGCGGATGGGAACTCAGGCCGAGTTCGACCAGATGATCAAGTCCGGGGAGCTGATCGAGTCTCCCAAGGAGATGACTCCCGACTACCTGAAGGAGCTCAAGCACACCCTCATCGTCTCGGGCGACACCGAGCTTATTTCCGCCCCGGCCTACTACCTCGCCGCCAAGCGCGCCCCGTCGATCAACGCCTTCATGACCGGGATCGCGATCATCCAGGACGAGCTGGCGCACGCGCACATCGCGTACCACATCCTCGAGGACCTCGGCGAGGACCAGGAAAAGCTGATCTTCAGCCGAGATCCCAAGAGCTTCCGCTATCCCTACGCTTTCGACGTACCCCTCGAGAGCTGGACCGAGCTGGTGGTCGCCAACGGCATGTACGACCAGGCCGGCTTCTGCCTCCTAGGCGACATCCACGAAAAGTGCTCCTATGGGCCCTGGAAGCGTGGGCTCAACAAGGTCATGGCCGAGGAGAACTTCCACCTGCGCAACGGCCGCACCTGGATGAAGCGGATCAGCGCGGCGGGTGGCTCTGCGAAGGACGAGCTCCAGCGCGCGGTCGACTGGATGTTCCCGCTGAGCGTCGAGTGGTTTGGCCTTCCCGACTCTCTGAAGATGCACTCCGCCCAGCTCGAGTACCGGCTCAAAGGGCTGACCAACGACCAGCTGCGCCAGTGGTGGCTCTCCACGGTGGTTCCGTACTGCGAGCAGATCGGCATCAAGGTGCCCGCGCACAAAGAGGTGCGCGATGGCAAAGACGTGTGGGAGCTCGACTATCCGTTTCCGTGCGAGTTCGATGCCGAGCAGAAGCGGTGGGATTTCAAGCAACCCAGCTCCTGGGACGACGTGCTCGTCCGCTGGCGCGCGCGTGGCCCTCGCAACACCGAGATGGTCGCGATGTTCCAGGAGGAGTTCCACAAGTTCCGCAAAACCCACCACAAGAACGGGTCGTGAACGAGCGCCTCTGGGCTGCTCTCGCAGAAGTCCAGGACCCCGAGATGCCCGTGAACCTGGTCGACCTCGGCCTCATCTACGGAATCACGGAACGCGACGGCGTGGTCGAGGTCGACCTCACCTTCACCGCCATGGGCTGCCCGGCCTCGGAGTTCATCCTCGATGACGTGCGCGAGAGGTTGCTGCGCGAATCCGGCGTCACTGATGTGCGCGTCAACGTCGTGTGGGATCCACCGTGGACGGTCGCACGCATGACGGAGGCGGGCCGTGACGCACTCGAGTCGTGGGGCCTCGCTGTTTGACCACGTACAGGCGAGTCAGCGGTGACGCGGTCGAATACGAGGTGTTCGCCCGCAAGACGCGCGCGGAGCCGCTGCACCAGGTGGGCAGCGTGGTCGCACCCGACGACGACCTCGCCATGGCCTACGCGCGCGCGACCTATGACGAAGAGCGCTGGTGCGAGATGGCGATCGTGCGCAAAGAGCACGTCATCGAGCTCTGGCAACCAGGCGAGCCCTAGTGAGCCTTTCCGACCTGGTCCTGTCAATCGCCGACAACAAGCAGATGCTTGGCCTCCGCTACGCCGAGTGGGCCACTCGCGCTCCTTCGCTGGAGGCCGATATCGCGGCCGCGGCGATGGGCCTCGACGACCTCGGCCACAGCCGCGTTCTGTACGGCTGCCTGGAGCCGCTCGGCGAGGATCCCCGCGGGCCTGAACGCGAGTCCGATCCCGCGAGCCTCCGCGCTCTCGCGTACTTCGACGAACCTTGGACCGAGTGGGCGCAGTTCGTGGCCGCAAACGCAGTCCTGGACACCGCCTTCACCGTGCTGATCGAGGCTTGTGTCAACGGGTCCGTCGATGTGCTTCAGCACCGGCTGCGCAAGATGCTCATGGAAGAGCGCTACCACTTCCTTCATGGCAGGAGCTGGCTCAAGTCAGGCGTTCGCGCAGAGCCCCTGAATCGCGCCTGGAGGGAAGCCATCGAGTGGTTCGGGCCAGCCGATGGGGACGTGGCCGCGCTGCATCGCGAAGGCAAGCTCAGCATGGGTCCGCGGGAGCTGCAGGCGAAACTCGAAGAACAGCTCGAGACGAAATCGCCTGAGGTTCACGTCGATTGGAAGGGATGGGATCCGGTGCGGAGGCGCAGCAAGCCGGGGGCGATCGACGAGGCGACCTTCGGCATGCTGCGCGGGCTGGAAGAGAAGAGGTTTGCCGCCACCAAAGAAGCCTGAACCTCCGCGTTCAGATCCTCGCTGCCCGCACTGCCGCGCCCGCGACGCTGAGGTGATCTCGCTGTTCGGCACGCAGGCGATGACGCTGCAGTACCGCTGCCGCAAGTGCGGCACGCTGTTCGAAGCGATCAAATACGACTAGACGTCGCCCTCTTCTTGAACTCCGCCATGCGCGCGGCGCCGGCGCAGGACCGCGAGAGGAATGCCGGCCAGCACCACCAGCACGATGAGCACCGCCACGATGATCGGCAGCGCTTGCCCACCACCCACGGTCACCGCTCCCGGCCTTGGAGAGGCTGACGAATACCCGGCGGCGAAATAGCCCAAAGATTGGGTAGTGGTGACGATCGTGTACTGCTGCGCCTGCTGCTGCGCACCGATCGACTTCCAGGGACCTGCCGGGTCGGTGGCGGAGTACACGTCCGTCGGAGCGGGTTCGAGGTTCGAGTAGAGCACCACAAGGTTTGACGCCTTCACCAGCGGGGCTGACGCGGTGATCTGGTAGACGTTGGTCACGAACTGGATGCCCGTCGGGCTTTGCGGGCATGTGGACAGAGGCGTGACATCGACCGTAATCGTGGTTTTGCCCGTGGCGGCGAATGCCCCCGGCAGGAACCCGATTACGATCTGGCCGTCTCTATCGAAAGCGGACCCGGCGTCGCTCACACCGCCGATCACCTTGAGATCGACATGCCATGCTCCAGGCTTGGTGTTGGCTCCCGCCTGTGGCGGCGGGCACGTCCAGTTGTAAGGCTGGAGTGGACCGAAACCGTCGTAGAAACCCGGCGCCACCATCCAGGCTGCGACCGCGTATATCGTCACCGCCGCCGCCAGAAGAGCGATGCGCCTCACAGGGCGAGGTCGGCGATCACGTGTCCGATGATCGGCGCGACCAGGTCCCGGCACGCCCAGCGCCATAGCGCGAGCAGCAGGCCGGCGGCGGCCACGGCGACAAGGAAGGCGGGCGGATGTGAGAGGGCATGGGCGGCGGTCCAGACCGCGGTGCTGCCGGCGATCGCAAGCGGCGCGCCGCCGAGCTCATCGAGGGCCGCATACAGGGCGCCGCGAAATGCCAGCTCTTCACCGACCGAGACGGCGATGGCCGCAACCGCAAGGCCGGCGGGCAAGATTGGCACCGCGCTGGACCTGACAGCGGCGGGCAGCAGGAGCACGGCGCCAAGGGCCATCCCTCCGACGATCCTGAGTCCGACCCGCGATGTGCCCAGTCCAAGGCGGTCGGCCGGCGTGCCAAACGCCACGGCGCCGAGCGCCACGCCTCCGATGACAAGGGCCGCGATCGCCAGGCCCGGCTGCGCCTGGATCGAAACGCGCGCCCACTCGATGCACAGCACGTAAGCCCCGACCAGCGTCGCCCGCACGGCGGGGTGGGTGCGCCTCAGTACCAGGCTCACCTCGTCAGGCGTTCGGGTGCGGAGTAAACGTTGTAGCGGTCGCCGCGCAGAAATCCGACCAGCGTCTGGTTGAACTCGCGCGCCAGCGCCACCGCCAGGCTCGACGGAGCGCCCACCGCCGCCAGCACCGGGATGCCCGCGCTGATCGACTTCTGAACGATCTCGTAGCCTGCCCGCCCGCTGACGACCAGCACTGAGGTGGCCGCCGGCAGAGACCGATCCAGCAGCGCGCGTCCCACCACCTTGTCGACTGCGTTGTGCCGCCCGACGTCCTCGCGCAGATGGATCAGCCCTCCCTGCGCGTTGAACAGGCCCGCGGCATGAAGACCTCCCGTGCGATCGAACACGCCTTGCCCCTGGCGGAGGATGTCGACGAGTCCGGGGAGAACAGACGGGTCCACCACCAGGCCGTCCGGCAACGGGGCGAGGTCGCGCCTGAGGTCCTCGATCATGACGGTCCCGCAGACTCCACAGGCAGAGCTGGAGAGCATGGACCGCTCCGGTTTGCGTCGCGGCCCGCTCACGAAGTGAGCGTCGACCTGGTTGGATTCGACCAGGTCGGCCTCGACGCGAATCCTGTCCTCGCTCTCCCCAGCCTCAGCGCTGATGCGCATGAAGCTCACATCGTCGAGCCCGCGCAGGATCCCCTCCGAGTACATCAGGCCAAGACAAAGCTCGAGGTCATGGCCGGGTGTGCGCATGACCACCGAGAGAGGCTGGCCCTCGAGCATCAGCTGCAGCGGCTCCTCGGTGACCACCGCGTCGGGCGTATCGGTCCAGCGACCGGCGGACCACCTGCGGATTTGCAGTCCTGGCGCGGCGGGCTTTGCCATCAAGCGTGGGCGACGCGCAGGTTGCGGGCTGACCGCGGGATCGCCGTCGAAATTGCAAAACCGCGCCAGGACGTCACTCGCTCCGCTCGCAGCTCCACGGCGGACGGAACATCATCCGGCTCGACCCCGTATCGGTCGGCGATGCCGGACCCATCCGCCTCTCCGCCAAACGTCCCTCGCACGCATGCGCCCACCATCAGAGAAGGGCGAAAGCGGTGGTGCGACTCGACCACGAGCGCGCCCGGGGATCCCACCCGGGGCCGGCCGCTGACCGGCGCGACACTGATCTGCCCGCGATCCGCCTCCCAGAACGCTGGGCGGATGACGGGCATGCCGCCCTCGATCCAGCACGCGTACCCGCGCGAGACGCCGGCGAGGCGCCGGCTCACGTCGGCAGGGACGGCGGGGACGCGCGCCGCCTGCGCCGCCGGGAACTCAACCCCCTCGATGATGTCCGCGTGGCTCGGCCGCAACCGCATAACGACGCGGTTGTAAGGCAGCCACTCGCGGGGAAGCCTGGTCACGTCAAGCACGTAGCCCGCCACGAAAGGCGCGTTTTTCAGCGCATAGCCGGCCATGCCGAGAACGTATCCGGGCCCATCGAGCATCGCGCGCACCTGGCTCGTGATGGACAGCGGATCGAACACTTCGATCGCGCCACGCACCAGCACCGCGCGGGATCCGCCATCGACCAGAAACGCGGCGCGCGGGTCGCGACGGGCGAGCATGGTCTTGGCCGCAAAACGCGAGGTCGTCATCCACAACGAGCCGGACGCGAAGCTGAAGACGGCCGGGTTGACGAGCGGGAGCCGGCCGGCCCGGAGCGCGAGCATGCCGATCGGAGACTGCCCGAGGATCTCGCGAGCGTCGCTCGTCAGCCGCATGCGCTCACTTTAGTTGGCCTCCAGCCTGTCACGAATCCGCTCCATGGCCTTTTCCAACCGCCCCCTCACCATCCGGTCCAGGGAGCGGGCGATCGCCGCGCCGACAAACGAGGCGGGCGGCTCGTAGGCGATGCGCAGCCCAATGCGCACGCCGGCCGGAACCTTTTCGAAGGTGAACCCACCGTCCTGCTTGATCAGCCCCGACTCGGAGACCCAGCCGATCTCCTCGGGCCGTCTCCAGCGATTCAGCCGCAGAACGCTCCTGAGCGGGAGGCCGAAAGCCACGATCTCGACGTTGTAGCGCGCGCCGGCGCCCCGCGTTTTCGCTCCGACCGGCTCCCACCTGCTCACGCCTTCCAGGACCTCGGCGACGTGGCGGTGGTCGGCAAAGTAGTCGAAAGCCCGCTCCGGAGAGCATCGTGCCGTCACCTCGGACTTGAATTCGAACCTCGCCATCCCAGCAAGATATGACTGTGGTGCACATGAACGGCGGCCAGATCGCGACGCAAGACTCGGTCGCGATCTCGCGAGAACCAACCGGCCGCGAGCTTCACGATGGTTACCTGCACGGGATCCAGGAGGTGACGCTCGGCCTCGTTCAGGCACGCGGAACCGCGCTCTACCTCGGTCCGCTGGAGCTTCTGCGCTTCGGCCCAGCCACGATTACGGGCTCCGCGGTCGAGTGGCCCATCGTCGGCGGGATGACGGCCCGCGCCCCGGGCGGAAGCTTCCGAATCGAGGCCGCGGGCGGCCGCCTGGTCGCCTCGGTTGACGGCTACCGCCCCCGACTCCCGCTGCCGCTCTACGCGCTGAGCCAGCTGCCGGTCCATCATCTCCTCACCCGCCTGCACCTGTTGCGCGTCCGCGGCCGCGAACCCGCGCCGGGTAGTGCGGCCGCGCCGCACGATCGCAGGAGGGCGGCGGCGGTAGATGTTGCTTTCTGCTTCACGCTCGCCGGCATCGCCGGCAGGCGACGGAGATTGCCACTGCTGCTCGGCATCGCGGCCGTGTATCACGTCGCGTGCTGGAGCACATCCGGTCGCACGCTCGGCGGACTGGTCGTGGGCGAGCGGGTGGTGGCGGTCGACGGTTCGCAACCGAGCCTCATGCAGTCCGTGGTTCGGTTGCTCTCGCTACCTCTCGCGTGGATCACCAGGCGCGCCGTCCACGATGAGCTCGCTGGCACCGACGTGATCATTGACTCGGCCCCGTAGGATTTCGGGCATGACCAAACCGGTCGATCTCGTCATCTTCGGAGCATCCGGCGACCTCACTCATCGAAAGATCTTGCCGTCATTGGGCCACCTCGTCTCGCGCGACAGCCAGAACGTTCGCGTGATCGGCGCGGGCCGGAGCCCCAAGTCGACCGAGGATTTCCGCGCATTCGTCAACGAGGCGAGCGGGAACGAGCGTCTCGCCGGCACCGCCGAATGGATTCATCTCGACTACGCGGAGCCGGCGACCTTCGCGCCGTTGAAACAGATCGTTGAGGGCCCGCCGACAACGATCTTCTATCTCGCCACTCCGGCCGAGACGTTCAGTGAGATCCTGTCCGGGCTTACAGCTTCAGGCCTCGCCGATAGGGCCGACGTCACGCGACGGATCGTGGTCGAGAAGCCGCTGGGTCACAACCTCGCCTCGGCGCGCAAGCTCAACGCGCAGCTGGCGGCGGCTTTCCAGGAAGAGCAGATCTTCCGCATCGACCACTACCTCGCGAAGGACACCGTTCAGAACGTGATGGCCCTTCGATTCTCGAACTCGCTGTTCGAACCGGTCTGGAACCGAACGCTCATCGAGACCATTCTCATCACGGTCGCGGAGGACGGAGGCATCGGCAAGCGCGCGGGGTACTACGACCAGACGGGCGCTGTGCGCGACATCATCCAGAACCACGTCCTGCAGCTCCTCGCCCTTGTCACGATGGAGCCGCCCACGACTTTCGATCCCGAATACGTGCGCCGGGCGAAGCGCGCGGCGCTGCGTGCGATGTCACCGATCGATCCGGGCATGGCGGTCAGAGGTCAGTACGAGGGCTACCTCGACGAGGATGGCGTCTCGTCCGACTCGCGGCGCGAGACCTACGCCGCGATGCGCGTATCGATCGAGAACTGGCGCTGGGACGGAGTGCCGATCTTTGTCCGCACAGGCAAAGCGCTGACGCGGAGGGTCACCGAGGTGGTGATCAGGCTCCGCGACGCGCCGATGCTTCGAATCGCCGGCCGGCGCCAGCGCGGGATACCGACCCTGATAGTCATCCGCATCCAGCCCGATGAGGGCATCTCGATCCGGATTGGCGCCAAGCGGCCGGGGACGAAATTCGAGATGGTGCCGGCGGGCATGCGCCTCGACTACGCGCGCCTCACCAAGGCGGCGCTGCCCGATGCGTACGAGAACGTGCTCTCGGAAGTGCTCGCGGGCGGGCACTCCGCCTTTCCCGGCGCCGAGGAGATCGAGCTGTCGTGGGAGATCGTCGACCCGCTCATCAGGGCGTGGGAGGCGGAGGGGCATCCCGAGATCTACTCCCAAGGTTCCTGGGGGCCGCGCGCGGCGGACGACCTGGTCGCCGCCGGCGGCGGCGGCCGGTGGATCGTCAGCGGCGACGAACCCGGGACAAGCTAACCCGCGGCAAGAAAAGAAGGGGCAGCGTGGGCTGCCCCTTCTTGTTCAGGCGAACGCGCTAAGCGTGCGCGCCGCCCATCTTGACGCCCTGCATCCAGAGAGCCGGCTTGTTCGGGTAAAGAACCAGAACGAGGACTGCTACGAGGATGGCGATGATGAACGGGATGAGGTCGAACTTGCCGATGCTGATCCAACTGATGACCTGCCACACGATTTCAAGAATTGCGTAAACCACGAGAGCACGGACCCAGCTCACGTTGGCGATCGGGTCGAAACCGGCAATCATGATGCCTGCTCCAAAGGCGACCCCGGCCACCGATCCGCTGACGCCCGCCCAGGTGTCGAACTGAAAGAAGCTGGCCCCGATGAAGCCCAGACCTGAGCCCATCACGATCAGCACGCCCATGACCCACATCAGGAGCTTCAACGCCAAGGGATTCCACTTTGCCACTAGATGACTTCCTCCATATGACCGCTGGTTATTGGTTCGTTACACAGAGCGGCGGTCTTTTCAGTGCAACTTGTACTCGAAATGCACGCGTTTAGCAACGCCTTTTCATGCAAAAACTTGCGCACCACCGCGCCAGACCTTTCGCGGCTTGAGTCCATAAGCCCATGCGAAAGCTCCTTCATGCTCGGCTTCCCACAGCACCAGGTCAGCAAGTTTCGTGGCCGCGATCACTCCGCGATCCGACCGCGAAAGCGACAGCGCGCCTCCCACGGTGGCCGCAATCAGCGCGCGCTCGGCCGACAGCTTGAAGACTCCGACCGCGAGAGCGATGACAAGACTCATGCTCGTGATGCCGCTCGTGCCCGGGTTGTGGTCGCTTCCAAGCGCGATCACGGCTCCCGCTTCTGACAATTCCTTAACGGGCGGGAGCTTGCCGATTGAAATTGCCGTGCCCGGCGCAAGCGTCGCTACAACTCCGGCGCGTGCGAGGGCAATGGCGTCGCCGCGGTTCGCGCGGAGCAGGTGGTCGGCCGAAACCGCGTGGAGCTCCGCTGCAAGGCGCGAGCCACCGGTGCGGGCGAGCTCGTCGGCGTGGATCCGGGGAATGAGCTTGGCCTCGATCGCCGCCTTGAGAATGCGGCGAGACTGGGGAACGGTGAAGTAACCCCGGTCACAGAAAACGTCGCAGAATCGCGCCCCGGCGAGGTGGGCGTCCGCGCACCAGCCGGCGACCTCCGTCGCGTAAGTCCCGAGCCGCGCCCAACGGTCTGGAGGCAGAGCGTGCGCCGCAAGGAAGGTCACGTCGATCCGCGGCAGGTCACTGCGCTCGCCCAGGCGGGTGAGCATCCGGGTCGTCTCCAGCTCGCCTTCGCGGTTGAGGTGGTAGCCGGTCTTCGCCTCCACAGTCGTGGCGCCGCCTTCGAGCCAGGCCCACAGCCGCCGGGCGGTTGACTGCTCGAGGGCGCTGATCGATTCGTCCCGCGTGGCTCGGACGGTCGCGCGGATGCCGCCGCCGGCCTTCGCCACCTCGACATAAGAAGCGCCGGCGGTGCGCATGGCCACCTCCGCCATGCGATCCCCGGCGTAAACCGGGTGGGTGTGGGCGTCGATGAGGCCGGCGGTGACCAGGCCGCCGCCGCAGTCATCGTCGTCGATGACGGCCTCCAGCATCTCGTGCGGTTCCTCGCCGTGCTTACCGCACCAGATGATCTTCTCGCCATCGCAGATCACCGCCGCGTCCTCGATCACGCCGATTGATGTCCCGGTGAAGAGGCGACCGATGTTGCGAAGCCGCCTCATTTGGAAACCACGGTCTTTCCGCCGACGACGACATTGGTGACGTCGCATGCCGACTGGCCGTAGATGAGGTATGCGGGATGGATTTCCCGCCACGCGGTATGGCGCGGCTGGTCGAGGGTGATGAAGTCGGCAAGCATCCCCGCTTTGAGCTCGCCCGCATCCCAACCGAGCGCCCGCATCCCATTCTGCGTCGCGGCCCGCAGGAGCTCCTCAGGCTGATGGAGAACCCGGCGGCCGGTGGCACGGCGTTGATCGAGCTCGAGCGCTCGGGCCTCTTCCAGGATGTCGATGACTGCATTGGAGTCGCTGCCGACTGCGAGCGGGCAGCCGGCGTCGGCGAGCTCCCGCAGCGGCCCGACCCGGTCGCCGAGGTCGCGTTCGCTGGTCGGGCAGGCGCACACGTTGACGCTATGTGCGCCGAGCAGCGCGATGTCGTGCTCGTCGACATGGATTGCGTGCACGACGGTCAGGTCGGGCCCCAGGATGCCTTCACGTTCCAGCAGCTCCGCCGGCGTGCATCCTTCGACGGTCTTGCATTCCTCCACCTCGGCCGGCTGCTCGGCCAGATGTGCATGCAGAGGAGTCTTGTGTCGTCGCGCCCACTCCGCGACGGCGCGCATCGATTTGGGGTCGACCGCGCGCACGCTGTGGATCGCCGCCGCGATGCGAACGCCTTCTGAGTCCTTCAGCTGATCCACCCGTTTCGCCCAATGCTCTACATCGCCGTCTGAGAAGGACCGCTGCGCTTCGTTGAGCGGTCGCCGGTCGAGCCCACCACGCAGATAGCACGCGTCGATGAGCGTGATCCGGATGCCGACCTCGCCCGCGGCCTGGATCAACGCCTCTCCCAGCTCGTTGCCGTGACGGTGCAGATAGTGGAACTCGCCCACCGCGGTGACGCCCGCGTCCAACATTTCTTGAAAGACAAAGCGCGAGTACTTGTAGTAGTCGGCCCAGTCCCAGTCGGTCAGGCGGTACATCTCGCGCCGCCAGGCCCAGAAGTCGCCGGCGCCGGATTCCACCGTTCCGCGCAGCATGTGCTGGAAGGCGTGGCTGTGAACGTTGGCGAGGCCGGGAATCGTCCACCCCATCAGGGTCGTCGCCCCCGGCGGCGGCGGCGCGTCCTCGATCACGGACTTGATCCGGCCGCCTTCGACCTCGATCAGGACGTTGCGGGCGGCATGCCCCAGCCATGCCTGTTCGGCGTGCCAGAGGCCGCTGCCTTTCAATCTCGCCGCATCGGGATGCGTACGCCGCGCTCAATCGCCACTTCGACGGCGCGGTCGTAGCCCGCGTCGGCGTGGCGCATCACGCCCGTGCCCGGATCGTTGGTCAAAACCCGTTCCAGCTTCCGACTCGCTGCTTCAGACCCGTCGGCGACGACCACCATGCCCGCGTGGATCGATCGTCCGATGCCGACTCCGCCCCCGTGATGCACGCTGACCCACGAGGCACCGCTCGACGTGTTGAGCAGGGCGTTGAGGATCGGCCAGTCCGCGATCGCGTCTGAGCCGTCGAGCATGGCCTCTGTCTCGCGATAAGGCGAGGCCACGGATCCTGAGTCGAGGTGGTCGCGGCCGATCACGATCGGCGCCTTCACGGCGCCCGACCGCACCAGGTCGTTGAAGCGCCGGCCCGCGCGCGCGCGCTCGCCATATCCGAGCCAGCAGATGCGGGCCGGCAGTCCCTGGTACTTCACGTGCTCTTGTGCGGCCTGGATCCAGCGGACCAGCGCGGGGTCGTCAGAAAATTCCTCGACCATCGCCCGATCGGTCACCGCGATGTCCGCAGGGTCGCCCGACAGCGCGACCCAACGGAACGGCCCCTTGCCCTCGCAGAAAAGAGGACGGATGTAAGCGGGAACGAATCCCGGAAAGTCGAACGCGCGAGCGCTTCCGCCCAGGCGAGCTTCCGCGCGCAGGCTGTTGCCGTAGTCGAACACCTCTGCGCCGCGGTCGAGAAACGCGACCATCCCATCGACATGCGCGGCCATGCTTTCGCGAGCGCGCCGGATGTATTCGTGCGGATCGTCAAGCCGCAGCTCCCGCGCATCGTCCGGCGAGAGGCCGGTCGGGATGTAGCTCAGCGGGTCATGCGCAGACGTCTGGTCGGTGACCACATCGATTTCGAAATTCCGGGCGGCAAGCGCCGGAACGACCTCGGCCGCATTGCCATGAAGGCCGATCGACAAGGCGCGCTTTGAGCGCTTCGCCTCGAGCGCGAGCTTCAAAGCATGCTCGAGGTCGTCCGCACGAACGTCGAGATATCCGTGCTGCAGGCGGCGCTCGATCCTTTCCGGATCGGCCTCGACACACAGAGCAACCCCGCCGTTCAGCGTGATGGCGAGCGGCTGCGCCCCGCCCATCCCACCGAGGCCCGCGGTCAGTGTGATCGTGCCGGCGAGGGTGCCCCCGAAACGCTTGCGCCCAATGGCGGCGAACGTCTCGTACGTCCCCTGGAGGATGCCCTGGGTCCCGATGTAGATCCACGAGCCCGCCGTCATCTGACCGTACATCGTCAGACCGAGCGCCTCCAATCGCCGGAACTCGTCCCACGTCGCCCACTCGGGCACCAGCATCGAGTTGGAGATGAGCACGCGCGGCGCCCACTCGTGCGTATCGAAAACACCGACGGGCTTGCCTGACTGCACGAGCAGCGTCTGGTCGCCTTTGAGGCGAAGCAGCTCGCGGACGATCGCGTCGTAGGCCTCCCATGAACGCGCGGCCTTTCCAGTGCCGCCGTAAACGACGAGATCCTCCGGCCGCTCCGCGACCTCGGGATCGAGGTTGTTCATGAGCATCCGCATCGCAGCCTCTTGGGGCCACCCGAGGCACGTGATGTCAGAACCACGAGGCGCGCGGATCGTCCTCACGCCAGCGCCCCGGTGATGGATTCCGCCGCTTTGAGAACGGCGCCGCTGCGGATCAATTCCTCCGCCGCCGCGAGCTCCGGCGCGAGAAAGCGGTCCGGCCCCACACCCGGCACATGCTTGCGCAGCAGGTCCCGCACCGCCCCCGTCGCGGGCGCTGCTTTGAGCGGCCGGCGGAGGTCTTGCGCTCGCGCCGCGGAAATCAGCTCGACCGCGAGGATGTGCCTCAGGTTCTCGAGCACGGTGCGCAGCTTCAGCGCCGCACCCCAGCCCATCGAGACGTGGTCTTCCTGCATGCCCGAGGTCGGGATTGAGTCCACGCTGGCGGGCGCGGCGAGGCGGCGGTTCTCGGCCACCAGGGCCGCGGCCGTGTACTGCGCGACCATCAGCCCGGAGTTGACCCCTGGCTGCTCAGCAAGGAATGGCGGCAGTCCTTCGGAGCGATGAGGATC
>Ga0209009_1000336_pt1 | contig 18094 bp, 13 predicted proteins | sample BlaSpr_A8_OM3_M2_FD_187979 | JGI IMG/M metagenome (GOLD analysis project Ga0209009, IMG submission 187979) | Forest soil microbial communities from Thunder Bay, Ontario, Canada - Black Spruce, Ontario site 2_A8_OM3_M2 (SPAdes) (version 2) | ecosystem: Environmental > Terrestrial > Soil > Boreal... | reverse complement strand
GGGACGTGCCCGACGCCAGCATCGCGTGAGACGGACTTGCTGCGGCCACTGCGAACGCTGGTGTCGCGTCACTGGAATTTTGGAATGCTACCAGTTCCGGCGCGTGGGAGAACGAAACCAGGCTCACGACGAAAGCTGCGGCTACCGAATAGAGAGCCGCGAACAGGCTCGGGCGAAATTAGATCGCGCTTCCTTCGAAGACCGTCTCCAACAGATCGGGATCGAAAAACAATCGATTGCAGAATTGCTGGACACGCAGACTAAGAACGTAGCTCAATTGCGGGACGCGATTTCGGCGAAGGAACACGAACTAACAAAACTCAGCTCGGCACTGCAGACTGCTGAAGTTCGGGCGAAAGAAGTTGCTCGCACAAACTCGACGGAGACGCCGTTACAAGATGTTTCAGAACAGAGTGACGTTCTGAACAGTCAACTTCGTGACGCCGAGCAGTCTTACCAGAATTCGCAAAAGGAGCTTGCGAGCCTTCGTGCGGAACTCGATAAGGCGTTGCGCCAAAACGCCTCGCTAGAATCGACTGTCGTTGAACTCACTGCTACCAATCGGGAGCGTGAACGAAGAGTCAGCGATGATGAGCAATACCTTGCATCAGACCGTGATATTCGTGAACTCATGGGTGCGCGAAATCTCTACATTGCAGATGTTTTCGATGTGGATGGCCGGAGCCGAACTCGAAAACCGTTTGGCCGCATCTTTTATACGCAAGGCAAGTCCCTGCTATTTTACGCTTTTGATCTCGATGACCAGCCCGAATTCAAGAACGCCGACACGTTTCAGGCGTGGGGACGGAGTGATGCGGACAAGGGAAAACCTTTAAATCTCGGTATATTCTATATGGACAGTGAGTCGAATCGTCGTTGGGTACTGCGGTTCGATGATGCTAAAAAGGTGACAGAGATTAACGCCGTGTTTGTGACAGTGGAACCGCGCGGCGGGAGTAGAAAGCCCACAAGCAAGCCGTTCCTATACGCCTTGCTGAGAAAAGAAGCAAACCATCCTTAGTAGATTTTTCCTCAGAGTGGTACAGATCTTTCATCCTCGCCGTATCAATCAGTGGGTCTGAGATTCACCGGGGGACAAAAACCTATGTGCAAAGTGGCCGCCTCGGCCGCCTCGGCCGTCTTGCTCGTACTTACTCTTGCGAGTGCTCTTCATGCTCAATCTACGAATGCTTCCCTGACCGGTCAAGTCGCTGACCAGAGCAAGTCAATCATACCGGCCGCCAAGGTTACCCTGATCAACAAGGATACGAACATCCACTACGAAGGCACGACGAATCAATCAGGAATCTACTACGTTACCGATGTGCCGGCAGGCACATACCGCATGGAGGTCGAGAAGGTTGGTTTTAAGAGTGTGATTAAACCAGACATCGTTCTTCACGTCCAAGATGCACTCGAAATCAATTTTGAAATGGAATTAGGTTCAGTATCAGAGAGCATTACGGTTGCAGGCGGTGCCTCTGAAGTTCAGTTGACTACGTCCGCTATTAGTTCCATCGCTGACGCGACTACGGTTCGCGAGTTGCCTCTGAATGGGCGTGATTGGACTCAACTCGCGGCGCTGCAACCCGGGGTAGCTTCGATCTCGTCATTGCAACTGGATCCTTCGGTCGCTGGGTTTTCAAGAGGCAGTCGTGGTTTCGGAGTGCAAATGACGATTGACGGGTCGCGGCCACAACAGAATAGTTATCTCATTGATGGCATTAATGTCAACGATTACACCAACGACGGTCCCGGCAGCGTCGTAAATGGCGTCACACTAGGCGTGGACGCCGTTCAGGAGTTTTCCGTTATAACGGCCAACTATAGCGCGGAGTACGGACGGACCTCGGGAGGAATCATCACAGCCGCGACCAAGTCGGGAACAAATCAATTCCATGGCGATGCGTATGAATTCGTGAGGAACAGTGCATTGGATGCGGCAAACTTCTTTGACAACTTCACTAATACTCCGAAGCCACCGTTCTCGCGGAACCAATTCGGGGCGTCCGCGGGTGGGCCAATTTTGAAGGACCGGATGTTCATATTCGGGGACTACGAGGGAATCCGCCAAAGCCAGGGTCTCACCACATTAGCCGACGTCCCCTCGATGGATGCACGCAATGGGATTATTCATAATTCTGATGGGACGACGACGACAATAACAGTGGACCCGCTAGTCGCGCCGTATCTCCCACTTTGGCACGTTCCGAATGCGGGTCTATTGGGTGCAGGAAATACCGGGATTTATTCTTTTGTGGGTCAGAATGATGCAAGCGAAAACTTTGTTACAACCCGATTCGATTATAACCTTTCGCAGAACGATAGTTTCTTTGCCACCTACCTGTATGACGCCGGACGACTAGTTTTGCCCGACGCTCTCGACACTGTAAATACTCCGCAGTCGACGGGAAGGCAGCTCATCACGCTCGCCGAGACCCACATTTTCAACCCGCAAATACTTAACTCGTTCCGATTTGGCTTTAGCCGCACGCTTGGAATGGGTGGGACTGGTAATACGGCAATTAATCCCTTAGCTCTTGATACATCCTTGGGTGCAATCCCCGGGGACGGCCCTCCAGAGATTGACGTCGGGAGCTTGACGTCGTTTGCACCAGTCATCGCGGTGATCAGACAGTTCAATAATTCGTTTCAGGTGTATGACGATGTGAGTGTGACCAAAGGCCGTCACGATTTGAAATTTGGGTTTTATGCGGAGCGACTTCAGTTAAATGGTTTTCAAGCAACACACCTTGTCGGCCAGTTCAAATTTGGCTCGTTGACCAGCTTCCTGACCAACAACCCTAGCAAGTTCGCAGCCGCTATCCCGGGGCTGGCGACTGACCGCGGCTTTCGACAAAGCATATTCGGCGGCTACATCCAAGATAACTTCCGATTGCGCCCCAACCTTACACTTAACTTAGGTTTGCGTTACGAGATGTCAACGGTGCCTACCGAGATCAACGACAAGCTGACGACGTTACGCGACCCCTTTACGGATGCCACGCCTCATCTTGGCAATCCGTTGTTCGATAACCCTACCCTACATAACTTCGAGCCGCGCGTCGGACTCGCCTGGACTCCCTTCCCCAATAACAAGACTGCAGTTCGAGCAGCCTTTGGAATGTTCGATGTCCTTCCGCTACTTTATGAAACGTGGATCATGCAAGTCAACGCGGCTCCATTCGCCGAGCAGGGGAGCGTTTCGAACCTGGCACCGGGGTCGTTCCCGTACGACGCATTTCCGCTTCTAGGGGCTCCTAGTACCTTGCGCAACTCTTACGTACAAGGAAACCCAAAACGCAATTACGTGATGACGTGGAACCTAAACGTCCAGCATGAAATCGCTCCTAACCTAACTGCAATGCTTGCCTATGTGGGTTCTCACGGCATACACGAGCCATTCCGCGCCGATGATATGAATGATGTTCTACCAACGCTAACATCTGCCGGCTATCTCTGGCCGTCACCCATCGGTAGTGGGACGGTGCTGAATCCTAACGTTGGCCGGATCGACACCATACAATGGACAAACAGTTCGTCTTACAACGGCCTTCAGGCGCAAATTACCAAGAGGCTTAGCCACGGTTTCCAGGTCCAAGGATCCTACACTTGGAGCAGAACAATCGATGAAGGATCTGCGAGCATTGTCGGCGACCCATTTGCAAATTCCATCTCCAGCTTATTCTTTTTTGCCCCCTTGTATCGCAGAGGCCCCGCCGACTTTAACGTTACCAACAATCTAGCCGTGAATTACACGTGGTACGTGCCGAGCCGCCAGTTCGAGCACGCTTGGGTCTCCTGGGCCGCGAGCGGGTGGCAGCTGAGTGGCATCATCTCGGCCAGAAGTGGCTTGCCGTTCACGCCGCTTCTAGGTGGCGGCGGTGATCCGCTTGGTCTAAACAATGCGGATCCGTTTGACTATCCAGACCGACTGAGGGGCAGCGGCTGCGGATCGCAAATTAACCCTGGAAGTGTGAACTATCTAAAGCTCAACTGTTTCGCGTTACCGATGGCGACACCGGCCATCGCGGCACAGTGCGTACCATTTCAGCCTGGAGGTCCGCCGAATCCGGTGTTATCGGGCACATGTTCGAACCTCCTGGGGAACGGAGGTCGCAACGAAATCACTGGCCCCGGCTTAGTAGAAGTTGATTTCGCAGTGATGAAAAATAATTCTATTAAGCGAATTTCCGAAAACTTCAACGTGCAATTCCGCGTCGAGACTTTCAATTTGTTCAATCATCCAAATTTTAACTCGCCCATCGACAACAGCTCGCTCTTCGATCAAACCGGAGCTCCCATCGCGGGCGCAGGCATGATCGATTCAACGTCAACTAGCGCGCGGGAAATCCAGTTTGGGATAAAGATAATTTGGTGACACTCGTGACGTCTTTCATGCGGCTCGGTTAGATGCAGGAGCCGAACCGCAGTCTTGCAGCGCTGCCACTGTAGCTCGAGCAAGCAAGGAGCGAGAAATGGTGCGACGATTCTTGATTCTTTCTTTTCTGGTAGCCGCATCGTGCTGGGTTTCTTCTGGGAATTTACTATTTGGACAGAATGATGCGAGTTCGGACGAGGCAATTAAAAAGGAAGTCCTAAAGGTCGAGGATGAGAGGATTCAATCGCATCAGCAGCGCGACCGAGCTGCGATGGAACGAATTTATGCTGACGACCTCATCTGGACGTTTCCTACTGGAGAGCGCTTAACGAAAGCTCAGTTCCTCGACATCATTCTTAATGAAAAATTAAAACCATACGTTGTCTCTGATGGAGTGCAAAAGCCCGTTACGACCATCAACCAAGTCGATAGAAAGTTGTATGTTTTTGGAACTACCGTGGTTGTGACTAGGTTTGCCCCCATGATGGAGCTATATAACGGCAAACCGCTCCCGCATCCGAGACGATTTTTCAACGTGTATGTCAAACAGGACGGAAAGTGGCAGCTTGTGACCCACCATTCAACGCCCGTAGCGGAAAAATCACCGTGAACCATGGCAGCTCAAGAAACAAACAAGTCCTAGTTTATGCCGTGGGTCGTGGAATGCAGATTTATTCGGCTCAGAATTGAAATAAGGAGGTGAAACAGAGATGAGACGCATGCTCTTGTTCCTGGTACTAACTGTAGCCGGGATGGGAATTTATCCAATCAAGGCGGCTGAGCACGTTGATGCAGGTTCAACTGAAAAAACAAAAAACGAGATCCTCAAGGTCGAAGATGAGCTAATTCAGGCTATTTCGAAAGATGATGCGAACACGCTCGATCGCATTTTCGCCGACGAGATAGTCTGGCTCACTTCAACTGGACAGTTTTTGACGAAGGCAGAGGTTCTGGCCAATATTCACTCCCGAAATTTAACGGGGTTTCCGATTAAGTCTGATGAGAAAGAATTGCATGTCTATGGGGATACGGTTGTCGTCTACAGCAAGACGGCAAACAAAAGTGAAACAGAACCTCGAACAATAACCGACGTGTTTGTGAAGCGGGACGGGAAATGGAAGCTGGTCGCGCATGGCGCGACTGTTATAGCGCAATGACTCGAATGTTTGCGCCGAACCGGATCAGGTGAGGAAACATTCGACCTAGGATGACCCTGGCTTATTTATGTTAACGCGTCGAACATTTTCCAAATACCTTTTGGCGGGCGGCGCAACGCTGCTGGATGCTAAAGCAAGCAGGCCCGCTGACGCGCGGTTTGTTCTTCCTGGTCAAGATTCTTCTATCCGAGACTGCGATCTACTCATCCAGGGAGGCACAGTTATCGATCCCGGTCAGCATCTTCACGCGGAGATGGATGTCGCGATAAAGGGCGGGAAGATCCTTGAAGTCTCCAACAATTTTCCCGAAGGCCGCGCTCGCACGGTTGTTTCCGCCAAAGACAAAATTGTTACTCCAGGTTTAGTTGATCTGCATGTGCATTGCTTTGATGGGTTTGGTGGTGTCAACGCAGATCATTACTGTTTGGGCAGAGGCTCGACCACCGTCGTGGATTGCGGGTCGTCGGGTTACGCGATGATTGGAGGATTTGTAAAGTATATCGTCCACGCTGCTTCCACTAGGATCTTTGCGCTGGTCGACATAGGAGCATTGGGAACGGTATTTGGTACCAAGGACAGTATGAAGAACCTGGACTGGGTGAATCCCACGCTCACCGCAAACGCAGCCGACGCAAACAAGCCGGCTGTGGTGGGAATAAAGGTGCGGTTACAACAATCGATACAAGGCACAAATGATATGGAGTGCTTGAAGAGGGCATTGGCTGCGGCAGAAAAATCGCGTCTTCCGTTAATGGCTCATGTCAGCGACCCCTTTTCACCTCTCCCAGACATCCTGAAGATGATGAGAAAAGGTGATGTTGTCACGCATATGTATAACGGTCATCCTCATGGAATCCTCGATTCAAACGGCAAAATACTTCCGGAGGTGTTGGAAGCGCGAGAACGAGGAGTCATTTTCGATTCCGCTCACGGTCGTTCTCATTTCAGCTTTGGTGTCGCTGAAAAGGCTCTGCAACAAAATTTTCTGCCCGATACGATCAGTACGGATCTCAGTGAAGGAAACATAAATGGTCCAGTTTTTGATCTGCCGACCACGATTTCGAAGTTCTTGGCCATAGGCATGGGTCTCGACAAGGCGATTGGTCGAGTGACTGCAAGGCCGGCAGGAGTGTTCGATTACGGTGTCCCCGTCGGTACGCTCCGACAAGGCAGCGAAGCCGACGTCAGCATTTTTGAGCTTAACGAAGGCAATTATGAATTTGTGGACTCCGATCAGCAGAAGCGCATTGGACGTCAGAAACTGGTAAACACTGCAACTATTTGTCGGGGCGAGCTGTTCATAAATGAAGCGTAACGCAGGTTGCAGTGAAAGCCAGATCCAAACTTAGCCGATTCGAGACGCTTCGTGGGCGAGGATAAGCACTTTCGTAAGTCGGGCTCCCGAGCTGAGGCAGCGCCATTCAAATGAGGAGGACATCGTGAAACTAGTTTATATAGGTGCAGTCGGTGTCGCCGTAATAATTGGCATGAGTATCACTACTTCGACTTTCTTAGCTGGCGAGTTGAATGCTCAGTCGAGCGAACAATCTAGTGAGGGTCCACATTTTCGCGTAGATCCCTCATGGCCCAAGCCCTTGCCGGATCGTTGGGTCACAGGAGAGGTCGCAGGAACATGTGTCGACGCAAATGATCATATCTTCATAATGAACAGGAGCGATTTAACGCCGAAACAGCAAAAGATGGCCACGCCGGCACCACCGGTAGTCGAACTCGACCAGGACGGCAGCGTTGTAAATTCTTGGGGGGACCCGGACGCGCTACCAGCTAGTCGCCATGGCTGCCGGATAGATTACCAAGGGAATTTTTGGGTGGCCGGCAATAAGGACGGAATCATCCAGAAGTATTCGCACGACGGTAAGCTTTTGCTGCAGATCGGAACAAAAGGACTCGTCGACACTTCCGACGGCACTCTTACGGGTGCTTCGATGAACTCCAGTCACTCGTCAATGTTTAATCCTGCTGATGAGGCCATCGATCCAGGCAACGGAGACATATATGTTGCCGACGGCTACGGCAACCGGCGCATTGTTGTCTTTGATCGTGAAGGACATTTTCTCCGTCAATGGGGCCAACAGGGTACAAAGGCACAGAGTGACGCGGGCGTCGGCGGCGTGTTTCTGATGGTTGTACATTGCGTGGCGATCGGCAATGACGGACTTGTGTACGTCTGCGATCGAAATGGCGACCGAGTCCAAGTTTTCGACAAAATGGGAACATTTAAGAAAAACATTCTAGTTGAAAGCAAGACAGCGCAGCTCACTGGGATCGGTTCTGTAACCTGGGTAGCGTTCTCGCCGGACCCTGCCCAAAAATATATGTATGTGGCGAACGGCGGCGACGAAGAAATGAGAGTTATGGACCACGCGACTGGGCGACTACTTTCGACTTTCGGCCGGCCTGGTCACCAGATCGGCCAATTTGAGAACCTTCATAGCGTTGCCGTCGATTCAAAGGGAGACATCATTACCGGCGAGGCTGGAGTAGTTGGCGGCGGACGAAGGGTCCAAATGTTCAGGTTAGTCAACTAACAGGATCGAGCGCTGCATTTTATGGGGCCAATATAATGACAAGTGCTTTGAAGATCAAACCGATCGGAATCTTGAAGGTCAAGTCTTGTTTTTTACTTTGCTTTTTTCATGGGTTATGCCTTCCGGCCATCGCTCAAGTTCGGATGCCGGACATTCCAACGGAGAAGATGACCGTCGAACAGAAGAAGGCGGCGGATGAGTTTCTGGGAGCTCGGAAACAGCCGATTATGGGACCCTTCATTCCGCTTCTACGCAGTCCCGAAGTATTGCTTCGCGCGCAAGCTATGGGTGATTATTTGCGGTTCAAGAGCGCACTCCCACAAAAGATAAGAGAACTCGTGGTCTTAATCACTGCGAGAGATTGGACGCAACAATTCGAGTGGTCTCATCATGCTGAATTGGCGATTAAAGCTGGGCTCGATCCCGAAATTGTCAAGGCTGTCGCAGATGGTCGCCGCCCTCCGCGGATGTCCGCTGACGAGGAGACAACCTACGAGTTTTGCACCGAGCTTCTACACAATAAGAGCGTCACTGACGTTACCTACGGTAAGGCGATCGCTGTCTTCGGTGATCAGGGAACAATTGATATGGTCAGTCTAACCGGTTACTACACATTTGTTTCCATGGTTCTGAACGTGAACCGTACTCCGCCTCCGCCAGGCGCCACGTTGTTGGTTCCCTTTCCAAAGTGACCGCCGATGATCAACAGGCCTAGGCGCGGATAAATATCGCCAGTACACCGATAAATCGCCTGCGAGTGTAAAGGGCGAGTTGGAAACCACATTCGCTTTCTATGTAAGGAGCTGTAAGGGAGAGCGCTCTGTCATGACGATAGCAGCCAATCAGGAACCAGACCTCGTCGTGTTGTATCACAAAATGTGCCAGATTCGTCGCATGGAGGAACGGTTGGAGGAATTATTCAAAGCCAGCGAAATCTATGGCTCACTTCACTTATGCATAGGTCAAGAGGCAACCGTCACGGGAGCTTGTGCTGCGCTCCGGCCAGAAGATTATATTACAGCTACTTATCGTGGACATGGCGCAACTCTGGCTAAAGGTACCTCGGTACAAGCGGTCGTCGCGGAATTGTTCGGCCGTGAAACAGGATGTTGCCATGGCCGCAGCGGCTCCATGTTGCTTACAGATTTGGCGGTCGGCAATCTTGGTTGCAGTGGAATTGTGGCGGGCGGAATCCCGATAGCAACGGGAGCTGCGCTCAGCGCCCGTCTATCAAAAAACAACCGTGTAGCGTTGACGTTTTTCGGGGAAGGAGCCACTAATCAAGGTGTCTTTCACGAGTCTCTGAACATGGCAGCGCTGTGGAAGCTGCCTTGTATTTTCTTTTGTGAAAACAATTTGTATGCGGAGATGACTCACATTAGCAAAGAGGCCAGCGTTGAAAGAATGGCTGACCGAGGATGCGCTTGCGATATTCCCGGAGTTGTCGTTGATGGTAACGATGTTGAAGAGGTGTACCGTACGACCGCACAAGCGGTCGCGCGGGCCCGGGCAGGCCAGGGTCCTACTATCATTGAAGCGATGACCTACCGTCTGACCGGACACATGTTCGGCGATGTCCAAACGTATCGGCCTAAGGCAGAAGTTGAATCTTGGCGCGCTCGTGATCCACTGCTGGTCGCGCGCCGCAAGCTCGAACATCGCGGCGTTAAGCGCGGGACAATCGAGGAGATTCATCAACGAGTAGAAGCAGAAATCGATGAGGCTATAGCGTTCGCCCGTCAAAGCCCCGAGCCTAAATCCGAGGAGGTAAGCCGGTATGTCTTCTGCGAGCCGTCCGCTAACGGAAGAGTCTGAGCGCACCCTGACTTACGCGCAGGCTCTAAACGAAGCGCTTCGCGAAGAAATGGTACGAGATCAATCCGTCGTGTTGCTCGGGGAAGATATCGGTGAGTATGGGGGTATTTTTACCGTAACTCGAGGTCTTCTTGAGGATTTTGGGCGCGAACGCGTCATCGATACGCCGATTTCTGAAGGGGCCATTGTCGGCTCAGCACTCGGGATGGCATTGACCGGTTACCGTCCCGTCGTCGAAATCATGTTCGTCGATTTCGTCTTCGTGGCAAGCGATCAGCTCTTCAATCATGTGGGAAAGGCTTGCTACATCTCCGGAGGTCAGCGCGCAGTGCCTCTCGTGGTGCGAACTCAGCAGGGATCGGGAGTCGGAAAGGGCGCCCAGCATTCGCAGTGTTTGGAGGTTCTTTTTTGTCACATACCAGGCTGGAAAGTAGTGGCTCCGAGTAATGCAGCCGAGGCCAAAGGCCTTCTTAAGTCTGCGATTCGCGATGGCAACCCGATCGCGTTCCTAGAACACAAAGCCCTTTATTTCCAAAAATGGCCAATGCCGACGGGAAATTCACCGATTCCAATAGGCAAGGCACGCGTGGTCCGCGAAGGTCGCGATATGACGTTGATAGCATATTCGAAGGCCGTGCAATTGGCAGTCTCCGCCGCCGATCAACTGGCCGAAGAGGGCGTAATGGCCGAAGTTATTGATCTCCGCACGCTCAAACCATTGGACCTTGACACAATCCTTGAGTCCGTTGCGAAGACCAAACGCGTGGTACTCGTTCACGAAGCGCATCGCTTTGGTGGTTTGGGCGCAGAGTTAGCCGCTACGATCCAGGAAAAGGCATTTCATTATCTCAAGGGTCCGGTTCAAAGAATCGCTGCACTTGACGTGCCGATTCCATTCAATCGGACTCTCGAGAAAATAGTATTGCCAAGTATTGACGCAATCATTTCGGCAGTCCATTCGAGTCTGGGGAGGTAAAAATGATGCAGAGAGTTCGGCGTCTCGCCGTGACATTTGTTTTCGTATTTGCCTTCATCGGGAACGTCAAGGCTCAGGATAAGCTTGTTGGCACCTGGAAACTGGTTTCAGCCTCGAGTTCTACTGAAACCGGGGTCACAAACAAAAGCGTCTATGGCCCGAATCCGACAGGCATACTTACTTTTACTCCCGACGGCAGAATGATGACGATTATTGCGATGGGGGAAAGAAAGCCCCTTTCAGTCGCCGACAGAGTCACTGCACCGATTGAAGAAAGAGCCGAAGCCTTCTCGACCTTCATTGCCTATGCAGGCCGTTACTCCCTGGTTGGCGACAAAGAAACACTTCATATCGATGTGTCCTCGCTACAAAATTGGGTCGGTACCGACCAAACTCGTTTTGTGTCCCTTCTGGGTGACCAGCTTACTCTTCGAACGCCACCTATGCCCAGAGGCGGAGTGCTACAAACTTTCGAATTAGTTTGGGAACGGCTAAAGTAAAAAATTCACTCGCTAGAGCCGTTCTTGTCATCGGACGGCCTGAATGTGTGCGGTAGACGAAAAGGGGTGGCGCATCCAACAAAGTGAGCAACACGGCTCCTCGAAATTTGACCAAACTCACCCACGCGCATTTGCCCGGTTCGGGATCGCTCTGGCAGACCTATCGGAGAAGTGGTTTCCGGACGCTCTTGTTTTTGCCCTCATTGCCATTATCGTGGTTTTTGTGGCTGGCCTCATTCTTGGAAGTACAGCGGTAGAACTCGTAACGGACTTTGGCGACGGATTCTGGCAATTAGTTCCTTTCACACTGCAGATGGCGATGGTGATAGTCGGAGGTTACGTCGTCGCAGTGTCGCCGCCAGTCGCGCGTATCATTCGCCGACTCTCCGAGGTCCCGAAGACGCCCCGCGGCGCCGTGGCGTTCGTCGCGTTCTTCGCATCTGTGAGTGCTCTTCTCAGTTGGGGATTTAGCTTAGTCTTCAGCGGACTTCTTGTGCGAGAGATAACGCAAAGGACGCGCGTAGACTATCGCGCGGCTGGAGCCGCAGCCTATTTAGGCGCCGGAAGTGTTTGGGCGCTGGGCCTTTCTTCCTCCGCTGCTCTCTTGATGGCCACTCGTGAGTCCATTCCACCGGTTCTTTTTAAGCTCAGTGGCATCATTCCCCTTACTAGCACTATTTTTACCTGGCAAAGCATGGTTACAACCGTTGTTCTGATTGCAGCGACCATTTTGGTCGCGTACTTTTCAGCCCCCTCTGATGGACATCTTAGAGTTGCCGAATCTTTCGGGACGAAAATTGAACAGCCGGCGATTGAGCTTGAAAAGTCCCGCACGCCTGGAGAGTGGCTCGAATATAGCGGAATTCTGACTCTTTTGATTTGTGCGATAGGATTCGGCTACCTCGCACGAGTGTTTCTTACAAAGGGAATCCTGGCCGCGCTCGACCTGAACACCTACAATTTTCTCTTCATCATGCTGGGCATGCTTCTTCACTGGACGCCACGTGCTTTCATCAAAGCGGTTACCGCTTCGGTTCCTGCCACCGCGGGCGTGCTAATACAATTCCCCTTCTATGCCGGTATTTTTGGGTTGATGACGAAATCGCCCATATCTGCCGAACTGTCTCGATTCTTCGTAAGAGTTTCTACCCAAGGGACCTATCCGGTGATGGTTTCAGTTTATTCGATGGTGTTGGGATTCTTTGTGCCCTCAGGCGGGGGCAAGTGGCTAATAGAAGCGCCGTACGTTCTTGAGGCTGCTAACCAACTCCATGTGAACTTGGGTTGGGTGGTACAGATCTATAACGCAGCCGAGGCGCTTCCAAACCTAATAAACCCCTTCTGGATGTTGCCGGTCTTAGGGCTATTGAACGTCCGAGCTAGAGAACTGGTCGGGTACTCTGTGTTGCAGTTCATCGTTCACGTGCCTCTCGTACTCTTCCTGTTATGGCTGTTTGCTCGGACATTGCCTTACATTCCGCCGGCACTTCTTTAGACGAAGCCGTAAGCATACTCCGGCTTTGCTTTGCCGTTGTCGCGTGCTTGTCTGAACGTGCATGTATAGTGTATCCCCGAGCGAACGCAACAAAGAGGCACGATGACTGGAGAGTAGAACTCAGCCATATTGTCAGAGCGGGAGATTCCTATCTTAAGAAAGTACGCCGGCGCTTGACTCCTGGGCCAAAGGTACGGGCATCGCATTCCCAATCTGCCTAACCGGGCGCGTCTTGCAGGGGCCGGAAGATGTGGCTCTTAAGGTCCCAAAGCCGAGAAGAACCCGTTTTCAATCGCGATATCGCTCTAGTCTAGGCGAAAATGTCGGAGATGGGCCGTTTTTTCCGGAACCTTACACCCCTGCCGAGCGTTGGTCGCCAGCGGCTGACGGAGTAGATATGGTTAGCTACGCTTTTATCTCCGCGAGTCTATAGCTTGTACTACGGCCGCCTTCCGGATTTTGAACCAGCGCGCCTTTCTCAACCAAATCCTGAATGTCGCGGATTGCCGTTCGAGGCGAACTCTTCGTCAATTTTTGCCACTTCTCCGTCGTCAACTTTCCCTCGAATCCATCAAAGAGACGATGCAACATGAGCCGCTGTCTTTCGTTTACGTGGACGTTTGAAAATGAGTTCCAGAAGACCGCTTTCGCGAATACATTCACCAGGGTTGATTGTGAGCTATCAATTGCTCTGCTTGTGCAGCCTATAAACCAATTGAGCCAGGGGGTGACATCCATCGTACGTTTCTGTGTGGCTTCAAGGATCTCGTAATATGCGGCACGCTCCTGCCGGATCTGTGACGAAAGACTGTAGAAACGTTGCGAGCTTTTTTCGGAGCGTGCGAGCGACATATCCGAGATCGCGCGAGCGATGCGGCCGTTCCCGTCTTCGAATGGATGAATCGTCACGAACGAAAGGTGGGCGAGAGCCGCTGTGACGATCCAATCACTTTCACTTCGATCACTATTGAACCAGGTTAGAAACGCATCCAGCTCTCGTTCAATCTGTGAGGCATCCGGTGCTTCAAAATGAACACGCTCTTTTCCAACGGCTCCTGAGATAACCTGCATCGGTCCTTCAGCGTCGTCACGATATGCCCCAGTTTTAATCTTTCTCGTACCGTTACGGCCGGACGGAAAAAGAGCGGCTTGCCATCCAAACAATCGATCTGATGTGAGGGGCTCATTGTATTTACTCGTCGCGTCCATCGTCATTTCGACTACGCCGTCGATGTACCGATCAGCATTGACCATGCCCGCTATGTCCATTCCGAGCCGTCGAGCTAATGAGTTCAACGCGCATTTACTCCCATGTCGCAACAAGAACTTGGTCATCGTGCTCGCAGTTGGTCTCTCTCTCGGCAGCTTCGCGGGCTCTTACAAGGTCCCGCAAGGCCTTCGTGAACGGCATCCGGCACCCATACCGCGGTCAGCTCTCCCGCTCGATAACTCCGGCCAGCTTTAACGCATCCGGCGGTCCGTCTTCACGCGACCACCCACCCGCACCGGTACCAATGTTGGTGCTACTACTTCGCACTTGGCACCCAGCGCCGTCAGTTGCCAGTACAACACGTAGCCCGCCGGACCGGCTCGTAACAGAAGTGCAATTCTTCAGCAGGACCGAGCTTCTTTACCAATTTACGAACGCACTCACCTCGATTCCAAAGATAAACGATAGCACTCGTTTCTCTCGCTCGGTGAGTCGGGCGCTATGCTGGTGTGGGTGGTGATCCTCCGCGCTTTCGAAGGCCCTCCGCAACAAATCCTGGTCGAACAATGCTTTTCCTTTCATTGTCTCGCGAATCCCCTGCACCAATAACGATGGAGCACCGTGTTTCAAGAAGATTCCGGAGATTCCTTTCCGAATCAGGTCCGGGACCTCATTCTCGTTCACACCCGCAGTGACCAGCAGCACTTTTCCCTTGAACCGCTTGGCGTCAGGCTTTCGAGGAAATCAGTTCCTCGTTCCTGGCCGAGATCAATATCGAGCAGCACAACGTCGATTTCCTGGGAATTTATGATTCGCATCGCCGAAGCGGAGCTGCAATCCCCGACCACTTCAAACCCCGCGTCGGCTTGAAGCAACCGCGACACACTCTCACGAAACTTGCCCTCGCCTCTAGTCCCCGCTTAAGCTGATCCCTTTTCGAGGCTCTTGCCTGCATCCACAAATATCCAGAGCAGGCCAGCGATTACAGTCATCACTACGGCAAGGTTCAACGCCTGAGTCCAGCCGTAGCGGGTAGCGATGTAGGCGGTAACCGTGGAAGAAATTGCGCCGCCAACGCTTCCCAGCGTATTCATAAGCGCAGAGAGAGTCGCAGAGTGATTCGGAGCAAGGTCAATACAAGCTGCCCAGAAATTCGCCGCTGCGAACATCAAAAATCCGGCGGCAAGAGCAATGATCGGAAGGGCGAAGGAAGTGTTCTTCGTGTGACTACCAGAGTATAAAAGCAACGCCGAGAGGCCCATGCCGACCCATACGGCCACTTGTCGCCCACGCCGACGCCCAAAGTTGCCCGCCACGCGATCCGAGAACCATCCGCCAAAAGGAGAGAGGACTGCCATGGCGAGAAAAGGAAACGAAGTCCATACGGCCGCCTGAATAATTCCAAGGCCGCGAACTTTTACTGCATAAAAATAAAACCAGTTGTAATAAACGTAAAACGCCCATCCCTGGAAGCCGTAGCCTAAAATTAATCCCCAGATTGAAACGCTGGTAAAAAGCTTGGCCCACGGAACCGGTTTTCGCACGACAATTGTATGCTTCCCACTATCGACCTTCACCGACCCGGGATGAACGTGCTGAAGTTCAGCAGCATTGACGCTCGGATGTTCCTGCGGCCAATTTGTGGAATAAGCCCACCAGATTAGAAGAACGAGGAAGCCAAGGGCGGAACACAGATAGAACGAAACCCGCCAGCCCCAGTGCACCATCGTCCAGGAAATAAGGATAGGCGTCATTGTGCCGCCGAGTCCCAAGCCAGCCGTTTGCAGCCCACTGGCGAAACCGCGTTCGCTAACCGCGGTCCATGAGGCTATTACTCGAGTGACGTTCGGAGTGATGGCCGCTTCGCCCACGCCGGTAAAAAACCGAATGAGTTGGAATGATAGAAGGACGCTAACTCCGGCGCTCAACGCCAGACGCGGAACAATCGCCATGGCGGCGGCTCCCACGCAAAAAAGCAACATGGCAATCGTCAAGGTACGATGAGGGCCGTAGCGGTCGCCCACGTATCCCCAGGGGATTTGAAAAAATCCGTAGCCCCAAAGGAACGCGCTAAACACATGCCCCATGGTAATGGTGTCGAAAGAAAATTCTTCCACAATGAATTTTCCGGCGATGCTCAGGTTCAGGCGGCACAACGCGGTGACCGCCATAATGAGCATCACCAGCAGCATAATGCGCCATCGGATATTGGTTGCGCCCACCGCTCCCTTCCTGGGGATGGTGGTGGACGAGTGCTGCAATAGTGCGGCTGGGTCGCTCAAGGGACTCTTTGGTCCTGTAACAAGATGACTAGCACAAACATACCTGCGGCGCCGTTTTTTAGCAGAGAGGAGAGGGCCGAAAGCTTGTTCCGGCCCTCTCTCGTATCGACGACTACCAGATAAGCTTCAAACCCAGCTGAATCTGGCGCGAAGAAGTGGAAGTTTGATTCAGCGCGGTCGGCAATGGGGATCCTTCGAAATTATATATAGAGTTGTTTTGGCCGAATGTGTTCAGGAAACCTGGCGACAAGAAGTTGGTGTGATTCAGAATATTAAAAAATTCCGCGCGGAATTGCACGTTAAAGGCTTCCGAAATCTTCGGCACCCGCGTGTTCTTGAATAGCGAGAAATCCCAGGTGGTTAGACCGGGTCCGTAAAACTGGTTACGGCGCGTATTACCCAGTACGTTCGAGCAGAATTGTTGGCCCGAAGGCGGCACCACGCCGGCCGGAAGGTTGGGGAAGGAGAGCGGTGCACACCCGAGAGGATTGGCGGCTGTCGCAGGAGGCAACGAAGCTGGTGCATACGGAGGAGTAAAGCATCCCGTATTGATGTAATTTACGCCGCCGCGAATCGGGTTGCATCCCGGCAACAAACTGGCAAAGTCCATGGAGAAATCGCCGTTAAAGCCAGTGCCGAGCGGGTCGTTTCCATCGCCGATGGTGGCGGTGAAAGGAGCGCCGGTGGTCGCGGTGATAATACTGCCAAGCTGCCACCCTCCCGCCAGATTCGATAAAACAGCGGAGTCGGTATGTGGCGAAGGAATGTTCCACACAAACGTAGCCGTCAATATTTGCCGTATATCGAAATCGCAAGCGCCGACTCGCGCCGATTTGATCAACAGCAACGGAACGGCAATGGAGTTCAGGTAGGTGTCGCCGGTCACCGGAGCAGAACTGGTATCTCGGCATTTGCCAAAAGTGTACGAAACCTGACCTTGGACGCCATGACCGGCGTCCTTCTTCAGTTGCGATTGAAAGGAATTATAGGACGATGAGCCATCGAACAAGACCGGCCGAATACCAGCGCCGCCGCCCCAATTCGAATCGATTCTGGTCCCGGTTTTGTTATTGGCGCAGGTGTTGACTGTGGGCGTTATCTGGTATGGAACAACTTGCGACGGGTCACACGGGAACACAAATCCAGCTCCGGAGACAAAAGTAGGTTGAACGAGATTGATGTCGTCTGAAGCTACGGACAGATGCACCGAGCGAGATCCCACGTAACCCGCGAGTAGCGTAAAGCTGTGCCCAAGGTCGCGCTGAATGTTCAGATTCCAGTTCATCACCAAAGCGCGATGGGGATTCGGGTCTACAAAACGATTGCGAATGCTCTGGCGATTGAAATTGACGTTCGGATCGGTCATTCCAGTTCCAAGCATGGCGTTCGGATCAGCTCCGATGATTTGGAAAGGAGCCGTCGCCGCCGTGTTGAGACCGAATTCATAGGGCAGCGGCAGAACATCGAACATGCCAAATCCAGCTCGGACGGCTGTCTTGCCGTCATGAAACGGATCCCAAGCAAAACCAATCCTCGGCTCAAAGTTGTAAACCGTAGGATTCGATCGGATTGGGCTATTGGTGCCGACCGGTCCACATGCCGTGGTGCCAGGCGTGCAATTTGAGAGTGTCTGGATTTGCTGGAAGCCTGCAGCGGCTACCGTATAGCCGTTTACCGTGTAACCGGGAACGGTATTTGCATCCGTGGGCCGCGTGGTCATCTCATAACG
>Ga0209009_1000335_pt1 | contig 18096 bp, 10 predicted proteins | sample BlaSpr_A8_OM3_M2_FD_187979 | JGI IMG/M metagenome (GOLD analysis project Ga0209009, IMG submission 187979) | Forest soil microbial communities from Thunder Bay, Ontario, Canada - Black Spruce, Ontario site 2_A8_OM3_M2 (SPAdes) (version 2) | ecosystem: Environmental > Terrestrial > Soil > Boreal... | reverse complement strand
GGCTCCAGCTCTCGAAAGACTTCACATTCCAATCCGCCGCCTCCCGCGCCGGGTACCTGGCGTCGCTGGGGGTCAGCCACGTCTACTGTTCACCGTTCCTGCAGGCCGCGGCCGGAAGCACACACGGATACGACGTTGTCGATCCCCACACGATCAATGAGGAGCTGGGTGGCGAGCGGGGTTTCCGTCGCTTCACGGGCGCGCTCGAGCAGCATGGCCTGAAGGTGCTCATGGACGTGGTGCCCAACCATATGGCGACCGCGGGCCGTGCCAACCCTTGGTGGTGGGACCTCTTGCAGCATGGTAAGTCCAGTCGCTACGCCGGCTACTTCGACATCAACTGGGACCCACTGATGCCGCACCTGAAGGGCAAGGTCCTGCTGGGCGTCCTGGCCGACCGGTACGGACGGGAGCTGGAGGCAGGACACCTGACCCTGGCCGCAAATGACCAGGAACATCAGGACGTCGTCGTCCGCTATCAAGACAATGAGTTTCCGATCTCGCGCGAAAGCCTGGACGGGTTGGATGTCGATGCCATACGCGAGGACCTCGATGCACTGGACGCGCTGTTGCAGCGGCAGCACTACCGGCTCGCCTACTGGCGTACCGCCCAAGAGGAGCTCAACTACCGGCGCTTCTTCACGGTCGACAGCCTGATCGGGCTGCGCGTCGAGCTCGATCAGGTCTTGAATGACAGCCATCGCCTGGTCTTCGACCTGCTCGCCGGCCACAGCGTCGCCGGGCTGCGCGTCGACCACGTGGACGGCTTGCTGGACCCGGAAAGCTATCTCTCAAAGCTTCGATCAACCGCGCCCGACGCCTACCTCGTGGTCGAGAAGGTGCTCGAGTACGACGAGCAGCTACCCGAAGCTTTTCCCGTGCAGGGCACGACAGGTTACGACTTCATCGCGCACGTGGACGGTCTGTTTGTCGACTCAGAGAACGAGGAGTCGATGACCACGCTCTATCACGCGTTCACCGGTGAGTCGCTGACCTTTGCCGAAGTTGTTCGAACCTGCAAGCAAGAGGTCATGGTCAGCGACCTCGGCCCCGACTTCGAGCGCCTCGCCAGCCTGCTGGTCGACATCTGCGATCGCTACCTCCGCCAGCGCGATCGGACGCGCCGCGAGCTGAAGGAGGCGATCTGCGAAGTCGCCGCCGGGCTGCCTGTCTACCGGACATACGCGCGACCCGGCCTGGTGAGCGACGAAGATCGGCGCCGGGTGGCCGCTGCCGTTAAAGAGGCGGGACGCCGGGCGCCCGCGATCGATGCCGAGTTGCTCGACTTCATCGGGGACCTCTTGCTGATCCAGCACGATGGCCACCAGGAGCGCGAGTTCGCGGCGCGTTTCCAGCAGTTCACTCCCGCCGTCATGGCCAAGGGGGTCGAGGACACCGCCTTCTACCGGTACAACCGGCTGGCGTCGCTGAACGAAGTCGGCAACGACCCGGCCAGGTTCGGCCGTCCGGTTGAGGGATTCCACGAATACTGCTCGCGCATCGCCGCGAGATGGCCTGCGACCATGCTGACGCTGTCCACGCACGACACGAAGCGAAGCGCCGACGTCCGCGCCCGGCTCAACCTGCTGTCCGAGATTCCGCTCGAGTGGGGCAAGGCGGTCAGGACCTGGGCCGACCACAACCAGCGCTATCGATCCCAGGGCTATCCCGACCGCAACATCGAATACCTGATGTATCAGACGCTCGTCGGCGGGTGGCCAATTGACGTCGCCCGCCTGGTCCCATTCCTCCACAAGGCCGCGCGCGAGGCCAAGGTCCACACCTCGTGGTTGAATCCAGTCGCGGAGTACGAGAACACGCTTGCGCAGTTCGCGAGCAAGGTCCTGGCCGACGACGAGTTTCTGGGCGACTTCGAGATGTTCATGGGCCGTCACGACATCGTCGCGCTGGGCAGGGTCGCGTCGCTCGCTCAGGCCACCTTGCTTCTCACCTGCCCGGGAGTCCCCGACCTGTACCAGGGCACCGAAGTATGGGATTTGAGCCTCGTCGATCCGGACAACCGCCGGCAGGTCGACTACGACCGCCGCGAGCGCCTTCTCTCGGAGGTGCGGGATATGTCATCGGCGGAGGCCATGGCGCGCGCGGATGACGGAGCGCCGAAGCTCTGGTTGATCGCCCGCCTGCTCGAGGAGCGACGGCGCCGGCCCGACCTCTTCGAAAGCCCGACCTACTCACCGCTGGAGGCGGTAGGAGCCAGGGCAGCTCACGCAGTGGCGTTCGCCCGCGACCGGCTGGTGGTGGTGGTGCCCCGCCTGCTCATCGGCCTTGGCCACGATTGGGCCGACACCAGGCTCGCGCTGCCGCCAGGTCGCTGGAGGAACGTTCTCGCGGGCGATGAGCACGACGGCAGCGTTCCCGTCGAGCTCAGCAAGTTGCTTCAAGCGTTTCCGGTCGCGGTGCTGGCTCAAGATCCCGGCTGATGCACAAATTCAGGGTCTGGGCGCCTGAGCGCCATCGGGTCGAGCTGGTCGCGGACGGCCGCAGGCTCGTTATGGCGCCGGCTGATCGAGGCTGGTGGGAGGTCTCAGATGACGCCACGCTCGCGGGCACGCGCTACGGCTATTCGCTCGATGGCGGCGAGGTCCGCCCCGACCCGCGTTCCGCCTCCCAACCAGACGGCGTGCTCGGCCTGTCTGAGGTGGTCGATCAGGGCGCATACACGTGGAGCGATACCGGCTGGCAAGGCATGAAGCTGTCTGGGGCGGTGCTGTACGAGCTACACGCCGGCACGTTCACGCGACAGGGGACCTTTGACGGAATCGTCGGCCACCTCCCCCACCTTGTCGCGCTTGGCGTCGACGCGATCGAGCTCATGCCGGTAGCGGAGTTTTCGGGCGATCGGGGATGGGGCTACGACGGGGCCGATCTCTTCGCGCCTCATCACGCCTACGGTGGTCCGGCGGGCCTCAAGCGACTGGTCGACGCCTGTCACGCGTCGGGGCTGGGCGTCGTGATGGACGTGGTTTACAACCACCTCGGTCCGGTGGGCAACTTTCTCGCGGAGTTCGGCCCTTACTTCAGCGATCGCCATCAGACCGACTGGGGCGCAGGCTTCAACTTCGATGGACATGGCAGCGACGAGGTGCGGCGATTTGTGCTCGACAACGCGTTGATGTGGATGCGCGACTACCACATCGATGGGCTGCGCCTCGACGCGGTGCACGCGATCGCCGACCAGACTCCCCTTCACATCCTCGAGCAGCTAGCCACGGAGGTGGACGCGCTGGGCAGCGAGCTGCGTCGTGCGACCTTCGTCATCGCCGAATCGGATCTCAACGATCCACGATTCGTGCGCAGCCGCGATGCAGGCGGACACGGCCTCGACGCCGCGTGGTCGGACGACTGGCACCATGCATTGCACGCAGCACTGACTGGTGAGCGAACCGGTTACTACGAGGACTTCGGCTCGCTGGAGATTCTCAGCAAGGTCTTGCGGCAGGCGTGGGCGTACGACGGCAAGTGGTCCACTCACAGGCAGAAGATTCGCGGCGGGTCCGTCGCCGGCCTGCCTGCCCATTCATTCGTGATCGCGCTCCAGAACCACGACCAGGTTGGAAACCGCGCGACCGGTGATCGCCTCGGAGCGCTGGTCGACGAAGGCGCGCTCAAGGCGGCCGCCGCACTGCTGCTCACGGCGCCCTTCACGCCGATGCTGTTTCAGGGCGAAGAGTGGGCGGCGAGCAGCCCCTTCCAGTACTTCACCGACCACGCCGACGCAGGAGTGGGCCAGGCGGTGAGCGAGGGGCGCCGTCGCGAGTTCGCCAGGTTTGGATGGGATCCGGACCGCGTCCCGGACCCGCAGGATCCCCGCACGTTCGATCGTTCGAAGCTCATGTGGACGGAGCTCGACGAGCCATTCCACCGGAGAATGCTCGAGTGGTATCGACAGCTGATCCAGCTTCGCCGGCGGCTCACGGCTCGGGGCTTCGCCGGCGAAGAGATGCGCGTTGACGTCGACCCACAAGCACGAACGGTGACATTCGGACGCGACAGCATCATCGTGAACCTCAACCTCGGCGAGCGTGATTGGACTTGCGCCATCTCAGACGGTGACCGGTTGCTGATGGCATCCGAACCCGCGATCAAGCCGCACGACGGCAGCCTCTGCATGCCACCATCGAGTGTGGTGATTCTCGAAAGCAGCACCGCCGTTGACTGAAGACAGGATCGAGGCCTGGCCCGGGCGCCCCTATCCGTTCGGCCCGAGCTATGACGGGAGCGGCACGAACTTCGCACTGTTCTCGGAGGTGGCGGAGGCGGTGGACCTCTGCCTCTTCGACGACGCCGGCGCGGAGCGCAGGCTCCGCCTGGAGGAGGTCGACGCGTTCTCCTGGCATGCCTACCTTCCGAACATTGGCCCTGGACAGCGCTACGGCTATCGCGTCCACGGGCCGTATGCGCCCGACGAAGGCGTCCGCTGCAATCCACGGAAGCTGCTGCTGGATCCATACGCGCGAGCGATCGACGGCCAGGTCGACTGGAACTCATCCTGCTACGGCTATGACCTGAAGAACCCTGGCGCAGTCAACATCGAGGACAGCGCGCCTCATGTATTCAAGTCAGTCGTTCACCACCCGCATTTCGACTGGTTCGGCGACAAGCCACCCGACCGGCCGCTGCACGAGACCGTCATCTACGAGGCCCACCTCAAGGGCTTGACGAAGTGCCACCCGGACGTGCCCGAGGAGCTGCGCGGCACCTACCAGGGCTTCGCTCATCCGGCCGTGATCAATCACCTGACCTCGCTCGGAGTGACCGCGGTTGAGCTCATGCCCATCCACCAGTTCGTCCACGACCATCGGCTGATCGAACGCGGCCTGCGGAACTACTGGGGCTACAACACGATCGGGTTCTTCGCGCCCCACAACGAATACTCCGGCACCGGCCAGCGCGGCGAGCAGGTCAACGAGTTCAAGGCGATGGTTCGGACGCTCCACCAGGCGGGCATTGAGGTCATCCTCGACGTGGTCTACAACCACACCGCCGAGGGCAACCACCTGGGCCCGACGCTCTGCTTCAAAGGCATCGACAACCGGGCCTACTACCGGCTGGTGGCGGACGAGCCCGAGTTCTACTACGACACCACAGGAACCGGGAACAGCCTCAACGTGCGCCATCCGCACCCGCTGCAGCTGATCATGGATTCGCTTCGATACTGGATCACCGAGATGCACGTCGACGGATTCCGGTTCGACCTCGCCGCAACGCTGGCGCGCGAGTTTCTCGAGGTCGACCGGCTGGCCACCTTTTTCGACATCATTCAGCAGGACCCGGTCATCAGCCGGGTCAAGCTCATCGCGGAACCCTGGGATATCGGAGAAGGCGGGTACCAGGTCGGCAACTTCCCTCCGCTGTGGTCGGAATGGAACGGCCGCTACCGGGACAGCGTGCGTGACTTCTGGCGCGGCGAGCCATCCACGGTCGCCGAGCTTGCGTCGCGCCTCACCGGCAGCTCCGACCTGTACCAGAACGACACGCGGCGGCCGTTCGCGAGCGTGAACTTCGTAACCGCCCACGACGGTTTCACGCTGCTCGACCTCATTTCATACAACGAGAAGCACAACGAGGCCAACGGAGAGAACAACGCGGATGGCGACTCCTACAACCGCTCGTGGAACTGCGGCGCGGAAGGCGAAACGCAGGATCCAGAGGTATTGAAGTGCCGGGCCCGCCAGCAGCGCAACTTCCTGACCACGCTCTTTACGGCCCAGGGCGTTCCCATGCTCGTCGCCGGCGATGAGTTGGGTCGCACTCAGAAAGGCAACAACAACGCGTACTGCCAGGACAACGATCTTTCGTGGGTGGACTGGGCCGCGGTCGACGACTCAATTCTCGCCTTCACCCGGTGGATCATCGCGTTCCGCCGCAATCACCCGGTGTTTCGCCGCCGGAGGTTTTTCCAGGGGCAGCCGATTCGCGGGACCCTGGACATCGGCTGGTTCAAGCCCGATGGGAAATCGATGACCGACGAGGATTGGGACGTCGGCTACGCGCGCTCGCTCGGGATGTTCCTGAACGGGAGCGGGATTCCGGGCCATGACGAGCACGGCCGGCCGGTCACCGACGACTCCTTCATATTGCTGTTCAACGCCCACGCCGGGGCCGTGCGGTGGGCGTTACCGCCCGAGTACGCGGCCACCTGGCGCCTGGTCCTGGACACGCGAAGGACGAAGCCTGAGGATGGCCCCAGGGACGTGGCTGGGCGGATCACGACCTCAGCCCGCTCGATTGCGGTTCTCCAGAGTCTCGAGTAGGTAAGGTCGCGAAGCGCTTCGCAGGTTGCGCTTACGCCACTGCTACCGGTAAGGCCGGACTATCGTCCGCCGCACCCTCGACCGAGCCGCGGAACTGCGCCGCGTACAGGCGGTAGTACGCGCCGCGGGCGGCGAGGAGCTCCTCGTGCGTGCCGCGCTCCACGATGCGGCCGGACTCCATCACGAGAATGAGGTCGGCGTCGCGGATGGTGGAGAGCCGGTGAGCGATGACGAAGCTCGTGCGGTCGGACCGCAAGGCGGCCATCGCCCGCTGGACCAGAACCTCGGTCCGGGTGTCCACCGAGCTGGTCGCCTCATCAAGGATCAGCAGCGAGGGGTCGGCGAGGAACGCGCGCGCGATCGTGAGCAGCTGCTTTTCGCCCGCGCTGACGTTGCTCCCCTCCTCGTCGATGACCGTGTCGTAGCCAAGCGGCAGGCTCTTTACGAACCGATCGACAAAGGTCGCCTCAGCCGCGGCGTGGATCTGTTCCTCGCTTGCGTTCGGGTTGCCGTAGGCGATGTTGTCGCGGATGGTTCCGCCGAACAGCCACGTATCCTGCAGCACCATTCCAATCTGCGAGCGGAGGTCGTCTCGGCGCATCTTCGTGATGTCGATGCCGTCGAGGGTGATTCGCCCACCGTCGAGCTCGTAGAACCGCATGATGAGGTTGACCAGCGTGGTCTTCCCGGCGCCCGTGGGTCCGACGATCGCAATCGTGTGCCCGGGTTCAGCCACCAGCGACAGGTCCTCGATCAGGGGCTGGTCCGGGCGGTAGCGGAACGACACCTGCTCGAACTCCACTCGACCGCTACGCGAGGAAGGCAGAGCGGGGCTCACCGGGTCGGCCTCCTGCTCGCGCGCGTCGAGCAGCTCGAATACCCGCTCGGCCGACGCGACACCCGACTGGAGCAGGTTGGACATCGACGCCACCTGGGTCAAAGGTTGGGTGAACTGCCGCGAGTACTGGATGAAGGCCTGCACATCGCCAAGGCTCATGGTCCCGGTCGCGACACGGTAACCCCCGATGACGGCGATGGCGACGTAGCTGATGTTCCCGATGAATGTCATCGCCGGCAGGATGAGCCCCGAGATGAACTGGGCTCCGAAGCTGGCCTGGAACAGGGCCTCGTTTCTTTCGCGAAACACCTGCTCGACCTCGCGCCGGCGCCCGAAGACAGTGACCAGCTCGTGCCCTGTGAACGCCTCCTCGATGTGGCCGTTCAAGCCTCCGGTGTTCGCCCACTGAGCGACGAAAAGCTTCTGCGAGCGCTTGGCCACCTGGGTCGCGATGACAATCGACACCGGGACCGTCACAAGCGCGATCAAGGCGAGCAGGGGTGAGACCACGAACATCATCACCAGCACGCCGACGACTGTCAGGAGCGAAGACAGCAGCTGGCTGATTGTCTGCTGCAGCGACAGCGAGACGTTGTCGATGTCGTTGGTGACGCGGCTGAGGAGCTCGCCTCGCGGCTGCCCATCGAAGAACTGGAGTGGAAGGCGGCTCAGCTTGTCCTCGACGTCTGAGCGCAGCTTGAAAACGGTGCGCTGCACGACGTCGTTGAGGAGGTACCCCTGCATCCAGCTGAAGACCGCTGACGCGACATAGAGCCCCAGAGCCAGGATCAGGACGCCGCCCAACGCGTTGAAGTCGATGCCCTGGCCGGGAATCACATGCATCCTCGCGAGCAGGTCGGCAAGGTTGGCATTGCCCGACGCGCGGACTGCCGCGACCACCTGGTCGGTCGTCATCCCAGCCGGTAGCCGTTTACCGATGGCCCCGGCGAAGATGAGGTCGGTTGCGCGTCCGAGGATCTTCGGTCCGACGACGAGGAATCCCACGCTGGCAATGCCCAGGGCGATCACCGCGGCGAGCTTCACCCGTTCAGGGCTCAAGCGCTGGAGCAGCCGGCGCACCGACTGGCCGAATTTCATCGGCTTCTCGACGGGCATGCCTCCCCCACCCCACGGGCCGCCGAAACCACCACGTATCGGTGGTCGCGGCCGCGCCGCCGCCGGTGCGGGTGGAGGAGTCGTGATGGTGCGGTCGCTCATGCCGCGGGCTCCGCTGCCAGCTGCGATTCCACGATCTCCAGGTATGTCGGACAGGTCTTGAGGAGCTCGTCGTGGCGCCCGAGTCCGACGATCGCACCGTTGTCGAGGACGACGATCTGGTCCGCGTCCGTGATCGTTGACACTCGCTGGCTCACGATCACGACCGTGGCGTGCGCGGTGTGCGGGCGGAGCGCGGCCCGCAACCGGGCATCGGTGGCCAGGTCCAGGGCCGAGAACGAGTCATCGAAAAGGAAGATCTCGGGTTTCCGTACAAGAGCCCGGGCGATCGCCAGCCGCTGGCGCTGACCGCCGGACACGTTCGTGCCGCCCTGGGCGATCGGGCTTTCGAGCCCCGCAGGCATGTCCCGCACGAAGCCGGCCGCCTGGGCAACCTCCAGGGCTTCCCACATGTCCACGTCTGAGGCATCGGGATTGCCGTAACGCAGGTTGCTGGCGACTGTGCCGGTGAAAAGGTACGGCTTCTGCGGCACGAGACCGATACGACTCCAGAGCGCTTCGGGGTCGAGGTCGCGAACGCCGACGCCGTCGATCAGGACCGTGCCGGTGGTGGCGTCGAACAAGCGGGCGATCAGCGATACCAGCGTCGTCTTTCCCGCGCCGGTGCTCCCGATGATGGCGGTCGTCTGCCCGGCGGTGGCCTTGAAAGAGATGTTGCGCAGGACTGGCGCGGCCGCCCCGGGATACCTGAACTCCACGTCGCGCAGCTCGAGCTCGCCGCGGCCATGAAGGTCGCGAACGGGATTCAGCGGCGGGATGACGGATGACTCGGTGCTGAGCACCTCGCCGATCCGGTCGGCGCAGACTGCCGCGCGGGGAATCATGACCGCCATGAAGGTGGCCATCATCACGGACATCAGGATCAACATCAGGTACATGAGAAAGGCGGTCAGCGCGCCGATCTGCATCTCGCCGTTGTTGACTCGCGCGGCGCCGAACCAGAGCACCGCGACGCTGGATGCGTTGAGGATCAGCATCACGGTCGGGAAGATCAGGACCATCAGCCGCCCGACCCTCAGGGCGGTCAACGTCAGAGCGGCATTCGCCTCTCCGAACCTGAGAGCCTCGTCGCGTTCGCGGACGAACGCTCGCACCACACGGATGCCTGAGAGCTGCTCCCTCAAGACCCGGTTGACGGCGTCGATGCGAGCCTGCATGAGCCTGAACTGCGGAACCATCCGGACGACGATCAAACCAATCGCGACAACCAGCGTGGGGACGGAAACCAACATCAGCCACGACAGCCCGACGTCCTGGCGCAGGGCCATGATGATTCCGCCGACGCACATGATCGGCGCGGCGATCATCAACGTGCACGTCAACAGGACGAGCATCTGCACCTGCTGCACGTCATTGGTGTTGCGCGTGATCAGTGAGGGCGCTCCGAACTGCGCGACCTCGCGGCCTGAGAACGTGCCGACCTTGTGGAAGATGGCCGACCGGACATCGCGGCCGAACGACATGGCCGCGCGGGCGCCGAAATAGACGGCAGCGATCGAGCAGGCGATCTGCACCAGCGTCACGGCGAGCATCCAGCCCCCCGTAGACATGATGTAACCGGTGTCGCCTTTGGCGACCCCTTTGTCGATGATGTCCGCGTTCAAGCTCGGGAGGTACAGGTTGGCCATCGTCGACACCAGCTGGAGGGCAACGACCGCGATTAGAGCCGAGGTGTACGGCCTGAGATATGTGCGCAGCAGCTTGATCAGCAATCAGTAAGTCGCATCCTGATCGCCGCTTGCGCGCCACGGTCGCCTCGTCATTCGGATCCCCAGGCGCGTGAGATCAGCGCCGACCGGTCGACCCCGGCGATCGCCAGGGCGCGCGGCACGGTTCCAAACTCGGCCTCGAGGATGCCCGCGAGGAGATCACTGCCGCGGAGGCGACCCCGACGCCGGCGCTCGTGGCGCGACCCGATAAGTGCGCGCCTCACCGCTGCCTTGGCCGACGTCCCGAGCGACAGCGAGCTGTCGAGCCCCGTCGCCTCCACCAGCTTCTTGTCCGGGGCGCTCATGCCGGCGAATGCGAGAGTCCGGCGGCGCTCCTCGCGTAAGGCGGAGGACAATCGCTCGTGATCCAGGCCGGACTCGATCAGCAGCCTCCCGGCGTCGGTGTCGGCGTTGGCCGCCAGGGCGAGGAGCATATGCTCCGCCTCGATGAACTTCGCGCCGTCGCGCTTGGCCTCGATCTCGAACTGACGCGCGACGCTGGACCCGATCTCCCACGAAACCAGCAAAGGAGCCACTCCGTGGGCGCCAAAAACCCTATTCACCGCTCCGCCTCCGGAGCTCGATCCGAGCCATCAGCAGGCGCCTCAGGTGTTTCTTGTGAACCGCCTGGCGCGTGACACCCAGTGCCTCCGCGACCTGCGACCAGGACCAACCTGCGCGCATCGCACGCTCGACCTCGGCGTCCTCCATCTGGTCTGCGATCGCTCGCAGCGCCGAAGCTGCCGCCAGCCCGTCGGCCGGGCCGTCGAGGGGAGAAGGGGAGCTGGGCACGTAAGCAACAGTAGTTGCCTATCTCGCAAATGTCAACGTTAGTTGCTTATTAGAATTTCCTACCACAGCAATCTGTGAGAGCTCCCACAGGAATCTCTCAGGATCCGGCGGCAACCTTTGCGGAGCCTTGTCCAGGATGAGAAACCTGCCTCTGAGACACCTCCTTCGCAGGAGAGTCCTGGCTGTCCTCGTGCTGGTATCCGCCATCCTGGGCGGCACGATCGTCTACGCCCAGGCATCGAAGGTGACGACCACGTATCGCACGGCCCTCGTCACCTACGGAACGATCACGCAGAGCATCGGTATGGCGGGCAACCTGACGCCCGTCAACGAGGCCGATCTCAACTTCGCCTCAGCCGGGACCGTACAGAACCTTTACGTGCAGGTAGGACAGGGCGTCGGGGCCGGGACCCCTCTCGCCACCCTGGACACTTCGCTTCTTTCCGCCCAGCTTCAACAGGCGCAGGCGACGCTGGACGGAGCAAACGCGAAGTTGTCCCAGGACAAGGCCGGACCTACCACTCAGAGCCTGACCTCGGCCGAGAACTCCGTGGGCTCCGCCCAGGTTTCCATGAACAACGCCCAGACCAGCCTGGCCGACACGCAGGCGATCAACGCCCAGGCGGTGGCGGCGGCCCAGGCACCGGTGACCGCAGCGCAGGACAAGCTGACCGCGGATCAAACCGCCGACCAGCCGCAAATCGATCTGGACACGGCAAAGCTCAACACGGACACAACAGCCATGAACCTGGCCTGCACCCCGGATCCCACAACGGCGGGTTGCATCGCCGCCACAGCGACCGTCAGCGCGGATAAGAACACTCTGGTGGCTGACAGCCTTCAGATAGTCAGTGATCAGGCGGCGCTCGCCAGCGCCAAGAGCACCCTCGCGGCCGCGACCGCGAAAGCGCAGCAGAGCAACGACCAGGCAGCGGCTCAGTTGGCCTCGATGCAGCAGCAGTACTCCGCCGCCAGGGCCTCGCTGTACGCCCTTCAGACGAGCACCTCGCCTCAGACCGTCGAGATGGACAACGCCCAGATCCAGATCGACCAGGTCAACGTCAACTCCGTGCAGCACCAGCTCGACGGCGCAACGCTGACCTCGCCGATTCCCGGCATCGTATCCCAGGTCAACATCAAGGCCGGCCAGTCGGTCACGGGCGGTGGAACTACGAGCGCAATCGTGATCTTCTCGCCCGGTTCCTATGACGTGACCGGAACGGTGAGCGATTCGCAGGTGAACCTGGTCGCCATCGGACAGGGCGCGCAGGTCACTCCGGCGGGCTCTACGCAAGCGCTGCTGGGCAAGATCACCTCGATCGCGCCGGCGGCCACGGTCAGCTCGGGCGTCGCGACGTTCGCAGTCACCGCACAGCTCACGGACACCAGCAACTCGATCCGGCCCGGAGTCTCCGCCTCCGTCAACATCGTGATCAACCAGGTCGTCCACGTCCTCACAGTGCCGACGAGCGCCGTGCACACTACCGCCGCGGGTACGACTGTCACCGTGCTCGTCAAAGGCGCGCCGAAGTCGGTCCCCGTGCAGACCGGCGCCTCGGACCCCACCCGCATCCAGATCGTCTCCGGCCTGCAGCTGAACCAGGTCGTCGTCATCGCGATCGTCACGAGCTCCGTGCCCAGCGGCAACGGGGCCAGCGTCCTCGGCGGCGGTGGAACCCGTGGGGGCGGCGGCGGCGGCGGATTCCGCGGCGGTGGTTAGCCGGTGGCGGCCCCTGACGAGCTGATCCACCTCGAATCGATCACCAAGGTCTATGGCATCGGTGACGGGTCGGTTGCCGCCCTGCGCGACTTCTCGCTGACGGTCGAAAGCGGGGAGTCACTCGCGGTGATGGGCCCGTCCGGATCCGGCAAGTCGACGCTCATGAACATCCTGGGATGCCTCGACACGCCGACATCGGGTCGGTATTGGTTTGCGGGACAGGATGTGAGCCGGCTCAACGAAACCGAGCTCGCCCACGTCCGCAACAGGAGGATCGGCTTCGTCTTCCAGCAGTTCCAGCTGCTGCCGAAGCTCTCGGCGTGGAGGAACGTCGAGCTGCCTCTCCTTTACAGGAACGTGCGCGACCGGCGCAGCCTGGCGCTGCAGGCCCTCGAGCAGGTGGGGCTCGCCAATCGAGTCGATCACCGCCCGACCCAGCTGTCCGGCGGCCAGCAGCAGCGAGTCGCGATCGCTCGCGCGCTGGTCACCGACCCCGATCTCATCCTCGCCGACGAGCCCACGGGCAACCTCGACACCGCTTCGAGCCGCGACGTGCTCGCCGTGCTTCACGAGCTCAACGAGCAGGGACGCACCATCGTCATCATCACGCACGACCCGGAGGTCGCCCCGGTGGCGAAGCGGACCGTGCATATGAGAGACGGGCGGTTGGTCGAGCAGGTCGCCGCATGAGCCTGCTCAAAACGATCGAGACCGGGCTCCGCAGCCTCCTGGGCCACCGCCTCCGGTCGGTGCTCACGACGCTCGGAATCCTGTTCGGCGTGGCGGCCGTGATCGCCACCGTCGGAATCGGCCAGGCGTCGTCTGACAGCGTCGCCGCGAGAATCACCTCGTTGGGCACGAACCTGCTCACGATCTCGGCCGGCAGCACGGTTTCGGCAGGAGTGTTCGGTGGCGCCGGCAGCGCCAACACGCTGAGCATGGCGGACGTCCAGGGACTGCAGGACAAGCAGAGCGCCCCTGACATCGAAGCGGTTGCGCCGGTCTCGCAAGGGCGGGCGTCCCTCGTGCTCGGATCGGCCAACTGGAGCACGACCGTCTCGGGCAGCACGCAAGGGTGGCTGATCACCAACACCCGGACGATCGGGACCGGCACGTTCCTGAACGCGAACGACGTCACAACGCGCACTCAGGTGATCGTGCTTGGCTCGACCACGGCGGCAAACCTCGGAGCCGGCGTGGGCGACATCGTGCTCGTGAAACAGATTCCGTTCCAGGTGATCGGCGTGCTCGCGCCGGCCGGCAGCCAGGGATTCGGCAACCAGGACGACCTGGCGGTGGTTCCCATCACGACGGCTCAGGACGAGCTTTTCGGCGGCAGCGTGCAGCGGATCCTGCTCAGCGCAACGAGCGCGAGCACAATCGGCTCCGCTTACCTCGAAGCAAACCAGATCCTGCTGCAGACGCACCACCTCTCGGATCCCTCGCAGGCCGACTTCACGATCACGACCCAGACGCAGGTGCTCAGCACGGCGCAGGCGGTGACGCAGACCCTGACCATCCTGCTCGCCAGCGTCGCGGCCATCTCGCTTCTGGTCGGAGGGATCGGGGTGATGAACATCATGTTGGTCTCGGTCACCGAGCGGACCAGCGAGATCGGATTGCGCAAGGCGTTGGGCGCGACCCCGCTCGACCTGTTCCGGCAGTTTGTGATCGAGGCTGGGATGCTGACGGCGCTCGGCGGCCTGCTCGGCGTCGCGACAGGCCTCGCCGTCGGCTACGTCGTCCCACGCGCGGCAAACATCGCGGTCACCATCACGCCTTTTCCCGTGCTGGTCGCGGTCGGCGTCGCGGTGGCTGTCGGGTTGGTTTTTGGTGTCTACCCGGCGCTTCGGGCGGCGCGGCTCGCTCCCATCGAAGCGCTGCGGGCTCAGTAGGGAGGTGCTTGAAGCATGAATCGCATGGTGGTGCTGGTCGCCGCAGTCTCAGGAATCGTGGCAACCGCTTGTGGGAGCGCGGCGACCGCGAACACGTCTACGGGCTCGCCCAGCCCTGGGGGCGGCGGCGCCGCCCAATTCCGCAATGGCGCGTCAGGCCAGCTCGTGCAGGTCAACGGACAGTCCCTGATCCTCACGGGTCCGACCGGCGACCTCACGGTCACCTACTCGAGCACCACCACCTTCACGCGCACGTCCACGGCGGTGCTGGCCGACATCGTGCCGGGCGTCTGCATCGTCGCGACGGGCCAGAAGGATTCGACCGGAGCGTTGACGGCGACCACCGTCCGCCTCTCGCCGAAGCCGGCGGCCGGGTGCGGCGCCGCGGGTCGGTTCGGGCCCAACGCGTCGCCGCCGGCGGGTGCGTCGCCGCCGCCGCAGGCCTCGCCGCCGCCGCAGGCCTCGCCAAGACCGACCCCGTCGGGTCAGCCGCCGATGGCATTCGTCAGTGGCGAGGTGACGAGCGCATCCGGCGTCTCGATCACAGTGCTCACCACCACGTCCGGCAGCCAGACCATCACTGTGCCGACCATCGCGGCTGTGACCACCACAGTGGTCGCTTCCGCGACCGACCTCCAGACTGGTGAATGCGTGCGCGCCACCGGGGCCCGAGATTCCGCCGGCAGCGTCCAGGCGACCTCGATCACGATCACGCCGGCCGGCCCGTCAGGCACCTGCGTGACGGGATTCCGCGGGGGCGGCGGCTTCGGTCGCCCAGGCGCAACGCCGGGAGCAGCCGGCGGCTAACCCGGTCGCGCCGGTGCGACGTCGCTACTGCTCGTCTTTGGCGGACTCTTCCTTGCCGCGCCGCGCGAGCTCGGCCACCACGGCCGGGTCGGCCAGCGTGGTCGTGTCGCCGAGTGGGCGGTTCTCGGAGACGTCGCGCAGAAGCCTGCGCATGATCTTTCCCGAGCGCGTCTTCGGCAGCTCGGGCGTGAACACGATGTTGGCGGGCGCGGCGAACTTGCCGATCACCTTGCCGACATGGTCGCGCAGCTCGTGCAGCATCTCGGGCGACCCCTCGCGGCCTCCTTTGAGCGTGACGAACGCTACGATGGCCTGTCCCGTCTGCGCGTCGTTGCGGCCGGCGACCGCGGCCTCTGCCACCGCGGGGTGGCTGACCAGCGCGCTCTCAATCTCGATCGTCGAGATCCGGTGCCCGGAGACGTTCATGACGTCGTCAATCCGGCCGAGCAGCCAGAAGTCGCCGTCCTGGTCGACGCGCGCGCCGTCGCCGACGAAATACGTGCCCTTCCAGCGATCCCAGTACGTCTTCTGATACCTCTCGGGATCGCCGTAGATGCCGCGCAGCATGGCGGGCCACGGCTTGCGGATCACGAGATACCCGCCGCCCCCCGGCGGCACCTCCTTGCCCTCGTTGTCGTAGACCGCCGCGTCGATGGTCGGAAATGGCCTGGTCGCGGAGCCCGGCTTCAGAGTCGTGATGCCTGGCAACGGCGTGATCAGGATCATGCCCGTCTCGGTCTGCCACCAGGTGTCGACCACAGGGGTCCGGTTGCCACCGACGTGCTCGCGATACCAGATCCAGGCTTCGGGGTTGATCGGCTCGCCGACAGTGCCCAGCAGGCGCAGGGAGCTGAGATCGTGCCTGGCCGCGTACTCCGATCCCCACTTCATGTGAGTCCGGATCGTCGTCGGCGCCGTGTAAAGGATGTCGGGCCTGTAGCGCTCGACGATCTTCCACCAGCGGTCCTTGTCCGGAAAGTCCGGCGTGCCCTCATAGACGATCCCGGTGGTGCCGTTGGCCAGCGGGCCGAAAACGATGTAGCTGTGGCCCGTGACCCAGCCGATATCGGCCGCGCACCAGAAAACCGAGTCCGGCTTGACATCGAAGATGTAGTGGTGGGTCGTCGACACGCCGACCAGGTAGCCGGCCGTCGTGTGGATGATGCCTTTCGGCTTGGCCGTCGTGCCGCTCGTGTAGAGCAGGTAAAGCAGGTCTTCGGAATCCATCGGCTCGCACGGGCACGAGGCAGGGTCGTCGCTGACCCCCTTGACGATGTCGTGGGCCCATACGTCCCGGCCGTCCTTCATGCTGACTTTGCCGCCGGTCCTTCTGGCCACGATGCAGGTCTTGACTGTCGGAGAGGACTCCAGGGCGGCGTCGGCGTTGACCTTTAGCGGCACGCGGTTTCCGCGGCGCCAACCCTCGTCCTGCGTGATGAGGAACTCGCACTGCATGTCGTTGAGACGATCAGACAGCGACTCTCCGCTGAAGCCGCCGAACACGACAGTGAACGGTGCTCCAATCCGGGTGCACGCCAGCATGGCCACCGGCAGCTCCGGGATCATGCCCATATAGATCCCAATGTGCGTGCCCTTCTTGATCCCCAGCTTCTTCAGGCCGTTGGCAAAACGGACGACCTCGAGCTGGAGTTCGCCGAAGGTGATCTTGCGGCGGTCATCCTCCGGCTCGCCTTCCCAGAAGTACGCGACCTTGTCCTTCTGTCCGCGTTCGACGTGCCGGTCGACGCAGTTGTAGCAAACGTTCAGCTTGCCGCCGAGGTACCACTTCGCGTACGGCGATTTCCACTCATAGAGCTGCTTCCAGGGCTCGGACCAGGAGATCCTTTCCGCGGCTTTGGTCCAGAACTCGTCGAAACCGATGTTGTAGATGTCCGGCTGGGCGTTGGCCTGCCGGCTGAACTCGGGAGACGGCTCGAAGCGCCTCTCCTCGACCTGCATCGTTTCGATGTCCGATGCGCCCTGCGCGCGCCCGGCCGCGTGGTCTGATCTACCTTCGTTCATCGGACTCCCTCAACTGACGTGAATAGAGGTGCGCTCCTGCCTCGAGCCGACCTTAGACGGCTCGGACACCGGCAGGTGCAGGGTGAAAGTGCTGCCGCGACCTGGATCGGAGTCGACGGTGATGTCGCCGCCATGCAGGCGCGCCAGCTGACGCCCCAGGTACAACCCCAACCCGGTGCCCGGCAGGTGACCCGTCTCGGGCGTCGACACGCGGCCGAACCGTGTGAACAGGATCGGCAGGTCCTCCTTGGCGATGCCAACTCCCTGGTCTCTGACAATGACGCGCGCGATGCCGCCGCGACTGACGAGCTCGACCTCGACCGGGCCACCCGCGGGTGAATATTTGATCGCGTTGCCGACCAGGTTGGAGACGATCGTCTTGATCCGCTCACCGTCGACGCGGACTCGGACCGGTCGCTCGGGGCACTTGAGCCGGATCTGGTACTTGTCCTCGACCAGAGGCCGGGCCGCATCGACTGCGGCGCTGACGACGTTGCGCAGGTCGGTCGCCTCCGGTCGGAGCATCAACGCGCCTTCCTCCAACCGCGCCGCCTCGATCATCTGCTCGATCAAGGCGTTCATCTCCATGACCTTTGCCGAGATCACCGGCACCGCCTTCCGACCGCGCTCGTTGAGGTTGCCCAGAAGACCGCCTTCAAGCATCGAGACATAGCCGCGGACAACGGTCAGAGGCCCGCGCAGCTCGTGTGAGGCCAGGTTGAGAAACTGGGTCTTGTTTTTTTCGATGGCCGCCAGGCGCTCGGTCACGCGCGCCCGCTCGAGGCCGGCGGTGACCGAGCTG
>Ga0209009_1000334_pt1 | contig 18156 bp, 13 predicted proteins | sample BlaSpr_A8_OM3_M2_FD_187979 | JGI IMG/M metagenome (GOLD analysis project Ga0209009, IMG submission 187979) | Forest soil microbial communities from Thunder Bay, Ontario, Canada - Black Spruce, Ontario site 2_A8_OM3_M2 (SPAdes) (version 2) | ecosystem: Environmental > Terrestrial > Soil > Boreal... | reverse complement strand
CCATCTAGCAAGACTGACCTCCAACACCCCCCAACACCCCCGCCAACACCCCCACAACTGAGAGAAGCGCAGGGGGTCGATCGGGCCCACGACGGAGGACTGCGCCCGCGGGGGCGCAGAGGAGAGCGCAGAATACGAGCGCGCTGGTGGCCCTTCGCATGGAGACCTCCTGTCGTTTGTTCGTGGGAGTATAAGCGCGCCTGGGCGCGAAGACAGCACTAAGTGAGTTCTGACATATTGCCCTTTCGTGTACCCCCGTGCGGGGAGAGGGGGGATTACTCCTCCGAGACGCCAGCGGCTTCCAGGACGAAGCGGGGAGTCGCGGGCTCGCCCGGCAGGATGCCGTCCTTGCCCCGCGACGTCAGCGCCCATCGATGAAGCCAGCTGATGCCGCCGGGCCCGGTAAAGGTATCGGCGGAGGAATAGGCGGGGTCTTCGAGCGCGCGTTCCAGGCTGATGAACGCATAGCCGCGTCCGCGCAGGCGCCGGGCCAGGTCGCGGAAGTGATCGGCATTCAGGGAGTTGGCGTGGACGAGCAGGATCTGGCGGATCTCCCGGGAGAAGAGACGGACGGATTGCCGCTCGAAATACTCGATCTTCGCCTCCATGTACGGAACGTAGGCACTGGCCAACTTGCCGGCGGCCGACGGGTCCCCGTGCTGCTTCGCCAGCGCGTACGCGCGCGCGAAGATCCAGTCGGAATTGTCGAAGGTGACCGGCGCCACGCGATAGCCGCGGCGCGTCAGGAACTCCTCGAGCACGCGCCGCGTCTCGAGCGAGCGGCCCGTGTGAAGGAAGGGGTGGCGAAAGTATCGGAGCCGCATGTTTCTGGAAGACAACAGCGCCTTCGTCGTCTCCTCGCCCCGGGTCACGTCCTCTTCAAACTGGTCGAGAGGCGCCCGGTGCAGGTCGGTGTGGGAGTAGGTGTGGTTGCCGAGCTCGAGGCCGGCGGCGACCCATGTTCGGAGAAGGGCGACCCGCTCGGGATCTCGCGCTCCGGCCGGCGCGAGCTTGCCCTCGTTGACGAAGCCGACGGCGGGGATTTTCTCGGCGGTGATCGCGCGAACGAGCTTCTCGGTGACTGCGCGGAGCTCCTCGATTCCGTCGCCCGGAGCGACGACCCCCGGGAGATCGTCGAAGGTGACCGCCACTTCCCGCGCCGGCTCGTGCGACGCCGCATCCGCCGCCTGCGCGTGCGCGAGGGGTCGCGGGAGCAAGGCCCCGAGCGCGAGCGCCCATGCCGCCACGCGCGGAAGCCGGAAAGCCTCCGGCAGCCTCCCCGTTCGGAAATACACGATTGCGCCCTTCTCCCGCCGCAGGTTACAGCTGAAAAGGGCGGCAGGCCGCGGTCTGTTTGCTTGCCCGACCTTTCTTCGTGTGCTAAGAAAGCCCTCCCTCCCGGAAGGAATTGAATGAACGAAGGCTCGATCGCCGCCGATCATCTCGCCGTGCTCGAGGTGGCCATCCTGTGAATTGTGAATTGCGAATTGTGAATTGTGAGTTGAGATTGGTGATTTGGACGAGCAAGGTCTTTGAGCCCTGATCACAAATCGCAAATCACAAATCACAAATTCATCTTGACTCTCGACTGAAGACCTCCGCTCAGCCTTTCTTCACGGGGACCACGGGGGGCGGAACGGGGCGCAGGAAATACTCGGGTTTGGCGTCGGCGGCCACGACGGATCCGCGGAGGATCCGGATGCCGGCGGGGATCTGCGCGTTCTTGCCCACGGTCGTTATGCCGGAGCCTTCCGCCGGAATCTTCGAATTCCGGGGCGCCTGGCCGACGCGCGCGTTTCGCCCGACCTTGACGATCTTGTCGATGACGGAGCGCTCGATGCGCGCTCCGGCCTCGATGACCGTGTCGGTCAGGATGACGGAGTGGCGGATGACCGCCCGCGGACCGACGGAGACACCCGGTGAAAGGACGCTCTTCTCGACGCGCGCGCCCGCCTCGATCACGCACCCGTCAGTAATCATGCTGTCCTTGACGACCGCGCCCTCCTGGATGCGCACGGGCGGTCGTTCCTCGGATTTCGTATGCACGATCCAGGAACGGTCGTTCAAATCGAGCGCGGGGGGGTGCTTCAAGAGATCCATCTGCGTCTGCCAGTAGGCCTCGATCGTTCCGACGTCCACCCAGTAGCCCTGGAACGGGTAGGCGAAGACGCGGAGGCCGCCCTGCACCATGCGCGGGATGATGTCCTTGCCGAAGTCGTGCGACGAGTCGCGGCGCCGGGCGTCCTCGGTCAGCATCTGGGCGAGAGCCCGGCGCGAAAAGACGTAAACACCCATCGAGGCGAGCGTGCCGGGCGGCTCGGCGGGCTTCTCGACGAACTGCGTCACCCGGAACTCCGGGTCCACCGCGAGGATCCCCATCCGGGTGGCCTCCTCGCGCGTCACGTTCAACGTCGCGATCGTCAGGTCGGCCTGCTTGGAGACGTGAAACTCGGCCAGCGACCCGTAGTTCATCTTGTAGATGTGGTCACCCGAGAGCACGAGAACGAGGTCCGGCTCCCCGCGCTCGACGAAGGAGAGGTTCTGCGTGAGAGCGTCGGCCGTCCCCTTGTACCAGTCGGTGTCCGCGCGGCCGCGGTACGGCTGGTAGATCTGGACTCCGCCCGTGAAGCCCCGGTCGAGGTCCCAGGGGCGGCCGGCGCCGATGTGCTCGATCAGCGAATGGGGGCGGTACTGGGTCAGGATCATGACGTCCACGATGCCGGAGTTGACGCAGTTGGAGAGCGTGAAGTCGATGATCCGGTACTTGCCCGCGAAGGGGACGGCGGGCTTGGCGCGCTTGTCCGTCAACACGCCCAGGCGCGATCCTTCTCCGCCGGCGAGGATGACCGCGCGCGTCTTCATCGGGTCTGCTCCCTCTCCCGGTGAGGGAGGGGCGGGGTGAGGGGCATGTCCTCCCTCCCCGGGACGGAGAGGAGCGAGGTGCGGGGAACGCTCACGCTCCCTCGGGCGGTCGGAAACCGGCGCGCAGGGCCCGCGCGCGCTCGTAGAGGGCCACGTACTCTCCGGCCGATCGGGTCCAGGAGAAATCGGACCGCATGCCGCGGCCTTGAAGTTCGGCCCATGGTCGGGGTTGAGCGTACACCGAGAGCGCGCGATCGAGAGCGTCTCCGAGGGCCCACGGGCTGAACTCGTCGAACAGGAATCCCGTTCCGCCCGGGTCTCCGGCGTCGGTCACGGTGTCGGCCAGGCCGCCTGTGCGCCGTGCCACGGGGACGGCCCCGTAGCGCATGGAGATCATCTGTGTCAGGCCGCAAGGCTCGTAGCGCGAGGGGATCAGGACCATGTCGGCGCCGGCGTAGATCCGGCGGGCAAGAACAGGATCGAACCGGAGCCGCGCCGCGGCCCGCCCCGGATGATCCCGCTCGATCATCGCGTAGTCGTGCTCGAGCGAGCGCTGGCCCGTGCCGAGCAGGACGAACTGGCCGCCGGCCGCGAGCCAGCGCCGCACCGCCGGGACGGCGATATCGAGGCCCTTCTGCGAGTCCAGCCGCGAAACGACGGCAAGCAGTGGCGTGCGCGGCTCTCCCGCGAGGCTCATTTGCTCCTGCAGGGCCTTCTTGTTCGGCGCGCGGCGGCGAAGCGAGTTGGCGTCGAAGGGGGCGGCGAGAGAATCGTCCGTCGCCGGGTTCCAGACGTCCAGGTCGAGGCCGTTGACGATCCCGGCCAGCCGGTCCTGCCGCGCGCGCAGGACGCCGTCCAGTCCCTCGCCGAACGCGGGCGTCAGGATCTCGCGGGCGTAGGTCGGGCTGACGGTCGAGAGCATGTCCGCGGCAAGGAGGGCGAGCCCGAGCGGAGAATCGTGGAGCCAGTCCGGGAGAGAGAGCGCGATCTCCGTGACGGGAACTCCATACTCGCCGAGAGCCCGCCCGGAGCCTTCGCCGCGGTAGAGGAGGTTGTGGATCGTCATTACCGAAGCGACGGTGCGGAAAAACTCGTTCTCCCGTCCGCTCGTCCCGAGCCACTGGACGGCGGCTCCCGTGTGCCAGTCGTTGGCGTGAAGAACGTCCGGCTTCCACCCGAGCGCCTCGCACGAAAAGAGCGCGGCCAGAGAAAAGAAGACGAACTTGGGAGCGTCTTCCGCGATGCCGGAGCCGTAGATGCGGCCGTCTTTGGGGATCGGCGGGCCGGTGACGAGGAAAACCGGCGTCCGGGCGTTTTCCGCTTCGTAGATCTCGGCAGTCTGAAGGCCGCCGGCGTGCGGCAATTCGAACCGGGCCGAGAGCTTCGGCTGCAGGCCCTGCCAGTCGAGGGCGCCGTAGCCGGGGATGGCCAGCCGCACGTCGTGTCCGAGAGCCCGCAGCGCGCCCGGCAGCGATCCGGCAACATCGGCGAGTCCTCCGACCTTGACGAACGGGGCGGCCTCCGCCGCGAGAAACAGGACCTTCAAATCTACGCGGCTTTTTTCCTGGGCGCGGGCTTTGCCGAGATGGGGTGGGCCTTGCCGCCGGTCTCGGCGAAGAGGAAGGACAGCTCGTCGGTCAATTCCTCGATCCGTTTGGTGACCGGGGTGCTGCCTCCGGAATGCCCGGCCTTGGTGTCGTAGTGGAGGAGGACGGGCTTGCCCGAGCCGTTGGAGGCCTGGAGCAGAGCGGTCATCTTGCGCGCGTGGAGCGGAGCGACCCGCGTGTCCGAGTCGCCCGTGATCAAGAGCACGGCCGGGTACTTCGTCCCCGCCTTGACGTGGTGGTAGGGGGAATAGGCGTGGATAAAGGGAAACTGCTCCGGGTTGTCGCCGGAGCCGTACTCGGGCACCCAGTATCCGGCCACCAGGAACTTCTGGTACCGCACCATGTCGAGAAGGGGATAGGAACAGACGACCGCGGCGTAGAGCTCCGGACGCTGGGTCAACGCCGCTCCGACGAGGAGCCCGCCGTTCGAGCCTCCGGAGATCGCGAGGCGGGACGGCGACGTGTAGCCGTTCTTGATCAGCCATTCCGCGGCGCCGATAAAATCGTCGAAGACGTTCTGTTTCTTCGCGAGCATGCCCGCCTTGTGCCAGTCCTCGCCGAACTCTCCGCCGCCGCGCAGGTTCGGGAGCGCGTAGACGCCGCCGTTCTCCACCCAGATCGCGGCGCGCGCCGAAAAGCCGGGCGTCTCGGAGAGGTTGAACCCGCCGTATCCGGTCAGGAGCGCCGGGCTCGATCCGTCGAGCCGGATGTCCTTGCGATGCACGAGGAACATCGGGATGAGCGTGCCGTCCTTCGAGGCGTACTTGACCTGCTTGACCTCGAAACGATCGCTCGCGACCGGCACGTTCTCTTTCGCCCAGACTTCGCGCGTCCCCTTCTCGACGTCGTACCGGTAAATGGTCGGAGGGGTGACGAAAGACGTGAACGTGAAGAACGCCTCGTTCTTGCCCCATTCCCCGCGCAGGCCGCTCGCCGATCCGACCGAGGGGAACGTGATCTCGCCTTGCGGTTTTCCCTGGGGATCGAAGATGCGGATGCGCGGAAGGACGTTCTCGAGGTACCGCACGAAGAGCCGGCCGCCGACCGTCGAGACGCCCTGGATGGCGCTCTTGCCCGCCGGCACGACCTCCTTCCACTTGTCGCGGGCGGGATTCCTCAGGTCCACGGCGAGGACCCGGCCGTTCGCGGCCTGCCAATTGGTTTCGAGGTACATCGTGTCGCCGGCGATGTCGGCAGAGAAGCGCGCTTCGATGTCATTGACGATCGCGACGATCGGTCCCCCGGAGGCGAGGTCGCGCGCGTAGACCTCCGTCTTCGTCGCGGCCGATCCGTGCGAGACGACCATCAGGAGATAGTGGTTGTCGTCGGAGAGTCCGACGCCGAGGCCCTTCTCGGGCCCGTAACCGTCGCCGAAGAGCTTCTCGTCTTTGGAGAGGTCGCTCCCCATGGCGTGGAAGAAGACGCGGGGCCCTTCCTTCTCCAGGCGCGAGAAGAACACGCCGAACCTGTCGTTCTTGACGGCGACGCCCTGGTAGCGGGCGCGCGGCAGCACGTCCGGAAGCTCCTTCTTCGTGGCGACGTCCAGGAACTTCACGGTGACTTCGTCTTCGCCGCCCACCCGGACTCCGTAGGCGATCAGGCTGCCGTCTTCGACGACGTCCAGGAGATTGATCGAGGTGGTGTGGTCGGCGCTCAAGGCGTGCGGGTCGAGAAGGACCTCGTCCTTGCCTTTGGCGCCCTTGCGGACGTAAAGGACGGAGAGGTCCTGGTTTGCCAGCCGCTTGGTGAAGAAGTAGAGGCCGCCGCGCTCCGTCGGCGTGCCGATCGTTTCGACCTTGAGAAGCTCCGCGACGCGCTGTTTGATGGCGTCGCGGCCGGATAACGCGTGCAGGATCGACTCCGAGTACTTGTTCTGCTCGTCAATCCAGGCACGCGTCTCGGGCGCCTTCTGGTCCTCGAGCCAGCGGTAGGGGTCGCTGATCTCAACGGAGCCGAAAGACTCCTTGACGCTCTCGGCCCTGGTCTTCGGGGGTTGAAGGCCTCCGCCCGGGGCCACGGCCTGCAAGCCAAGCAGCGCCAGGGAGAGCGTCGCCGTAAAGAGGGCGATTCTTCCACGCGGGACTCGCATCATCCGATCTCCTTTGCCAGCGGACTCGAAAGAATAGGCGCCCGCGCTGGGAGAAACAAGCGAGTCTTTAAGCCGCCCCGGCGTCGGGCCCCGCCTCCCTCGTCGGCACGCTCCGGCCCGGCCGCTGACAGAAAGAGGTGGGCCGTCGCTGGTCGCTCAGTCGCAGCTTCAGCGAGGCGGGAGGTTTCCCTTGCCGTGCTCCTTCGCTCATCGCCTCCTCCGGGAGGCGGTCCCGCCGCCGGGGCTCACACACGGACTGAAGTCTCAATGCGAGCCCCGAAGCCGGCGGCGTTTCCCGTCGGAGGTGATGGGTGACGAGCATGGAAGCAAGGTTCTTGCGCCTTGCGATCTCTGCGAGGAACCCTCAGCGCCGGCCGGTACGTTTTCTTGGCGGCAGGCCGGCGCGTGCCTCCGAGGGAAACGACGACGGCTCCGGGGCGATCTTTCAGCAGCGTGCCCGGCAACTGGCGAAGCCGCAAGAGCAGATTTCTACTGACGAACGGCCTATTCGATGCGGACGACGATGCCGTTTTCGAAGATGACGGTCTTGCCGACGGTCCGGTAGGTCCACTTCTCCCGGGACGCGCCGGAGTCTGACGTCTCGGAATCCACGGCGTCGGGTGGGCCGAGCAGCGCGCGGACCTGCTCGGGAGTCATGTTCTCGGTGACCGCGCCGGCCGGGGTCTGTCCGTCGAGGCTCCGGCTGGCCGCCTCGGTCTGCGCGCTCTGCGCGGCGCTCGCTCGCGCCGCGGCGCGGGCCCGGTCGGCGGGCGCCGTGGCGGCCCCGGGGTCGGCCGCGGGGCTGAAAAGGTGTTGGGTTTGGACGAGCCACAGGCCGGCTCCCAGAACGAGGAGGGCGAGGAGCAGGCGTCCCATGCTCATTGGCTGATCGTCGGGAGGACGGCGGCCCCCAGCCGCACGAGCGGCCAGTCGTTCATCTCGCGCTCGGGCGCGAGGAGGTCTTTCAACGTGATCTTCTCCAGAACGTCGTCGACCGCGCGCTGCACCATCCGCCAGACAGACCGGATCGAGCAGTCGGGCATGTTCGTGCAGAGCCGGCCGATACCGGCATGCGTGTCGCAGAAGGAGGCCTCGTAGAGACGCCCTCCCAGCGCCGCCAGGGCCTCGCTGATCGGGATCGTGTCTGCCGGCCGCGCCAGCGCGTAACCCCCTGCCTGACCCCGCGTGGATTGCACGAGGCCGGCGTTGCGCAGGAGCCGCATCATCTTCGCCACGTTCGGCTCCGAGATCCCTTCGGAACGGGCCAGCTCGGAGATCGCGACGCTCCCCTCGGGACCGGCGCGCCCGACGCGCAGCAGGCAACGAAGCCCGTATTCTTCGAGAGAGCTCAATTTCATAGGACACCCCGAGCGTTGTGAGTCGTGTGTTGTGAGTTGTGAGAAGCCGTGAGGGCTTCATCTGTGACTATCGACTGCCGACTATCGACTATCAACTTCTTCATCACATCAACCCCAGCTGGAGCTTGGCGGCTTCGGACATCATGCTCATGTTCCAGGGCGGATCGAAGAGGACCTGGACGTCGGCCTCCCGGACGTCCGGCAGGGCAAGGAGCTTGCCGAGGATGTCTTCGCGCAGGACGTCGCCCATCCCGCATCCGGGGGCAGTCAGCGTGAATCGCACCTCGATCTTATTTCCACCCTCCGGCAGCGGCGTCGCTCCGCATTGGTAAACGAGGCCGAGGTCCACGATGTTGACGGGGATTTCCGGGTCGTAGCAGGTCTTCAACTGTTCCCAGGCCAGCTCCTCCGTCGTCTTGCCGGCGGCGGCCTCCTCCGGCGAAGCCACGGCCTCTTCTCCGATCGCGTCGGCGTCTTTTCCGTCGATGCGCGCCATGGAGCCGTAGGGCGTCATGACCGTGTAACTGCCCCCGAGCGACTGTGTGATCGCCAGCGGCGTGCCCTCCGGGATCATCAGCTTCGTTCCGCTCGGGATCTCCCGGGCTTCGATCTCGCGCGTCGTCGTGACTTCTTTCTGCATTCGCATCAGGCTCCTCCGCTTTCGGCCTTGGGTCCTTCGGACAGCTCCGTCGAGACTCTCTCCTGACCGCCGGCGAGGGCGGCCTTCAACGTGTGCCAGGGAAGCGTCGCGCACTTGATCCGCACCGGATACTCCCGGACCCCCGAGAAGACCTCGAGCTTTTCGAGGCCCGGACCTCCGGGCTTCGGTCCCGAGGCCGAGGTGATCAGGTCGTGGAACTTCTCGAAGAGCGCCTCGGCTTGCGGGCGCGTCATCCCCTTCACCCGCTCCGTCATCATCGAGGCGGACGCGGTCGAGATCGCGCAGCCGGATCCCTGAAAGCTGACGTCCTTCAGCACGTCTCCCTCGAGCGTCAGGTACACGGTCTCCCGGTCGCCGCAGAGAGGGTTGTAGCCCTCCGCCGACCGGTTCGCGGTGGGAAGAGTCCTGAAGTTCCTCGGCCGCTTCGAGTGGTCGAGAATCTGTTCCTGGTAGAGGTCGCGCAGGTCGTCGCTCATGGGCGGAACATCTCCACGACCTTCTGGATCCCCGCGAAGAAGACATCGACTTCCTCCCGCGTGTTGTAGAGGCCGAAGGAGGCGCGGGTCGTGGCCGGGACCTGAAAGAAGTCCATCACCGGCTGCGCGCAGTGGTGGCCAGTGCGCACCGCCACGCCTTCGCGGTCGAGCACGGTGCCGACGTCGTGCGGGTGGACGCCCTCCAGCGTGAACGACAGGACGGCCGCCTTCTCCCGCGCCGTGCCGATGACGCGAAGCCCGGGGATCGCGGACAAGCGCCCGGTCGCGTAGGACAGCAGATCGTTCTCGTGCGCCTCGATGTTCTCGATGCCGAGAGAGCGCATGTAATCCGCCGCCGCGGCGAGGCCGATGCCTCCGGCGATGTTGGGGGTCCCGGCTTCGAACTTGTACGGAAGGATGTTGTACGTCGTCTTCTCGAAGGTGACGGAGCTGATCATGTCTCCGCCCCCCTGGTACGGCGGCATGGCTTCGAGGTGCTCCGCCTTTCCGTAGAGGATGCCGACCCCGGTCGGCCCGTACATCTTGTGCCCGGAAAACGTGTAGAAGTCGCAGTCGAGATCCCGGACGTCCACGGACAGCCGCGGGGCCGCCTGCGCGCCGTCCACGAGCACCGGCACGCCGCGGCCATGCGCGAGCGCGATGATCGACTTCACCGGGTTGACGGTCCCGAGCGCGTTGGAAACGTGGGAGACCGCGACGATCTTCGTCTTCCCGGAGAGGCGCCTCTCGAGCTCGTCCATCCGAATCTCGCCGCGCTCGTTGATCGGCGCGACGACGAGCTTCGCCCCCTTCTCCTCGCAGAGGATCTGCCAGGGGACGATGTTCGAATGGTGCTCGAGCGCGGAGATCAGGATCTCGTCCCCGGCGCGGACGTTCGCCCGGCCGTACGTCTGCGCCACGAGGTTGATCCCCTCCGTGGTCCCGCGCACGAAGACGATCTCCCGCGTGTCGCCGGCATGGAGGAAGTCCTTCATCGTCTCGCGCGCCTTCTCGTAGGCCTCGCTCGACTCGACGGAAAGGAAATGGACGCCCCGGTGAATATTCGCGTAGGAATTCTCGTAAAGCGAGCGCACGGCGTCCATCACGGCGCGCGGCTTCTGCGTGGTCGCGGCGTTATCGAGGTACACCAGCGGCTTGCCGTACACGCGCCGCGACAGGATCGGGAAGTCTTCCCGGACCCGGAGGACGTCGTAGCCGGCTGCGCCTGTCGCGCCTGTCGCGCCCCCGGGACGGGGAGCCGCCGGACGAACGGACGCCGGAGCGCTCATGAGGCCTCCGCCGCCTGCGGGAGGCGCTGCCCGAGAAAGGCCTCGATCTCCTCGCGGACCCAGGGCACCCGAATCCGGCTAGCCAGGTCCGCGGCGAAGGCGTATGTCAGCAGCGCCCGCGCCTCCCGCTCTCCGATGCCGCGGGAGCGCAGGTAGAAGAGAGAGTTCGCGTCGAGCTGCCCGATCGTCGAGCCGTGGCGGCACTTGACGTCATCGGCCAGGATCTCGAGGGCCGGAGTCGAGTTGACGAGCGCCTCCCGCGAGAGGAGGAGGTTCTTGTTGGTCTGGACGGCGTCGGTCTTCTGGGCGTCCTGCCTCACGATGATCTTCCCGTGGAACACCCCCCGCGACCGGCCGTCGAGGATCCCCTTGTAGAGCTCGCGGCTCGTGCAGCGCGGTTTCGCGTGGTCGATGAGCGTGTGGTTGTCCATGTGCTGCGACCCGCCCGCCAGGAAGAGGCCGTTCAACGCGCACTCGCTCCCTTCGGCCGTGAAGAGGACGTTGATGTCGGTGCGGGCGAGTGCCGCCCCGAGGCAGAAGTTGTGCGAGGCAAAATTGCTCGCCCTTCCCTGTGCGGCCTGGATCGTCTGGACGTGGAACGCGGAGAGGCTCTCGCGCTGGAGCTTGTAGTGCTCGAGGACCGCGCCCTCCTCGCAGACGACCTCCGTCACAGCGTTCGTGAAGTAAATCCCTCCTCCCTCCGGGAGAGGGCTTCCAATGTACGTTTCGATGATCGCCGCCTGGCTGTTCGGCTCGGCGAGAATCAGGTTGCGCGGATGTGAAACCACCGGCTCGCCGCCGTCCGCCGCCGAGAGAAAAATCAGGTGAACAGGTTCCCCGGCGATCGTTCCCCGCGGGATGCGCACGAAGGCGCCGTCCTCCAAAAACGCCGTGTTGAGAGCCGTAAACGCGTTCTTCTCGAAACTCGCATGCCTGGCCAGGCGCGGCTTGAGGAGCTGGGGCTCCTCCCGGAGAGCTTCCCGGAGGCTCCGCACGACGGCCGGCCCGGCCGCCGCTTTCGACAATCCGGGCGCGTGTCGGCCATTGATGAAAACGATCCGGGCTGACTCTCCCCCCGGGAGAGGGCCGGCGTGAGGGCCTTCCTCGAGCCCCGCCCTATCGTTGCCCGGCCGGAAGGGCACCTTCGCGATCGGCCCGACGTTCGTGTACTTCCACTCCTCGTTCTTCACGCCCGGAAAGCCGAGCGCCTCAAAACGCGCGAAGGCTTCCCGGCGGATCTGCGACAGCCACGCCGGCTCGCCCGCGAACCGCTTCTCCTCGAAGCGCGCGAGGCTTGCGCTGTACAGGTCGTCTGGCCGGGCAACCGCTTCCATGGCTAGACCACCGCCTCCGCATGCGGCCCCGGCGGTTCCTTCTCGAGCCAGGCGTAGCCCCTCTCCTCGAGCTCCAGCGCGAGCTCCTTGCCGCCGGAAAGAGCGATCGAGCCGTCCACGAGCACATGGAGGAAGTCGGGCACGATGTAATTCAACAGCCGCTGGTAGTGCGTGACGACGATCATGGAACGCTGCGGGCTGCGCAGCTGGTTGACGCCGGCCGCCACCGTGCGCAGCGCGTCGATGTCCAGTCCCGAGTCCGTTTCGTCCAGGATCGCGAGAGTCGGGTCGAGGATCGCCATCTGGAAGATCTCGTTCCTCTTCTTCTCGCCGCCGGAGAAGCCCTCGTTGACCGGCCGCTTGACGAGGTCCTCGTCGATGTCCACGAGCTTCGCCTTCTCCCGCGTGAGCTTCAGGAAGTCCATCGCGTCGAGCTCCGGCTCGCCCCGGTGCTTGCGGATGGCGTTTAAGGCATTCTTCAAAAAGTAGACGTTGGATACGCCCGGGATCTCGACGGGGTACTGGAAGGCGAGGAAGACCCCTTCCCGCGCGCGGATCTCGGGGCTCATCGCGAGAAGATCCTTCCCCTTGTAGAGGACCCGCCCCTCCGTCACGTCGTAGCCGGGCCGCCCCGCCAGCACGTGCGCCAGCGTGGACTTGCCCGACCCGTTGGGGCCCATGATCGCGTGAACCTCTCCCTCGTTGACGGAGAGGTCAACGCCCTTGAGGATCTCTTTTCCTCCAACGGAGGCGTGCAGGTTCTTGATTTCTAACAGCATCTCGTTTCCTTCAGTCTCTTTTGCGGGCGGCCCAGGGGCCGCCCCTACGGCACCAGGCACGACCAGGTTCCCCGGGTCCGTGCCGTAGGGGCGGGGCTTGCCCCTCCCGCCTCCGGTTATCCGACCGACCCCTCGAGCGACACTCCCAGCAGCTTCTGGGCTTCGACGGCGAACTCCATCGGCAGCTCCTTGAAGACGGACTTGCAGAACCCGCTGACGATCATGCTGACCGCCTCTTCGGGGGAGATGCCGCGCTGCTGGAAATAGAAGATCTGGTCTTCGCCGATCTTCGACGTGGACGCTTCATGTTCCATCTGCGCGGTCGAGTTGTTGACTTCGATGTACGGGAACGTGTGCGCGCCGCACTTGTCGCCGATCAGGAGCGAGTCGCACTGCGAGTAGTTGCGCGCGTTGTCCGCCTTCCCAAGGATCTTCACCATCCCGCGGTAGGTGTTCTGCCCGTGTCCCGCCGAAATCCCCTTGGAGACGATCGTCGAGCGGGTGTTCTTTCCGATGTGGATCATCTTGGTGCCCGTGTCAGCCTGCTGGCGGTTGTTGGCCACGGCCACGGAATAGAACTCGCCGACCGAGTCGTCTCCCTGCAGGATGCAGCTCGGATACTTCCACGTGATGGAAGAGCCGGTCTCGACCTGGGTCCAGGAGATCTTGGATTTCGAGCCCAGGCACTTGCCCCGCTTGGTGACGAAGTTGTAGATGCCCCCTTTGCCGTTCACGTCGCCGGGATACCAGTTCTGGACGGTCGAGTACTTGATCTCGGCGTTGTCCAGCGCCACGAGCTCGACGACCGCGGCATGGAGTTGGTTCTCGTCGCGGATCGGAGCCGTGCACCCCTCGAGGTACGATACGTACGACCCTTCCTCGGCGATGATGAGGGTTCGCTCGAACTGCCCCGTCTTGGCCGAGTTGATCCGGAAGTAGGTCGAAAGCTCCATCGGGCAGCGAACGCCCTTCGGGATGTAGCAGAAGGAGCCGTCGGAAAAGACCGCCGAGTTCAGGGTCGCAAAGAAGTTGTCGGAATAGGGGACAACGGAGCCGAGGTACTTCTTGACCAGCTCCGGGTGGCTCTGGACCGCCTCGGAGAAAGAGCAGAAGATGACGCCGACCTTCGCCAGTTGCGCGCGGAAGGTCGTCGCGACGGAGACCGAGTCGAAGACCGCGTCCACCGCGACGCCGGCGAGCTTGGCCCGTTCCCGCAGTGGGATGCCGAGCTTCTCGTACGTCTCGAGGAGCTTCGGGTCCACTTCCTCCAGGCTCTTTGGTCCGTCGGTCTTCGCCTTCGGAGCCGAGTAGTAAATGATCGCCTGGTAGTCGATCGGCGGGTAGTGGACGTTGGGCCAGGCGGGCTCCTTCATGGTGACCCAGTGGCGATAGGCCTTGAGCCGCCATTGGAGAAGCCATTCCGGCTCGCTCTTCTTGGCAGAGATGATCCGGACGATGTCTTCGTTTAATCCGGCGGGGATCGTCTCCGATTCGATGTCGGTGACGAAGCCGGCCTTGTATTCGCGATTTGCGAGCTCCAGGAGCTCTTCACGTTCGGCGGTCATTCGTTCACTGCTCATTGGTTCTCCGGTTTTGCATTGTCCTCGACACCGAAAGCATATTGAATCTATACTAAAAAGTCAACTTTGGTAAAGTTGCTAACTTATTCCTTTTGAGCTATTTAAGCTAATAAAAACGCCCGCCATTGAAGCGGGCGTTTTCCGATCGGCGGACAGTGTCCCTAATCTGGCTTTCTCTCCCGCTCGTCCTTCTTGTCGTTCGGGTCCTTCTTGTCCTTCTGATCCTCCGGCTTCGGCGTCACGGGCCGACCCCGCTGGACCGGCCGCACCTCGCCTTTAGGCTGAGCCGGCGTCGGAGGAGGAGGCGCGACGTCGCGGCGCCCTTCCGGCCTGACCTCGCGGGCCTGCGGCGGCTGCGGAGCGGGCGTCGGCTGTTCGCGGCGGCGCTCGATGGCGGGCGGCGGAGCTGGAGGCGCCGAGGCCGGCGGCTCTCGCCGGCGCTCGACGGCTGCTGGCGGCTGAGGCGGAGCGGGAGTCGGCTGTTCTCTCCGGCGCTCGAGCCCCGACGGAGGCTCGGCCGGCCGTTGCCGTTCGACCGCTGGCGGCGCCGGCGCCGGAGTCGCCGGAGGAGGAGCCACGCGCTGTCGTTCCAAAGATGGTGCGGGAGGAGCGGGCGCCGGCGGAGCTTGCGTGGGCGGAACGCGCTGGCGCCAGTCCTCGTTCTGCGGCCGGACCCTCTCCGCCGGCTGACCGCTCGGCGGCTGCGGCGGCGCGGTGACGACGCTCCTCTCGCGCCCTCTGTCGGGCTGAGGTTGCGGAGCCGGCGCGGCCGGCGGAACCGGCTGCCTCAGAACGGGCTCACGGGCGGGAGGGCCCGACGGGGGAGCCGCACCGGTGACGGGTTTGGCCGAGACCGGCTGTTCCGACGTCGCCATCGGCCGGCCTCGAAAGGCGGTGACGGGCTCGACGCGCCGTGCCGCGGCTCCTGCCGATCCCGCTTCACGGGGCGAGAGAGTCACGCTGCCCGGTTGCGCGGCCACGGGACGCACGTCGGTGACCGCCTGCGGCCGTCCCCGGTTCTCGACGGAGATCCTCGCGGCGGCGGCCGGCGCGACGGGCGCGCCGCGGTTTTCGCTGATCACGGCGAGCTTCGCCTGGAACGTGGGAGGAGCGGGCGGAGGCGCCGTGCGAGCGACCACCATGCGAGAGACGATCGCCGCGGGTGGCCGGGGCGCGGCGGCCGCGTCCGCCCTCACGGCGACGTGCAGCGAGCCCCGGGTCGGAACGACCGGGATCGGCCCGCGAAGCACCGGGGCCGCGGCGACCTGGCTGACGACCGTGCGGTCACGCACGATGTTTGACGAGACGATGCCCCCCGAAACGAAGGTATTCCGGTTGACGACGGTCACGTACGTCCTGTTGACGTAAGCGACGTTGCTTCCGACGCTCGAGTAGCCCACGCGGGCCCGGTCGCCCCACCACGGCGAGAAGGGATCCCGCGGGCCGAGTGGGAACCATCCGACGAATCCGCCGCCTCCGACCGAAACCGACGCGGACCAGCCGGGGCCGCCGCCGACGAAGCCGACGAGAGCCGGCGAATAGCTGACGGAGGCAACGGCCGGCGCGACCGGCACCCAGCACCAGCGCGACGAGACCATCGCCCAGCGGCCGTAATGGTAGGGCGCCCAGCCCCACGGCTCGGCGGAGACCCAGGTCCATCCCCACGGGTCCTGCCAGATCCAGTGGCCGGAGCGGTAAGGGGCCCAGTCGGCCGCGACGGATGTCGGAGACCAGACCCAACCGTAATCGCGAGCGTTCTCCCAGCGGCCGTACTCGTCGAGGTCATCCCCGCCCACGATGTCGGCGCTGACGTACTGGTAAGAGCGCGTGCGGGTCTGGCGGCCCCCGCGCTGGCTGACCCACTGGTCCCAGGCGTCGGGTCCGGCAAGCGCCACGATGTCGTATCGGGGCGAGTCGATTCCCTCGACGTCGATCGCTTCGCCGGCGTTCACGGGGATCTGTCCCCCTCCCGCCGCCACGGTCGCGTTTCCGCTCCGCACGGCGACGCGGGTGAAGCCGTTTTCGTCCACGTCCACGCGGTACTCGCCCGGTCGATCGAAGGTCACGGCGGCGTTGGGCGTGTCGATCTCGAAGATCTCCGAGTCGGAAAGCCGCCGGATCTGGATCGACGCGACTCCGGATTTCAGAGAGAACTGGTTGATTTCGTCGGTCAGGTTGAGCGCGGCGAAATCAGTGCGCGCACCGAGGCGGACGAAGGCTCCTCCGTGAACCTGGAGCTCGATCCGGCTGCGGCTGCCGGTATAGATCCGGTCGCCGAGAGTCATCGGAACATTGACGTCCGCGGGTTGCCAGTCGTCGGGATCGTCGCCGCGGGCGAAAGACACCTCGCCGGAGAGGGAAGAGATCCGGACGACCGTCTGGTTGATCTCGCCGTACTCGTCGCGCGCCTGGGCCGAAGCGAGAGAAGAAAAGAGTGCAAAGAGAACACCCCCGAGCGTGCAGAGGGTTCGAGCGCTGAATGCCGGTTTCATCGTGATCCTCCTGTCCGGCGGTAAGGTAGTGCAACTCCCGTTCCCGCCCGGGAAACCACCGTAGCACGATCTCTAAGGCAAGCTACGGCAAGCACATTCGGGCTGCGGCGCCATGGGACCTCCGAGACGGCCAGGCCCCCAGGATGGCTCCTTCCAGGGATTGTTGTCCCCCTGCGGATGCAAGGCCGGCGGCCGTAAACTCCAGCGCATGAAAGGGATTCGCCGCGTCGCGGCGCCCCCGGACAAGCCGCTTCTCCTGTGGGATGGAGACTGCGGCTTTTGCGGCCGCTGGATCCTTCGCTGGAAGTCCCTGACGGGGGATCGCGTGAACTATGCGCCCTCTCAGGACGCCGCTCTCCGCTTTCCCGAGATTCCGCCCGAGGACTTCCGCCAATCGGTGCAGCTCATCCTGCCCGACGGAAGGGTCTTCTCCGGAGCGGAGGCGGTGTTTCTCTCTCTGTCCTTCGCGCCCCGCCGGGGATGGCTTCTCGCGGCCTACCGACGCCTCCCCGGCTTCGCCGCCCTCGCCGAGCTCGCGTACAGGACGATCGCGCGGCACCGGGGCGCGGCCTCCGCCGCCACACTGGCTCTCTGGGGCAAGACCGTCGAACGCCCGACATACCGGATCGCCAACGCTCTTTTCCTGCGGCTCCTCGGCCTCTGCTATCTCGCCGCGTTCGTAAGCCTGTGGGTCCAGGTCGAGGGGCTCATCGGCTCTCACGGCATTCTTCCGGTCGGAAACCTGATCGAAGCCGCTCGCTCGCAGCTGCCTGGCGCGCGCTGGACGATCCTGCCGACGCTCTGCTGGATCAATTCGAGCGACGGCTTCCTGCAGTTCCTCTGCGGGGGAGGTACGCTCGCCGCCCTGCTCGTCGTGCTCGGCCTCGTTCCGGCGCCCGCCCTGATCGTCTGCTGGATCTTCTCCCTCTCGCTGTCGGTCGCCGGCCAGGCGTTCCTCGAGTTCCAGTGGGACCTGCTCCTGCTCGAAGCCGGTTTCCTCGGCATCTGGCTCGCGCCGGTCCGCCGGTGGCGCGTCGGTTGGGCGCTCGATCCTCCCCCGGCGGCGCGCGCTCTGCTCTGCTGGCTCCTCTTTCGACTGATGTTTTCTTCCGGCTTCGTCAAGCTCGCGAGCGGCGACCCGACCTGGCGAAACCTGACGGCCCTGACCTACCACTACTGGACGCAGCCTCTGCCGCCCTGGACCGCCTGGTTTGTCAGCCACCTCCCCGTTTCCTTCCACAGGGTGTCGTGCTTCGTAATGTTCGCCGTCGAGCTCGCCGCGCCCTTTCTGATCGTCGCGCCGCGAAGGCTGCGTCTCTTCGCGTGCGCCGCGATGGCGGGGCTGCAGGCGATCATCGCCGCGACCGGCAACTACGCGTTCTTCAACCTGTTGACGCTGTCGCTCTGCGTCCTGCTCGTGGACGACGCGACGTTCCCGGCAAGGATCCGGGAGCGCGCGGCGAGGGATTCCCGGGCGGCGCGGGGGCGATGGCCGCGCTGGGTGCTCGCGCCGGTTCTCGCGCTCGTCTTTCTCATGAGCGTCGTCCTCTTCGCCGGGACGTTGCGCATCTCGGTGCCGTGGCCGGGGCCCGTAATCTCGCTCGCGCGCGCGGCGATCCCGTTTCAATC
>Ga0209009_1000333_pt1 | contig 18162 bp, 14 predicted proteins | sample BlaSpr_A8_OM3_M2_FD_187979 | JGI IMG/M metagenome (GOLD analysis project Ga0209009, IMG submission 187979) | Forest soil microbial communities from Thunder Bay, Ontario, Canada - Black Spruce, Ontario site 2_A8_OM3_M2 (SPAdes) (version 2) | ecosystem: Environmental > Terrestrial > Soil > Boreal... | reverse complement strand
CAAGTCGAGGCCGGTCGTCGTATTACAGCCAACCTTAAAGACAACTTGGCCTAGGACGCTCGTCGTTGCGCCGTTCAGCACATTGCGCCCAGTGCCGATTGAGCCGTGGCACTACGAAATCCACGAGGGGCAGTATCGATTTCTTCGCAGGTGTTGGTTGAAAGCCGATCAGATCGGCGCAGTTCCCTTCGATGCACTTGACCGGCTCCTCGTCGCTGGGCGCTGGATAGCGCCGTCTCTTCTAAGTCGCGATTACTACGGCGTCTGCCGTGCAGTGCTGGCGCTCTTTGGATCAAGAATATTTCGCTTGACATAAGGCAAGCCCGTTCGGTATCATGTTTGTGCCCGTAAATCGGGATTGCAGGCTCCGCGTCTCGCGGGGCCTGAAGTGTTTTTCAGGACTTCGTCGGCGCAGGGCGACTCGAAACCGACCTCGACCTGATTTACCAGCCGGCGCGCACCCCGAGCCGGCAGTGCCCAGCTTGAGCACGGACCGGCGGCTTCCGGGCCGGGCCGGGTTTGCTCGCGTGACCGCTTTGAAAAATAAACCCAATGGCTTGGGTTATTTTTCGAATCAGCGAAAACGAGTGTAGCGGCCGCCCAAATCTTGGACGGGCGCCGCAGCGCGATGACGACTAGGCCGGCCCGCCTTGCCGTTAAGTAAGCCGGGCGTGATCAGTCGATGTGTGGAGCACCGCGTCGCGGATATACGTGGCAAATATACGGCATTGACGGCAGCAGAAAGCGTCTTGGCGCTGCAAAACGTCGAGGCGGCCCTAGAGCGGCTCGATGACACAGTCCAAGTAATGAGGCCGATATTGCGTTGACTCCCCAATTGGGAGTAATATCAAGAAAATGCCTCATCTGAAAACCGCTTTGGGGCGCAGCGCAGCCTCAACCCGTCAGGGCCCCGCCGGAATGCGCACCTTCGAGCGAATCGCGGACGCCTGGGGCCTCTCCCACGAAGAACGCCACCGCTTGCTTGGGATGTCCGCGTCGACATACTATCGAGCGCGCGCGAACCCCGAGCGCGTTCAATACTCGAGCGATCTGCTCGAGCGGCTTTCACATGTTCTCGGCGTCTACAAAGCGCTTCACGTACTTTTTCCACAGGCAGACCGCGCCGACGCATGGATCGATCGTCCGAGCCGGCACTTTGGAGACCAGCCGGCGCGCGCTCGCTTGACCAGCGGTTCCTTCTCCGATCTCGTCTCAGTCAGGAATTACCTGGACGCGCAACGCGGGTGGTAGTCGACCCCTCCTATCGCATCGTTTCCGCCCGTATTCCGCGCGTCGATATCTTCGAGCGGGTGGCCGATCCGGACGATCTCGAGGCGGTCATCGCGCTCGAAGCGCTCGCCAACCCGCGCATCCGCGAACAGGCCGGCGGATTGCATCTCGTACCCAAGGAGCAGCGCGTCGTCGGCCCGGGCTCAACCTTCATCATGGCGCCGTTCGCATACCCTAGAGTCAGCCGTTTCAGCGACGGCTCATATGGAGTCTACTATGCCGCCACACAGCTCGAGACCGCAATTGCCGAAACGACATACCATCGCGAATCGTTCATGCGCGACACCAACGAGCCTCCGATCGATCTCGACATGCGCGTCATCGAAGCTCGCATTCGGGGCGATCTGCTCGACCTCACGCGTGCGCCCAATCGAAAGGCCATTCTCGATCCGAACGACTACGGAGCCTCACAAACCTTTGCGCGAAAGAAAAGAGCCGGCGATTGCGACGGGCTCCATTATCCGAGCGTCCGCCGGCGCGGCGGGTTCTGCGTCGCCGTTTTCAAACCGAACCTCGTGTCCGGTGCGCACACGACTCAATATCTCGGCTACCGCTGGGACGGAACCGCGATCATCGATGTCTTCAAGAAACTTTCGCTGAGCGATCGATATCCTGGGGCGCGAGGAGGACGCGGAAAGCATCGGAAGCGGAAGCCCCTCGACAAGCTCGCGGTGACAGGCGGGGCACCGGCTTGATGCTTGTCTCTCACCGCGTGATTCTGTGTCGACCGCTTGACGGGCTATCATGCACGTGCCCGTAAATCGGGGATGGAACTTTCGTGGGGGTCGGGGAGTTACACGAGCGCACGGACCCCGTATTGGTCTCGGCGTGCGTACGCATTCTTACGTTTTTGAAAGAGGTCTCATCGTGCGACGCTTTTCGTTGCTTCTGGCAGCCGCTTCATTCGTTCTTTCAGTCACCGCTTCGGCCGCTGTCGCGGACGTGGCCCCCTCAGCCAAGAAGACCGTCGTCGAGAGTTGTCTTAAGAACTACACGCTGCATGCAGCGCTTGACGCAGCAGAGCTGCACTCGCACGGTCGTCCCGATGCGAAACCTGAAAACGTCAACGACATACCACTGACGATCTCTACTTCGAGCTCCAGCAGCAATACCGTCAGTTGTTACTATAAGAGCGCAAAGGGAGACATCGTCAACCTCGCCTACGGTTTTCCGTGCAATCAACCGCGCAAGGCGAATAATGGATACGAAGAAGCCTGGCTTTGCAACCCCTAAGAACGCTAAGGAGATAGGCTCGGCGTCTTGACGGCTACCGGTTACCTAACGGTCGGCGTCGACGCGCCTTTCAATTTTTAACTCACATCCAACTACCAAGCCGAGTTGAACTGCGCGCAGAAATTCACGTAGCCCAACCACTGCAGAACACCTTGCTTCGCATCGAACGCGCAGGCGGCTTCTTGCTGTTTGCGCTTCCTCTGCTGCGCTGCAGCCTGCGCTTGGCGGTCACTCTCGGCCTCTGCAGCCAGTTCTTTTCTCACCACGGGATCGAGCGGGAACTTGTAACTGACAACCCAGTCATGCGGCCCGGAAAATATCTTGAAGTCGTCCTGAAGGATGGCGCTCCGACCTTGCTTGCTCCACTGAACCCCACCATTCCGAATACTTCCTACATAATGGAACAGGATCGCAGCGCCAGTCTTACTCTTCAGCGCGACAACGATTTCGAAATCCCTGTTCTTCTTTGCCGTTTTCCATTGGCCTGAAAACAGGTAGGTGCCGTCTGGGTTGACGATCACATTCGCGGATCCCTTATTCTGCTTGGTAAAGTGTATATTCATAACGATAGGCCCATGGCTTGGGGGATCGTGGTGTACGGGGCTCGTCTCGCCTATTTCAGACAAATCCCTCGCCGGCATCAGTCGCTGAGTGCCCGCGAAGGGAGCCGCTCCAAGGAATAAAAACACGGCCAATAGCGGAAATAAGCGAAATACTTTCATGGAATCACCTTCCGGCTCTCGCCTCATCTACCGTGCGTACACGCACGCACGCCTACGTCTTAGTCCCCGAGAGCGCGTCAACCTAGACGCGGGCCACCGACTGCCGGTATTCCTGAAGCGTCCGAGGAGGACCGGCCGTGGATTCGAGGGCTTGGACCAGCGCGCGCGCCGTGTCGAGGCTCGTGAGGCAAGCGACGCTCGTTTCGACCGCTGCGCGGCGGATGCGGTAGCCGTCGGATAACTCGCGGGGGCCGGCGGCGTCGTTGATGACCATATCGACGGCGCGAGAGGCGATCGCGTCAAGAACGTGTGGGCTGCCTTCGGCGATTTTGTTGATTCGCTCGGCCGCGATGCCGTTCTCGGTCAGCGCCTGGTGCGTGCCATCGGTCGCGACCAGCGTGAAGCCCAGCGCGGCATAGCGACGCAAGATCGCGACGCCTTCTTCTTTTTCCTGATCGGCGATCGATACTAAGATTTTCCCCCGTTGGCCCTTCGACTGCGGCACGTCGCGAAACGACGTGCCTCCGCTCAGGGTGACAATGTCAGGATCAGGCACTCTAATTCCGGCGGCGATGAACCCTTTGCGCAGCGCGCCGCCGAAGGTGTCGTCGATCCCCAAGACTTCGCCGGTTGATTTCATTTCAGGTCCCAAAATTGTCTCGACGCCGCGCATCTTCGCGAACGAAAACACCGGGATCTTCACCGTCACGTACGGCATCTCGGGGATCAGGCCCGTGCCATAGGGCATGTCGGCGAGGCGTTCGCCGAGCGCGACGCGCGTCGCGGCGGCCACCAAGTTAACGCCGGTGACCTTCGAGATGATCGGCACCGTGCGGCTCGCGCGCGGATTGGCCTCGATGATGAACGGCTGGCCTTCGTGGATGACGAACTGGATGTTGATCAGGCCGCGCGTGCCGAGCGCGTGCGCGATCGCGCGGGTGACCTCGACGATCCGCTCTTGCATCGCGCGGTCGATCGTCTGCGGCGGGTAGACGCTGATCGAGTCGCCGGAGTGGATGCCGGCGCGTTCGATGTGTTCGAAGATCCCCGGGATGAGGATGTCCTCGCCGTCGTAAACGGCGTCGACTTCAACTTCCAAGCCGGGGAGATATTTGTCGACCAGGAGCGGCGCGCCGGGCGTAATCGGAGGGGCGGTCTCGACGTACGACGCGAGCTGGCCTTCATTATAGACGATCTCCATCCCGCGGCCGCCGAGGACGTAACTTGGCCGCACGAGCACGGGGAAGCCGAGTTCTCTGGCTGTGGCTCGTGCTTGCCGGAACGTCGTCGCCGCGCGGCCGCTGGGTCGTGCGACGCCGATACTTTCCAGGACGGCGTCGAATTTTTTCCGATCCTCCGCCATGTCGACGCTCTTGCGGTCGCTGCCGATGATGCGCACGCCGCGTTGGTTGAGTTCTTTGGCCAGGTTGATCGCGGTTTGGCCGCCGAAGGCGAGCATGACGCCGCGCGCGCCGGTTGCGTCGTATGCGGCCTGGACTTCGTCGGCGCCGGGCGGTTCGAATACCAGCACGTCGGAAATATCGAAGTCGGTGCTGACCGTCTCGGGGTTGTTATTGACGACGACGGCTGCTCTCCCGGCGTCTCTGAGGGCCCAGGCTGCGTGGACGCAGCTGTAGTCGAACTCGATCCCTTGGCCGATTCGGATCGGGCCGCTGCCGACGACGACGATTGCTTCTTTGGTCGGCCGGCGCATTTCGTCTTGTTCGCCGTTACTGAGGTAGTAGTAGGGTGACTTTGCGGGGAACTCGGCGGCGGCCGTGTCGACCATGCGAAATGCGACTTTGCCGTTGAGCGGAAGTCCCGGCGGCGCTTCGACTCCGCGCCCTTCGGGCGCTTCGCTCAGCGTGACATCGGCGCGCGCTTCGCTCAGCGTGAGATCATGTAAGTGCGCCGTTTCCTTTTCAATGTCAACGAGCTCCGCGATCTCGTAGAGCCAGAATTTGTCGATTGAAGATGCGGCGGCGAGGCGATCGACCACTCCGGTTGGGTCAGCGTCAAGCATTAGTTCGCGGCGCATGAATTCGGCGATTGCGAAGAGGCGTTCGTGGGTAGGCTTGGTGACAGCTTCGTCGAGTTCGTCTTCCGACCAACTTTCGAGACCGATGCCGGTGAGGGTCTCTCGTTTGAGATCCAAGCCGCGGACGGCTTTCATGAGCGCGGCTTGGAACGTGCGGCCGATGCCCATCGCTTCGCCGGTGCTTTTCATCTGCGTGCCGAGTCGCGTGTCGGCGCGGGGGAACTTGTCGAACGGCCAGCGCGGGATCTTGACGACGACGTAGTCGAGCGTCGGTTCGTAGGCGGCTTTGGTGACGCCGGTGACCGGGTTTTCGATTTCGTCGAGCGTCTTGCCGAGCGCGATCTTGGTGGAGATTTTCGCGATCGGGTAACCCGTTGCTTTACTGGCCAGTGCGCTCGAGCGGCTGACGCGCGGGTTGACCTCGATGATCATATATTCGCTGCGCTCGGGGTGCAGCGCGAACTGAATGTTGCAGCCGCCCTCCACCTTCAGCGCGCGGATGACGTTGATGCTGGCCGTGCGGAGCATCTGATACTCGACGTCACTCAGCGTCTGCGACGGTGCCACCACGATCGAGTCGCCGGTGTGGACGCCGACGGCGTCGATGTTCTCCATGTTGCAGACGATGATGCAGTTGTCGTGCTTGTCGCGAAGGATCTCGTACTCGATCTCTTTCCAGCCGAGGAGGCTGGTTTCGACCAAGGCCTGGTGGATGATGCTCGCGTTGAGGCCTGTCTCTAGCGTTTCTCTGAGCTCCGCTTCATTGCGAACGATGCCGCCGCCGGTGCCGCCGAGTGTGTACGCAGGGCGCACGACGAGCGGGTAGCCGGTTGTGGCTGCGAAGTTTACTCCGGACTCGATGTCGGTGACAATGACCGACTCGGGGACGGGCTCGCCGATGCTTAGCATCTTTTCTTTGAACGCAGCACGGTCTTCGGCGAGGACGATCGTGCCGATCGGCGTGCCGAGGACTTCGACGTCGTACTTGTCCAGCACGCCGGCGTTTTGGAGTTCGACGGCGAGGTTGAGGCCGGTTTGGCCGCCGAGCGTCGGGAGCAGTGCGTCGGGTCGCTCGCGTTCGATGATCGCTTCGATTGAGCTACAGGTGAGCGGCTCGAGGTAGACCGCGTCGGCGATCTCCGGGTCGGTCATGATCGTCGCCGGGTTCGAGTTGACGAGCACGACGCGGTGGCCTTCTTCTCGCAGCGCGCGGCACGCTTGGACGCCGGCATAGTCGAATTCGGCGGCTTGCCCGATCACGATCGGGCCGCTGCCGATGACGAGGACGCTGCGGCGAGTCACGGGCCCTGAGTTTTGGGAGCGGGCGGGGCCGGGCCTTGTCCCGGGCGCCGTTCGTCCCTCGACAAGCTCGGGATGACAGACAAGCTCGGGATGACAGTTCGCGATCTTGACGGCCGGGTGCGAAGGTGTGATCTGGTCCAGCGATGGATCGGTTCAAGGACCGAGCGACTCGCGACATTCGCGAGGGCCGGCCGACGAAGGCCGCGCGGCGCGCCGTGGCTTGGTATCACCACACTAAGGCGCGACAGCTGCTAGATTTCGTGTATCGGGCCAATCATCTCGGAAATTTTTCCGAGCTGGCGGCGGGCGCAAGTTTCAAAGAGCTACACGGCCGCCTTCAGGGAACATATCAGGTTCGCATAGCGGGACAATACCGAATTCGTTTCAAATGGTCCAATTTCGGCGCATGCGAGATACAAGCCGGCGAATTTCACGACGAGGGCTAGCCATGAGAGAATTCGATTTTGACGTACCGAAGTATCGCAGACCCAGCACGCCGGGAGAAATCCTGCGTGGACTCTTTCTAGACGAGCCCACGTTCGGCTTTACGCAGAAACAGGTCGTCGACCGCCTCGGCATTAGCCCACAGAGTTTCAACGCAATCCTGACCGGAAAGCGCGCGGTTACGCCGCTCATGGCGATGCGCTTACAACGCGTCATCGGCGTTGACGCCCGCTTATGGCTGAATCTTCAACAAGACGTCGATATCTACGATGCCCTACAAACGCCAGAGGCAAAAAAGATCGCCAAAATCAAGCCTCTTCGGCCGCGCAAGAAGATCAAACGGTCGCGAGCCGCCTAAGGGTATACGCAGTGGCCGTTCAGCGGCGTGGAGTCCCGGCGGCGCTTCGACTTCGCTCGCTACGCTCGCTCCGCTCAGCGTGACAGAAGTTTTTCGATTTCGATTGGGAGTTCTCGGACGCGCACTCCGGTCGCGTGATGGACTGCCGACGCGATCGCCGGCGCAACCCCGGCCAGGCCGATTTCGCCGACGCCACGGGCGCCGAGTTCGTTGAGTTCCTTGTCGGGATAATCCAGAAAAGTCACGTCCATGTGCGGTGCGTCGGCGTGGGTCGTCATGACGTAATCGGCGAGGTTGCTGTTGATCGGAGCGCCGGAACGCGGGTCGTAGTGTGTTTGCTCGAAGAGCGCCATGCCGACGCCCATGACGAGCGCGCCTTCGATCTGGTTGCGCGCCATGCGCTGGTTGATGATGCGGCCGGCGTCGATGACCGTAACGACGCGGTTGACGCGCAGCCGCGCGATCTCTGGTTGCCAGCCGACCTCGACGAATTGCGCGCCGTATGAATGCACCGAAAACTTGGGATGCTCTTGGCCGAACGTGCGCTTCCCTTTTCCGGTGCCTGAAACGACGGGCGCCGAAGACGTCTTGCGCGCTTTCTTCGCTTCGCGGACGGCCTGGAGAACGGCGGGGATCACCGAGGCGGTCACCATCGAACCGCCCGATATCGGCCCGGGCGGCAAGAGCGTATCGCCCAACTCGACGACGATCCGGTCGAGCGCAATTCCGGTTTCTTCGGCGACGAGTTGCGCGAGCACGGTGTACGTGCCGGTGCCGATGTCCTGCGTCCCGATCGCGACTTTGGCGGTGCCGTCGGCGTGGAGTTCGACGCGCGCTTCGGCGTCGAAACGCGCGGCCAGCCACGAGCAGCCCGCCATTCCCCAGCCGAGCGTGATGCCGTCCTTGCGCATCGAGCCGATCGCCGGCGTGCGCTCGGACCAACCAAACCTCTCGGCGCCGAGCGTGAGACATTCTTTGTAGTGGCGTGACGAGAAGGGGATATTCAGATCTTGATCACGCTCCGGCTCGTTGCGCAGACGCAACTGCACGGGATCGATATCGAGTGCGAGCGCAAGTTCGTCGTAGGCCGATTCTGTCGCGAACAGACCCGGGACGGCGCCGGGTCCGCGCATCGCCGTCGGCGAGCCGATGTTGCGCTTGGTTTGCGCCGCGGTCACAAGTAGGTTATCGGTGCCGTAGAAATAGGGCGTCGCTTCGCCGCAATTCTCGTCGTACTCGTCGAGCATCCCGGCGTCGTTGACGGCTTCGTGCCGCAGGGACGTGAGGGTTCCGTCCTTTTCGGCGCTCATCCGGACTCTCTGCTGCGTGCGGCAGCGGTGGCCGACGGTTTCGAACATCTGTTTCCGCGTGACCACGAGTTTCACCGGACGTTTGAGCTGCCTTGCGGCTGCCGCGGCGAGCGTGCCGTGGGTCCAGGGCCAGAGTTTTCCGCCGAATCCGGAGCCCAGGTACTTCATGATGATTCTTACGTTCTCGCGTGGGACCCCAAGGATCGCGCTCATCACGTTGCGGTGATTCACGACGGCTTGCGTCGTTTCGTAGAGCGTGAACAGTTCGCCGTCGTACTGCGCGAGCGATGCATGCAGCTCGATCGGGTTGTGCGTCTCAGCGGGAGTGACGTAGGTTTGATCGATCTTGATGGGCGAAGCTTCGAACGCTTTTTCCGCGTCGCCTCGTTTGCTGACTTCGTTAACCTTTGCGTCGAGTGGCGCTTCGACTTCGCTCGCTGCGCTCAGCGTGACAGTGGATGGCGTCAGGTCGAGGTTGACGTTCGGAGTAGTGACGTCTTCGTAGGTGACCTTGACGTGCTTTGCCCCTTCCGTCGCTTGCTCGAAGGTTTCCGCGACGACGAGTGCGACGTACTGACCGTAATAACGGATGACGTCGTCGTGGAATGGCGGGCGCGCTTCGTCGATCATTCCGGCATCGGGCGAGGGTTTGTGGAGCGAGCCGAGATTGCCGCGATGGAAAATCTCGATCACGCCGGGCATCGCACGGGCGGTCTCCGTTTCCAGCGCTGCGATGCGGCCGTTGGCTATGGCGGCGCCGACCGGCACCGCGTAGACCATGTGCTCGAGGTGATGATCGGACGTGTACTTCGCCGTTCCGCTGACTTTGAGCGGACCGTCGATGCGCGGAACGGCTTGGCCGATGATGCTCGCGCTCATCTCTTACGAGACCGCCTGTGAGTCTTTCGCCGTGACCAGTGTGAGGGCGTGGATCAAGCAGCGTCTTGCCAGTTCCACCTTGAACTCGTTGCCTTTTTTGGGTTTTGGGTCGCTTAGGAGGATGCGCGCAGCGTCCTCAAAGTGTTCGTTGGTTGCCGGCTTGCCTTCCAGCGCGGCCTCTACGTCGCGGTTGCGCCACGGTTTCGTCGCGATGCCGCCCATCGCGACTCGCGCGCGCTCGATGCTTCCGTCCTTCGTTGTGATGACGACCGCGGCCGACGCGAGGGCGAATTCGTACGACGCGCGATCGCGCAATTTTAGATAGGTCGATCTCGCACCCGGAGCCGGCGGCGGGAGAGTCACTGAGGTAACGAGTTCGCCCGGCGCGACGACCGTCTCTTTTTCGGGCGTGTCGCCGGGCAGCAGATAGAAATCGCCGATCGGGACGGTTCGCTCGTCTTTCGGTCCTTGGATCTGCACCGTCGCCTCGAGTGCGGTCAGGGCGACGTTTTGGTCGGACGGGTTCGTTGCGATGCAGTGCTCGCTCGTCCCGAGGATGGCGAGGTTGCGATTGAACCCCTCGAGCGCCGCGCAGCCGCTTCCCGGCTCGCGCTTGTTGCACGGCATCGCCGTGTCACGGAAATAGACGCAGCGCGTGCGCTGCAAGAGGTTCCCGCCGGTCGTGGCCATGTTCCGTAGCTGTACGGAAGCGCCTGAAAGTAAAGCCTGTGCCAGGACTGGGTAGTCTTTTATGACGTCGGCGTGGTGCGCGACGTCGGAATTGCGCGCCAGCGCGCCGATGCGAAGCCCGTTGTCCTCCGTGCGCTGGATGCCGGCGAGGGCGAGGCGGTTGATGTCGATTACCGTGCGCGGGCTTTCCACGCCGAGTTTCATCAAGTCGACGAGCGTTGTGCCGCCGGCAACGAATTTCACTCCGTCTGTTTGGCCTTCGCGGAGCGCGTCGGCGACGGTTCCGGCGCGTTCTAAGCGGAATGCGTTCACGTGCGCCGTTGGTCGCGAGCGCGGACACTTTGGACGGCCGCGACGATGTTTTGGTAGGCGCCACAGCGGCAGATGTTTCCGCTCATGCACTCGGCCACGTCGGCGTTCGACGGTCCGCATGGTTCCGTCAGCAGCGCGACGGCCGACATGATCTGCCCAGGCGTGCAGTAGCCGCACTGATAGCCGTCGTACTCGACGAAGGCCGCTTGCATCGGATGGAGATCTTCCGGCGTGCCTAGGCCTTCGATTGTGAGAATTTCGTCGCCGTCGTGCATGGCCGCAAACGACAAGCACGAGTTGACGCGGCGGCCGTTGACGTGAACGGTGCACGCGCCGCACTGGCCGTGGTCGCAGCCCTTCTTCGTTCCGGTGAGGTGCAACGTCTCGCGCAGCAGGTCGAGGAGGGTGGTTCGCGGATCGACGGACAGCTTGACCGATTTGCCGTTGATCGTGAAAGCCACCTCGGCGCGGGAGCCGGAAAGCTGCGAGGCCGTCGCCTGCCTCTTTTCAGGTGTGAAAGCTTGGCTGCTCATTGGTAGACGAACGATTTCAGCACTCGGAGACATTACCCATCAATCCGTCGAGTCATCGTCCACGCGGACGGGCGGGCTCCGGATGACAAGGACTGGGGGGCCAAGATGGGGGGCTTGATGCTCGCGGTGGGATGCGTGATCTCACCAGACGTGGACCATACCTTGTTTTCAAATTTTTCGAGAATAACCCAAGGCGTTGGGTTTTCGTGCCTACCCACGGTCTTGCGCGTGGGAGGATTTCAATTTAGAATCTACACGAACGACCATCCGCCGCCCCACGTTCACGTCAGAAAGGATCGTCGCGAGGTGAAGATCTTCTTAAATTTCGATCGCGAACCGGCAAGCGAAGGCCTGCGGTCGATCGAGATTTCGAGAATACGCCGCATCGTTGACGAACATTTCGATTACCTCCTGACCGAATGGAATAGGATTCATCCAGTACCTTGAAATTGAAACACTTTCGTCCGTTGAGTAAAGCTGACTTGAAAAGGATCGTCGCGGAAGGAAAGCGCCGAGCCAAGATCGAGAACCGGGCCGTTTCCTCCCACTACGACAGAAAGCAAGAGCTGGTCGTTATTGGACTGCGCAACGGCGTCTTCGTCTCGATTCCACGGTCGCGTTTCAAGGCATTGAAAAATGCAACCGTTTCGCAGATCGAGAACATGGAGTTGATTGGCTGGGGCAGTTGCTTGGAGTGGCCCGATCTTGACGACGGCGTCGAGACCATGTGGTTCATCGAGCAAGCCGTGGGATTCAAGACCTCGTATTCGACCGGCAGGGAAGGCGGCGTCGTCAGATCGCGAGCCAAGGCGGCGGCGGCTCGTGCAAATGGCAAGAAGGGTGGGCGCCCCAGAAAGCGAGCGGCCTGAAGCTACCGCGCGTCTTTCGAGACCACAAGGCCGAGGCAATCGCGGGACCACTCGATCGCCGCGCAGATAAGACAAACCGAAGCCCTTGGGTTTTCGGTTTTGACATGCGTTGCGACTGTTTGACGGCCGTCGAACGGTCGTGGGAGCGGGCGCACCTTCGTGGAAGTCGCATGACGTGCGAGACGGAGAGCGTTCTCTAGCGGGGCCAGCCCAGTTGGTTGCGGACGCTTCGCGGGCGGAAATGCTCGCGGCGCTCATGGACGGCCGCGCCTGGACCGGCCGCGAGCTCGCGCGCATGGCCAACGTGACGCCTTCGACCGCCAGCGCGCATCTCAAGCGCCTGGTCAATGGTGCGTTGCTCGCGGTCGTTCCGCAAGGCCGGCACTGCTACTACCGGATCGCGTCGCCCCAAGTCGCGCATGCACTCGAATCCCTCATGGTCCTCGCTGCGCCGGCGCAGCCGCGGCATCCGACGGCGCGAGCGATCGACAACGCGATGCGGCAAGCGCGCACGTGCTACGATCACCTCGCCGGCGTGCTCGGCGTCTCGCTCGCCGATGCGCTTCGAACACGCGAAGCGATCGAATTCGACGAGAACGGCGCACGGTTCACGCCGGCCGGCGTCTCACTCTTCGCCCGGCTTGGAATCGTCTACGAAGTACCCGAAAACCACGTCGGCGCAAAGTCGACCGGAAAGCGTCCACTGTGCCGAGCGTGCCTCGATTGGAGCGAACGCCGTCCGCATCTCGCGGGAATGGTCGGGGCCGCCTTATGTCACCACGCGCTCGAAAACGAGTGGGTTCGCCGACGGCCCGGGACGCGCGCGTTGGATGTCACCGCCCGCGGGACTGCGGAACTCCGAGAAGCGTTCGGCATCACTTGGAAGACAGAGAAGGACTGACGTACATGCTGACGCTGTGCATTCGTTACACGCTCGACGTCAACAAGCTCGCTGACTTCGAGGCTTACGCGCGGGCCCTGGCAGAGCCCATCGAGCGTTGCGGCGGCAGAAACGTCGCCTACTATCTGCCGACGAAGATCGCGGGACCCACCAATACGGCGATGGGATTGATCGACTTTCCCAACCTAACGATCTATGGGGAGTATCGCGAGAGATTGATGTCCGATACCGGTGCGGTCGAATGCCTGCGCCGAGCCGAGGCGGCCGGCTGCATTTTGAACGAAGATCGATCGTTCGTGCGACGTGTGCCAGACTAAGCGCGCAACGCGATCCTACTCATCGCAGGTCAAAGGAGCGCGATGAGCACGTCGATCCGCGACCTTCTCGTTGGCTCGAGACTGCAGGTGACTCCCAACGCCTTAACGAGGGCTTGCAAATCGTCGGCGTCGGACGTCAATATGAGTGACGGCCGATAGCCGACGGCCACCTCCGCGACGCTTCCATCAACAATTTGTGGCCGGCGTGCCTTTCCCAAAAGCGCGCCAACGGCGCTCGCCCGGCTTAGGTCCAGGTCGACCACTCGGTCTGCTGTGCTCAGCAGTCCCACACTGCATTGTCTCGGCGGCTCACGCCAGACCTCAGCAACCACCGGAGCCGGTAGCAAGATGGTCGCGCCTTCTTTTTCAGCAGCGGCGAGAAAGGTCGCCAGCCGGCGGTCGCGCCGTTCCGCCGCGATGAAGGCTCCCGCGTCGAAGACGAGCGTCCTCATTCGCGAATCAAGCGGCGCGCAGCTTCGACCTCAGCGGGATCGAGAGGTCCCGTGTGCCGGACGACGTCAGCCACGAACCGAGCGCGCTCGAGTCGTACAAGCTCACGCGATACGGAGCGCGCGATGAACGCGGAAAACTCTCGCGGACCTATGGACGCCCGAATCTTCCGTACCAGTGCCGTCGGAAGACTCGCTGCGATCGTTTCTGTCGCGGGAGCTTTCTTCATTTTCGATGAAACTCTGGTCATAGCGGGAGTAATTATAGTGTGATTTATAATCGATGTCAAACTTCGGGTGCGGCGCAGAAGGGTGACGGGCGCGGTCCACTATAGCTCGGGTCTGAAGACTACGAAGCTCGCGAGCGAGGACGATTTGAAGCTCGGATTCGAAACAAACGGCGACTTGAGAGGCCCGCCGCGCATCGGCTTCGCGCTCGTCTGCGCGGTCCTAACTATCGCTCTGGCTGCATGCACTCGAGTGGCCGGTGGATCGAGCAGCGGCTCGGCGGCGACTGCACCCGGGAGCACGCTGACCGTCGCGTCGGTTTGGGAACCCGATACGCTGGACCCGCTGCTTATCGCAGGGTCGCAGGCGACGGCGACGGTGGATCTGCTCTTTTCATTTCTGCTCACGACCGACAATAGCGGAACGCCCGTCCCGGAAGTCGCGAGCGTGGTGCCGACGCAAAGCAACGGCGGCATCTCGCGCGACGGACGAACCATCCGCTACCATTTGCGGCGCGACGTGCGCTGGAGCGACGGCCGCCCGCTCACCGCACACGATGTCGTCTTCAGCTTTCAGGCCATCATGAATCCGAAGAACGCGGTCGGTTCACGCGAAGGCTACGACCAGGTTGCCAAGATCGAGGCGCCGGATTCCTACACCGTCGTGGTGCGCCTCAAGCGGCCTTACGCACCGATCTTGTTGACGTTGTTCGCACCGAATCAGAATTACGCGATCTTACCGGCACATCTGCTCGAAAAGCTTCCTTCGATCGATCACGCCGATTTCAACGCGCGCCCGGTCGGATCGGGCCCGTATCGCTTTGAACGCTGGGACCACGGCGATAAGGTCGTCCTCGCGCGCAATCCCTACTACTTCGGGAAGCGCCCGGCGATCGAGCACGTCGTCGTCAAGTTCATCCCGATCGAGCAGACGATTCTAGCCCAGTTGCGAACCGGCGAGATCGACGGAACGCTTTCGGTGGGTTCGGCGATCGAGCGCGCCGCACCGGAACTCAGAGCATACCGCATCTTTCGCACGCCCGGTCCGCTCACGACGATGATTCAATTCAACACCGAAGATCGGGTGTTCGCCGACGCGCGCGTGCGGCGTGCGTTCGCAATGGCGCTCGATCTGCAGAAGATCGTGCGCAACGCGACCTACGGATTTCGGACGGCGACGAATCCATCGCGCGGCCTCTTCGGCTGGACGTACGATCGCGATGTGTACTATCCGCCATACGATCCGCTTGGAGCGGCGGCGCTGCTTGAAGCGGCGGGCTGGCATCTTCAGAAGGACGGGACGCGCGCGAAGGGCGGGAAGGTGCTCGAAGTGCAGCTGAGCTTCCCCAACGGCGGCGTCGCGCCGCGGCTCGCCACGCAGATCCAGGCCGCGGAGAAGGTCGTCGAATTGAGCGTGACGCTGCGGCCGGGTTCGGTAACCGAGTTGTACGCCACGAAAGGCCCCCTGTCGAGCGGCAAGTTTCAGGCGTTTCTCGGCGGGATCGTCACCGGGATGGACCCTGAGACGACCTGGTTTCTCTCTTGCGCGCAACGCGCTCCGAACGGCCTGAACTCGATGCGCTACTGCTCGAAGGCAGTCGACGCCGCGGAGGACGCCGGCGCTAGCACCTACGACCGCGCTGCGCGGCGGCGCGCATATGCGAGCGTGCAGCGTCTCGTCGCAGCCGATCTTCCGTTTCTGCCGCTCTATCAAAACGTCGAGGTCGACGTGATGACGATGCGCGTCCACGGTTTCGTCCCGTCGTCGGAAGGCATGCTCTTCCAAGGCGTGCAGAACTGGTCGTTCTAATAAACTACGCTTCGTGGCGGCGTTTCCAAAGGAAGAGCCAGAACGCGAGGCCCGCTTCGTCGCCGTAGCGTTTGAAGCGACGGGCGATGGCTTTGTCGGAGATCTTCTTCTTTCCGAGCAGGCGCGCGTAAGTCGGACGGGTCCACGAATCGAGGACGAGCAGCGAGCGGCGGCCGCGGAGCAGCATGATGTGCGCCGCCGCATAGGGGCCGACGCCCGGTAACGAGAGCAGGCGCTTTTCGAGTTCGTGGTCGGCGAGTTCGGTGCGCGGCAGATCGAACCAGGACTCGAGATCGATCTCGCCGCTCGCAACCAGTTGGCCGAGCTTCCTTAGGTATGCGGCGCGATAACCGGCGCGAGCGACGTCTTTATAGAATTTCTCGTCGGCTTCGGCGAGTGCTTGCGGCGTCGGAAACGCGCGGCCGCGCCAGCCGTCCTTTGGCGCGCCGGGCGCCGCTTTGCCGAGGTGCGCGACAAGCGCTTCGATCATGCGAATCGTCGCCGACCAGGCGCAGTTGGTCGTGCAGACCGTGCGGATCACGTCTTCGAAGGCGGTCGGGCTGCGCAGCATCCGCCCGATGCCTTTGGTGGCGAAAGCCAAGTCCTCGTCGCCCGCGACGGAGGCGTAAAACGGCGCGAGATCGTCGTCGAGCGAGAACATCTTGCGCAACGCGGTTTGCAGGCCTGCCTGCTCGCGCGCAGCTAAGGTCCCGGCGGCGCTTCGACTACGGCGCTTCGCGCCTTCGCTCAGCGTGACAGGCCGGGTGACAAGTTGCGTCTCGACGGCGAGCATCCCCGGCGGCGATTCGAAGACGCGCACGGTGCGAGCCGTGCCGTTAAATTCCAAGGTCGTGGTCAGCGACGTGCCGGCGTCGTCGATTTCGTTAGGCGCGAGGCGACCCAAGCCGTGCGAACGCAGCGTCGCGCGGAACGAAACCGGTTCGCCGCCCGCGCCGACGAGCGGCAGCGTGAGAGCTACTTGGTCGACGCGACCTGCTTCTCGGTGACGGCAGAGGCTTTGTTGCCCCACGAGCTGCGAATGTACGTGATCACCGCCGCGATCTGGGCGTTCGTCAGCGAGCCTTTCCAGGGCGGCATCGCGCCGCTGCCCCATGCCTTTCCGTTGACTTTGATCGGTCCGTTCATTCCGTCGAGGACGGTGTGGATGACGGCCTTCGGATTCCCGGTCACGTACGAGTTCTTCGCGAGCGGCGGCGCGAGGCTGGGAGCGCCTTGCCCCTTATCGCCGTGGCAGCCCGCGCAGTTACTTGCGAAGACGGCCTTGCCATCGGCGCCGGCTGCGAGCGCGGGCGAACCGGACGGAGTATGAATCGCGAGCCCGGCGACGAGTGCGCAAAGCGTTGCGCCGGCGGCGGTAAATAGAACGATGCGTTTCAGCATAGACTTCCTTTCTTACCGGGTCGTTTAGAAAGGCGAAGGGCGCTGCGACTAGGTTGCGGGGCGGCAGATACGCCGTCCTTCAAGCTTTCTCTACTACCTGGACAACCACGGAATCCAGCCAATGTTGGACCGGGACGATGCTGATCCGCGAGAAACTTCCTTAAATAGGATTCGGCACGGCTCCGTCTATAAGAACGAAAAGCATGGTTGTGTTGAAGCTGAGACGTATCGGTAATTCGGTCGGCCTCGCGCAACCGAAAGCCGTTCTGGAATTCCTAGGTGTCGATGCCGGTGACGTGCTGTATCTGAGCGAGTCCTCAGACGGATATCGTCTTACACGGCACGATCCGATTTCTGCAACTCAAATCAAGCCGCCGAGAAGATCGTGAAGCGCCGTCGCGCGGCCTTGCGTGAACTCGCGAAGTAACAAGTTCGCTGAGTTTAGTGCGCTAAGGTGCGAGGCGCGACATTCGCCACGCGTCGAGGACGCGCTGGTAAGCGATCCGGTCGTGGAGACGGTTGAGGCGGCCTTGCCAGAATTCGAAGCGCTTCGGCGTCAGCCGATAGCCGCCCCAATACGGCGGCCGATCGACGTCGCGACCTTTGAATTTCGCTTCACAGGCGCGCTCGGCAGCTTCAAGTTCGGCGCGGTTCTTGACGGGGCGGCTTTGCGGAGACGCCCAGGCGCCGAGCCGATGGCCGCGCGGACGTTGTGCGAAATAGGCGTCGGATTCTTCGGGAGCGATCGGTGCGATATCGCCTTCGATGCGAACCTGACGGTGAAGCGGTTCCCAATAAAACAGAAGCGCCGCGGCCGGCGAAGCGGCGAGTTCGACAGCCTTACGGCTTTCGTAGTTGGTGAAGAATACGAAGCCGCGCTCGTCCAAGCCGCGCAAGAGGACCATCCGCGCCGACGGCCGGCCGCCTTCGCCGACGGTCGCGAGCGCCATCGCTTCGGGATCGTTGGGCTCGGCTTTCTTGGCATCCTCGAACCAGGCGGCAAACAACCGCAGCGGTTCGTCCGCCGCGGTGAAATCACCGCTCCTTAACCAGTTCTCGTGTTCTATCGGCACCGTG
>Ga0209009_1000332_pt1 | contig 18179 bp, 15 predicted proteins | sample BlaSpr_A8_OM3_M2_FD_187979 | JGI IMG/M metagenome (GOLD analysis project Ga0209009, IMG submission 187979) | Forest soil microbial communities from Thunder Bay, Ontario, Canada - Black Spruce, Ontario site 2_A8_OM3_M2 (SPAdes) (version 2) | ecosystem: Environmental > Terrestrial > Soil > Boreal... | reverse complement strand
AAGGCCCAGATCCCGCCCGCAGCGCGTAGCGACGTTTAGCGCGCAGCCAGCTTCTTGTACTTGATGCGGTGGGGTTGGTCGGCTTCCATACCGAGACGGCGTTTCCTGTCGGCCTCGTATTCCTGGTAGTTGCCTTCGAACCAGACGGTCGCGCTCTCGCCCTCGAAGGCGAGGATGTGGGTGGCGATGCGGTCGAGAAACCAGCGGTCGTGGCTGATGACGACCGCGCATCCGGCGAAGCTCGTTAACGCCTCTTCCAGCGCGCGGAGCGTATCCACGTCGAGATCGTTGGTCGGCTCGTCGAGCAGGAGCACGTTGCCGCCGCGTTTCAGCGTGCGCGCCAGATGCAGGCGATTCATCTCGCCGCCGGACAGATCGCCGATCCTCTTCTGCTGGTCCGGGCCCTTGAAGTTGAACATGGAGACGTACGCGCGCGCGGGGATCTCTCGCTTGCCGACGACGATCCGGTCCTCTCCCCCCGAGATCTCTTCGAAGACCGTTCGTGAAGGCACGGGCCGGTCCCGGTCCTGGTCCACGTAGGAGAGAACGACCGTCTCCCCAACGACGAGCTTCCCCGCATCCGGTTTCTCCTGCCCGACGATCATCTTGAACAGCGTAGTCTTGCCCGCCCCATTGGGTCCGATGGTGCCGACGATGCCTCCGCGCGGAAGGTCGAAGGAGAGGTCCTCCATCAAGAGCCGGTCTCCGTACGCCTTGCGGACGCCCTCCGCGCGCACCACGACGTCGCCCAGGCGCGGCCCCGGCGGGATGAAGAGCTCCTGCGTTTCGCCGCGGCCCTCGGGCCCCGAATCGGCCAGGAGGGCCTCGTAGCGATCGAGGCGCGCCTTGCTCTTGGCGTGCCGCGCGCGCGGGGCCATGCGCACCCATTCGAGCTCGCGCTGGAGCGTGCGCCTCTTCGCCGACTCCTGTTTCTCCTCGACGGCCAGCCGCTGCTCCTTCTGCTCGAGCCAGCTCGAGTAGTTGCCCTGCCACGGGATGCCCGCGCCGCGGTCGAGCTCCAGGATCCACCCGGCCACGTTGTCCAGGAAGTATCGGTCGTGCGTGACGGCAACGACGGTGCCGGGATACTCCGCGAGGTGCCTCTCCAGCCACGCGACGGACTCGGCGTCGAGGTGGTTGGTCGGTTCGTCCAAGAGCAGGAGGTCCGGCCGCTCGAGCAGGATCTTGCAGAGGGCGACGCGCCGGCGCTCGCCGCCCGAGATCTTCGTGACGTCGGCGTCCGGGGGAGGAAGCCGCAGCGCGTCCATCGCGATTTCGAGCTGCCGGTCGAGCTCCCAGGCGTTCGACGCCTCGATCGCGTCCTGGACCCTCTGGTACTCGGCCATGAGCTTCTCGCTCTCGGCCTCGGAGAGGTTGCCCGCCATCTTTTCGTTCAACTCGTCGAAACGCGAGAGCAACGCCCGGGTCTTCGAGACTCCCTCTTCGACGTTGCCGAGCACGTCCCTGGCGGGATCGAGCCTCGGATCCTGCGGCAGAAAGCCGATCCGGATCCCGTCGGCCGGTTGCGCCTCGCCGGCGAAGTCTTTATCCAGGCCGGCCATGATCTTGAGCAAGGTGGACTTGCCGGCGCCGTTCAAGCCGAGGACGCCGATCTTCGCTCCCGGCAGGAACGACAACCAGATCCCCCGCAGGATCTCCCGCTGCGGCGGGACGACCTTGCGCAGGTTCTGCATGGTGAAGATGTACTGGTGGGCCATCGGACCGCGCAGTCTAGCGCAACGGAGCCGTGAAACGTAAAACGTAAAAGGTGAAAGGTGTCCGGGCTCCGTTTCGTTTTACGTTTTACGTTTATCGTTTTACGTCCCCGGGGCTTCCCCGACGTTGATCCCCATGGTGCCGAGGAGGCGGTTCTCGTACCGGACGTTGACGAAGCCGGCGTTTCGCATCAAGTCCGCGACGCCGCGCTGGCCGGGATAACGCTTCAGGGATTCGGGAATGTAGAGGTAGGTTTGCGGGTCGCCGTGGAAGAGCCAGCCGACTGCCGGCATCATCGTTCGGAGAAAGGCCTGGTAGAGCGCGGCGGCGACGGGGTTGTCAGGCTTGCCGAAGTCGAGGATGACGACCCGCCCGCCCGGCGCGAGCACGCGGCGCATCTCCCGCAGGGCCGCTTGCGGGTCCGCGATGTTGCGCAGCCCATAGCCCACCGTGATGACGTCGAAGCTCGCATCGGGATAGGGAAGGGAAAGCGCGTCCCCCTGGGTGAACGCGGCGCCCGACCGGGAGTCGTGCCGGCGGCGGCGAGCCACCGCGAGCATGGGCAGGGTGAAATCGAGGCCGTTGACGCGGGCGCCCCGAGTCTCTTCCGCCAGGAATCCAATGTCTCCCGTCCCGCAGCAGAGGTCGAGGAGTCGCGCGCCGGCCGGCCGCCCTTCGAATGCGATCGCCACGGTCTGCCGCTTCCAGATCCGGTGCAACCCGAAGCTCATGACGTCGTTGACGAGGTCGTACCGCCAGGCCAGCCGTGTGAACATCGCGCGCACCTTGGGCGCCCGTTGTTCGTCGTAGGAGAGGTACTTGTTCATCGCGCCGGAGATTATGGCGCGAGCAGTCGACGGTCTTTCAGAGGTCCTCTATCCGAAGCTCAAACCAGCAGGCTTGATCTTTGCCCGTTCAGGCCATTCTGGCCGCCCGACATGTCAGTTCTGACATAGACACGGGCGCTACCCGCGTTTTATCAGAGAGAGATCTGCCCCCCAGAGCCAGGGCGAGCAGGCCGAGCATCGAGGGAGTAAGCGTCGGGACGACCGCTCCGACGGACGTCGGCGTGCTGGTCGCCGTCCCGGGAATCGGCGGATCAGGATTCCAAAGCTCAGGCTCAGGCCGAGTTTCACCGTCCCCGCCGCAAGGCGGCGACAGCAACTGGAAACGCGATACTTTCTCCGGACACCGGCTTGCGGAGCGGCACCTCGCCCGTGAACGCGCCGGCCACACCCTGCCGCCGCCGGCCGTCGTCCACGAGGCATACCTGCGGCTCGTGGATCAGAAGCCCGTCACCTGGATTGGCGGCCTTCGGCTCTCCGGCGCCGGCCGTCAGGAGCCGGGTGAACGCGAGGGATCGAGAACGGTCAGCCCGGCAAAATAGTCGCGCGTGAATCCCCGATCGCGTGTCAGGAAACGGTCCGCACGCACGAGCGCGTGTCCCGCGACGAGGAAGTCCGGGACGAGTCGCGTCCGCCGTCCTCCCCGCTTCCGATAACGGCTCCACGCTTCTCCGGCGACCTCGGCGCATCGGGCGTCGGCAGGATCGAATGCAACTCCCAGCGTCGTCATCGCTCTCTGGAATTCCTCCTGCGACGGAAAGTGGGCTCGGACCTCGGCCCAGACAACATCGCAGGCGACGATCGAACCCTCCGCGGAGGCTCTTCGAACCGCTTCCCGCGAAGTGGGGCCAAACTGCGGGGAACCGGAAAGTACGTCGAGTAGGGCGCTACTGTCGACGGCGGTGCGCACGGCGTCCATCGTCCTTTGGATTCCAGGCCTTCCCTCGCATCTCGTCGATCTCCCGATCGACGTCCATGCGGGGGAGAATCCCGTAGACCGCGTCGACACCGCTGACGGGCTCAGCCTTGCGGCCCACGAGCAGCCCGTTACGCGTCTCAAAGTCGAGAACCTGACCCGGATGCAATCCCAGTTTGTCTCGCAGAGACTTCGGGATCGTGACCTGCCCCTTCTCCGACACGACACTCCTCATACCACGATTGTAGGAATTCCTACTTCGTTTGTCAAACTCTGCGCTGAAGGAGGCTGGCTCCCGCGCCTCGCCCGGGGAGCGGTCTCCGCCTTCGCGTTGACCGAGGCGGAGGTGGGGTCGGACCCCGCGAACCTCGCGACAACCGCCGCAGGACAGGTACTTGTTTATCGCGCCGGAGATTATGGCGCGAGCAGTCGACGGTCTTTCAGAGGTTCCCTATCCGACGCTCAGACCGGCAGGGCTTGATCTCTGCGCGTTTCAGGCCAATCTGGCCGCCTGATATGTCAGTTCTGGCATATGCCCTGGCGCTACCCGCGTTTCATCAGATAAAGGCCAGCCCCGGCGAGAGCCAGGGCGAGCAGGCCGAGCATCGAAGGAGAGAGCGTCGAAACCACCACGCCGCCGGGCGTCGGCGTGCTGGTGGAGGTGCCGGGAATCGGCGTCGCGGTGGGCGTCGGGGTTCTGGTCGGCGTGTTGGTGGGCGTGCCGGTCGGCGTATTAGTCGGTGTGCTTGTCACGGTGCCGGTCGGCGTATTCGTCGGGGTGCCTGTCGGCGTATTGGTGGGAGTGTTGGTCGGAGTGTTGGTCGGTGTGCTGGTCGGCGCCGGCAGCACGAAGCAGGCGGAGAACTCCGAGGTGTTGTTGGAAGGGTCTGTCGCGGTCGCGGTGACGAAGACCTGCCCGGCCGGAATCGCGAAGACGAGCGGCCCGAAAGTCGCGTTGACGTTGCAGTCGGCTCCGGTCGTGACGGTCGTGAAGCCCAGGAAGGTCTGCCCCTCGCCGAAGCCCGAGCCGTCACACGAGACGCTGGAGAAGAACTCGACACGGAACTGCGTGCTGGCTGTGCTGTTCAATGTCCCGGAAAGCGTGACGTTGCCTCCGCTGAACGACGCCGAGGTGATGACGGGGTAGTTCTGCAGGTCGTTGGCGCCGGTGTCCGTGTCGCAGTTGTCGTTCGGGGTCGGCACGCCGCTGCCTGGGTTGAACGTTATCCCCAGGCCGCCGTTGGAGAAGATCGAGTTTTGGAGGATGGTCCAGCCGACGTTGATCGGCGAATTCACGATCGAGACGCCGTTCCCGCCATTGAATGCGATGATGTTCCCTTCTCCCGGATTGGTCCCGCCGATCTTGCTGACCGCGCTCGCACCGCCGATCTCAATGCCGTTGGACGTATTGGGAATCGGCGAGGTCCCGGTGATGTCCGTGCCAATCCGGTTGCCCTGGATGATCGTTCCGTCGGAAAATTGGATGGAGATGCCGACATTTCCGCCGGAGATCAGGTTCCCGGCGCCGGCGGCGGCGCCGCCGATCGTGTTGATCGCCGCTCCGTCGTTGATGAAAATTCCCACGTTGCCGCCCAGGCCCGCGGTTCCCGTGGCGTTGGTGCCGATCAGGTTGCCCTGAATCACCAAGTTGCTCTGGGGAGTTCGGCTGCGATAAGCGGCAATGCCGACGTTGCTCGTGACGATCAGGTTACCCGCGCCCGCGGTGGCGCCGCCGATGGTATTGCCGCCGGCGTTGACCGCGATTCCAAAGCTGCGCTCACCGAGGGCGGCCGTTCCCGCGGCGTTGGTGCCCAGATAATTGCCCTGGATCAGGTTACCGCCGCCGCTGTCGAGCTCAATCAGTGTTGGATTGAAGCCGCCGGTAACGATGAGATTGCGCGTCGCGGGCGTGGTCCCGCCGATCGTGTTCGAGTCGCCTCGGATCTGTATCATTAGCCCAGCAGTCGAGCCCACCGGAATGGCGGTCCCTGTGGGGTCGCTCCCGATGAAGTTGCCCGCGATCGTGTTATTGCTGCTGTTGAGGGAGAAGGCGGTTCCGGAGACGTTGATTACCAGCCCGCGCACCGTCGAGCCGCCGCCAGCGAAGACCGGCATTCCACTGCCGTTAATTTCGATCAGGAGAACCGCATTGTCACCGATGGCGAGTGTGTTCGGCGTGGCAACCCCTTGCGTATAGCCGTCGATGAACACGGCTTCGGTGATCGGAGGAAACGTGCTCGTCGGCGTAATGGTATGCACGCCCGCGCCCGTAATGCTGAACGCGATCGTGTCCACGGTGGGAAAGGCCTGTCCCGCCACGCACTCACCCGCCAAGCCACCGGAGGCGGTATTCGTGTTGGCGGCAGTGATCGCCTCCCGCAGCGTACAGACCCCGTCGTTGGCCTCCGTGTCGGCCGTGCTGTTGACGGTGATGGTTGCCGCGCGCGCCGAGGCGACAGCGAGACAAAGAGACGCGACGATGGCGGAGGCGAGGGCAGTTGGCTTTCGCATGATCTCTCCCTTCCCACTACCGCGACAATCGCGAGTGAAATCTCTCAGCGCTCGAGCCTGCGGCGGCCCCGAGGGGGGTTCGGGACAGGAACTGTCTTTTCTTTCAGTGATTTGGAGGCCGGGGGAGGGATAATCTGACCAGGAACGGTCCTGGACATGCCTACAGACCACGGTTCTCGCAAGCCTCCGGCTTCGCCTCCAGGCGACGTGACGCAGCTCCTCCAGGCCTGGAGCCAGGGGGACGCGAAGGCGCTCGAGGAGCTCATCCCCCTCGTCTACGACGAGCTGCACCGGCTGGCGGAGCGGCACCTCGCCCATGAACGCGCCGACCACACGCTGCAGCCGACGGCCGTCGTCCATGAGGCGTACCTACGGCTCGTGGATCAGAAGCGCGTCACCTGGAAGAACCGCGGGCACTTCTTCGCCGTGGCCGCGCAGGCGATGCGCCGGCTGCTCGTGGACCACGCCCGCGCGCGCGGCAGGGAAAAGCGGGGCGGCGCGGCAACACGGGTGTCGCTGGAGGAGGCGGACCCCTCCGTCCCGCCGAAGGACGCCGACGTCATCGCGCTCGATCTTGCGCTGGAGAAGCTCGCGGCGCTCGACTCCACCCAGGCCAGGGTCGTGGAATTGCGCTACTTCGGGGGGCTCACAGTCGACGAGACGGCCGAGGTTCTCGGAACCTCGGTCGCCACTGTAGGACGGACGTTCTTTCTCGCGAAGGTCTGGCTCCACCGCGAGCTCTCTGCCGCATGACGCCGGAACGCTGGGCGCAGGTGGGCCGGCTTCTCCTGGCCGCACGGGAGCTTCCCCCGGAAAACCGGGCCGCCTTCCTCGAAGAAGAGTGCGGGGGCGATTCGGACTTGAAATCAGAGCTCGAGTCGCTCCTGGCGTCGGTGGACCCGGCCGAATCCTTTCTCGAGCAGCCGGCCGCGGGGCATCCCCGGCAGGCCGCCGGCTTTCGCCAGCAGGTGGGGCCCTATGAGCCCCTGGGCGAGATCGGCCGCGGCGGCATGGGTGTCGTCTACAAGGCAGTTCGGCGCGACCAGGGCTTCGAGCGTTTCGTGGCGATCAAACTCGTCAAGCGCGGGATGGATACCGATTTCATCCTGCGACGTTTCGAGAGCGAGCGGCGGATCCTGGCGGGGCTCGACCACTCGAACATCGCCCGCGTCCTGGACGGCGGCTCGACCGATGACGGCCTGCCGTACTTCGTCATGGAGCTGATCGATGGCGAGAGTATCCTGGAGTACTGCGACGAGAAGAGACTCGGTGTCTCCGAGCGCCTCGCCCTCTTCCGTCAAGTCTGCTCGGCCGCGCAGTACGCTCACCAGCGCCTCGTCATCCACCGCGACATCAAACCTTCCAACATCGTCGTCACAGCGGATGGAGTCCCGAAGCTCCTCGATTTCGGACTGGCGAAGGTCCTGGCGGGCGAGGAAGGTGCGGCGGTCGATCGGACCGAAACAGCGCTGCGCGTCCTGACGCCCGAGTACGCGAGCCCGGAGCAAGCCCGGGGCGAGCAGCTCACGACCGCGAGCGACGTCTACTCGCTCGGAGTCGTTCCTGTACGAGCTGCTGACGGGCGAGCGCCCCTACAGGCTGAAGACGCGCAGCCCGGAAGAGATCACCGGCGCCGTCCTGAACCAGGAGCCAGAGAGGCCGAGCACCAAAGCGCATCTGCACCATGATCTCGATGCCATCGTCCTCACGGCTCTGCGCAAGGAGCCCGCGCGCCGGTACGCGTCGGCCGAACAGCTCTCTGAAGACATCCTCCGCCACCTCCAGGGCCTGCCGGTCAAGGCCAGGCCGGACAGCTTCGGTTACCGCGCCGGCAAGTTCGTCCGGCGGCACAAGCTCGGCATGGCGGCGGGGGCGCTCGTCGCCGCATCACTCGTGATCGGTCTGGCCGTCTCCCTGTCGCAGATGCGGGTTGCCCGCTCCGAGCGGGACCGCGCCCAATTGCAGACGGCCAAGGCGCAACAGGTCTCCTCATTCCTGCGCAGCTTGTTCGAGAGCTCGTTTCCGAGGCGTTCTCGGGGGGAGAAGTTCACGGCGCAAGACCTGCTCGACACCGGCGCCGCGCGAGTGGACGGGGAGCTGGCGCAGCAACCCGAGATCCAGGCTTCGATGCTGGCGCTCTTGGGCTTCGTCTACCTGGAGCTGGGCCTCTTCGAGAAGGCCGAGCCGCTGCTGGCGAGATCGCTCGTGCTCCGCGAGAAGCTCCTGGGGAGGGACCACGTCGAGGTCGCCGAAAGCCTTTACTGGCTCGGCCGGTTGAAGAACCGCGTGGCGGATTATCCCGCCTCGGAGACGCACCTGAAGCGAGCCGTCGAGATCCGGGAGCGCGAGCTTCCCCATCAGCCGGCTCTCGCGGAAGCCTTGAGCCAGCTCGGTGTCACCCTCGGGACGATCGGAAAAAACGACGAGGCGCGGCAACTGCTGCGGCGCGCGGTCGAGATCGAAGAGAAGGCGGGAGGCCCCAACCTCTACAAGTGGCTGACCAACCTGGCCGCCATCGAGACTGCGCTCGGCGACTTCGAAAGCGCCCGGAGACTCCTGGAACGGGCTCTGGAGATCGGTGCGCGCTCCGAAGGGAGAATGGACGTCCAGGTCGATGTGACCTTGCTCAACCTGGCGAGCATCCTGCGGCAGCAGGAGGACTATGCCCGCGCTCAGACGCTATACGAGCGGGCCCTTGCGATGGACGAAAAGACCTACGGGAAGGAGCACCAGGCCGTTTGCTACGTCCTTAGTGAGCTGGGGGAACTGCGCCTTGCGATGGGCGATTTCGAGCGAGCGCGCGAGTGCCTCGACCGCTCGCGCGAGGTTTGCGAGCGAGCTCTGGGTCCGGATCACCAGGGGATGGCGAATCCGTTGACCTATTCCGCGCGGCTGCTTCTGGCCGAGGGCAAGCCTCGAGAGGCCCTGCCGTTGCTGGAACGCTCGCTCGGCCTGAACGAGAAGGCCTTGCATGGCCAGAATTCCAACGGGATCGCGGAGAACCTCGTGGATATCGCGGAGGCGAAAAAACGGTTGGACGGACCTGAAGCCGCCGAGCCGATCCTGCGCCGGGCGCTGGCCATCCAGCGAGAGGTGCTGGTCCCCGGTCACCGCTCTCTGGTTCCGACGCTGACGGCGCTGGGACGCGCGCTTGCCGACCAGGGACGCGAGGCGGAAGCCCGGCCGTTGCTCGCGGAAGCGGCCGAGATCGCTCGAACGAAGCTGCCGGAACGACACTCGCAGAGACTGGCGGCGGAGGAGGCGTTGCGAGCCGCACAAGAGTCGTCCTCGACGAACGTCTCTCTCCGGTGAGAAGGTTTCCACCGCCTCCCTGGTGTACAGTTTCCGGCTCTCATGGCTGAAAGCCCGCCGCGCGCGCGTCCCGTCTCGGAGGCCGAGGCCCGCCAGGTCGCGGAGGAGGCCCGCGAGACCGAATGGCAGGCGCCCTCCTTCCTGAAGGAGATCTTCCTCGGTAACTTCCGGCTCGACCTGATCCATCCTTTTCCCGAGGCTCCGCCGGAGCGCCCCGAGTTCCGCGAATTCTGCGAGCGGATGCGGAAATTTCTCGTCGAGGAGGTGGACGGCGACGCGATCGACCGGGAGGGGAAGATCCCTCCGCGCGTCGTCGAGGGCCTCGCGAGCATGGGCGCCTTCGGCATGAAGATCCCCCGGGAATACGGAGGTCTCGGCTTCACACAGCGCGAGTATTCCGAGGTCATCAAGCTCATCAGCACCGTGGACGGCAACCTGATCGCGCTCCTTTCCGCCCACCAGTCGATCGGAGTGCCGCAGCCGCTGAAGCTCTTCGGGACGAAGGAACAGAAGGAGAAATACTTCCCGCGCCTCGCGCGTGGAGCCGTCTCCGCGTTCGCGCTGACGGAGGCGGACGTCGGCTCCGACCCGGCGAATCTTTCGACCACGGCGGCGCGCACGCCCGAAGGCGACTACATTTTGAACGGCGAGAAGCTCTGGTGCACCAACGGCACGATCGCCGAGCTCTTCGTCGTCATGGCGAAGCATCCCGACACCGGAAAGATCTCGGCCTTCATCGTCGAGAAGGACTGGCCGGGCGTCGAGGTCGTGTTGCGCTGCCACTTCATGGGCTTGAAAGCGATCGAGAACGGCGTCATCCGGTTCACCAATGTCCGCGTGCCGAAAGAAAACCTGCTCCTCGCGGAGGGGCGCGGCCTGAAGCTCGCGCTCGTGACTCTGAACACCGGGAGGCTGACGCTGCCGGCGACCTGCGCCGCGAGCGCGAAGCGCTGTCTCGAGATCTGCCGCGAGTGGGGGAACGAGCGCGTGCAGTGGGGGCAGGCGATCGGCAAGCACGACGCGATCGCGCAGATCCTGGCCGAGATGGCCGCGACCGTGTTCGCCATGGAAGCCGTCTCCGATCTGGCCTCGGGCCTGGCGGACAAGGGGGACCGGGACATCCGCCTCGAGGCCGCCGTGGCGAAGATGTGGAACTCGGAGGAAGGCTGGACGATCGTGGACCGCACGCTCCAGGTCCGCGGTGGCCGCGGCTACGAGACGGCGGACTCGCTCAAGGCGCGCGGGGAGCCGGGCATCCCGGTCGAACGGATGATGCGCGACTTCCGGATCAACCTGATCTTCGAAGGGTCTTCCGAGATCATGCGGCTCTTCATCGCGCGCGAGGCGCTGGACCGCCACCTGGCGGTCGCGGGGGATTTCGTCAATTCAAAAGTTTCCCTCTCAAAGAAGCTCGCGGCGCTCCCCCGAATCCTCGGCTTCTACGCGCGGTGGTATCCGGGGCGTTTCGTCGGCCGCGGCCAGCTTCCGCGGTTTCGCGAGTTCGGCCCGCTGTCCCGGCACGTCCGCTACGCCGAGCGCGCCACGCGCCGGCTCTCCCGCGCGATCTTCCACATGATGGCGCGTCACGGCCCGAAGCTCGAAAAGCGCCAGGCGCTTCTCTTCCGCGCCGTGGACATCGGTGCGGACCTCTTCGCCATGTCGGCGGCGATCTGCCGCGCGCAGGCGCTGCGGCACGGGAAGGACGCGAACGCGGCGCGCGCCGTCGAGCTCGCCGACGTCTTCTGCCGGGGGACCCGCCGCCGCATCGCGCAGCGCTTCGCCGCAATTCGGTCGAACGACGACGTCCGGAAGTACAGGACCGCGCGGCGCCTCCTCGCGGGCGAGCACCTCTGGCTCGAGCGCGGCCTCGTTCCGATGGAGGACCTGGAGAAATTCGCCGCGGCCGCCGCCGGGGCCACGGAAAAAGAGCTCGCTCCCGTTTAGCCGGGGTCGGGGCATAGAATGCCTCGAAACTCGTGGCTCTCTCTTCAGGACAGCGTCTCGGCCCTTACGAGGTCCTTTCTCCGCTCGGCGCTGGAGGGATGGGAGAGGTCTACCGGGCGCGCGACCCTCGTCTTGGCCGGGAGATCGCCATCAAGGTCCTCCCGACGGAGCTCGCCGCCGACCCGGAGCGGCTGAAACGCTTCGAGCGCGAGGCGCGCTCGGCCTCCGCGCTCTCCCACCCCAACATCATCACCGTCTACGACGTGGGAACGGAAGGCCCCGTCTCCTACATGGCGATCGAGTTGATCGACGGCGAGACGCTGACCGACCTGATTCTGCCGGGCCCTCTGCCGATGCGGAAGCTCCTCGACATCGCCGTGCAAATTGCCGACGGTCTGGCCGCCGCGCACGAAGCGGGGATCGTCCATCGGGACTTGAAGCCGCCCAACGTGATGGTCTCTCGGTCCGGGTTCGTCAAGATCCTCGACTTCGGCCTCGCGAAAGTGGAGGCGGCGCCTGGCGGGCTCGCCGGCTCCGGCTTCGTTACGGCTCCGCAGCCCGGCTTGACGCCGGAGACGACGCCCGGCCTGATCCTCGGCACGAGCGACTACATGTCCCCCGAGCAAGCCCGGGGCAAGCCCCTGGATTTCCGCTCCGATCAGTTCTCCTTCGGAGAGGTTCTCTACGAGATGGCGACCGGCCGGCGCGCCTTCGGACGGCCAACGCAGGTGGACACATTGACCGCGATCCTGCAGCAGGAGCCGGCGCCTCTCGCCCAACTGCGTCCCGACGCACCTCCGCCGCTGCGCTGGATCATCGAACGGTGCCTGGCCAAATCGGCCTCCGACCGCTACGTCTCGACGCGCGACCTCGCCCGCGAGCTGCAAGCACTGAAGGAGCACATCAGCGAGGTCTCGGGCGAACGGCCGGCTCCCTCGCCGGCACAGCCTCAGAAACGCTGGGGGATTCCGCTTCTCGTCACGAGCCTTCTTGTCCTCGGAGCGGTTGGCGTCGGGTTCATGTCGTTGCAACAGCGGCGGTCGCCGATCGAGCCCCAGTTCCGGCGCCTGACGTTTCGGCGAGGGTTTGTGTCCAGAGCGCTTTTTGTGCCCAACTCCAACGCGATTCTTTACGCGGCCGGCTGGGAGGGGCAGCCGGGGAGGACCTACATGACCCTTCCCGAGTCGGGCAGTCTGGATCGGGCGCTGGACGCCGAGCCGCAGCTTCCGATGTCGTGGTCGGCGGATGGCTCTCAGGTCCTGGTCTTGCTCGGCGACCCTCTTCGCATGCAGTCAAGACCGGGTAGGCTTGCCTGGTGGCCGGCTCTGGGCGGAAAAGCCCGTCCAGTCCTCGAGAACGCGAGTTGGTCGGACTGGGCAAAGAAGGGGAAATTCCTCGTAGCTGTGGAGGACAAGGGGACAGAACGCTATCTGGAGGTGCGGGACGCAGAGGGAAGACTCCGGCGGACACTTTTTGAGACTCAGGGGGCGATCTCTTCCGTTCGTCTTTCCCCCGACGAAAAGGAGGTTGCCTTTATTCATCACCCATCAATCCTTGACATTGCGGGCGAGGTAAGAATCGCCTCCATCGAAGCCAAGAGTTCACGGGCTCTCACGCCGATCTTCCCGCAGTGCTTCGGTCTGGCCTGGAATCCCAGGACCAACGAGATCTGGTTCACCGCCTCCGCCGATGCGATGGCGGCCACGTCTCTCTGGTCCACGACGCCCGCGGCAAAGAAACGTCTCGTCTACGCGTTCGCGGATGTTTTCACTCTCCAGGACATCTCTTTCGATGGGGGCCAGTGCCTCCTGAGCTCCCGCCTCCATCGAGTGAGAATGCTCGTTCGACGGCCCGAAGAGGCTCCGCGCGATCTTTCATGGTTTGACTCGACGTATGTTTCGGACATTTCACCCGACGGGGGTAGTGTTCTCTTTTCCGATGCCGGACCCGCGCCCGGCATGGCTGGAAGCTGGATTCGGTCGGTCGACGGGGGAGATGCGGTGCGGGTTGGAGAAGGGGAATTCGGAAAGTTCTCGCCCGACGGAAGGTGGATAGTCGCCTTGACCCAGGCTCGGCGAGGAGCGCCTCAGCTCATACTTCATCCGACGGGGGTCGGGCAGAGCCGCCAGCTTACATTCTCATCGGCAAATCACTTCGCGCCGTCCTTCGCAGGGCCGCACACAATCCTTTACGTCAGGTCCAAACCGGGAACAACCGAAGTCTGGCGCATGGAGACCGACGGGACTGGTGAGCAATCTCTCGGGGCTCCGGGTTGTAACTTGCCGATGGCCAGACCCGGTGGCGATACGTTCGTATGCGTCGGAGGGCCGGAGAGTCATTCTCTTCTCCTGTATCCCTTGAAGCCAGGCGAAGGCAGGAAGCTTTACGAGTTATCCGGTACCGCCAGGTTCCGGTACGCCGGTTGGAATGACCGAGGCACTCGACTCCTCGCCGTAACGAGTGACCGGAAGTTTCTGACTCTTGACACAACGGGGGCCAAAATAGGTGAGGAGGTGCTCCCGGTCGATGATGAGAGCTTCCAGGCTCTCCAAACCGCCGCTATCGGCGCACACTCAGCAGTTCAGGCGTATTCCGTGGCGAGTCTGTCATCGAACCTTTACTTAGCTTCAGGCCTAAGATAGATTGCCTTCCAAGAAGGAGAGGGAATGAAAACGAGGAAGCCTGCTGGTCCCGCCGGTGCGGCGAAAAGAAACGATCTTCGGAATGTTCTGAAAGAATCGGCCAAGACTCAAGCTGCACGGCGCAAATTGAAGGTCAAGACCAAGAAAGGGAAGAAGGAGAAGCCCATGCCTTTCTCCCTCCCTCCATGCATCGAGGGGAAACCTCCGACCATGCCTTTCTCCCTCCCTCCATGCATCGACGGGAAACCTCCGAGGAAGAAGGCCAGAGCCAGGTAGGCCGGTTCGTTCACGCGTGCTCGTCCGGAACCCGGATCTCCTGTTCTGCTGGGTCGGACGTCAGCTGCTGGTCAAGGAGCTACGGAGCGGACAGACGGTTCTGTCTTCGCCGGAGATCGTAGGACTCCTCGACCTGTTCAATCGTCCCCGCGCGCGCCGAGACGTCGCTGCGAGCTTTCTCGGCTACGAACCAAAATCCGTTTTGGCTGGGATCAAGCGCCTGGAGAGCCTGGGATTGCTCCTGCCGGCCAAGGAAGGCAGACGAAGAACGGATCGGATCAAGGCGTGGAGGCACAACCTCGCGTCCGCCCATTACCACGTGGCCACGAGAGACACTCGGTTTCTGAGAAGTCCCGCCGCGATGGACGCGCTCTTGCGTACGCGTCTGGACGAAGGCCGGCGGCCCGCTCAATTCAAACGTTATCGCTCAAGAGTGCGGGTGAGACTTCCCCCAAAAACCAGTTTCTTGTCCACGGAAGCTTCCGCCCTTCGCTCTGTTTTGGAGAGCCGGCGCACGCATCGCGAGTTCTCGCGAAGGCCCGTTCGTTTCGAGGACATGGCGGCAATCGTGCGGGGCACCTGGGGACAAACGGGCTGGCTCGACGCGGGTCCGATCGGCCGCCTTCCGAGCAAGACCAGCCCTTCCGCCGGCGCCTTGCACCCAATCGAGTGCTACGTCCTCGCCTGGAATGTCGAGAAACTCCCGCCCGGTCTGTACCACTTCGACGTGCGCGGCAATGAGCTGCGGCGGCTTCGGTCCGGGGATTTCCGGAAAGAAGCCGTCAAGGCCGCGTCCGGCCAGAATTGGGTTCGCGGCGCCGCGTTCCTCTGCGTAATGACGGCCGTGTTCCAACGGACTCTGTGGAAGTACCAGCACGAGATCGCCTACCGAGTCATCTGGATGGACGCGGGGCATTTGTGTCAGACGTTCGACCTGCTGGCCACCGCATACGGCCTTGGGCCGTTTCAGACCGCGGCGATTCAGGACTCCTACATCGAGAAGTTCATTGGGCTGGACGGGATCAAGGAGTTTCCCGTTTACCTTTGCGGCGCGGGGGTGCCGGCGAAGAAGCTTCTCTGGCCGGGGAAGGTCCGATCTCCGTCGCCGTGCTCCCGTCCCCGGAGATAACTCGGAGAGTGAGAGTCACGGAGCCGAGGCGGATGGAGTCCCCGTCCTCGAGCGCCTTCGGCTCCCCGATCTTCTCCCCCCGCAGATAGGTGCCGTTCTTGCTGCCGAGGTCCTCGAGTGTCGCGGCGCTCTCTGCGACCACGATACGCGCGTGCCGCCGGGAGATGCTTTCGGAAGGGATGCGGATGCCGGCGAGGTGATCGCGGCCGATGATCGTTTCTCCCTCCCGGAGGGGAATCTCGCGGCCGTCCCAGAGCAATCGCCAGCAGGACTCGCTTCCCGCCGGGGGTTCGTGCGGCGCGTCGCTCGCCTCCCCCGCGAACGAATAACCGAAGCCGTGGACTGTCCGGATGTACCGGGCATCCTTTCCGTCTTCGCCGATCGCCTCGCGGATCTCGGCGATGAGGCTCGCGAGGGTCGCCTCCGAAACGAAGGCCTCGGGCCAGATCTTCTGGTGGATCTCGGCCTTGGAGAAGGCCCGGGGGCGGCCTGCGAGCAGGAACTCCAGGAGCCGGAAGGCCTTCGGCGAGAGGTGAACGGGCTTTTCCTTGCGGAAGAGCTCCCGGGTTTCCGAATCTACCGTGCAGTTACCGAAGGCAACGCGCACAGGAACTCCCAAGAAAACCCCAAGAAATCCCCACGGATCTCCAAAGACTTTCCGTACGGAAAGAACGATTCTGGAATCCGCGCAACAGACGGCATGTCGCCGGGCTTTGACGCGAAGGACAAGAGGAGTCGGCCATGACCAGACAGAATCGGAAGACCCGGAGCTTCGGACGAGTGGGAGCGGTTGCCCTGGTTGTTTTCCTCGCGGCGAGCCTCCTTCTCGCGCTCCGTCCCGGGGACAGCGCGGTCAGTCCCGAGGACAGAATGCGCCTCCGCCGGCAGGCCCTGCGCGCAAGCGAGATCCGGATGATGGACATTTTCGGCCAGAATTACGGCGGCGCGGACTGGTCCCTCGTCACAAGCGACATCGAGGCGCATCCCTCGGATCCAGCCAACGCGGCGTTCATGTCGGTTCCTCTATCTCTCGCCAATGTATACCTGAATCGGTACGAAGTCGGCCAGGACAAGGCCGATCTGGAGCGGTCGGTGCAGCTGTTGGAGTGGGTCGCGTCGAACCGCGGGATATGGGGAGGGCGCGACGGATCCGGGTCGGTCGTCAGCTACCTGGACATCAGCGTGAGCCGGCTCCGGGCGGAGTGCGACATCGGAGGGTTCGAAGCCCGGATCGACGAGCTCTGGCGGGCTGCGATGACCATCACGGCCGAGGAGGCGGACGCGCTTCTGATGGCCGGCGGAGTTCCGGATAGACCGTGCCCTCCGACTCTGTGGCTCTCGGCCTGTGTCCAGTCGATCCTTCCCTTTCCGCTCGAGCAGGAGGCGCAGGCGGCGCGGGCCGCTCTCCTCTCGGCGGCGGCGAGCTTCCTGGCAGGGGATCCGCGCGCGCCGGCCTGGGCGGAGAGCGCGCGACTCGCGGCGCGTTTCCCGGGCGCAGTCTGCCAGACGGCGGAAACCGAGTTGGCCCTCTCGCAAGGAGCGCTGTCATTCCTTCTGGCCGGGGGCGATGCTCCCGTGGAGCTCGAGCCGGCTTCGGGCGCCCTCGACTCCGGACGGTCTTCTTCGGCTTGCTCGACGTTCCCGACCGGTTACGAGACGAGCGGTCCTGTTGGCCTCGTGGATCCTGCGCAGTCGCTGGCGCCGGCCATCCGGGACAGCCGGGTGGTCGCGTTCTATCTCTCGGAGCTTTACCTGTGGCTTTTTCCTCCGGGCTCTCAGTGCGGCGACGATGAGGATGTCGCCACGGTCCGCGGTCCGAGGTTCTGACGAACTCGCAGCGACTCCGGGCGGTGGAAGCCGGCAAGGGCGGGGCTCATGCCCCGCCCTTCGTGTCAGGGAAGCGAGACCGAAGGCTCGTCGTCGGAGCCTTCGTTGACTCCTTCGAAGAGGATCGTCGAGAGGTATCGCTCGCCGGTGTCGGGGAGCATCGCGAGGATGGCGGCGCCCTTCTCCGCCTTCTGCGCGATCTTCTTCGCGCCCGCGAAGGTGCCGCCCGAGGAGATTCCGCAGAAGATCCCTTCCTTCGCCGCGAGGTCGCGCGCCGCGTCGCGGGCCTCCGTGTCGGTCACGGTCACGAGCTCGTCGAAGCCCTGGCGGTCTAAGACCGCGGGGATGAAGTCCGGCGTCCAGCCCTGGATCTTGTGCGGCTTCCACTCGTGCCCGGCAAGGAGCGCCGCTCCTTCGGGCTCGACGACAGCGATCTTCGTCTCCGGGCGCGCCTTGCGCAGGATGTCGCCGGCCCCCGTCAGCGTCCCGCCGGTGCCATAGCCCGTGACCCACCAGTCGAGTCTCTTGCCGACGAAGTCGAGCAGGATCTCCGGGCCCGTCGTGTTGCGGTGGTATTCGGGGTTGGCCGGGTTCTCGAACTGCCGCGCGAGGAACCACCCGTTCTTCTTCGCCAGCTCCTCCGCCTTCCGGACCATTCCCGAGCCGCGCTCGGCGGCTGGCGTCAGCAAGACCTTCGCTCCGAGAATGCGCATCAGCTTCCGGCGCTCGACCGAAAAGCTGTCGGACATGATCGCGACGAACGGGTACCCCTTGACCGCGCACACCATCGCGAGCGCGATCCCCGTGTTTCCGGAGGTCGCCTCGACGACCGTCTGGCCGGGCTTGATGGTCCCGCGGCGCTCGGCGTCTTCGATGATCGCGATCGCGAGGCGGTCCTTGACCGAGGAGAGAGGGTTGAAGGCCTCGCACTTGACATACATCGTTCGGCCCTCCGGAGCGAGGTGGTTGATCCGAACGACGGGGGTGTTCCCGATGGTGCCGAGGATGTTTTCGTAAATCATTCGGAGGATCCTTTCGTTAGCCCGCACTATTCATGATCG
>Ga0209009_1000331_pt1 | contig 18227 bp, 22 predicted proteins | sample BlaSpr_A8_OM3_M2_FD_187979 | JGI IMG/M metagenome (GOLD analysis project Ga0209009, IMG submission 187979) | Forest soil microbial communities from Thunder Bay, Ontario, Canada - Black Spruce, Ontario site 2_A8_OM3_M2 (SPAdes) (version 2) | ecosystem: Environmental > Terrestrial > Soil > Boreal... | reverse complement strand
TCAGATATTGATTATTCGTGTAGAGAAGTTTTCTGCAATTAACACATCCCGGCACAATAACACCCTTCCCGCCTTCTGCAATGGATAGGGGCTGCGTACAGAAGGTGTCCCAGTGGTGCTTCATCAGTTCGTGTTGGGCGGCTTCCAACAGTTCTAACTTGCTATGTCTACTGTTGTACCCAAGCCCTGTAAGAGGTTCGCCAAGCGACATCCTTTGAATGAGCGCTTCCTCGCGCACCTACCAGATCGTTCGGATTGCCGGGCCGTAATCGCGTATCTTCAGCGTGGGTCGCAAGTGAATTTATTTCGGCACAAGAACCCAAACTGAGACAGGCAGAAAACTCGTGAAGGTCGCGCAGTCGTCGTAGTTCTGCCTACTCCGCAATTCAAGTAAACGAGCCGCATCAAAAACCGATACAAGCGCAGTCAGCGTGACTCGACGGCGGTAGGTGGGTGACTACTTTGAGGAGCGCATTTCAGCCAGCAATTTTTCCAAGTTGTCTGCGGTGACTAGGCCCGCGCCGCGCAGTGCCAAAATTTTTGCAGACCATGAGAGCTGCCGATCTACGCTCATGGGTTTTAATTCGGCAGTAATTTCAATTGACGCGAGCACCAAACGCCATGCTTCAATCGTACTACTTCCCCAATCCTCTTGAGTCGTTTGATTGTAAGCCGCCACGACCGTATAAGTATGGCCCATTCCTGCACGAAACTTCTGTCCCGGCTCTCCGACAATCAATGTTCTCCCGTTTTTTTTGGCCGATATTTCAACGCGAGTGTCTGGTTGCCAACATGGCATGAGCAATTTAATCGCAGCGTTCGGGCCATCCCCAAAGCAAGTTGCATAGATGAACCAATCGCCAGATTTGAAAATTATCTCGCCATAGGAATACTCAGCAGTCGCCGGCTGATCTGAAACTGCACAACCGATCAGTCGTCCAAAACAATACGTATCGATCCAATCGAAGCCGAGATATTTGACTTGGTTCGAGTTGCTATAAGCCAGGATTTCCACCACCTGCGGTTGCGAAAGTTCGGCGGCAAACGGCGGCAGGGATTTCCCTTTACCGGGCGTTGTGGACGGCAAGAGAAGTAATAGAAGTGAAAAGGCCAAAGGTTTCATTGGGCACCTCCATTGCAGGAAAGCGTAACACCTAAAGTTTGTCTTGACAATAGTAAATACGCTAGCATAGGATAGCCACTGTGAAAACGTACTCCACGAAGCAGGTTGCGAAGCTCGCGGGGATTCACCACGTTACTCTGTACAAATGGATGGCCGCTGGAAAGGTCCAAGCATCCGAGTCTATTAGGATGAACGGCCATCGCTTGTGGCGCTGGACCGACGCTGACGTGGAGCAAATTCGGAAGTATAAACTGAAGAACTATCGCAAAGGTCGAGGCCGCAAGCCAAAGAAGGGAAAGAAATGAAAAAGCGGTTTGAAATTACCGAGGCAGGAAAAGCCCGTGTCGCAAGTCCAGAATTTGCGGAAGAAATAAGGCTCTTTATCAGGCAGAAACGGGCAGATGAGAGTTGTACTAAAGAGATGGGAGTGGCGCTCATCGTCTTTCGAATTGCCACCGCACTGGCTGGCTTGGAAAATCCAAACCCATTTTCAACCTCATGAAGAGGCGTCGGAGTTTAACAAATTCATAGACGAACATATTGCAGAAATCAATGCAGCGGCCGAACGTGGGCTAGAACAATTGATGCTAAGCGACGTGGAAAGCCTGCCCATGAACTGAATCTGAAGTAAGCGGGACGCGCACGGTGTTCAGACCGAACGCGCCCCTAACCAAATTGCACAGCGGAGGTGCAAAGTGGCTGTCAAGAATCCTACCAGTTGGCGTCGTACCGCTGAATCGCATTTTCTCGCAGTGAGTCTTGCAGTTCTTCTCTACTTCGTTTTGCCGCCCACAGCAGTAATCGTTCTATCCGTCGTGATATTCGGCGGATTTGTCGTGTCTGAAATGGTGTCGCGATGGTAAGGGTCTGCGTCGATTGCCACGCGATACTTGGTCACACCTGTCCGTTCTGCGGCGATTCAAAATATAAACCAGCGCGAACAAATGGTCTCCGTCGAACGTGCGGATATTGTTGGAAGTCGTTCGATCAAGATTCTCTTACGGGCGGTTTCTGTGAATCGTGTTTTGAAGAACGGCTGGCGAAATTACCGAGATGCAGGCAGCCAAAAATAGTTGCCAGCGTCCACCGCAACATTATCAATCCCGCTGCGGGCCGATGAGGATGGCGGGACGCAGGGGGGAGCTAACAGCCGTGCCAACAAATTCTAGCTGTACTGACAATCTTCTTTCCGATTCCGATCCGAATGCTGGCGTTCCCGTGAAGTCTTACGCTCGCGCCAATCAAGAACTGGCCGCGGCGTTCGGCCGCTATCTGGAGATACGCGGATTCAGACCCTCCACACGGGTGTCGTACGGAAAATCCGTGCGCTGGCTTGTTGAGTCGCTCGGTTCAGCGAGCATTGTAGGAACAGATCGGCTGGAAATTCGGAAGTTCTTAGGCGAATTGTTAGACCGGGGCGTTGGTTCTAATACGATTCGCCGGCACACCGCAAGCCTGCGCTGCTTCTTCAGGTTTCTAACATTGAGTGGATTGAGACGCGGTGACCCTACTTTAGCGCTACCGTACCGAAAACTTCCGGGACGGCTACCTCGCGTTCTTACAATTGAGGAAGTAGATCGTTTGATTGCGGCCGGCAATTCTCCGCTCGAAACCGCGGTTGCGGAGTTTTTTTATTCGACTGGAGTGCGTGTGTGCGAACTCGTTGCCATGCGCCTCGAAGATGTGAACTTCGCCACCGGCGTGGCCCGTGTGAAAAAAGGAAAAGGCGGCAAAGACCGAATTGTGCTTTTTGGATCTCGGGCGGATGCCGCGCTACGAAGAATGATCGAATGGCGTCCGCCAGAGGCTGGATTTTTGTTTGAAGCGCCAGCTCATCGCCTCGGCCATATGTCAGTGCGCAGGGCCTCATGGATTGGATGGTTTTACGACAAATCCGTGAAAACCAGCCCACATACTCGCAGGGTACGGATCGGCCGAGTTTCGGATCTTCCGACACACGCTCAAGCACGTCAAGTATTCAATCGTATTCTCGCAGCCGCTCCGAGCTATAAGCCGCTTCCCGCGCGACCTTACGCCGGCGGGGTCATTCAACGAATGGTCAGGCAAATGGGAATCCGTGCTGGCATTGGCCGCGTACACCCGCACGCCCTCAGACGCGCCTTCGCAAGCCACATGCTTGAAAGCGGAGCGGATCTGCGAGCCATTCAGGATCTATTGGGTCATGAAAAAGTGACGACGACAGCTCTCTATACATCGCTGTCCGGCACGAATCTGAAAGAAGTCCATACACGCTGTCATCCGATGGCGTAAGGAAACGAACAATGTCCAAGAAAAATAATCAAGCCATCGTGCAGGCCGAGGTTTTGCCGATTGATGCGCGGAAGATGATCGAGGAGATAGTCAAGCAGAAGGTCGCTGAGATCATGGTCCGGCAGGACGACCTCGTATTCCAGCCATTTTTCTTGGCGAAGAAAGTCTCAGACCAAATCAAGTGGCTTCAGAGCGTGCCGGAGCAGCGTGCGTGGTCCAGCGTTTTTGAGAAGCACGGGTGCATCGTTTGTGGGCGTAAAGACCTCTCGCACGTTGGCTGCGGCTGCTGCCAACGGTGCTACCCGAAGATCTCGGCGTGGAAAAGGGCAGCCATCCGGGAGGCCGACGCGGAGAGGCCGGTGTTTGACAGGCCAAAGGATCTCGTAGTGATGGCACAGGAAGCGCTCGCGCCGTCGATTAAAGCGCTGATACCTGCGAACGATCCGCCCGCACTGAAAGTTCTGCCAGCGACTACCACGGCCAAAACAAAGAAGACCCGGAGGCCGTAATCATCTTGTTACCAGCGTGAGTACAGATATGCCTCTAGAAAATCAATCCAAGTGCACCGAGAGAGCATGTCCGTTCCCAGCCGATGGCCGTAATGGACTTTGCGCATATCACCTCCAAATGTTCTCAGCTGAATCATCTCCTTCTGATCTTAGTGTCGAGGCGACGGATGAGGACGTTTTCTCGGCGATTTTCTACGACAAGAGCATGGAGATCGAAAAGCGAGGAATGGTCTCAGTTCATGAATGGTTGGAAGACAAAGAATGGCACAAGATTCATTCAAAGGTGTCAATGGCTGCACTTTACAGGCGCCGCCGTGAAGTTGGCCTGTGCAGTTGTGGGGGAACACGCGCGCCCGGAAAGAAAATTTGTGACAAGTGCATACAGAGGGGACGCGATCTAATCTGCCACAGGAAAGCCAACGGTCTTTGCGCCACTTGCGGGATTCATGACGCCGCCAAAGGCTATAGAACGTGCTTGTCCTGCAAAGAAAAACTGAGGCTGTATAGCAATCGGTATTACCACGAGAAAATTTCGCCATTGCTCCCAAAGAAGCCGCCGGCGCCGAAGAACGGCCGCGGAGTCTATCTTTCAGCGATTAGGAGCGCGGCGCTAAGAAGAGAAACGCGAAAAGTGGCAGATCTTTGTGTCAAATGCGGGCGTCCCAAGAATAATCCAACGACTCGCTGTGATGAGCTGTGGAAACTCGCCAGCTCGAACCGGAAGAGTGAATTGCGCCGATTGCGCAGCGAAGAATGCAGAGTTTAAACAACGGAGGAAGCAGCTGGGGCTCTGCGTGTCATGCGGAAACCCTAATGATCGAGGACCCAAAAAGCACTGCTCAGCATGTGCTGCGAAGACTAACACCCTCGCTAAGGCAATGAGAATGAAGAATCCGAATCGCGAGCGACGCCGTCATCGAACGCGGAAAAGCAGACTCCGCAAGGCGGGGATCTGTATTGGATGTGGCAAGTCACCGAGCGCAGCAGGAACCATTTGCAAAAACTGTCGTGAGCGGTTGAACAGAGCGTATCTCGCTAAAAAGCTTTCCGCTACCCAAAAGCTGCGGACTAAGGAGGACGTAAATGAAAAAGAAAGTGACTACCGAAATGAACACTCAGCAGGAGATTGACCCGCGATACTTCACCCGACAGTTAGGGATAAAACCGCTCCAAGGCCGAGCTACGTGTGCTTGGCCTTACGACCCCGATTTGTTTTACGCGGCCTTCGGACCGCCGGAAACAGATAATCGAAAACACCACTCCGTACTGTTCTGGAATTTCGTGGAGAGCGACGGCACGCCTGCTTTCAGTCTCTGTATGAAATTTCCTGCCGGACGAAAGGTTTCCTTGGTTCCCCGTCAGGGAACGGACTCAGCCTATGCAGATACAGCCTATCTCTGGACCGGCGAACGCATTGGCGAAGCCGAGATGGAACCGCTGTTCCTGGGGGCGCGAAAGTTCGTCATTTCCCGTGCTGGCTAACTCATTCCAACCCCCGGCTAACAACCGGGGCTTTTCGGAAACATTTAAGAATCTTAAAACTGTAGTGGTAGCTTGCTGGCTTAATACGGTCTTGACAGACCTTGAATGAGTGACGGACAATTAACAGTCATCTTAGTTTCAGCAGTTAAGAAAAACTCAACACCGCGCCAGCCATAGCAGCGGTCACAACTGAATCAGTAACGCGGTAATCTCCGGACCGCCATATCCGGCAGCCCGCTTCGAATCTGGAAATTCAGATTCGGGGTGGGCTTTTTTTATTGGCAAAAGAAAAAGTGAGACTTCTAAATCCCATGCTGACCGTGACGGATGCGGCTCTTCTCTTGAATGTGTCGAAGGATTGGCTCTATCGCCACAAGCGAGAGCTTCCGCACGCGCGCGTTGGGAAAATCATTCGATTCGATTCTTCATTGCTTCTTCGCCATTTCCAGGCTACATACCCTATCCGAGATGGAAGCCGCCTGAAACCCAAAGGGGTAACTCCTATGGGACTCACGCGGTACCAGAGAGGCTTTGTAAAGAAGATGGGGAAGAAACAATTAGTCTGGTACGGATGGTGGAGAGTAGACGTGCCGCTTGCCGAAGGTGGATTCACTCGAAGGCAAATCAAAAGACGCATCGGGGCAGCGAGTGAGTTTACAACAAAGTCTGCGGCATATGAAGAACTCGCGCGACTGATGGGCGATCTGGGCAAGCCTTCAGCCGAAATGACTTTCGCGGAACTTCATAGAAAGTGGGAGTCAGCCGTTGTGCCTACGATTCATAAATCTTCGGCCGATCACTACCAATACGTTCTGCGTTCCTACATCCTTCCAGTCTTCGGGCGAAACAAAATTCAATCCATCGGGCGGTACGACATCGAAACCTTTCTTGCGGCGAAAGCGCACACCTATTGCAAGAGCACCTTACACGGGATGCGTGTCGCTGTCGGGAAAGTTTTGAGTTGGGCGGTTGCGTGCGGATGGCTGGAAAAGAATCCCTGCTCTGGCGTGAAGTTGCCACAGGCGGGAAAGAAAGTTATTCGCACAATCCTTAAGCCGGAACAGGTCGTAGCCATCGCAGGTAAATTAGACGAGCCATATTCTACTCTCGTTTTATTTCTTGCGGTGACGGGCCTGCGGATCGGCGAAGCAATCGCTATTAAGTGGGCCGACTTTGACGGCGACGTGCTGAAAGTTTCAAGGCGCGTGTATAACCGCAAAGAAGGCACGCTCAAAACAGAAAGCTCAGGAAGAGATTTGCCAATTCCACATGCATTGCTTGTTCGCATGAAAGTACTCGGCGAGAGCGATTGGATTTTCCGTTCGCTCGCGGGAACTCCGATCAATCCTGGAAACGCGCTAAAGCGATACGTTCAGCCTGCAGTAAAAGAATTAGGAATCGCAATCGGTGGCTGGCACGATTTTCGCCATACGCTTAATACCAGGATGCGGAAGAACGGATGGTCAGCAAAAGTAAGATCAGGGGTTTTGGGACATTCAACAATAGATACGACGGAACGGATTTACGATCACGCGGACAACGAAGACTTTCGGGCAGCACTCAGTGAAATTGCATCTGAGATGTTACCCGATGTTACCAAAACGGTTGTGGTCAACTAGCTTGAGCTTTTATTTTCAAGCAGTTGGTGAGCCGGGGAGGACTCGAACCTCCAACCCGCTGATTAAGAGTCAGCTGCTCTACCATTGAGCTACCGGCCCATCAAAAACAAAACCGCTACGGCTCACAACTAGATAGCCTACAGTTAATTACGTCCTGCCGCAACTGAGTCCAACTTCTCAGACTGAGTCCAGCACGCCTAGTGGTTTTGGTCACCTTCATTGCCTTGTCAATTCAATAGCTCTCCGTACTTCCGCTATACCTTTCGGACGATGCTTACCTCGAAACATCTCGTTGTTTTTGGAACCTCGGCTATCGTTTGGACGCCTAATCGTGTCCGTTTCAGAGCATACGACGGCTGTTATTGATGGAGTAATCCACGACACGCACGGCCCGAGCCGGCACGGTACCGCGCTGCGTTTACCTCTATTGGATGAAAGGCTAGAGCACACTGGAAAATGAAATTGGATTTTCGAGACCGATCAATTTTTCCGTGGCGATCTTAGTGCGAAATCGGGGGAGCTGTTCCCGGATCGCCATTCGATGAATTTTTTAGAGCGAAAGTCCGAAGGGGAAGGCGCCATTGAAGGCGAAGTTCATCAACCCTCGAACCCGCTTCATTAAAAGCTAACCTACGTCTGATGTGAGGAAGGTATGCGCACAGGAGAGTGTCCGCCGCGTCCGAGACTCTCGTTGAACGTCGGTGTTACTGGGCATCTCCAAGAAGACCTCATTGACGCGAATTTGGATACACTTCGGGAGAGAATCCGTGAGGTACTCGAATTCCAGAGAGAATTCGCGCGCAATCTGACCGGGGTCGAGAAATACTATACAAATTCCGGCAAACCGGTGCTACGAGTGCTCTCGGCACTCGCCGAAGGCGCCGACCGTCACGTAGCGAACCAGGCCCTTGACTTAGGGTTTGAGTTGCAATGTCCGCTGCCGTTCGATCGCAGCGAGTACGCCAAAGATTTTGAGTCGGAAAGCTCTGTCGTTGAGTTCAACAAGCTGCTCACCCATACTCACACCACCGCGGTGCTCGAACTCGATGGCTCGCGTGATCGAGAAGCGGAATCCTACCTGGCTGCCGGCCGCATGATTCTCAGTCAGTCGGATGTGCTGCTAACCGTCTGGAATGGCCAAGACAGCAATAAGAAAGGGGGCACCTCTCAAATCGTTGGCGAAGCCAAGCAGCGCAATCTTCCGACCATCTGGATTAATTCGCAGGTACCCCACGAAGTCTATATTCGAATTTCTGACAGCAAATGGATTCCCTGGGCAGTGGGCTCTGGTTCGTTGGTTATCTGGCTGGAGGTTCTGTTGCGTCCGCCGGATAGCCCAAAAAGTTGTGATGAAGGAACGACTTTAGCAGGGGGTTACTTCGTCGAAGCTCAGCGCACCAAAAACTGGGGATGCCTCTGGTTGCCGTTTCGCAACCTATGTGCAGACGGGCTGTGGACCCCGCCGTCGTTTTCGCTATCAAACTTCGATCTATCCGGCCATGACAAGTGGGAAGGAGCTCTGCGAAGTTCACTAGCATTCCCAAAGGAAACCCTGCAGATCATGAACGAGGCAAACCTATTCGAGCATTATGGATGGGCAGACGGTTTGGCTGAGTATTATGGCAACCTTTACCGCTCGGCGTTTGTTATTAACTACCTGCTAGGGCCACTCGCTGTATTGTGTGCATTTCTCCACTTTGCACTTGAACACTCAGAGGCTCTTTGGGGCGGGGTCGGCGCGATGTGCACAGGCATTGAAGTCATGTGTCTCGTGTTCATCGGCGTGATCTATAGCTGTGGTAGGAAGGGATGTTGGCATGAACGTTGGATCGACTACCGTTTACTTGCCGAGTACTTCCGGCAAATGTTCTTTTTCATTCCGCTGGGACCAGGAGAACTCTCGTCTCCCCATATCCTTACACATATGGCATCTCGCGACCCCAAGAACACCTGGATGCACTGGCATTATCGAACTGTGCGCCGGGATCTCGGGATGATTTGTGCCACTCTCACCGATAAGTATCTCGAAGCGGTGCGCGTGTTTATCAAAAGCGGGATTGAGGACCAAAGGCTGTATCACGAAAATAACGCACTGCGCTTTCAGATGTTGGATAGGCGGTTTACTCTATTGGCTAAATTCCTTTTTTCCCTCGCTCTTTTAGCAGCTTTCGGCGCCCTCATTTCTCATTTTTTTCCTGCCGTTCTAGCGAAGGTGCTGCTGTGGTTTGTTTACGTAACAGCTTTCAGCATGTCAATTCCGCTGTGGTTTACGCCAATAGCATGGCCGACCTGGGTTTTATTGTCTGAGTTGGTCTCGGTCGTTATTGCGGGAGTTGCGACTGTATTTCCCGCTGTTGGGGCTGCACTTGCAGGAATACGGAGCCAGGGCGAATTCGAGCGCGTAAAGAAGCGCTCCGAAGCTATGCGTCATTCGCTCGAACAGATCTTGGAGAAGAAACTCAAGGATCCCTCGAACGTCGATACACCCATCTCGTCCACCGCGTTAAGCGCGACTGTCGCCGATTCCGGACAGTTAATGGTGGATGAACTGCTGGATTGGCGAATTGTGTTCAAAGACAGGCCTCTACCGGAACCGGACTGAAATAAACCGTGACAAACAATGAAAGAGAGCTAGTCGCCGTTCTCGAATCTGATATTGAGATCTGGGAATCTTTGGTTCGGTATGTGGAGCGTTCGAGCAACTTGCACACTAGAAAGAAATCGGATCGCTATGATACCCGTGGCATGCGCGAGCGGATTGTAGAACATCGTGTGTTGAAAGTTAAGCCTTACTTGAGGGATTAAATCTAACTTGACCGGTTACCGCGAATCGCATTTGCCTTACCTTGATTGAATTTCTATTGAGACCTGCCATGCTTTACAATCCCGCTGTTAGAACGGACCTTGAGGAGAATGAGCATGAACAATCTCGATCACTTTTTACAACGTAATAAAGAATTTTCTGCCGAGCAGTCTGCTAGGGGCACACTTATGCCTTCGCTTTCGCAGGCGATGCCCAATGTAAAGGCAGTCATCATAGGTTGCGCTGACATGCGTGCCGATCCAGCTCATGTCCTTGGAATTAAACCGGGCGAGGCCGTCGTGTTGCGCAATATCGGCGGTCGAATCACCCCGGGGTTGTTGGAGCAGTTAGGTCTACTCGGGCGAATCGGTGAGCTTGCCGGAGAGGTTCCTGGAGGCGGCGGGGAGTTCCACCTCGTCGTGCTTCAGCACACCGATTGCGGCATCACTCGCCTTGCTGGCGACCCCGCCAAGCTGGCGCACTACTTTCAAATACAGGAAGGCGAACTCAGGACAAAAGCGGTCATCGATCCTCGGGCGGCGGTTGCCGTCGACGTTGCTGCGCTCCGGGCGAATCCCGCCTTGCCGGACGCTTGGCTTATATCAGGCCTCGTGTACGATGTGGCTAGCGGGCTTGTTGAGATCGTCGTACCGCCAGCGCCGATTCGTACTGCGTAAAACTCCCATCTGATTAACACAAACCGGATATGTTCAGAGCTACTTCAAATGTCGAGTGCCGCACTAATCGATGTGGCAGTTTTTGTGTCGGTTTTCCTTTCCGGGCTGTGCACCCATGTCTGAATGTGCCTATGCCGCGGATCCAGCTGCCCGTGCCTTGGTGTTTCTTTTCCGTGGCTCCCCGTTGAAGGTTTGAACCTCGGTTATGGCGTATATGTTTTCGCACTCGCACAGCTTGCAGCGAGCGATGAAAGAATGGGTCGTACTCGCCTCAAATTCAAGCTCATCTTGCAGTCTCGCCACCTTAGCAGAAACGGGAATTGGCTCTCGGCATCGAATGCAAGACACTCCACGATAGCTCTTCATCAGTTTTGCAATCATTTAAGCCTCGCGAGGGGACGGTATGAGGAACCCGAATACTAGCACTCATGTAGCCCAAATCCATGGATGAAAACCTCCTCACCTCATGTTGTAAATAGTAGATTGTCGCGAGTTCCGAAGAGTTACATCTACTCTCGGCAACAGGATTCAGATGAAGAAATTTCTAGTTGGGACTCAAAAGCAATTGAAAAGACTCCCGGAAAAAGTCGCAGCCATTTACATGGCCGATATTCGCACTTATCCAAGTTGTGAGTCCAAGTGAGTCTAAAGTGAGTCCAAGAAGCGTTTTGTTCGGATGGGGAAAAGGCAGCTAAGCGAAGCCGGTTCAACGTAGGGTTGAAATGCTACCGGCCCAGCAAAGGATAAATAGCTTAACACGATAAAATCCGGTACCCATCGAACACGAACGCGGATTCACTTTGAATGGCGGAGAGTGGCTGCAATCTCCTGCGCTACTTGCCGCGCACGAACAAGATCACCTGGGCCCAACGATATCGCCGCCACGCGCGCATGTCCCCCGCCGCCATACTTTTCACACAGCGACGCCAGATTCACATCCGCCGCGATTTCTTTCCACGGACTTGTCCCCACAGAAACCTTCGTTCGCATCGGCGACGCACTCACGCCTACCGAGTACACAGCATCCGGATACAAGAAATAAGGAATGAACTTGTTGTAGCCTTCCAGGTCCAGATCGCTGACGTCGAAGTAAATCACGCCGTCGCGCGAATCCGTCCGATCACGCAAAATATCCAGTGATCGTCGATGCCGCTCAAGCAAGCTGCCCAGATGCTTCTGCACCATCGGCAATTCCACCATCTCGGCTAGAGAAAGCGTGGCCATATAAGGAATTAATTTCGGCACCAGGTCTGCTTCAGGCGCCGCTTCAATCACCAGCGCGAGCTGCATAGCCGGCTCCGCCAGCCCCACCGCAATTTCGGGAGTCGCGAATTGCGCGCCATCAATAATATTCCCCCAATGGATCAGCTCAGCAAGCGGCTCAGCGTTAAATCCGAATTTCTCGGAAGCAATGGTGGCCAAAAATTTGGTGCAGGACTTGTACTCCGGGTCGTAGAACTTTTTGCCGGACCGGTCGCGACGAAAATGTTCGGCATCCTGTGGCGTCAGAAACGCGCTCTGATGATGGTCGAACCACCATGTGAGCAGCGGAGAACTGGAATATTTGAAGTCCACAATAGCATTTTCGTCGCCGTCAAAAATTCCATCCTCGAAGGGATGCGAGGCTTTGTGGGTCATCCCCGTATAAAAAATTTGCGCTTCGGGGTGAATACGCTCGCGATAGAAACGCGTAAAGACCGCAGCCGATGCCGCTCCATCGAAACACCTGTCATGAAAGCAAAGGCGAAGCTTCACTCACGTCTCCCGCGATATACGTACGCATTTAGCACCATGCAAAGGAAAGCCAATAAAGATGGACGCTGGACCGCCGGATGTCAAGAGCTAAGGCGCACGAGAGAGAAGGTCGCAGCACACGCCGAGCGGGGTGAGCGTAAGTTCCAGGCGTGTTCGGCACCAGGAGGAACTGTCCCAAGCAACCGTGCAGATTGCTATACCGATTTCCCCACCAGTTTATCGGCGAACTCCGCAGCAATCGGCAGGCGATAACGTTCACCTTGATACGCCTTGACCATCAACAGAATCCACAAAATCAGACCCACCACAGAAATCAGCCAGTAAAGCATCACCCCGAGCGAGAATCCCGCTCCGACTCCCATGAGACCACCCGTAACAAACATCATGCCGATGGCGATGCGTATAATCATCAAGGCGCCGAAAACAACAATCGATTGAGCCGCGTGGAAGCGAACGAACGGTCGCTTGTCCGTAAGGAAAAAAATCAAACCAGTAATCCAGCCCAGAACGTAGCACAGCAGCCCCGCCACATTTTCAGCCAACCCGGATTGCGACGAGCCGGCCGGAGCGGAAGTTGGTGCGCCTCCTTGCGTCGCGCCGCAACTTGGACAGAACGCAGTATTGTCCGCGACATTGGCCCCGCATTTCGTACAGTGTGGCATCAGGTCCTCCAAGGACAGTCGGTGCTTGTTGGGCCGGAAGCCTAGCAAAACGGAATAGAGCCCGCAAGTGCATTCCGGCACAGCCTAAAGCAAACTCGCGCGTACAAGCGGTTTAGTCGTAAATGTTGAAAGAGCAATGCCAACTTCTATCCCTGAGCTACCCTTTGCCTTTCTCGGGTTACAAACGCCTGTATAATCATACGGGCCAACCAATGCGGAAGTGGCGGAATTGGCAGACGCGCCAGCCTTAGGAGCTGGTGGCCGAAAGGTCGTAGGGGTTCGAGTCCCTTCTTCCGCAGATGCCTTGCTAAATGCTAGGAAATACGTGGAATATAGCGTTTTTGCAGGTTTTTTGAAAGGTCGTAGGTGACACGAGGTGACACCAAGTGCCAAGAAAATGGCGACACTGGTAGCATTGGTAGCACCTCATATTCAACGTATTTGGGGAGCTTTGTGTTGCGCTGTCGTGCTGTCCCACAGCGTGTTGAGACCAGCGATTCTGCGAATCGTGTCAATTGAAAAACAAAAAAAAGGCACCACGTATATCGCTCAATTGGAATAGATAGCGGGTTTCTTTTCTCATTGTTCCCGATTTTATCACGGAAAATATTGGTACCGCGCATGCTAGACTTACGGCGCTACCAAGTTTCTTCTATGCGAAAAGAGTTCGAGGGCGGGAGGCCCAAAGAAAATGACACCTAAACCAGTATGGGAAGACCGAAGCCGACCGAAACCGGGGAAGCCACAGCCGAAGCCTCCGAAACCTAAGAAATAATATATCGAGTCAGTGCCACAATTACCGAAGACACCACAAGCCACACAATCCCAGCGCCAAAGCAAAGATATGCCCACCTTACCAACTTTGCCTTCTCTCTCGTAGCCAAGGCCAGCGAACGAGTACAAACCCAAATATAGGCAGCAAACTTGCCTGTGGCCAACTCGTCCTTCTGCATGTATTCCAATGCGTCCTTGCAGTGCGGCGGCGATGGCGACTTAGACGGAACCCTAGATGTCAGCGCAAGCACTATCCCCGAAAGCAGTAACAATAACGCTGGAATAGCAGCGACTAGAACCTTGCCTTTATGGTCGCCGATGCCATAGGCCAAGCCGATTGAAATAAGTCCCGATGCAGCTCCTAGGTAGCCGATGAGCGAATCCGCTTTCCCTTCCAAGTATTCAGCCCGAAGAGAAGCCATCTCGTACTCTTTGACAGCATAATCCAAGACCCATTTGTAATCCCTGTTCGGGTGAGGCTCATACTTGTCGGAGAAAACAACGGCCAAATTGTAGGATGGGTCTTTCTCTATTTTGTCCTGAATCCAACTGCCACCAATAATGCCTTTAGCCCGTAGCCACATTTTGTTCACTTGTTGTGAGTCTCCAGACTGCCTCTGAGTCTCGACGCGAAAAGGCTGTTTGTACGAGGGCAAATAGCTCTAAGGCTTCGTCCTGCTTGAGCCAGTCTTCGGGATGCATCAATCCACGCATCGCGGCTTCCGAGTTTGGGGTGCAAGTCATGTCTCTGAACGAGTTCGCACGCGATTCCTTTGTTATCGGAGAGCAATAAGTTCGGCAAAGAGCCCATCGAGCGTAGACATAGAGAAAACTTTCGTTCCCCATTTCTGGTCAATTCGCAGACGCTTGACGCGGTTTTCCATCTTTTTGTCGGTAAGAACAAATTGAGCAACAGGAATCACCGAAGCGAGTTGGTCAACGTCGGCGGAATCGCCAGACATAATGGGCTGATTTCCAGTCATCAGGTCTGCGAAAAGCTGCGCGCTTATTTCAACGACGGGTAAAGCGGTCGTGTAACTTGAAATTAAGAAGCTATGCAGACTCCTCGGGTCTCCACCTAAATTCTTCCAGTGCGCGACGTATTCTTGGAACTGCGAGACTCCCATCCATTGCCAAAAGTCAATGCTTCCACTTTTCACATTGCTGTAAAAATCTGTGAGCATCCGAACCATCGTGTCTCCAAGGGCTCTAGATTCCAGTTTGAGTTGGGCTTCGTACGATTGGCCTTTCGACGTGAGTTTAAGGCGTAGCTGTTCTGTTTGGCAGATAATCTCTTTCTTGACACTTCTTCGACGCTGCACAATCGGCGAGCCTATAGGGGCAGTCACGCTAACAATGACTCTGCGGTCCTTCTCTCTTTGTATTGCTCGGACAGGGTCTTCGTAGAAGTAAATGCCCCAAGGCAAAACGATTTCTTCGGTGCCTCCACAAAAGGCGTCCATAGCTCGATATATCTGGGCATTCTGAATCTCAAATCTATGATTCAGCCGCGCACCGCGCGATAACCGTGAGAATTCGGCGAAGACCTCAGAATCAAGTCGTTCCGCCTCATACTCTTCTTCTTGGTCTGCCATCGGGCAAAGCAACTTTCCTTCTTTAACCAATTCGATGACGAGTTCCCGAAGTCTTAAACCGCGCGTGACTTCTAGGTCGCGTCGTTCTTCGCCACGGTTTATTTTTGCCAGATTAATACCTACGAATGTGTCCAGCCAAAGCAGAGGAATGGGCGACTTCTCCGATTCCACCCGTGGGGCTGCTGTTGCCGTGGATGTAGGTGTCGAGGGCAATGAACCCATAATCAGATTGTACTGGGTTTCTCGTCGTTCTGAAATGTGACCGCAATTCCGACCAAATCAAAAGATTTTCGTAGACCAACACAACGCGCTGATATTTTCGGCGTCATGAGTGCCCACAAACCACCAGCCGAAAACGACCTTCGAAATGAGATTAGAGAAGTGCTCGACAAAATCACCGACAGCGAAACTCTGCTGTTCTGTCTGTGGATGTTTAAGAAGATTGCAAATCACGAGGAGTTGCCGCCACCCGAAAAAATGAAAGCATTGCAGGACGCATTCATTCGGATACTTAATGCGCTTCGGGACAAGACAACAATAAAACAAGAAGACCTCGCTCTCATATCGCAGTATACCGATACCAGCGGCATAGACATCGCGCGACCGCTCGCGGCCACGGCACGCTACCTACGCGAGAAGAAGCATCTGACGCGCAAGCAGGTCAGCCGACTGTCTGGTTTTCCGGTCAGATGGTTGATCGCATTGGAGCGCGGCCAGATACAGGACCTTTCGCTGCCCGAATTTGCGAGGTTGAGCAAGGGGCTCGGGCTCGACACCGTGGGATTTATGAAAGAGTTAGAAAAAAGACTGAATTTGCCATTCAGTGCGGATTGATTCGGGCGAGTTGAACGTTATTTCAGTTGATAGCGAATGTCGCTGGCTTGGTAGGTAGCAGTTGTTTTGCAGCGTGGCCGCGCCGCCGACCAATACGCCGACTGCGGCGAAGAACCATTTCACATCTCACTCACTGGCGCGAAGCCTATCGTCGTTGCCTGATGAACTCGAATGTGGCTTCTTGTAAGCTTCAAGCTGCCAGTTATCATCATAGCGCATCGAGGCTGAAATGCCCGGTATCTCCACGTCAGCTATTTTGGAGATTTGAATAAGGGAACGATGGATATGCGCACGCAGCATCTCAAGTGCGGCGAAGTAGAGTTCCCTACTTTCAGAAGACCTTCTTGTCAGCCGTTGTTCAAACGTCAGAAACTGCCGGATAGCATCGCGAATTGAATCCAGAAGCAGGAACAGAACACCATCGGTCTTGCTTGAAAGCTCTACTTGCTTCTCAACGATGGTCTGTCTAATTTCCAGTAGCGACTTCAACGCATTGTCTATGCACCCATCGCAACATTCCCACGCATTTAGAACGCGGCGATCAGCAAGACGAATCACCACTTCCCTTGCAACTTTTCGCTCAAGGCCGTCCGGCTTTAGCGTGACTTCAACGAAAGGTAGAGTGATCGTGACGCCATCAACAGAAACCGGAAGTTTGCGCAGCCTGTCAACGATGCCACCAATGTCAAACTTGAAAGGCGGTTTTAGATCGCGAGCCATGCGCCGAGTATAGCGAATCACATGAACTTTCGTCTTCTGAATGCCGAGATGTCAGCAGCGTTCAAGTCGAACCATTCACCCTTCTTGCGTTTTGCTGCGAAGCGTTTGTGCCAGTACTCTTCGATCCCTGCCGGGTCATCCGTTCGTATCGTGTGAAGGGTTTGCAACGATTCTGGAAGTTGAATTGCAATTTCATACTCTCTTCTGCCTGCTGCGTTGCTTCTGCCGATTTTATAGAAGCGTCCAGACTTCATGAGATACACGAATCCGATGTTCTCCGCAGACTCACCGTCGTTCTCAACGTCAGGAACTTGTTGGTCTGCGACGGTGGAGCACAACGCCACAACGTCTTCGTATCCCGTGCGCTCTTTGCAGTAGTCTTGAATCTTGGCAACTAATTGCGCCTTGGAGCCAAATCGCTCATATACCTTGGAATTCGGAAAGCTGGCGTCACTGCGCTTCTTCATCCGCAGTTCAGCTACTACGGGGAATCGCTCTAGCTCACGCATCAATGCGACGAACTTCTCAATGAGAAAAATTTCGTCGAATGCACTTTGCTTCTGGTTGGGTTCTAATCCAGCTTCGCGCACAGCATCGTTCCATCGCGCCCAAAACTTGCCTTTCCAGTCAGACTCTTTGATACCAGTCTCTTTGAAGAAACTTAGTCTGCCAAGCGGGACACCTTCGTTCGCCTCGGCGGTTCGATGTAGTTCTTTGAGAATGTGTTCCTTCTTCATGGCAGGAAGGCGGGAACTAGGTCAGTCGGAGTCGTTTTGTTGATTCCTGAGAATTTTGACCGTTGTGGTGTTTGCTTGGCATAACTCTAAGTCCTTCTTGTTGTCGCCAAGTCGAATATAATGCCGACAACTGCCGTCGGGTCTCACACGGATTATTCCGACATCAGGAAGGATTTTCTTCATTGCCCGAAGCAAAGGTACCTGCCTGCAAGCCGCATTTGTAAGGGCTACGCAGAACTCCACTTTAAAACGACGATAGTTATCAGTGGCTCTCATCCATTCTTCTATGTGCATGGGGACTTTCTTGCTATAGGCTTTGAGGAAAGGTCGCCCTCCGCCTGACGCAATCGTCGCTGAGTAAACTGCTATTTGCCCGAATGCGTGTCCAATTCCTGTGGCCTTCTGGCTTTTCTTCGACTCGACAAGGCTGAATAACTTTTCTTTTTTGTTGTACGCAACGACATCAAAAATACAGCCGCCAACTCTGATCTCTCGTGCCGCATATTTTCCAAGAGTACAAGCAACCGCCTGTGACATATCAGATTCAGTCTTCACAGACGTCGGGCGACGTTTTTTGGGCATAGGAGGCCAATCCTACCCATTAACTTTGGCAATCACAATCACCGATTCGTGTCCACTCGGGAGCGGATGGAATCATGTCGGGAT